>Ga0209401_1000931_pt1 | contig 19799 bp, 20 predicted proteins | sample M_140807_MF_Meta_FD_187318 | JGI IMG/M metagenome (GOLD analysis project Ga0209401, IMG submission 187318) | Freshwater microbial communities from Lake Montjoie, Canada to study carbon cycling - M_140807_MF_MetaG (SPAdes) (version 2) | ecosystem: Environmental > Aquatic > Freshwater > Lake...
GGGGCGGGATGGGGCGGAGCGGAAAGGGATGTCCTAACGGAACAGGCCAACACTAGGTCGGCGACCCAAGGAAGTCCGGGCATCGGTACGGCTGGCGGCCATGGCCCGAAGCACCCTGGCCGGATCGAGCCAGGCACCCCGGTAACGAAGCCCCCAGTGGAGATGGGGCCCCGTTGTGGATCCGGTCATGCCCACATGGGCGATGGTCTGGCCGGAACGAAGCCGTTGGCCCTCCACCAGTTGCACCGGACCGCTGCGGTAACGGGGTCCGTCAACGGCACCGCCCAGGTGGCAGTAAACGTGTTCATAGTCCCCCGAGCGGATCACCAGACCGTTGCCGCAGCCACCGTCCTGGATCACCTCCACCAGCCGGCCGCTCCACCAGTTGCGGACCGGGGCCCCGAGGGGGGCGGCGATGTCGATGCCGTCGTGGGAACGAAGCGATCCGGTGAGGGGATGCACCCGCATCCCGAAGGAGCTGGTGTAACCCGCAAAGCCCACAACGGGAAACACCCCCTGGATCCAGCCCCGCTCCCCCAGGGCCCGGGCGGTGCCGGGGAAGGAGAGCCCTGCCCCGAGGCTCAGAAGAAGCAGCGGGGCCAAAGTAAGGCCACAAACGAAGCGGAAGCGGCGCCGCTGCGGCCCTCCGCGCCGGGGCAGGGCCTCAGAGCAGGCCAAGGGCATGCAGGGGGCCATGACCACTGATCAGCTCCAGCAGGAAAGCGGAGAATCCCACCATCGCCAACCTTCCGTTCCAGACCTCGGAACTGTTGTTCCAGCCCCAGGCCCATTTGTCCTGGGGATAGAGCTTCACCTTGGTGGGCAACTCGGCCGCCTGGTCGAGATTCACCTCCGGGCCCGCCATCGCCTCCTGAACCAGGTCGGCGAGGCCGGCGATGAAGGTGGGATCGATGTCGAGGGCCGGTACCCGCAGGAAGTTGCTCACTCCAGCCTCGGTGGCGATCTCGCGATATTCGATATCGATCTCTTCGAGGGTCTCGATGTGTTCGCTGACGAAGCTGATCGGCACCACCACCAGATCCTTCACCCCCGCCTCGCCCAGGTCATGGAGGGCATCCTCGGTGTAGGGCTTGAGCCATTCCACCGGGCCTACGCGGCTCTGGTAAGCGAGGGTGTGGGGATTGGTGTGGCCTAGCTCCCGCTCCAGGCGCTGCATGATGAGCAGGGTGCAAGCCTCGATCTCCTTTTGGTAAGGATCGCCGGCCTCCTCCACGTAACTCTTCGGCACGCCGTGGGCACTGAAGAACACATGGGCCCCGGCCGGATCTCCGGCGGCGCGGATCTGGCGGGCGATCAGGCCGGCCATAGCGTCGATGTAGCCGGGGTGGTCATACCAGCTGCGAATGCAGCGGATCGGCAGTCGGCTGAAGGCCGGATCGGCCTGACGCAGCCGCTGCAGCTCGCGGAAGCTGGAACCGCTGGTGCTGATCGAAAATTGGGGATAGAGCGGTAGGACCACCACCTCCTCCACGCCATCGGCCTTGATGTCGGCCACGGCCGATTCGGTGAAGGGATGCCAGTAGCGCATCGCCACGTAAGCGGTGGCTTCCACGCCCCGCTGGCGCAGGGTGCTTTGCAGTTCGCGGGCCTGCTGCTCCGTGATCCGGCGCAGGGGTGAACCGCCGCCGATGGAGCGGTAGGCCGCCTGGGACTTGCCGCTGCGCAGGGTGCTGATCAACCAGGCGAGGGGCTTTTGGAAAGCCGGGATCGGCAACCGGATGATCTCCGGGTCAGCGAACAGGTTGTAGAGGAAGGGCCCCACGTCCTGGATCCGTTCCGGCCCGCCGAGGTTCAGCAGCACCACCCCGACCCTGGCCATGTCCCGTTCGCCCTGCGGAAAGGCAGAGCGTAACGCCAGACCTTGGAAGATTGCCGTTTAGGGCTGGCGACCCGGGTGCGGGCTCGATAGGGTCCGCGGCAGAGGTTCGCGGTCCCCCTGAGCGACACCGCCCACGCCCTGGACGAGGCCCTCCGGGGCCAGAACGCCCTGCTGGCCTCCCGGGGCAGCCGTTGGATCCTGCAGATCCGCGGGGAGCGTCTGTGCCTGCGGGGGCCCCTGCCCCGGAAGGATGGTCAACCGGGTTTGCTGCGGCAGCGCCTCAGCCTCGGCCTAGCGGCCGATGGTCCGGGGTTGAGCCGGGCCCTCGCGCAGCTGGCTGGGCTGGAGCGCCAGCTGGAGGAGCACCGCTTCCGCTGGGAGGACTGGCGTCGTCCTCAGTCCCGTAACGGCGGCGGGGGAGTCCCCCCGCAAGGGACCGAGGAGCCCCGCGGCATCCCTGGAGTCGGCTCCGGCCCGCCGCTCAGGGGCGGCAGCACAGCCCAAGGACCATCACACGATCCACCCCTGGAGCAGCGGCTGAGCAGCTTCGAGCAGGCCTTCTTCGCCGATCCCAAGCGCCGCCGCCGCCCCGGCAGTCGCACCACCTGGAGCGCCGCCTATCTCCCCTATCTGCGCCGCCTGGCCGTCCACGCGGGCAACGGCAGGCCGCAACCCTTCGGAGCCGCCCTGCTGGAGGAGGTGGTGGAAAGCTACGGACTGGCCAGCCGCAGCCGGCAGCAGTGCGCCATCGCCCTGGCGGCCCTGGCCCGGCACCAGGGCCTTGAGATCCCCTCCGATTGGTCGGAGAGGGCGGGGGGCTACGGGCTTCATGCCGCCCGCTTCCGCCAGCTCCCAAGCGATGCCGAGATCCTCACCCTGGTGGATCGCATCCCCAACGATGGCTGGCGCCTGGCCTATGGCCTCATGGCCACCTACGGCTTGCGAAATCATGAGGTGTTCTTTTGCGACTGCTCCTCCCTGGCGGCGGGAGGAGATCGGGTGATCCGGGTGCTGCCCACGAGCAAGACCGGTGAACACCAGGTGTGGCCCTTCCAGCCCGCCTGGGTGGAGCACTTCGGGCTGGAGCGACTGGGCCGGGATCGCCACGCCCTGCCGCCGGTGCGTACCGACCTGGGGCGAACCACCCTCCAGCAGGTGGGGCGCCGGGTGGCGGAGCAGTTCCGGCGCTACGAGCTGCCGATCACCCCCTACGACCTGCGTCACGCCTGGGCCGTACGCACCATCCACGTGGGCCTCCCCGACACGGTGGCCGCGCGAATGATGGGGCACTCGGTGGGCATCCACACCCGCACCTATCACCACTGGATCACCCGCCGTGACCAGCAGCAGGCGGTGGATGCCGCCCTGCAACGGCTGCGGGCGGCTTGATCCGCCCGGGAGCGGCGGCAGTTGTTGCCGATGCCACGGGCCCGCGACCGATCAGGGCCCGCCAGAATCGCCAAGCTCCCACCTCCAGAACCCCCGCGTGCCGCCTCTCCAGCCCCACCAGCCCGGCGTCGAAGCGCCCGCCCCTCCGGAGAGCCCCCTCGACCGGGCCGCGGCCGAACTCGGGCCCGGTGGGGATCTGGCTCCCGAGAAGGAGGCGGAGGCCTACCGGCGCCGCATGGCCCGGCGCCAGGAGGTGCAACGCCAGCGGGTGGAGGAACGCAACATGGAGAAGGGCCTGGTGCTGGTGTTCACCGGCGACGGCAAGGGCAAAACCACCGCGGCCCTGGGCTTAGTGCTGCGCACCCTGGGCCACGGCGAGAAGGTGGCGGTGGTGCAGTTCATCAAGGGGGGCTGGCAGCCTGGCGAGGCCAAAGCCCTCGCCCTGTTCGGGGATTCCCTTCACTGGCATGCCCTTGGGGAGGGATTCACCTGGGAAACGCAGGACCGGGATCGGGATCGCGAGCTGGTGCAGCGGGCCTGGGAGCATTCCTGCGCCTATCTCGCCGATGGCCAGCGCAAGCTGGTGGTGCTCGATGAGGTGAATGTGGCCCTGAAATTGGGCTACCTGGAGCTGGATCAGGTGCTGCAAGGATTGCGCCTGCGCCCCCCCCTCACCCATGTGGCCCTGACGGGCCGTGGGGCTCCAGCGGGCTTGCTGGAGCAGGCCGATCTGGTCACCGAGATGCGCCTGGTGCGCCATCCCTTCCGGGAGCAGGGGGTGAAGGCCCAGGCGGGAATCGAGTTCTGAACGGGCGCAGGTCCGCAAACAGTCAGCGGCGCCAGCAGCAGCTCAACTGGCTGGATCCGTGCGCTCCAGCTCCGCCTTCAGCCGCACTAGGCCCCCCACCAGAACCGAAAGTCCGCTGACCAGCACGGCGCGATGCACCACGGGTTGCCGCCACAGACTCGGATCGGTGCTGGCCCGCTCCAGGGCAGAAAGGGTGAGACGGGTCATGAGCTCGCTGGATCGGCCCTCCCGGAAACGGTGGGAAGAGCCGATCGAAGCCCAGCCGGGTCGGCCAGCGGAACCGCCATCAGGACTAGGCTCTCGCAGAGGATCTGACATCCCAGCAACCCGTTTCCCCAACCAAGCGCAACCCGCCTGGGCCCGCAAGGCTGTGGGGCATCGGAGCCCACCAGGCCGCCCCCGGCCGACCATGCTGGGAGGGGGAAGCGGGGGAAGGGTTGCTACTGTTCGCAGGATCGAAGGGCTCGATGGCTTACCGGCGCGTTCTTCTCAAGCTCAGTGGCGAAGCCCTGATGGGTGCCCAGGGTTATGGCATTGATCCGGCCATCGTGCAGTCGGTTGCCAGAGATGTGGCCGCCGTGGTGGCCTCCGGAACCCAGCTGGCGATCGTGGTGGGGGGCGGCAACATCTTCAGGGGTCTGAAGGGCTCCGCTGCGGGGATGGATCGCGCCACCGCCGACTATGTGGGCATGCTGGCCACCGTGATGAACGCCATCACCCTGCAGGATGGTCTGGAGCGGGCCGGGGTACCGACCCGGGTCCAGAGCGCCATCTCGATGCAGGAGGTGGCCGAGCCCTACATCCGCCGCAAGGCCATCCGCCACATGGAAAAGGGGCGGGTCGTGATCTTTGCGGCCGGCACGGGCAATCCCTTCTTCACCACCGACACCACCGCCGCCCTGCGGGCCGCCGAGATCGGCGCCGATGTGGTCTTCAAGGCCACCAAGGTGGATGGGGTCTACGACCGCGATCCGGCCCGCCATCCGGATGCGGTGCGCTACGAGAGCCTCACCTTCCTTGATGTGCTCAGTGGCGAGTTGGAGGTGATGGATGGCACCGCCATCTCCCTCTGCAAGGACAACGCCATCCCGATCGTGGTGTTTGATCTGTTTGGCAAGGGCAACATTGGGCGGGCCGTGGCCGGGGAGGCCATCGGCACCCGCATCGTGCCGTCCAACTGAGCCCCGCCACCACCGCCGCTTCCCTCTTCCAGCCCCTCATCTGAGCAACAAACGCCATGGACCTTGAAGCCAGCATGAGCAAATCGGTGGAAGCCACCCAGCGCACCTTCAACACGATCCGTACCGGCCGGGCTAACCCTTCCCTGCTCGACAAGATCGTGGTTGAGTATTACGGCGCTGAAACCCAGCTGAAATCCCTCGCCACCATCAGCACCCCGGATTCCCAGACCATCCAGATTCAACCCTTTGATGCCGGCTCCATCCATTTGATCGAGAAGGCGATCGGCATGAGTGATTTGGGCCTGACCCCTAACAACGACGGCAAGGCAATCCGAATCAACATTCCACCGCTCACGGAAGATCGGCGCAAGGAGTTCTGCAAACTGGCGGCCAAATATGCCGAGGAGGGCAAAGTAGCGCTCCGCAATATCCGCCGGGATGGGATCGATAAAATCAAGAAACTAGAAAAGGAAGGCGACTATTCAGAAGACCAGAGTCGCGACGCCCAGGATAAGGTGCAGAAACTCACCGACCGCTTCATCAGCGAGCTCGAGAAACATCTGGCTGATAAAGAAGCCGACATCCTCAAGGTTTGAGCAACACGGTCTCCGCCGACGCCATCGTGGTGGGGGCCGGTCCGGCCGGAGCTGCGGCGGCGTTTCATCTGGCTAGCGCCGGCCGTCGCGTGATCTTGCTGGAGAAGCAGGAGAGTCCCGGCCAGGCCAATCCCTGTGGTGGGGGCATGGCCGCCTCGGTGCAGCGCTGGTTCCCCTTCGACCTCTCCCCGGCCGTGGACCAGGTGATCCGCCGGGTGCGGTTCACCTGGGCCCTGGAGGATCCGGTGACCGCTGAGCTTCCCGGTGATGCTCCCTTCTGGATCGTGCGCCGCCGGGTGCTCGACCCCTATCTGGCGGCAAAGGCCGAGGAGGCTGGGGCTGAACTGCGATGTGCCAGCAGCGCCGAAGCCATCGGCAGAGAGGCGGGACTGTGGCAGGTGCGCTTGGCGGGGGGCGAAACCCTGAGGGCCCCGGGCCTCGTGGTGGCGGATGGATCCGGCTCCCGCCACGCCGGGGCGCTGGGCCTCGGCCCGCCGCGCCCCCGCTTCGCCAGCACGGTGTCGGTGGAGGTGGATGGGCCGCTCCTCGATAGCGATACGGCCCGCTTTGACTTCGGCCTGGTGCACCACGGCTTCTGCTGGGCCTTCCCGCGCCAGGGAGGCACCAGCATCGGAGTGGGCACCTTCATCGGCCAGCAGCCCGCCGATGCGGATGCCGTGCTCGCGGCCCTGCTGCCCAGCCTGGGCCTGCCCCCCGACGCGGGCCAGCGCCGCTCCGGACGGCTGCGGGTGTGGGATGGCCACCACCGGCTCCACGGGGACGGGGTGGTGGTAGTTGGGGATGCAGCCTCTCTGTGCGATCCCTTCCTGGCGGAAGGACTGCGTCCTGCCCTGATGAGCGGCAGCCGCGCAGGCCAGGCGCTGGCGGGCTGGCTGGGGGGCGATGGCCAGGCGCTGGCGGGCTACAGCACCACCATGCGCCACGACTGGGGCGACTCGATGGCTTGGGGGAAACGGATCGCCCAGGTGTTCTACCGGGTGCCGAAGGTGGGCTACCAGCTCGGCATCAAACGCCCCACCGCACCCCAGCGAATCGCCCAGATCCTTTCAGGGGAGATGGGCTACGGCGACATCGCCCAGCGGGTGATCCGGCGGCTGCTCTTCCAGCGGGGCTGATCAGTTGCGGATGCAGTCCTTGAGATCCCTCAGGCGCTGATCGATCGAGCCGAGCAGCTCGATGGCGAACATGGGGGATTCCTGCACGGCGAAGAGAAACTTCTCCCGATTCATCACGAGCAGCCGGCAGGGGGTCACCGCCCGAGCATTGCCGTAACGGCGGTGGTCATGGGTGACGAGGGCACCGGCGCCAAAGACATGGCCCGCCTGAATGGTCTCGTGGCCGCTTTCGCCATTCCAGGAGAGCTCCACGGTGCCTTCGAGAAGGCCGAACATGCAGTCTCCCGACTCGCCGGAGCGGAAGATCAGATCACCGGGTTCGACGTTGATCACCTCGCCAGTACTGGCGAGGGCGCGCATGGTGTCGAGGGAGTGCACGGTTAGGGGGCTCCAGGTGGGTAGGTCTGACGCAGCGGCCCTGCCGCGCTAAAGGGTCAGGGCCAGTGGCGCCCCCAGTCCTCCGCGGACGTCCGCGGGCACCAGACGACCATCGTTGTCGGTGTCGAGGGCGTCGAACACCGCATCGCTACCGAGCCACTCCTCGCGGGTGATGCAGCCATCGCCGTCGAGGTCGTTCAGCAGGAAGATCTCGTGAACGGCATGGGTGAAGGCCTCACCCCCCTCGAGTTCAACCAGGCGGTGGGCCAGCTGGGCCTCGAGGGTCTCGATCGCCTTGCTGAAACCGCGGATGCCCTCATCCAGCTTCTCGCTGGCCATCGGATCGGCCACCATCCGTTCGGCAAAGCTGGCCTGGTCGATGCTGATGCGGGCTTCCGTGCTGCCTGGGGCAGTGGCATCCAGTTTGCGTTGCAGCTGCGCTTCGGTGCTGCGCAACTGATCCATCAGGGCAGGCGCAATCGTGAGCAGGTCGCAACCAGCCAGTTCGATGATCTCATCGATATTGCGGAAGCTCGCACCCATCACCTCAGTGCGATAGCCATGGGTCTTGAAATAATTGAAGATCTGGGTCACGGAGATCACGCCAGGATCCTCCGAACCCGGATAGCTCTCACGTCCGGTGCTCTTTTTATACCAATCCAGAATGCGCCCCACGAAGGGGGAGATCAGCGTGACTCCGGCTTCTGCGCAGGCAACCGCCTGGGCGAAACCGAACAGCAGGGTGAGATTGCAATGAATGCCATCCTTCTCGAGCCGCTCGGCAGCGCAGATCCCCTCCCAGGTGGAGGCGATCTTGATCAGCACGCGCTCCCGTCCGATGCCGGCCTGTTCATACAGACCAATCAATTTGTGGGCCTTGGCCACCGTGGCCTCGGTGTCGTAGCTGAGTCGGGCATCCACCTCGGTGGACACCCGGCCGGGCACGATTTTGAGGATCTCCTTGCCGAAGGTGACGCTGATCTCATCGAGGGCCTCGCTCACCACCGCATCGGCCCCTGCCTCCTTACCGATCGCCTGCCGCGATTCCCGCAGGGAGCGATCGATCAGATCCTGATAGGCGGGGATCTGGGCAGCCGCCAGGATCAGCGAAGGGTTGGTGGTGGCGTCCCGGGGGGTGAACTGCCGGATGGCCTCAAGGTCACCGGTGTCGGCAACCACCACAGTCATGGCGGCCAGTTGGTCGAGCAGGTTGGCCATCGAATCGGCAGCTCCGTTCAAAGCGGATTGCTCGCAAGCTAGCCAGCGCAAGCGCTGGTGGGGATAACAATCAGCGAGCTGGTGCGGGTTTCGGCATGGCCGCCGCGACCGGTGCGCTCGGCGAAATCTGCTCCAGCACCAGGAGGGCCTCCACGATCTGGCGCGCCACCGGCACCGCCACCGTGGCGCCATAGGCATTGCCGCCCTGGGGTTCATCCACCACCACCAGCACCACGTAGCGGGGGTTCTCCACCGGCAGCACCGCCACGAAGCTGCAAATGCGGGCTCCGGGGATGTACACACCGTTGAGGGCCTTCTGGGCCGTGCCGGTCTTGCCGCCGATCCGGTAACCAGGGATCTGGAGGCCCTTGCCGCTGCCCTTCTGCACGACCGTCTCCATCCAGTCGATCACCGTGCGGGTCACCTTCGGATCAAGCAGCTGCACACCGGTCGGGTTGCCGTGGGTGGCCAAGGCATCACCGGATCGCAAACCACGGGTGATGTGGGGACTCACCAGGCGTCCGCCATTGGCGAGCATGCCGTGAAGCTGGATCAGCTTGAGGGGCGTCAGCGAGAAGCCCTGGCCGAAGGCGGCCGTGGCCGGCTCGATCGCCCCGCCAGTGAAGTCGGAGCGGCTCTTCAGCTGACCCGCCACGGCCCCCGGCAGATCGGTATCAGGCACCTCATCGATGCCGAGGGTATGCAACCACTCCCAGTAGCGCTTGCGGTTGAGATGCGCCATCGCCTGCACCATGCCCACGTTGCTCGACACCTGCAGCACCGTGGGGAAATCAATCTGACCATGGCCGCTGTGGTCGGCATTGAAGATCGGCCAACCGCCGATCATTAGCTGACCGCCGTCGTAGACGCTGCCGTGGGGATCAATCGCCTTCTCCTGCAGGGCCAGGGCGAGGTTGATCGGTTTGAAGGTCGAGCCCGGTTCGTAGAGATCCTGCACCGACCATTCGCGGAACAGGCCGGGATCAAATTTCCAGTAGGCGTTGGGTTCGTAGGTGGGGGTGGAGGCCAGGGCCAGCAGCTCGCCGTTGCTGGCATCCAACACAAGGGCAGCCCCCCGCTTCGCACTCCACTGCTTGACCTGTTTGGCCAGGGCCTGCTGGGCCACCTGCTGGAGCCGGGCGTCCAGGGTGAGCTGAAGGCGGAGGTCATCGCCGTAGAGGGAACCGGCCGCCAGCCCATCGGGCAGGGGCGTGCCGTCGGCGCCTCTCCTCAGGCTGAAGCGCGTTTCCTGTCGCTGCAGATCCTGGTCACGGCTCAGCTCCAGACCCGCCTGGGGCTTGCGCTCCAGATTGAGGAAGCCCACCACGTTGGCGAAGAGCCCGCCTTGGGGATAGACCCGCTGGGGATAGGCCTCCAGATCGAGGCCACTGATCCCGAGCTTGCGGACCTGGGCGGCGGTTTCGGGGTCGAGGTTGGTGGCCAGCTTCACACCGGTGGAACGCGACCCCATCAACTCCACCAAGCTGGCGCTGGGCTTGGCCAGCACCACGGCGAGCTTCTGGGCCACCTCCACCGGGGTACGGACCTGCTGAGGGGGGTCTCCGGGGAAATTGAAGTAGCGGGGGTGGACCCAGAGGGTGAAGCGTTCCTCATCGATGGCCACCAGCCGCCCCATCCGGTCGACCACGGTGCGACGTTCACCGATCGGATCGATGGACTGGGTCTGTATGGAACGGGCGCGGGCCAGCAACCGATTTCCATCCACCAGCTGCAACCAGGCGAGCCGCCCTACCAACCCGGTGAGGGCTGCGGTGATCAGCAGAAAAACCGCCAGCAACCGCTGGGGTGAACAGGTTTGCATCGCCACAACGCGATGCCCGGCGGGACGCTGCCCCCGATCGTGTCGACGGCGCAGATCGGTGGCTGGGCCCCCAGGCGAGTGGCGACGAGTGGACGCCCTTGCCATCAGTACCCGGCCGGAATGGGCTGGCGCGGCAGGGCGGCCAGGAGCGAGAGGCCCTGGGTCGAAGCGGAGGCGGCTGGAGGAACCAGATGCAACAGCTGCTGGCTGCTCGTGGGCACCAACTGACCGGGGCGTCGCACCGCAGACAAATGATGCTGCTCCAGAAGGGCGGCCGCTTCCTGCAGCTTCTGCTCCAGGCTGCGGGAGGCCTGCAACTGCGTGTAATTGCCCGCCCACACGCTCTGCCAGTGGAAGCTGAGGGCACTCAGACCCACCACAGAAACACCGAGACCCGTGAGCACCCCGGTGCTGATGCGGTGCAGTCCGGCCAGCAGGGGGGATTGGCGCTCGACCCGCCGGGCCGAGAGGGAGCCCTGCAGGACCTGCAAGGACACCGACCGTCGACCCCGACGGGCGGCCCGATCGTCACGGCCAGGGGAGCGGACACCGGTGCTGTCCGTTGATGGGTCGGTGGAGAAAAGGGCGACCAAGAACGGGTAGAGGCGCTGCGCAAGTGAACCACTCAACAACCCCGGCTGCAAGCCGGGGGAGCGGCGCGTCAGCTCCCCAGCAAAAGAAGGTTCGCAAAGGTGAGACCGTTCCAGAGGGCGTGCAGCAGCACACAGGACGCCAGGCGCCCCGAGCGCAGGCGCAGCAGCCCCAGACCAAGACCCAGCAGGAAGAGGGGGATCCATTCCCCGAGGCTGAGGTGGGCGGCCGCGAACAGGGCCGCACTCAGCGCCACCGCCCCGACGGGCCCGATCCAGGTGCCGAGCACGGGCAGCAGCACCCCCCGGAAGAGGATCTCCTCGAAGAGGGGCGCCACCACCACAGCGGTGACGGCAAAGCAGGCCAGGGCCCAGGGATCGGAACCCTGGAGCACCAGTTCGAGCATCGGGTTGCTGCCGCTGGGGTCACTCCACAGGGTGTCCACAAGCCAGCCCCCGAGAGCCACCACCGGAAGCACCAGGAGCAGCATCTGCAGGGCCTGGCGCAGGACCGTTACCGGTGGACGCCAGCCCCACTGAAGCCAGGCCCCGGCAGGAATCCCGCTGGCACCGCTGAGCATCCGCCACAGCAAGAGCAGGGGCACCACCGTGAGGGCCAGGTAGAGCATCAGAACCTCGACTCCCTGGGCAAGGGCGGTCGATGCGATCGCACTCCCCAGGATGGCCTGCAAGGGCCGCTGCAGCAGCTGGGGCAGCAGGACTTCGCCGATCAGCACGAAGCCACCGGCGATCAAGAGCGTGGTGTCCACCAATCCCAGGGAAGGCCCCACGAGGGGTGGGGGTGATGCCAACCGTCCCCGAACCAGCAGCCAGATCTCCCGGCCCAGCAGCAGCACGCCAGCCACCAGAAGGAGCGCCGGCATCAACGTGACCGCCGCAAGCCGCAGCAGCAGGAGTTGGCGTCCGCGGAAGGCGGGGCACTGGCGCACCTGACCACCGAGCTGCTCGCAGCTGAGCTGACGCACCAGCAGGGGCGCCCTCCAGGGCTCGAGAACCGGTTTCTGGTCCGCCGGCGGCAGGCTGCCTCCCCGGAGTAGGGCTTCCAGGAGGGGGCGGCGGGGTGCCTCCACCATGGGAATCAACTCCCGCAACAAAGCCTCGGCACGGGCCGGATCCGACGGTCGTTTCAGCAGGGCCAGCTTCAGCCTCTGCAGCGCCGGAGCCGGTGCGTCCCCTCCATCGATCTGTTGGGCGAGTTGCTCCACCAACCGGGAGCGGGGGGCATCCCCTGCCACCAAGGTGGTGAGCCTCGATGGGACCACATCGGCCACCAGGGTGGCCAGTTCGAGCTGATGCAGATCGAGATCCCCACCCACGGAGGGGCGCGTGAGGCTGCTGGCCAGACCCTCAAACCAAAGCAGGGCGCTCAAGGACAGACTGAGAAGGGCGAGCAGCACCTTCCAGCTAGGCGCTGGCGCCGCGGCCGGGGGGGAAGGGGGCGGGCCCGGTCGGGGTTGGTTCAACCGCAGCCTCATGGCGGAAGGTGGGGCGATTCTCCCCTGTCCCCGGCCGGTACTGCAGCACAGACCCGGGGCGCCGGGCCCATGAAACCGCTCCCATACGATGGGATCCCCGTGGCGCCAGACCCGTGCCCCTCCGGATCCTGCTCGTTCGCCATGGCCTGAGCAGTTTCAACAAGGAACGGCGAATCCAGGGCCGCGACGACCTCTCCACGCTGTCCGAGGAGGGGGCCCAGCAGGCTCGCCGCGCCGGCGAGGCCCTGGGTGATGTGCCCCTCAAGGCGGTGTACAGCTCGCCCCTGCAACGGGCCCGCCAGACGGCCGCCCTGTTGCTGGCGGCCCATGGTTCTCCCCAGGACCCGCTCCACGTGGATGAACTCCTGGAAATCGACCTCGCCCCCTGGAGCGGCCTGCGGCGCGAGGACCTGCTGGTGCACGCTCCGGAACAGGAGCGCCGCTGGCGGGAGGCTCCGGAAACGATGGAGCTGGAGCACCCCGACGGGAGGCGCTACTACCCCCTGCTGGAGCTGATGGACCAGGCCGGGCGCTTCGCCGATCGCCTCCTGGCCGAACATCAAGACAGCCTCGACGGGTCTGGCACCGAGACGGTGCTGGTGGTGGCCCACAACGCCATCCTCCGCTGCCTGATGCTGCAGCTGCTGGGGCTGCCGGTGGGGCGCTTCCGCCGGCTTCGCCTCGACAACGCCGCCATCACCGTGCTCAACCTCAGCCGCGCCGCCGCTGGTGAACTGGATGTGCAGATCGAGTCGCACAACGGCACGGCCCACCTCGAGGAGGCGCTGCCGCCGAAGGGCGCCGGCCCGCGCCTGCTGCTGGTGCGCCACGGCGAGACCGACTGGAATCGCCAGGGCCGCTTCCAGGGGCAGATCGACATCCCCCTGAATGCCAACGGCCTGACCCAGGCGGAAGCGGCCCGGATCTTTCTGGCCAATGTGTCGATCCAACGGGCCTACACGAGCTCGATGGCGAGGCCCCGCCAGACGGCCGAGGTGATCCTGCGCTCCCACCCCGGCGTGCCCCTCACCAGCAACCGCGGTCTGATGGAGATCGGCCATGGCCTCTGGGAGGGCTGTCTTGAGGGGGAGATCGCCGAAGGCTGGCCCCAGTTGCTCAACGACTGGAAACGCTCCCCGGAAACGGTGCAGATGCCCGAAGGGGAAACGGTCCAACAGGTGTGGGACCGTTCCCTGACCACCTGGAACCGCATCGTGTCGGGCCTCGATCCGGCCGAAACGGCCCTGGTGGTCGCCCACGATGCGGTGAACAAGACCATCCTCTGTGCCTTGCTCGGCCTCACCCCGGCCGACATCTGGGCGGTGAAACAGGGCAATGGGGGGGTCACGGTGATCGATTACCCCACCGGTGCGGCCGGTGATCCCGTGGTGGCGTGCCTCAATCTCACCGGTCACCTTGGGGGAGTGCTCGACCGCACCGCCGCCGGCGCCCTCTGAACCTGCCGATGTCCGCCCCCCTTCTGCTGCGGCAGGTGAACCTGCTGGAGGGCCCCAACAGTCCCGAACGACGGGCCGATGTTCTCCTGGAAGGCCAGAGCCTGCGGGCGATCCTTGCAAGCCCTGTTGCCGGAGAATCGCCCACCCCGGACACCGCGGCGGGCCATCCGAGCCCCGTCGAGCTGGAGGCCTCCCATCTCTGGCTGGGCCCGGCCCTTGTTGATCCCCACAGCGTTCTGGAGGATCCCTGGCTCGGCAGGGCCGAAACCCTCACCTCCCTGGCCGATGCGGCCCGCTCCGGGGGGTACGGCACCGTGGCCCTGCTTCCCTGGGCCCGACCCTGGCGCGACCGGCCAGAGAGCCTGATGCTCACCTGCCCTGCCCCCCTCAGGCTGCTGCTGTGGGGCTCCTTTAGCCACGGGGGCGAAGACGGGGACCTGGCCGCCCACGCCGACCAACTCGCCGCGGGAGCCTGCGGATTGGCGGGGTCCGCCACGCTGCCGCCCCTTGCCCTCCTGGAGCGGGGCCTGCGCCTGGGGGAGACCGGTCGCCATCCGGTGCTGGTGGCCCCGCGGGATCTCTCCCTCACCCAGCAGGGGTTCGTGCGGGAGCGGGTGGAAGCGCTGCGGGGCGGATGGCCGGTGGACCCGGTGATCAGCGAACTTCTTCCCCTCCAAAGCCTGCTCACCCTGGCCGATGCCCTGCCGGATGCCTCCCTGCGGCTGATGAACCTCTCCACGGCCGAGGGGGTGGAGCGGCTGCGTCAGCGGCGGGGCCAGCCCCAGGCCAGTGTGGGCTGGTGGCACCTCCTGGCCGACAGCGGCAGCCTGGATCCCGCCGCCGAAGGCTGGCGGATGGTGCCCTCCCTCGGGGGGCCCGCTGACCGGGAAGCCCTGATCGCCGGCCTGGCGGATGGCACCCTCAGCGCCGTGGCCGTTCAGCATCAGGCCCTCGACGCGGAAGAGCGCCTGCTGCCCCTCGACCAGCGTCGGCCTGGCCTGGCCGGCCACGGGCTGGTGCTGCCCCTACTCTGGCAAGCCCTGGTGGCCGGGGGAACCTGGAGTGCCCGCCAGTTGTGGCAGGTGTTGTGCTGGGGACCCTGTGGCTTCCTGGATCTACCCCCCTCCCGACTGGTGGCCGGCAGCAGCGACTGGATTCTGTTCGACCCGGGGGCGCCGGGAGGATTCGGTCCGGGCCAGGATCCATCCCTGGCCGCCAATCGTCCCGAACCGCCGCAAGGGGCATTCCGGGGTCAGGTGGTGGCCTCAGGCCTCACCGATCCGAAGGACTGGCTGCTCCGAGTCCCCCCATCGCGTTGAAGGGAAAGAAGCGATAGAAGGCCCGGCCGATGATCTCGTTGCGGGGTAGGAAGGGACCCCCCGGCCAAAAGCGGGAATCCCAGCTGTTGCCGCGGTTATCACCGAGCACCACGATGTGCCCCGGCGGAATGAGCACGTTGAGGGTGCGGCAGGGACCCAGTCCCTGGGAATCGACCGGACAGGTGTTCTTGACATAGGGCTCAACCAGGGCCTTGCCATTGATGCTGACCCGGCCGCGGGGATCCACCACCAACCGTTCGCCGGGAAGTCCCACCACCCGCTTGATGAAAGCGTCACAGGCCGGCTGCTCGAGCCCGGGGAGAGACCCGATCAGAGGCAGGTTCACGAGCAGGCACTGGAGGGGCCCGGCCCCGCTGCCCTGGGAGAGCAGCACGGGATCAAAGTGCTGGGGGGCGTGGAACACCACGATCTCGCCGCGGCGGGGGGGACGGTTGCGGTAGGTGAGCTTTTCCACCAGCAGCCGATCCTGAAGCTGCAGGCCCGGCAGCATCGAGCCCGAGGGAATGTATCGAGCCTCCACCAGGAACTGACGGATCCCCAAGGCGAGCGCCAGGGTGATCAGAACGCTGCGCCAGAACTCCCAAGGACTCTCCTCGGACATCGGCGGACGGGGCATATCTCCGGAGGGTGAGGGGGAATCGCCAGGCCCGGAATTCGCCGTGGAGGGATCCGGGATGAGGGGATCCATGGGCGTCTTGGTTGGCGTCAAGGCAATCCTGCGGCGATCAACGTTGTAGCCAGGCAGATTAGACGCACCTTGGGGGATTCCTTCGATGGCCCGACCCCGCTGGCACCAGAGCCCATCGCCCCAGGGCAGCCGCATTGGTCGGCTCTGGGACCGATCCGTGGCGCTCTGGGCGGCCCTGAATCTGGTCCTGGTGGGATTCGACATCACCTACGTCCCCCTACGCACCTTCTGGCTGCAGCGGAACCTCTATCCGATCCCCTCCGTGCCGCTGATGGTGCCGCTCACCCGGTTGCCGGACATCACCCCGTGGGTGGATCCGATCAAGGGGATCGAACCCCACCGTGAGACCAGCGCCTATCTGCGCCAGTTCAAGGCCCTGGATGCGGCGCTGGCCCTGGGCCCCGGCCAGGGGCCAGGGCCCAGCACGCCCACCCCGGCGCAGCTGGCCCTGCTGCAGCGCCAACTGGAGGCCACCCTCCAGATGATCGACACCAACCCCTTTCAAGCCTCCGGAGCCAGCGGGACCCTGGAGAAAATCAAGGGCCGGCTCCGCCAGCGGGCCAACCTCGACTCCGCCAAACAGGCCGCCACAAGACTCCTGAGCCCCGCCTGGATGGCCAGCCATCCCTGGAGCCAGGAACGGCGCTTCTGGAACGAGCAGGTGCTGCCGCTTGTGGCCACGAACTATTGGCGCTCGATCGATGAAAACGGTCGCCCCACCGACCACTTCTGGCGCATCGACCTGCTGCTGTTCCAGAGCGTCTTCGCCCTAGACATCCTGCTGCGGGCCGTGCGGCTGCGGCGCCGACTGCCCGGGCTGAGCTGGCGCGATGCCTTCCTGAGGCGCTGGATCGATGTGCCGCTGCTGCTCCCCTTTTGGCGCTGGCTGCGGGTGGCACCGGTGCTCGAACGCCTGCAGACCAGCGGCCTGATCAGCATCGAACCCCTTAGGGCGGTGGTGAGCCGGGGCGTGGTGGCCCTGCTGGCGGTGGAGTTGTTCGAGGTGCTTGCCCTCCAGCTGCTGGATGGCCTGCAGCAGGTGATCCGCTCGCCGCGCTGGCCGGCCAGGATCCGATCCCTGCGGTCCCACCAGACGGTGGTGAACCATGAGCAGCGGGAGCTCGTGGAACTGATCCGGATCTGGGCCCCCCTGCTCCTGGTGCAAGTGGCGCCCCGGCTGGCGCCGGAACTGGAGGGGGTGCTGGGTCACGCCCTCCAGCAGAGCCTCCAGACGGCGATCGTCCCCCCGCCCCTGCGCCAGCTCCAGCCGGTGCTGGCCGTAGAGAAAGGCTTCAGCCGCCAACTCGCGGGTGGGGTTGTGGACAGCCTGCTCGACGTGACCCGAAGCACGGGCACACGGCTGGGGCAACGGGATGATGAACAGCTCGCCCTGCTGCAGCGCTTCGTGGACCGCTTCTGGGAGGAGCTGGCCATGGCCCTCGAAAGCGGCCCAGCCCTGGAGCGTTCCCAAGACTTGATCAACGCCCTGATCGAGGACGTCAAGCGCACCTACCTGCGCCAGATCAGCCGTGCCGGCGTGGGGGTGCTGATCGAAGAGCTCGATCAGATCATTGTGCAGGGAGGAAAGCCGACTGAATCGATCACGCCGCCCCCCCGGAGCTGAGCAAGGCCTGCCATTCCTGGGGGCGGAAGCCCGTGCAGATTCTCCCCTCCGCTGTGATCAGGAAGGGACGCTTGATCAACATGCCATCGGACGCCAGGGCATCGAGGGCGGCGCCATCATCCAGGGCCGCCGCCCGTGCAGCCCCTAGGGCCCTGTATCGCTGGCCGCTGGTGTTGAACAGCCGCGAGCGGGTTCCGAGCTGCCGCAGGGCATCCGCCAGATCATCCCTGGAGGGAGGAGTCTGGGTGATGTCGAACACCTCAGCGCTGATGCCGTGCTCCGCAAGCCAAGCGATGGCCTTGCGGCAGGTTCCGCAGGGCCCGTAGGAGTAGACGCGAACGCTGCCTGCCAATGGAGTGGAGGAATCGGTCAAAGGTCAAGCGATCTGTTCCGTTCAGCCGCGACCCACCAGCGCCTTGAGGGCCCCCACGAGGCTGTTGGAGCCCTTGCCGACCCCCTCGGAGGGACGGGTGCGAACCGTGACATCACCATTCACGGTGGTGCGGCAGCTGAGGCGGAAGCTGGCGGGGCGATCGGCGAGGTAAACCTCCTCCACATCGCTGCGGGGGGAAAGATTGCGGGCCCCCTCGAGAACTTCCACCACACAGGTGCCGCACTGACCTAGGCCACCGCAGTTGTTGAAGTTGTTGAGGCCCTTGTAGGGGTTGATCCCCGCGTCAAGGGCCGCCTTGCGAAGGTTGGCGCCCTCGATGCAACCCACCTGCTGGCCTTCCTGGTCAAAACGGATGGTGGGCACGGTCGGTCGGGGGATACGGGCGCCGCCCAACTTAAGGCACACCCAACCCTGGCCTGTCGCCGAAGGCCCATCTCCGCCATCCGTGTTGGTGATCGCGGCCCCAGTCCGCCTCAACGGCGGGTGGGGATTCAACCGGATGGGGGCTTGCCTACGATGGGTTCCTTACGCGGTAGGACCGTGGCTCAGATGGAGGCAACGGTTGGGTCAAGCCTGGGGTCAAGCGGGGAAGCAACGGATGAACAAATCGTCACCCGGCTGATTCCTGGCTACGCCAGCCTCGCCCGGCTGGGGGTAGCCCTACTGGCGGTCTCACCCCTGGCTTCTGCCGAGGGGGCTTCCGTTCTGGTGGCCGGCTGCGGCAGCGGCGCGGAGCTCCTGGAGGCTCGCGCCCAGCGTCCCGACTGGCATCTCACCGGTCTGGATCCCTCCGCCGCCATGCTCGATGTGGCCCGCGGACGGCTGGCGGGGCAGACCGGCATCGACTGGCAGCAGACCAGCGTGGAAAGCCTCGAGGCCCGGGCCCGATTCGACGGCGCCCTGGCCGTGCTGGTGCTTCAGTCCCTCCCCGACGATGGCAGCAAGCTCGCCTTTCTGACCGCCCTGGCCCGCAGCATTCGCCCTGGCGGCCAGGTCGTGCTGGTGGATCTGATGCAGCCGGAACGCTCGCCGATCCAGCAGCAGCTGCAAGAGGCCCGTCTGGGTTTCCAGAAAGCCAGCGGCTTCAACTCCGCCAGCGCCGCAGAGGATCAAGGGATCCCGCAAGCAGCAACAACGGATCGGGCCGGCAACGATGCCCTGATCGGGGACCTCAGCACCGGTCTGCACCCGATCGGTCTCTCCAGGCTGACCGCCTTGGTGGAAGCGGCCGGATTCGGTGATCCCGCCCCGGTCTACCAGGCCCTCGATGTGGAGGGTTTCCTGTTGCAGCGAAGGGATTAGTCACAACCCGTGGCGGCCGCCTGAACCCGCGCCAGCAGTTCCGGCACCGCCCCGTGATCAAGCCAGCCAAGGATGGTGATCGTGCGACCCTCCAGACTCCGGTAGGTGCGGAAGAACTCCGTCACATCGGCCAGCTGGGTAGGGGCAATCTGGGCGATGCTCGTAATCGCATCCTTGCGAGAATCGGCAACGGGCACGCAGAGCAACTTGCCGTCACGATGGCCACCATCAATCATGTCAAGGCAGCCGATCGGCCGGGCAAGGATGAGACAACCCGCGAAGGTCGGTTCATCCATGATCACCATGCCGTCGAGGGGTGAACCATCCTCGGCCAGGGTGCCAGGCACGAAGCCGTAGTCGAACGGATAGCGCACGGAGGAGTGCAGCACCCGATCCAGAACCATGACCCCAGAGGTGGGATCGAACTGATATTTATTGCGACTTCCTGCCGGAATCTCCACTAGGAGATTCACCAACCCCGGGGCTGGACAGGCCGGAAGGGTTGTGAGGTCCATGGCGCTGACCGCTCTAAGGCAGCCT
>Ga0209401_1000932_pt1 | contig 19795 bp, 33 predicted proteins | sample M_140807_MF_Meta_FD_187318 | JGI IMG/M metagenome (GOLD analysis project Ga0209401, IMG submission 187318) | Freshwater microbial communities from Lake Montjoie, Canada to study carbon cycling - M_140807_MF_MetaG (SPAdes) (version 2) | ecosystem: Environmental > Aquatic > Freshwater > Lake...
CGTGCTGGATGTGAAATTGGCAATAGTTCCGCTGGTGCTGGCTAGGGCAAGGCTGGAAGTGGGCGTGGCATTCTCCACCAAATCTCGCAATTTTATTGCCGTTACGTCATTGGTTACGCCGTCTTGAAAAGAAGTTCCTGCTGTGAAATTTCCCATTGTATTATCTCCTATCCGTTAAAGCGGTTTTTTAATGCATCCCAGGCCATTGAGCATATTAGACCAACAACACCAGCAATAGCCAGAGCCTTCGTCCGAAGATGTTCCAGAGAAGAGATTCTATTTACCACATCTGCGTAGTTTGACAAGCTCGTTTCAACCATTTTATACAGAGATAGTTGCCTCTCCTCCATCCTTGCCAGCCTCTCCCGCAAGTCGCTAATTTGGTCTTCAGTACCCATAATGAGCCTTATTTGGCCTTACCAGCGTCTTCGGCTGCGCTCATGTCGCTGTAGACTGGTAGGGCGTTGTTGTCCTGCTTGCGTGGTGAGCAGGATGACAAAAGAACGCAAATTAAGATTGGGTTAATAAATCGCATATTTCGTGTTTAGATACGCCTCTACCTGCTGGCGTTCGCCTGTTGTCAGGACTCGGTTGTATGTAATAGCTTCAGCTATTTTGCCCTTCAGCGTGTATCCAAATGCCCCAGAACTACCAATAAATAAATATGTTTCAAGTGGGGAATTACTGTATACATTTGTATTATCAGAGTACATTAACGCTCCATTAACATAATCTCTCCAATCATTTTGAGTGCTTACTACGGAATAAAGACTCCAACTATTTGTAATAGTTGATGGGGCAGTAAGTGGACCTTTTCTATTTGCTGAAGCAAAACCATCATAAACAGAGTCATTTAAACCATAGGGGTAATGACTTGATGAGTTAGCAATGCCAAAATCACCAAATATTGGACCGTTTTCGTTGCCTTCATTATACACATCTCCTACATAAACAACTGCAAATGCTGTTGTTCCAGATGCACCCATTGGATTTCCTGTAATTTGAAATGATTTATTTGTTCCTTCAACTATTGATGACAAGCTTATGGTGGGTTTGCTATTTAAGTCTGAAGAATTGTATGTTGGATTTACATCTGCTGGGCTTGCGTTTCTACCATTCCCACTCTGATCTGCCCATGCAGTTACATTTGAACCAGAAAGAGTCACACCAGCATCAGCCTTGAGCCAGATGGATAGGCCAGACAAATTGGCTGGAGAGAATTGCGCACCACCACCAACCCTACGGATAGTTTGCACTCCTAGTCCTAGAGATAGTCTTGGCATATAATTAAGCTGCGGTGATGGTGATTGATGGAGACCATCCAGATGTTGGAATATAGGCTGTATTTGTGGATGCGTTTGTGGCTATCTCTGTGAAAAGCCACGCGCTAGTATCTCCTCCCTCGAAGTAAACATATCCAAGTTTCCAGTTGCCAAAAGGAGTTCCACATTGTGCGCTACCAACATAAAAATCATCCCAAGTTTGCGCATCTGGACTAAATAAAATTCTTCCATCTTCTGGACCACCCAATAAATAGCAAGCACCAGCAATGTTCACATATAATGGAACAACCCCATTGTTAAGCAAAATTAGTTGCTGTGGAACATACTTTGTGTATGTCCCATTATTCCCAGCACCAGCATTCCCAATTACAACACTTGCCGTACTCGCCACAGGAATCCCGCTAGGTGCGGCACCACCACCAACCTTGCGCGTATTTTGCACGCCCAAGCCTAAAGATAGTCTTGGCATAAAATTACAATGCAATCACCCGCCAAGGGATAGAACCTTTAGCGAGTTGACTGCTGATACAATTAACCAGCTATGTAGCCGATCACCTTGCCAGTTCCAGCCGTGTAGCTGTCGAACTCGCCATAGATGATGTTGCCAGAGCCAATCGTAACGCCAGTCAGGGTTCCGTCATATTTACCGCTAATCGCGCTAAACGTGGTATCTGATAGCATCTGGATCGCCCAATAGCCAGGAGTTGCCGTTCCAACTGTCCCTACGGAAAATCCGTATTGACCTTGGAATTTATCTAATGCGCGTGACATTAGGTGTGAAGGGCAATCCGATAGGAAGTGCCGTTAAGAGTCACGTTCAAGGACGCAGGGGATGTTGCAACGGTATTAACCGTGCCACCGCTGGAGCTTGCCGTAAACTCAATTACGTTTGTGAAGCCTTGAGTGTCAAAGCGGATAGCCTTGTTCTTGGCCTTCCGAGTGCTTCTTACAAATTCATTCGCCATATTTTTTTCTCCTTAAAGCCGCACGTTTGATGCTATCTGGCGTGTACTGGCTTCTAAACCTACTGCCAAGCTTTTGTTCCTGGCGGTAGTACCCCTTCATCAAATTTGTTTGATTGACTCCTAGCGGATTGTCGAGGGGTTCTCCGACACCTACTAGGCTCAATCTTTGCGGGACGGTGAATCGTTTAAGGTAACGAGGGACAGAGTCCCTTTCGGCCACAGCCTTTTCCAGTTCGACAACTTTCCCATTTCTGGTGTCCTCGTACTGGTAAACAGGCATTAGCTATAGTTTTCCTTATCCGACTCCTCGGCCAGCTTCATCATCTTTTCCTCTTCGGACATTGAGTTTTCACCCTCGGCCATGTCTTCCGACTTGTCATTGGATTCACTCTCGCTCATGGCGTGCTCAACATTAACGTGGGCAATGCCATTTTCGATCATGTCAATTGTTCCAGAGAGTTCTACAGAATCACCTACTTCTGGAGATACATCTTCAGTTCCATCGTTCATTTCAAACTTTGAAACTGGTAGCATCACCATTCCAGCTTTCGCCATTTTTTTCATAGGTTTTTCAGATGAGGAAGTGGCTGGGGAGGTTTTATCCTCCCCAGCTTTCCGAGGTCCCATACCAATAACTAGCATGGTTCCCATTTAATTATTAGCTGTAGTTGGACTTCGCAACGATGACTCGGAAGAACCGAGGATCAAGTTGCTTGGCCGCGTAGAACGTCTTGAAGGAAGCTACGATGCGCTGTCCATACGGATCGCTCTTGTCTGCCGCATCGAGGATCGTGACCTTCGGAGCGAAGGGCGAGCCAGAGGCTGCGATAGAGGACAAGCTAGGAACGCCGAACGCGCCACCACCGAGGAGGACGTTAGCATAGCCAGTGTTAACACCAGTTGTTCCAACGCTGTTCTCAGCGATACCAGAGGCCGAGGTGTTGAAGGTCTGTACGTTGGTCGAAGAAACGACCGATACGCCAAACAACTTGCCGATTTCACCCTTGAAGATGGCATCGGGATTCGAGTAGCTCGAAACCTTCAACCAATCATCGTCCTGCTGTAGATCACGGATAACGGCAGGATGCGCGACGAGCGCGTAGCCGTCCTTGATCTTAGGAGCGCGAGCGATGAACAGCGAAGTCGCACCATCGAGCAAGTCGGTGGAGGTCATTGCGCCGTTAGCAACTGAACCAGTAGCCCAGGTCGTGCCGTTAGTCGTGTTCTGAGCATAACGGTTGTACGATTTGGTGGCTACTCCAGTACCAGTGCTGGTCGAGGAGTCCTGCACCAACGCGCGGTGACAGAGTGTGTCAGCGTGAAGGGCGGCATCTTCGCCGAGTTGTTTGGTGGCCTGCGCCAAGTGCGAGAACAATTCGGTTGCAAGAACGACATCGGTTAGGATGATCTTGCTTCCGTATTGGACAAGCGTGGCTTCCACTGAGGACAACGTGAGATCACGCTCGTCACCAGAGGAGGGAGTCGTTCCTTCCGACAAGGCGGAGATAGCAGTGATGCTTGGATCTCCGAAGCGAAAGAAGCGTATCGTTTTATTCCCGCCCGTTTTTGTCGGGTAGGGGGTTTTCATTGCGAATTGCTCCATCTGGAGCAATGGGATTGCGCGTTCGAGCAAAGCTTTCGAGAAGTATGCCTGGAACTGCGCGCTGACTGAGCCAGTAGTTACCATATAATTAAGTATCCTTGTTTGTTATGACAACTCAACCTCTGTCAACCTCGCTTGCCATTTTCATCAATTCACGTTCTTGCTCATCGAGCGTTAGTTCGTGAAAAGCTTTAGTCTTGGCAGGACCTTTGGGTTGTCCAGACGCTGGAGTTGTCGCTTTTCTGAGTTGAGAAAGTTCTTTCTCATACTCTGCAACTTTCTTCGACAAATCGGAGGCGGACTCCGCTTGGAGCTTTACCTTTGCAATTCCAACCGCATCCTTGATTCCCGCTGGGTAATTACGCAGGATTGCGTGGTTTTGCAACATTTCCGATACGGCTTTATACAAAGTGCTGGACGAATCTTTAAGTTCAGGATTTGCTTCTACTTCATCAAGCAAATTTTTATCCCAAGCAGACTTTAATTCTGTCTGGGTTTTCTGCTCGATCTCTTTCCTATCCTCAACTTCAATGTCACCAGCTTTTTGTTCGGCAAGTTTTGCAAGATCGTCACGGCCTTCATCACGGTAGCTCTTTGCTGCTTCCCTGTAATCTTCCGCGCTAAACTTGCGACTGCTCGCCTTTGTCTCGCTTTGAGTAGTTTCTGAAGTCTTCCTTGCCCTTTCAGCCTCGATCTGCTCTCGTTCAGCTTTGATTCTGGCCTTTTCTGCTCGGACATCTTCCCACTCTTTCTCAAGTCGCGACTTAGCCTTCTCGTAACGGGTAGGCTTCTTTTCGGAAGCCGACTCCGACTTGTCTTCTGAAGGTTGCGTTGTTAAAGAACTTTTATCTTCCTTGGATTTCTCCTTGGTAGACGAAACCTCATCCGAGGCTTCTGTTTGTTTTTCGGCTTTTTCAGCAGGCGCGGGTGTCTGCTCGTTATCTCCGCTGGCCTTATCCGAAGCATTTGTTTCTACTTTGGCTTTTTCGTCTTCCTTGGGAGTAGGATTAAAATCCCGTCCTTCGTCAGCCGCTTGCGCCATCGCCAATACATCCGCTTCGGTCAGGTTATTTGAATCTGCCATTTGACCCTTTCTTACACTTGTCGGCAGGGAGTCATTCTGCCTAAAGGTTAGTTGGCTATTGTTTCATCCGATCCGTCCTCATAGCCAAGAACGGCGGAGTTAAGTTTTTGGGATGCCAACGACTCTAAAGTCGCCACACATCCCCTAAAGCCTTTAGCATACCCGCAAGCGTCTGCAAGTGCCTCTGATTTCTTCATTACAGCAGAGCCGTTTTGACGCAGGGTTAGGTTGAGCAAAATCAAGCTAAGGCGTTTGCCAGTAGGGGTTGACAAGAAGCCAGTCCACGCCTTCTCATCCTCATCCTCCCACTTGGGTTCATTGACCCATTCTTGATCTCTGATAAACGCCAATGCTGCTTTTAGTTTTCTCATAGTTTTATTGCCCAAGAATCGCCCTGAAATAGGACTGCTTCCTTGTCCTTAAATACCTCAACCAATGCCTTTTGCACAGCCTTAAAACTCCAGTCATGCCCAGCCATTACCCCGCCAGCCCTAAGCTTGGCCTTCCAGCCGTTTAAGTCTGCCAGTACGCCTTCGTAGCGGTGATCTCCGTCTATGTAGATAAAGTCTAGCCCACCATCCTTAACAAACTCTAAAGCATCTAGGCTTTTCCCGCGACTATAGGAAACATTGCCAAGTGGGGTTGTACGCTCTTGAAATGCTTCAAAGACAAACTTCATCGGGCATTGCTGGCTTGCCCTATCGTTAATATCGTATCCGTTTAGCCAAGGATCAACCGCCATAACCTCCTTGAAATGTTTAGCAATAACCACCGTACCTTCCCCGCTGTAAGACCCAATCTCAACCGCCTTACCATTCGCACCCGCCTCGTTCGCCCACTCACACAATTTTGTTAAACCTTCCGCCTGGAAGGCATCTCGCATTACTGGTACTTTCAACCCGCCATCGGCGCTGGTGCTTGGCCTTGCATTGCTTGCGGAGGCAATTGTTGCCCCTGCTGTTGCATCTGAGCCTTACCTGCATCACGAAGCTGTTTCTGGATAGCGCGGGATGTGTTGGGGTCAACCTGTTCCAAGGCTGCCAAGTGCTGTTGTAAGTGAGCCATCAGAACTTGCATTGCACTCTGATCGACCTGCTGTTGTCGCTGTTGAGCCGCCTGGTTAAACGCGAAGAGAACGGATATATGCGCTTTGTGATCATCGCTAGGCTTGATTGCGACTGGGAATCCAGTTGCAAGCATAGTCGCGATTTCAGTCGCTTGATCTTCAGCTTGATCGCCAGAGGCTGCGTTCGGATCTTGGAAGAGTCTGCGGACCAGCGATGGATCGTCTTGTTCAAGCACTGACTTTACCAATTCTCCTTGGTTTACGAAAGGATTATTTTGGAACATCTGCATCCGCGCAACCGACTTCTGCAACGCAAACTGGCGATTGATGAAGTCAAGTCCACCCTTTGGCTCAATCGAATACTCATCGTGAATACCATCTGGAGGCATTGAGCCTGTCTCTTCCGCATAGCGGTACATCAAGTCTTTCTTGTTGTACTGTGTGTAAAGCGACCAGCACTGTTTGAATAGATGGGCTAGACCCATTCGGAACATGCGATTGCGAAGATCACCAGAAGCCGCAGCCTGCGACTGCAATGCTTGAATCTCGGTGGCAGTCTTGCGATCCGATACTTGGAACTGCGAGCCAGCACCAAAATCTGGATTGCCCATCCGCTGTTCGGAAAGCAGACGCTCTTCGAGCATCAATTTCTGGAAGTCAAATGGAGGTTGGCTAAACTGAACTGGTTTCAAGCCTTGTGGCAAAATCTGCCCAGGCTGCATTTTCAAGTTCGATGTGTTTAGCGAGATTGGATTCTGTGCTTCGAAAACTGGGCGGTTGGCAAGTTCCACATAGTCAGAGAGACTATTTTTTAATTTATTGAGGAGGTTCTCATTCGGGAGGAGGATCTCGGCCACACCTCGTGGACTGTACCAACCGCCACCAGTAACTTCATAGGGAAAATCTACGAAAGGTGGTTCGCCGTGACGATACGGCAAAATGAAAGGCTTGCGAACATCTTCAGTTACGACAAGCGGACTATACGTTTCGACCTTCCATCCTTCTTCAGAAGGTGTGTACATTTCCCAAAGAATGATACGATCATTCTCAGCTTCTTGAGTAATTCCTTCGCGTCGATAAATCTCGTCTTGAATCTCACTTCGTAAGCCCACCGATTTGGAGGGTTTACCCGAAATGGTTTTAATGAACTCGTCGTCCTGCTTGTAAAGCGGATTTGCCTTATAGGAATCGACTGAAGTTGAGACGATGTGTACGATGAAATCTGCATCCTTAAACTCCTTTGTGTACGCTGGAACAATGATGTGGAAAGGGTCAATAGCTTCAAAGTCAATACGCTTCTTGTCCTCGTTCCAGATGATCTTGGCAACACCACGTCCGTAGAGAAGGATGTTGTCAATTACGGAAACAATCTCTTTCTGGAAGTTTGTCTTCTCCCGCATATTGTAATCAAACCAACGCTCGGCTGATACTGTCAGCGGGGTCAATTGCTGGCGCATCGGGACGAAGCTGGAGAGAATGTCGTTTCCAATCGCGCTGTTGACGAAGCTGGGTTTCAGCTTCTCAATCGCTGTGTCAATCAACTGAACGTGGAGATCGGCTGCTGTTGGCCAAGGCTTAACCTTACGGCGAACACCAAAGTAGCGAGCTTGATAGAACAACCGCTGGCGGTTCTCCCAAGTCTCGCGCTGGTTAAGCGAATCAATAATCCGAGAATAATATTCTGTTCTGCGTGTATCTTTGGCGTTCATTTGTTGCGCTCCACTTTAAGTTCGTATGAAAGATCGTTGACTGCGTTTAAGGCTTTCCTAGCCCACTCGCGAGTGCCAGGTGTACCACGACGAATTTCACTATAGGTAGGATCTTTCATTAACTCTTCAACTATCCCTGTCGTGTGTGTTACTGGTGTCGTTGTTGCGCAACCACCAAGACTCACCACGCAAATCACGCTCAATAGCATCGCGGTTATGTTTCCATTCACCCTCGATGTTTTGCGTTCGCTTTTCCTTCCAATTCGGAATGATGCGAAACACGGCTGCGATGATCTCAAGGATTGCACGCAGCACAAATAAACTTATTTAATATTCAGACCGACTGTCTTAAGAAAGTTGACGATCTTTTCCAAGAACGAATCGTCAGCGGGAGTCGGAGTGAGCTTGACAACAATACGCGCAGCGAGAACGATGCCACCGACAGCGGCTACGATCTCTTGCCAATTTGAAGTAATCCAGTTCCATACATTCATTGTTTTATCCTCCTGGGTCAAATCCAGCCATGACAGGGTCGTGTGCCACCATCATGTCCTGAAGTGACTTCCAAGTTGGACGTTCTATGCTGAAAGTCAAGTCCAAGCCGATATTAGCACCACTTACGCACAATGCCAACGCATCAGCCCTATCTGGCGAGGCTATGCCTCTGGCACGCATTGAGTCCTTAGATTCAACGCCAAGCTTACCCTTGCTGTTGGTAATAGTACGCCTGCAAGTAAGTTGGGCGGTCAAGTCCTCGTCGTCTTCGGGTAGGATGATTTCAGCATCCTCAATCTTCTTGGCCATGTTGTACCACATCTCGGCTGACCTGTTCGTATAAGCATTGTTGTCATACGCCGTAGCCCCAAAGTTCACCCTATTGACAGCCCAGCCTGACTCAGCCAAGGCATCGCACATAACCATGCCCATACCACTCGCGTCAGCGTAGATGTTGCTGGCTTCCAGCCCAGCCTTCTTAAACTCGACTATAAACCTGCCAACCGCTGCCATCGTGTCTTTCTCGCGCCATGCAATCATAGGCAGGATCTTGTTGCCGTCACTTATACAGATCACGTTCTGATCGCCACCAGCCGCAAAGTCCACGCCTGCTGTCCTTACACCTGGCCTGAATCTTGGTGGTGCGTTGTAACAGTTCTGTAGCTGGTTTAGGTTGATGACTAGGCTCTCCGCGCCTATGTCAACAAACTCTCCATAAATCATGGAACGAGTAAGTGGGTGCTTCTCGCCGTAACGCTGGGTTATTTCGTCAATCTGCTTCTGCGTAATATGTGGGCAGTCAAACGCTGTGACTGCGTGCTTAGACCACATATTGGCTTCCTTGGTAAATGCCCGATAGAACGCACCGCTAGTCCCGCCTGGGCTGGATGCGATTAGCAAGCGGGTTGGTTGACATCGGCTGATAGCCTCAAACAGCGGGTCGGCTACGGTCTTGGCTTCGTCCACCACCATCAGCAACGGATGGTATTCGTGGTCCTCTGCGTGCCAGCCTTCAGCACGCCCAGGGTCAGTCGCTGAGTAGCCTATAATGCGTGATGTGTTGCCGTTGGGGTGGAGGTAGCGAATCTCGCCAGATGTGACCTCCCAAGCACCGCCAAGCTTGGCAATGTGATTGCGCAGGCTAGGCCAGAGTTGGCTTTCGACTTGGCGGAAAACGCCTGCCGTGGTTACCGCTATCGAGCGTGGGAAAACCAGTGCGTGCCATATCAGAATCGCTGAAATTACTGTGCTGGTCTTGCCAGAGCCGTTGGCTGCACGCAAGGCTACGCGACAGTCCTTTGCCTCCAAATCACGCAGTACCTTGCGTTGCCAGTCGTATAAGTTGATTCCAAGCACGTTAGCGGCGAATGCGGCTGGTTTAGAGAGGTCTAGCAGAATCTCTTCTTGGCTACGCTTGGGGGGCTTTGGCATAGGCGTATGTTAAGACCTCTTTTTATTTTGATCCACAATAATTTGGGGGGGTATATGCGTATTAAATGGGGGCTGGGGGAGTGGCGGGTGGCGTGGTGGTAGGTGGATACTTTGCAAGAGACTCTGCTCTAGGCTTACGAAGTTTCATTCGCTTGTGTCGAGTCTTATGCAAAACATTGTTATTGTCACCTTGACTATCAGCAACTTGTGATATTTGATACAATTTTTTATTGTGCGACATTTGTTTTTTTGCGTTATCTGTAAGAGGTTCAACATCAATATAGTTATCTTGATTTTTAACCTCTTCTATTTTTTTTGTTTCTATTATTTTCTTTCTCCCCGCAATCCCAGCGAGTAATTGCGCGAGGTTGCCGCTTATGCCGTGCGTTACGTCTTGCGTAACATTAAGCCTGGCACTGGGTTGTGCCCAATTGTAGCCACGCTCTAGAATCCAAGCCTTGGCCTGCCATGATTTCTCGCCAGCAAGCTGGATATCTTTTAGAAGAGACAATTCGTGCTTTTTCCGCGCCGTCTCCACTCTCTTGCCGAAATCAGGTTTACGTTGCGCCCAGGTACGAATCGTGGAAGGATTAACGCCCACAAGTGCGCCCGCCTTTTCGAGTGTGAACCCACTCCCACAAGCTGCCACTATCTCATCTGCGATTTTATCCGTAAATATATCGCGCCCGTTCTTGGCCTTTTCTATCGCGCTTGGAGCTGCGCCGTTTTCATCCATGCCCTATCTTACTATAAAATATCTTAAAATAAAGTTTGACATTATGCCAAGCGTTGGCAATACTGCCACTTGTCGAGGGAGAATCCGCTAGGAACTCCCAAGGCATAAAAGAAAATAAGGAGACACACAATGAAAACAGAAGATACTAACAGGATCGTGGAGAAAATCGTGGAAGCACTGGGCAAGGGAGAAATCCCCTGGCGTAAGCCTTGGCGCAGTGTTGCTGCGCATAATGCAGTCAGCGGCAGCGAATACAGGGGAGTCAACGCGCTCGTGTTAAACTTGGCGAGTCATTATCCTGATCCGCGCTTTCTAACTTATAAGCAAGCCGCCGCACTTGGCGCGCAAGTTAAGAAGGGCGAGAAGGGTTGGCCTGTCATATTCTATTCTACAATTAAAAAGAGTGGAGAGAATGAAGGAGGAGAAAGCACTGGAAGCGAGAAAGCGAAAACTTTTCGCTTCATGAAACATTATACGGTGTTCAATGCTTCTCAGTGCGATGGCATGCCTGAGCGTGAAGCAGCCGCTGCACCAGTGGCTCAAATTGTGGAAGCTGACGAGATAATCAAACGCATGCCACGCGCGCCAAGGATAGTCGATGGATCGCGCGCTTGCTATATCCCTAGCCAAGATATTGTGAACATGCCGCCTAAAACCGCACACTGGACAAGCGCAAGCGCATACTACGACACCATGTTTCATGAATTGACGCATGCAACGGGTCACGAGTCGCGACTAGAACGTGACCTAGGCGGAAACTTTGGGAGCGAGAAGTATGCCAAGGAGGAGTTAGTAGCAGAGATTGGAGCGCAATTCCTCTGCCAGTCATCGGGCATCAATCGTGAGGAAGTTGAGGAGAACGCTGTGGCCTATTGTCAAAACTGGTCAAAGGTTCTGAAGAATGACCCCAAGATGATATTCTATGCAGCCGCCAAGGCACAAGCGGCTCATGATTTCATCATGGGAAAGGAGAAAGCTTGAAAACTTACCTAGTGGAAGTTTTCGACAAAAAGGATCAATATAGTGGTGGTATGCCTTGCCTGCAATTTGAGGCCACATGCAGGCAGGAAGCATACGAGACTATATTGGAAAACTTGGGTATTAATATAAACATGCGGGAGGAAAGCGTATGAACCAGTGTTTTATAGTCATAGATTGCGCTGGAAGGTATCAAGCGCGTTTTTCATCATACGATGGCGCGATGCGATGGATCAAACAGGAAGGACTAGATGGGGCAATCATTGTGAAGGATAAATGGCGATGAGCGTTCAACTCTATTCGCTTGGGATGCTACACGGTGTCTTGCTCGCCTTGTTTGTGGTGCTGGTATGGCCACGCAATAAACGGAAATAAGTTTTCCCTCGTCTCTCCTCGTTACTGAGGGGAGGAGAGGTCAAACTCGATAGAGATGACCTAAAGAAAAATAAAAGAAAGGACGCACGCACAATGAAGAGCAAGAAATACGATCAGTTGAAACATATACTTAATCTATTCGGCCAGTTGTCGGATAGAAATTCCTATAAACAATATAGAAACGCGGTTCATTGTCTTGCCAATTACGCAAGCAAAGAGGTTGAGAAAATAGAAGGAAAGAAGGTGGGCAAATGAAGCACCCAAAACAATTAGATGAAGTTGGAATTACTGAAAGCTATCTAAGGAAGATGGCAAAGAAGGAAGGCTTATCCTATAAGAAGGCGGTACAGATAGCTATGGAACAATGGGGAGAGTATTCCCTAAAACTGATTAACAAGATTGTTGCGGAGGATATAAAGACAAAATAACAATTCCGCCAAGGGTTCAAGCCCCAACGGCTTTTCGCGCTTGCCTATAAACGGCAGCGCAGCCTATAAGGAGCATACAAAAATATGACTGAAGATGAAATTATAAAAGCCTACCTTTCGCGCTTGGGTAAGAAAGGCGGGAGCGTAAAAGGATCTTGCAAGGCTCGCAAGCTTTCGCGGGAGCATTACCAAACGGTAGCGCAGGCACAGCGGGAGCGTTGGCAAAAGTGGCGGACCGAAAACGGTAGGCCAGCTATCAAGCGGTAGCGTAGCCTTTCGCGGGAGCGTTAGCCCTATAAGGGTGCTATAAACGGCAGTCTAGCGTCCGATGCGGCAGCAACAGGCTTTGTTTCCTAGCTCCTCAACCTTAAATTTTACCACTGGAAGGTCTCGGGCATCACATTTCGAATCAAAACGCCTAGAAACAGGCTTTCTGCTCGATTCTGATAGGTTGTGGCGTGTTTTTTTAGCTACCTTTGGCATATTTACCAGTTCTTGCAGCTCCAATGCCTTGCTGTCAGCTTGCTGGGAGGTTTACTATCACACCCGTGCCTAGCTCTGAAACTACGCCTGCGCGCTGGGTTATTCTTTTTGATGGTCATATCTGGATCGCCGTAGCGAATAACCTTGCTCTGACCATTCTGGCACGCTCGGACTACAAACTTTTTGCGCTCGCCAGGTGTACGCCTTGGACTGTTACAAGGTAAATCTCTAGGATTCACGATTCATCTACCTCATCAGCGTCAAAAGCCTCAGGACAGGCATCGTGGAGCAATTGTAGTGCCTTCTGGTGGCTTTCAAAGAAGCCTGACAGCCTATTAACCTCATCAGTCAGACCTTCCCACTGATGCTCGAACACTTCAAAAGAGCAGTTTGCGTCCATATCATCTACTAATTGACCCAAGAGCCTAAGAACGCCATGTAATTGAGCGTTCTCCTTCTGAAGCAGGCTAATAAACCTATTTGCCAGCTTCAATTGCTCTCGGTCTTGGTTCAGAACCCGCCCTTCTTGGCCTTCATAAGCCTCCACACCTTAGGACTAATGGTGCTTTTGGACTTAGGACGGCTAGTGCCAGCCTTACGGCGAGCGTTGATGTTGGCGTATAAACCAGGTTTAGCTTTGTTCATTTCGGTATTGTACCACACCCTCCACCTGATCACCAACTTCGTTGTTCAGCAGGTGTAGTGGCCGTTTTCATTTTCAAAACACTTACGCAAGATTTGTTTGATCCATTTTTACCCAACTACCGCAGAAAAGATTTTGAACTGCCGCAGCAATACCGCAGAAATACCCCTATAAGGGGTATTTCTTGCGGTAGTTGCGGTAGCGAGCAAAAAGCGAATTGTTGCGGTACCGCAGAAATAATTGTTGCGGTATGTCATTTTCTTACGTAAGTCGCATTTCTGCAAAAACCATTATCAACGACTTACGGAAGCTGAGTGATCTCCCATCCCTGCCCATTTTTGCTTATAGTTCCATCAGCTTTTGCGGAAGCAAACAACTCTTGAGCTTTGCGTTTAGAGCATCCAGTTGACTCAATAATATGGTCAATACAATCGTTATAACCATGCCCTTTGGGCCAGTCTGGAATGGCTTGTTCTATGGTCAATTCTGGCCTTCCCCTTCCCTTATTCTCTGGACCATTTGACTCCTCCCAGGCCATCCACTCCTCTGCGTGTTTTAGCCAGACGTGAGTTGCGTACTTACTTTCATGCAAATCAGTATCTCCTTGTGGCCATGGTATGGCAGCCCTTCCTCCCCGCTTCGGGAACGACAGCTTAAAATGCCCTTCCTTGACCGCCTGAAGGTACACCACGGCTCTTGCCCAGTTGGTCAGCTCACTTGACCCTATCCCAGCGTATGCCAAGTCGTACAGCACCTGTGAATGCTGCCCCTCCTTGGGTGGCTTGGGGGTGTGATGCATTACCATCCACGTCACACCAGTCGCCACGCTGATCGGGTTTAAGCAGTGTCGCAGGAACATCGTCATGTTCTCTTGAGCTAGGGCATCTCCACCCATAAATGATAGAAGCGGATCAATCCAACATAGGTCGGGTCTATGCACACCAATCAGTGCGGCTGCCATCTTTGCGAAGTCTGGTCCTGTCTTTGTTGAATCACGAACAATAATCACGTTGGCCAGCATCATTGCAGACTGCTCATCTGACAATGTAAGCTTGGCCTTTAGGTGTCGCAGTACGCCTTGAGCCATCTCAGCAACGTCACCGAGATCATTCTCTGCTTGGATGAGCAGGCTGCGCATCGGCTTCTTTGGCGTTATTCCAAGGAACGGCAAGCCAATAGCCCAAGTCATCATGGCTTGAAGACATAGAGTTGACTTACCTAGTCCAGACCCGCCGACCCAAACGCAACTACCACCCTTGCACAGCCAGCGATTACCAAGAAGACAATCGTTGTCATCTTCAGCCTTAAATCCAAGGATGTCAGTCCAAGGTGTTTGTTGCGGAAGATTCATGGCCTCCATGTGTGCCTTCCACTCGCTCCAACTACTGCGACCAGTGTTTGTTGCGAGCAAGGATTGATAGGAGTTTGCAAGTTTTCTTGGCGCACCTGGAAGTCTGGATAGCCTCGACGCATCCTTGTTCTTCGGATCTATGTCGAACTGAGCCATCTTGGAATACAGATATGCGACTCGTTCTTGATGCTCCTTAATGTCCTTGGCATCTACTTTGACCCAAGCATGGACTGACCTCGATCCAGAATGAATGACAACCGAACAAGGCAGCTCAAGCGCGTTGATAATCGACCACTGCTCGTCCATCGTTCCGCTATCAAATTCAATTAGGGCATGGCGAAAGTTTGTAACGTCATCTGACTTCCTTGAATCTCCGCATGGATTGATGCAGACGTACGCACCAACGTACGAGTCGGGAAGCTCCACGCCAGAATGAAACTGATCCAGCCACTCCTCGCGGGTCTTGATCGTTCCTTTGCCTGACGGCCTTTCCGACTCGTCTTGGTGTATAGCTCCGACAATGCAAACCCGATCCCCCTCATTGAATGCGGTTAGCAGGAACCTCCTGACATCATCGGCGTGATGGCTAGGCTTCGGACATGGTGACAGCTCAATTTTTACTGGCTCATTCGACTTAAACGGACTGAAGCTCAACGGCTGTCTTGCCGACCTTCTGTATGCCGACCTAACCGCTGCCTCTATTTCCCTTTCTCGCAATCCAGACGCGAGTGCTGATGGGTATAGCTTGTCAATTGCAGACGACTCATCGAGTCCAGCATCCCTCAATTGCTGTGCGGCTAGGAACAACTCCTCATTGCGTTGCCCCTCATGCGCTCCGTTTGTTATGAATTGCTGTGTTCGTGTTGGTAGTTTCATGTTGTTCCTTTCTCATGGCAAATCCGCACACAGTAGTTAAGTTTTCTAAATCCATCGCTCCTCCATCTGCAACAGCGACCTTGTGGTGAATTTCCAAATTATCATCTGCGCCACAAATCGTGCATTTGTTATTACATCTGGCAAGGACTTTTCTTCTTGTGCTTGTCCAGGTTGATATGGTTTCGTGCCAATCCTCAATCTTGTTCCAAGATGTTTTCTTTCTTGAATGCAACCATCGCATAAAAACATTATGCGTTTCAGTCGCCCTAATATATCCCTTTCTGTACATCGACAGGAACATATCGGCACAATCAATTGCTCCGCTTATATAGGCGCGATCAATATCGTCGCTTATGAATTGTGGGGTTTTTATTGACGCAAGCTGTGAATAGCTTTGCGGTCTGCTTGTCGATGGATCAACACTTCTGAACCACCGAATGATTTCTTCATCGGTCATTTGCTACCAACCTTTCTGCCTGCTTCTATATCACTACTATTTCTGTTTGCAAGTCATGTCCCTTTGTTTCAGATGTGGTTAGTAGCACACAGCCGCAGGATCTCCCTGCGTACCATTCGGGACATTGTCTTCATATCAAAATTCAAACTGGCTGCTGATTCAAGAGGGGAACAACACACTATTCAGACACCCCGCCACAGGATCTCCCTGCGTACCACATCGCCAGTTAGTTATTTGTTCTTCAAAGCTTCCAATACCTTGTCAACTCTATCCGCCGATTGCCAAGGCAAGGTAGTGTGTCCACACTTGGGGCATCTGTGTAGGTCGAGGTCTTTAATAGTTTCACCTCCTATATGGTAGTCCTCGACTATTGCCTCATAAGTTCCTTTCCAGCATTCGGCACACAAACCCTTCGGTGGGAGCATACCATTCTCCATGGCAAGCTCGTCCATACCCTTCAGCATTCTATCCGAAATATCAGAAGGTCCATCCTCAAGCCAGCAATCGTCTTGGGTTACGCAAAGGGTATAGGTTTCTTCGCCCCAACGGAACTTTACTTTATTCATTTCTTCTCCTCATGTTGCTTATCCTCCAACTCCATCGCCTTCTTGCTGGCCTCAACAATATCCTCGGCCTTGATGTTGCGTAGTGCATTGCACCACATCTGAGTCTTAGGAGTCTTGTTCGTCGCATCCTTACACTTAGCTTGGGGCAACCCAGCGTGCGGACGACAAGGCGCGTGTGGGCAAACATCTGGCTTAAACACCGATACGTTGAGAGGGTAGAATTGCATTCTGTCAATTGGGTCGTAGCTGCCCCACAGCGACACGCACGGCGTGTTCAGCCCAGCAGCGATGTGATTCACAGAGCTATCTGGAGCCACAACAAAGTCAGCGTTGGCTACCACTGGGAACAGCGATCTGATTGCCTTCGTCGTGTTAAACAAATCAATGACGCGAGGATGATCTACATGGAAATTGTTACTGTTATCCAGCCCAATGATTACTGCGTGATGTTCTGGATGAGCTTCCAGCAACGCCAGCACCGCCTCCTGCCCCATCGTTGGCGGGTAGGTGCGAGTTGGTCCACTCGAAGAAACGTGATAGGCAAAATACTTTTCAGGCAATGGCCACCTACCCAAAGCCTTCAGCTCTTCATGGTCAGGCTCAATTAGGTGCAGGATAGGCTTACAATACTTCGCCATCGTCTTCTCATCCCATACACCCATCCACTCGTAAATGCGCTTGTAGCAGTTGCCAGGACCAGTCCCAAGCTTTGTATCCCCAACCTGCCCGCTGAATAGATCGTCCGTGGGCAAATGACTATCGTAGCTAGTCCACGCCTCAAGCGTGCAAGGCAGCGGATATAACTTTGCCCCCAGCCCAGCGTAAAGAGGCAGGTTGCGAGCAGGCGCATAAACATCTACCACCCCACCCGACTCCTGCACCAAGTAGTTTACGAATGCTGTGGCAATGATTGCATCCCCAATCGCACCAGCCCGATACACGGCTGTCGCTCCACCAACCGACCTGCCTTTGTAGTACGGCTTAATTTTGTGTGGGCATGGAATAGAGTCAGTCCATATTCCACCAGTAAGTTCATCTGGGAGAACGTAAGTGTTGCGAACGTGAAGTAAGTTATCATCCACCTTGTGGATTGAGTTTGTGTTGTTTGTCCATAGTTTCATTTGGTTTTCTCCTCTATAATAAAGAACACAGCAAGAATCGCTGTGACTGCTGCAATAACCGCAATGGCAACAAGAAGCTTTCCTATTGCCAATCCTGCCCCGACAATGATCCAATCGTATAGTGCGCTCACTTGGTTTGCCTTTTTATTTATCCTTTGAGTGCGAGTCAACACTTTCCTCAATAATCTCCTTACAAATCAAAGCTGCAGCATCCACCATCGTAATTATCTGGATCATGTCGATGGCGTGGCCATGAGAAGCGCGATCCCTCTCCACCACCAGTTTTTCTCTGGCAGTGAGAAGGATGTCGCGCCCCCACTTGAGGCGAGCTTTTGCCTCTGATTGCATTACGAGCCTGACCGCATCCTAAACTTGCGAGGCGATTTGTTACTCTTCCCAGCAGCAGAGAGTGCTATCGCAATCATCTGCTGACGCGAACGAGGCTTACCGCCTGCTCCACGCTCCTTGCCCTTCTTGCGGTTATCCGCTGCTAGTTCGCTCATATTCTTCGATACGTCTTTGCCTAATGGCATACTGACCTCCTATGCTGTTTCTTCACCAACCACATCATCCCATGTGGCTTCTTCTCCATTCCATACCTGCGATTGCGTTCGCAACCACTTAGGCTTTTCGGATTGAGTGGTGAAGCTTGATTCGCGCCAAAGCACATTGTTACCTGGAACAGCCGTCATCCGTCCATTGTTAAGTGCGATGAAATGGTGTGACTTGGTTTGACTTGGCGACATGGAGAATCCATCGCCATAAGGCTCGGCTGTGAATAGATAGCGACCAACCTCCCAAGTTTTCTTGTTTGCGATCCATACCTTGCAGGACAGCCCCATCAGATACTCGTATTCGATTGTCGTAAAGTTCCAGCCAAAACAATCCCATCGCTGTGCATCGTTAATATCCCAATCCATAATTGCAATGTCGCCATGAGCCAGAGCGTGTAGTGGCAATCCTCGGTACAACGCACCACACTTAAGCATAACAGTGCAACCCCAAGCTCGTCCAGGTACTGCGGTTAGACCGAACCATACAGCGTCCTCTATGCCTTGCTTTTCGCCATCAGACACAAACTCCATGTCGCATTTGACATATAGGTGGCGTGGCAAATTAGCAGCGTGTGTCATTCCTTACCCCAGAACAATGTCAGCAATCCAATGCAAATTGCTATCACTGCAAACAAGTTAATTAAATCGTCAATCGTCATCGCCAGCTAGGTCCAGTCAGCCAAGCCACCAACACCCAGCGAGTACCCCAGATTGGTGCACGCGCCCTGTGTTCAATGTAGGATGGGAACCAGCAACCTGCTCCCTGCTCGCGTGCAAACTTGGAATCAATCATGTCGGCCTTAACCTGTAACCCACCACCAATGTATTCGTGTGGTGCGGATAGGTTGACTACTGCGGTCAGCTTGCGATCAGAACCAGTGTAGGTATCGAAGTGCCACCAGAACTGCTGGAGTGGATTGTATTTTAGAATCTGCAACTGCTGCATACCAGTAACATCAAACCTCCAATGTTCTGCGTTAATCGAATCCGTGATTTCACGCATTATATTGTAAATCCAATTATTATGCGTTGAGTACGGAATCCAACACGAACTGCAACTTCTAGCGAACGATCTTCGGGAAGTTCCGTCCTTGTTCAACACAGTCGCACGCTTCATGCCTATCACTTCCGCATCCTGCCGAATCATCATGCACTGGCTTGGGGTAAGCACATAGCGATCTACGGATGCGGTTAATACTTTTTGTTTGAATGTTTCGATCATAGTATGTGCTCCTTTAGATATTCAATTAACTTGGCCACAATAAAAACCCCAGCGCATACAATGGATATCATCACGGCAAACAGGAATGCCAGCCAAGTAGTAATCCAAACCATGTCTGCGATTGTCTCAAGCAATTGCATAATCATTGTCCTCCAATTTGCGTAGCAGCGTTCGATTGTCGATCCTTATTCCTGAAGCCCTGCACCACCAGGCAACAGTGCCGTTCTTAAAGTCCTTAATTAAATTCTGCACCTCGTGCATATTCTTATATTCAAGAGCATCGTTGAGAGGTACGCCGTGATGATCTCGCACAATCTTCATGCCTTCCACCATCCCACGCTTGCGCAACAACCGCAGGTCACGGATCGC
>Ga0209401_1000936_pt1 | contig 19777 bp, 25 predicted proteins | sample M_140807_MF_Meta_FD_187318 | JGI IMG/M metagenome (GOLD analysis project Ga0209401, IMG submission 187318) | Freshwater microbial communities from Lake Montjoie, Canada to study carbon cycling - M_140807_MF_MetaG (SPAdes) (version 2) | ecosystem: Environmental > Aquatic > Freshwater > Lake...
CATGGAAAGTTAAAGTGTTACCTTTCATATACCATATTAGACAGGTGAGACTGGAAAACATTAGAAATATTTTTCATATTTTTTAATTTGTTCCTATACCCATACTTATAACATCTATTATTATTAAAGCAAGCTCCTAATATATGTTATTAGGTATTCTAATATGCAGAAAATATCTATTATTTTATAAATATTAAGTGTTTAGGAAAATTAAGAATCATTTTAACAAGATATATAACCTAGTATTTTGGATACTTTTTGGTCCTGCTATGGCTATTACTTTGTCTGGTGTTTACCAATTATATACAGAATATTTTAACGAACTTACCAGAGAAGATCATATGCAATTTTTTCTACGTTTCTTTTTTCCGGTAGCTCTTGCAACTCTTGTCACAGTACTAGAACGTCGACAACAATTACAAAAAGAAGATCTTATTAGACGAGGAAACGATTACTTGAGACGAAAACGTTCTATCAAATAGATAATATAGATAAACACCGCAATACTAATTAAAACAGCAGGTAGACTCATATTAATACATTTTATCACAAAATTTAAAACATTCACTCTTGGCTTCATCTAACGTACTATATTTACCTACTATTGCTCCAGAACATGTTGCAGTAAATGTTCCTTTAACATGCTCGGTAATTACAATATAATAGCATTTATAATCTTTATATATCCATTGATTCTTTAAATGGTTTTCACGCCATGTGGTTTCATCAAGCATTCTCTGACGCTTACGCATTGAGTAATATTTAGGCTTAACTGGCTTTAGCTGATATTCGACAATACTCATTTTGCGAAAGCTTTGTTCCACATTACTTCAAAATTAACTCCTGCAAAACGAAAACCGAACTCCCAAAACGATTTGTGAAATGTGCCATAAAATTTTGGAAGCAGATTAAATCTAAAAGAATTTAGCAAATAAAATCCTAGCCCATTGTCAAAAACAATTTTAAAGTAAGGTCGACTAATAAAAACTCTTGGATCGTTAGCCCAATTACTATAAGAGCTCTCATCACCTTTACCAAATTGAATAATCATTTATATAGTATACTTGTATTAAAAATTAAATCAATCCCAAAGATTTTTATAATATATACTGAATAGCTGTAGACCTCTTTTTTGCCTCTTTTCGCCGACTGTAAACGCTTGTTGGTCTCTGGTATCATGATATGTATCAAGATCTATCTGCCATTGAAATGCAAATATAATATCATCCAAAACAGCTCTCCATTCATCTTCTGTAAATGCATTAGGACCATCATAACCTGGTTCTTTTGAACCCGCATATACCTCTTCAGCTGTTAATAGCTCTATACTACCAAATCTATCTTCTCTATGCCATTTAATACTGGTACCGTGAAATTTATCTCTCATTGCTTTAAGAACAGGTATAGCTTTTCTGGCAATATACCATGCAGCATTCCATTTATCTAAATCATCATATCCTCTAAACAACCGCTGTAAAGCATATTTACAATTATAGTAAAGACCTGAAGTAAGCTTATAATACCATCTCCAAAAAAACAGATAACTGGCTTCTATATATTTATTTTTCGAGAATACAGGCTCATTATACCACTTACCCATTATTCTTTTAACCTGTAATTCTACTTCTTGCTTACTTTTCATACCTTCTTAAGAGTAAAAGAACTATCTTTGTTATCAATCCATTGTATATTATCACCTTCATCCCAGTCTACTTGTTCTAATAATTCTTCTGGTAAGAGGACAAAGCACTCTCCAGTTTTTTCGTTCTGCTCTACTTTAAGAGTGTATGTCATACACCGTGCCAACGATAGGACCACGTGACAATTTTACTGCAAAGCTTTTGAACAACAAGTCTACTAAAAAAGATAGAAGGATTAACCGTCTCCTTTAAGATAGGATAGTACCATTTAGATTGAAGCTTCTTTCTTACCGAAAAACTAATCTCCATATTTTTCTTGAACTCCTCATCATTTAAACGACGCTTTGCAGCAGCTTTTTCAGATTCAATATCCCATTCATTAAGCTTAACAGAACTTACTTTGCCATTTTTAGTTATTATGTCATAACTTAAACTAAGATATCTATCACCTATAATGTCATAAGAATGTATCTCAAAAGTACTAGTTAGATTAATCTTTTTAAGAACCGGTTTAGTTACATCTACTAAACGATCTTTATTACTCAATTTAACGTTTTTTGTTTTAAAATATAATTTTTCTAAAAAAGAACGATTATCAATCCAGTTTGCAAATGGCAGTTCATAAGGTCTTTTCTTACCGGTAGGAACAAAAACGCGCTCATATACTTGACCATTTTCTTTTATAGTATATTGTGTTAAACAATTATTTAAATCTTTTGTTTGAAAATGGGTAGGCAGTTCTGCGTTATTTGCTTTCAAAAAAGAGGATACTTCTTTTGATATCTTGAGCTTAAGCCCTTCAATGATCACATCATCAAACATTCCCATATCTTAAATATATATGCTCCCTAATAATAATCAAGTTATTTTTTAATTTGACTAAATATTCTTGTGACTGAGTTAGAAAAGCTAATTGTGAATACCTGTCAAAGATATAATAGTAATAAAAATATAAAAAAACGTAAAAAAGATATTGACAAAATAATGGCTTGTAAGTCTATAAGAGATTTGTTGTTAATTCGTAAGAAGTTAGGTTTGATGGAATGGAAATAAGTTGAGCTGTTTTATATTTCCTATATACTAAATTAAACCTTTTAACCAATGAAATTTACTATTATAAACGGGTCTCTCGGTGGTCGTACCGGGAACACTAATAATCTAATACTAAAAGTTAAGAAACTTATTTTAACTAAAGATGTGAACTCAAAAGTACGTATTATTCACCTGTCTCCTACTTTTGATTGGATCAAAGTACGTCGGGCTATTAAAGCTTCAGATGCATTGATTTTTTGTACCGGTACATACTGGGATTCTTGGGGTTCACCCATGCAACAATTATTTGAGAAGATGACGCAAATTGAAGGTAAGAAACACTTGCTTGGGAAGCCCGCTGGGGCCATCGTAACTATGCACTCTGTGGGAGGCAAAGAGGTGTGCTCCAGAATTTTAGGAAACTTAGTTGGTCTTGGCTGCATGATACCGCCATTTACCGGCTTTGCATATGCATATTCAGATCATGTGGCTCATAGATCTCGTACTTCTGGTAAGAAGCTATTAGACGATGTGTGGCATATTGACGACTTAGAAGCATTTATTCATAATATATTTGAAGCGCATTTGGGTACTAAGAATTGGAAGGTATGGGATTACCTGGACACCCAAGCTTTGGACCCTTCTTACGTTTGGCTTAAGTAATATTTTGCCAGTGTAGCTCAGTGGTAGAGCAACGGTTTTGTAAACCGTCGGCCGTCGGTTCAATCCCGACCTCTGGCTCAGTAAGTTTTTAAAATATGCTATAATTAGACGCACTTTTAGAATAAATAATTACATGGCTATAGAAGTAATTAAGGTAGATAGCATACAAACAAGATTGATGCAATCTTTTGTAAACTTAACTCAATTAAATAGTACGCGTTATCCCGCTACTACATCTACACAGATACAATATAGTGATACTGGCACGGCAATGACTACCGCTTACTTTGTTTATGATCAATATGCCTTTAGAACAACTGCAGTTTCTGGTTTAGCTCTACCGTAATTCACCAATAGATCTAAAGGGAAGATCTTTTCCATTGGCATCAACAACAGCTTCACCTTTGACATACCCAATCATTCTCTTGCCACTCTGCACAGGAATTACACGCTCTTCTCCAAGATATCTAAAGCGAGGTTTCGGAGTTCTATGACCCGGTCTTGCTGTTGCTTTGGCTGCTGGTGTGGACATATTGTTTATTTATTTCTTGCTAATATGATAGCAACACGTATAATTAATGTAGATTGCGGGGTGGAGCAGTTCGGTAGCTCAGCTGGCTCATAACCAGAAGGTCGCAGGTTCAAATCCTGCCCCCGCTATGTTCTTTCACACGATGGGGGCGTAATGGTATCGATTGAACAGTGGAGTTCATGAGAGCAAGTACTGGGGCATGCCAGTTTACCAATAGCAAAACAACATTAAATGCCGATGAAACATTCGACATGGCCATGAGTCTAGAAGAGGCTGATGCAATCCTTGCAGCAGCTGGCTTTGAAGACGCAGAAGCCGAACTTGAGTTAGTTTAACTACTTGAGCGTTCTACTGTAGATTAAAGCTTGTAAAGTAGAGCGTGTTATTAGCTTTCGTATAATCTGGGTTTTAACAGTTAATAGATTATACGTATAAAATTGTTATCAGTAAGGGCTTTTTGTTTAGTTTAATCCTTATGAAAATTCAACTAAAATAAACTTGTAGTGCTTGTGAGTGAAATTATTCAAGACGAGAGTTCAATTCTCTCCGCCTCCACCGGTCTATGTATAGCTAGGTGTAGGCGTTCGTGTAACTTGTAGACCGGAAAGCGTGGGAGTGATACTCGGTGTAATACTAATTGTTGGTGTAGCTTGTATACCTGTTAGACTAGGTGTAGGAGTTACAAATATAGTAGAAAGCGTGGGAGTGATACTCGGTGTAATACTAATTGTGGGTGTAGGTGTTAAAAAGCTGGAAAGTGTGGGGGTAGGTGTTCTTGTTGGAGTTGGAGTTACAGATATACTGGAAAGAGTGGGTGTGATCGTCAGTGTAGGAGTTGGAGTAACTGAAACAGCACTTGCCGAAGGTGTGATACTCACTGTGGGTGTTTGAGTTGTTGTAGGAGTAGTGGTAATCGTTGGTGTGGGAGTAATTGTTGTTGTAGGTGTTACTGTTACAGAAGGAGTGATGCTAACAGTAGGGGTGACAGTTATTGTGGGTGTGACAGATGGTGTAATTGTTGTAGTGGGTGTGGGTGTGGGTAAACCAGGAGCTGCAGGCGTGGTTTGAGGAACAATGCCACTTAATGCAAATCCTAACAACAGTGACCCAGTTGTAAAATAACTCAAGGTATAAAATTGATTGGTATTGCTGGATAGTAATGCATCTGTTGTTACAAATATACTGGTTTTGTTACAAGAAAGACCGGGTCCCAGATTGACTCTCAATCTGCAACTACTGTAATTGGAGCCCACAAAAATATTAGATAACCCCACAGTGAATGAATTGAACGTTGCACTGAACGTGTCTACTGCTGTGTCCACAACTAGATAATTTAATATGTTAGTATTTTGTATTTGTTGTGTGGTATTGGAAGCATAAACAAAGTTATAAAAAGGAAGACTTTCTTTTAAGATTAATTTGGATACATATTGTGCACCATTAATATTTGTGTTTAAATAATAATTTATTCCATCAAAATAGATATTAGTAGAACTTAAAGTATTGAAACACACTACATTTGCCTGTATTGCAGCATCATTGAAATTTATATTTTGTAAGGGCATAATGTTATGTTGTATAGTTGTAAAGTGGGAGAGCATAATCTTTCCCGCTTATATTTATTTTTAAGAATATATCTGTAATAGATAAAGTCAAAGCTGTTGTTGCATGAACTAATGTTGCAGCTGATATACCAGGTAGCTTTGTTGTTCTTCCTAATGATATTCCGCCCGAGGCACTTATTACTCCGTTTACAGTTAATTTTTCTCCTGGCGAGGTGGATCCTATGCCCACATTACCACTGCTTGTAATTCTTACAGCTTCTGCTTCATTATTAGTCAAGAGTTGTATGAATCCATTGTTACTAGCAGTTGCAAGTCTCAAAGCACTGTTGGTATAATTCCAAGTCAAGTATGAACCGAAGTTATCTGATGGACTGCCAAATACTACACCTCCAGATTGGGAATCTGGAGTTAAAATGGATATGTGATTAGAGCCATTGCCTTCAAACACAGCAATACTGTTGGTATCTGCAGTTACCGTGCCTGCAGAAGCCTTTAAAACATGAAGTTCTTGTTCAGGTGTATTAGTACCTATACCTACTCTATTATTTGCTGCATCTATAAAGAGTGTATTTGTATCAAAATTTAAATTATTTGGTATGCTTACATTAGTTCCATTCAAAGTAAGTGTATCAAGATTATTATCTCCAAGAGTTGTATTACCGTTAATTGTAAGGTTACCGCTTGCTGAAATATTTCCTGCTACCGTTAAGTTGCTTGCTGATAGATCTCTTACAAACAAACTACCATTTGAAGAGATATTGCCATTAACTGTGAGCCTTTCAGCTGGATCTTCTAATCCTATTCCTACATTACCGGTATCTGTAACAATAAATGCAATGGCACTGGCAGGATCACCAATGGTGGTGGAATCAAACAAATAAATACCACTCAATGCAAATACGTTAAAGGTTTTGTTAGAAAATGATTGACTATTATATCTATTATTCTGATTATCAAATGCGTAGTTACTATATACAAAACTCTTAATGTTTAGAGGATATGCGTTATCGCCGATACCTAGTGAACCTTCTTTACTATATGCGGCTATTCTAGGATTATCATATGCCCATACCCTCCATGCACTACCCGAATGGTTGTTAGATAATAGTGCATATCTTATTCCAAGATATTCATCGCTTGTTAAAGTACTATAATATGTACCACCAAAAATTCCTGGAGGCTTTCCTAAATTGGGCTCGGCGTTATTTACATTAAGAAACGTGTACCTGGATGAAAGAGGTTCTGCCTGAGTGGGAGTGCGTACATGAATCTTACCTAGAATCGTTGTAGGATTGACATTGAAGCTACCCATAAATTATGCATTTGTATTGACTGTTTCTAGAAGACCTAGATTTAAGGTTATAGCATCTGGTGTGGGATGAGAAGTTGATATAATCAAACTATCCGATGCTTCTAATACAAATTTTGAAGGAAATATATTAGTTGTATCGTTACCAGCTACTAATAAATCTTTGGCAAAATAAAACGCAGGCTTTACTGGTACGAAGTTAGGTGCATCTCCTCTACCAGAAACACTCACTGTAATCGTGGTATCTTGTATGGTAGTGTTTGTTACATAACCATTTAAAAGAACAGCTGCACGGCTAAAAGGAGCAGTATAAACAGCGCTCGGAGTATTTGTCACCGTAACAGAATATCTTTTGAAATAATTTAGAGGTATATTAGCCATATTATTATTTATTCTAGACTCAATATTAAAGGTGTAACTAAAGCAAGAATTGACTTATCAAAACTTAATCCGCTAACAGTTCCTCTATTTTGCACAATAGTAAATCCACTACCCACCTTGAAGTCTCCTTTCTCGTTTGTACTTGAATAATAAACTATACCATTATCACTATAAACAGCTTCATTTGCATTAATAGGTATGCCTCCCAATGCAGGAACAGCCTTAGCTAATTCTGTACCAGTGCCAATATACTCGAAAGCATGAGAGCTTGAAGCAATAATACTTCTAAGATAAAATTCAACATATCTTGGTTCTGCAAGTGATGCAGTTAATGGAGCAACTGTATTATTGACAACAGTAATTCTAAATGCATCAGGCCCATCACCGTATGTATCAAGACCGCTAACTGCTAAAATACTATGATAGTATGTATCTCCGTCAGGATTTAATTCAGGGTTTACTCGACTAGCGGGATCATCATAAGCTTTAATTAATAAACCATCATAAGGCTTTTCAATAGGTATTCCAGAAAGTGCATATCCCGCTTGCAGTGCTGATGTAAATGCAGATAGAGGCTTAGGAGTTACACCAGAGATGTACATAACATTATCAGCTAATGTTGTAGTTCTATACATGTAACCGGTTAGAACGGGATATGATGTTTTACCGGTAGCTACAAGACCGGAAAGACCAAATGAGCAGTTCGAGGTACTAATACTGCACTGACCACCGGATTCACAAAATACTCCCTCGGTTGTACAAATTGTAAAAGTACTAACCAGCTGTGCATAGCCTGCATTTAAAACGTGTACACCTTTTCCACCTTGATTAAATTGAGTGAATGAATCAGTTACAAAGCTTCTTAAGAAACCTAATGCATGAGAACCGTCAATTCTAATACCTGTTCCTCCCCCGGGTATAGCTGGTGTTTGATTTACTGAAACATATCTGCAAAGCTGCTTGGCGTAATCCAGAGCACAGCATGTAGCGGCAACTTGATTAGCCGGTATATATCTTCCTCCAATACCATCCCAATAACCTATACCGTTAAGAATTGATTGCGCATTGGTACCTGATCTTAAATCAGAAGTGATACCAGGTAGAATATATGTTACAAGATCTCTTCTACAGGTATTTTGATTATAAACTAGAAAAGGGAATGCAGCATTAACATAAGCAACGACTTCACTTGCTATAAAATCTATATTAAGATCAATTAAATCTGCAGCATTAGTAGAACCAGCAAGAGGTGCATGTGAATATGCGGTATAGTCATCAGGTCCTCCAATAATAATTCTTTTAATTGTATCAAAAGTAGCAACAATGTCTGCATTAGCAGATAACCCATACTGTTTGGTTGGATCTGTTGTTTGAGTATAAACTGTTTGAAGCGTAGGGGTACTGGTGAGGTAAGAAGTAATCGAGCTGCAACCTTGTGTATAAGGACTGGTAGTTACATATGGAGGTGATACAAGTTTTAATCCAAACGGTCCTCCTCCACGTGTTGTACTAATTTCATATCCCGGGGTATTAAATGCTACTTGATAAGCGGGTGTTGCAGATAAGAGAACAGGGAATGCAGTTGCAGCAGCCGGTTCAATCATATTTCTAAATGTGAAACCCCATATGTAACATGCGGTATTGAGCCAGAAATAATCTAAAGGTCTGTTGTTAGAATATAAATTTACTCTTCTTAAAAATCCTTCACCTATTAACGAGGTACCTGCAACAATGTAAATAGGATTATCTTCATAGTAGTTACCAGCTTCAACAATGATTGTTGCTTTGTTTGGTCCATATCTATCAAAAACAATTTTAGCAGCTTTTTTAATTGTTCTAACTTTTTGTGATCTATTTAAACCAGAATTATCATCTGAACCAGTTGTGCTCACATAAACTGTATTGGCATCAGGCGTTTCCCAAATCATTCCTTTGGAAGCATAAGCATCACCATTGAAGGTAACATCCATGGTCTTGTTACCACCAGCACCCGCAGTGTATTTTGTAGCAGGAGTAGCTCCATTGGTAACAACATATCCATCATCATCAATGAACAATGCAGTCTTGGGACCTCCAGCTGCATCTGCATCAATGAATCTTGCAACAGGTTGTGTTCCATACTGCATAACGGTAAGTGCAGGACCGGTGCCATGATTAACTACTGACAATGCACTGGTAACAGAAACAATAGTTTCTAGATAAGTTAAATCTCCATATACTGACAAGCTGCCTTGAATGGTAGCATCACCATCAATAAATAGATTTTGGTGGGCTGAAATAGAATTATATACGACAAAATCACCAAAAAATGGTTCTTCCGGAGAGGCTATTGGATCTGTACCAGAGTCTGGATATCCTTGAGATGGAAGGGAATGATGACTCCTTCTATGCCATTTATTATGAAAGCGCGCGTTGCCAGCCATAATATTATTTATTCAAAAAATATAACTTAATTAGTACTTGATCTTTAATTCTCTACTACCAGTTATATACCGACTTACAGTTCCTGTAGATATATTAGTTACAGGAGACCAACTATTTGTACCTAAGCGTTTTGTTTTATAATAACTTACTTTAGCCTCACTAAAAGCTCCTTCTACACCTATAAAAAATAAATTAAGAGTGTTGTCTGCAGTATCGAAATATAAAGTGGGTATATCTGAAACATAACTATTTGGCAGAGTTATTATGTATGTACCAGGAAGTGAGCTTCCAGTTTTTATAACATTTTCTTCAAATATAAGGGTGTTTGTTTTCATATTATAGCATAAAACATTTAGGTACCTTGGATCCTTTGAAACACCAATAACATCTCTTCTACTTAACATATATGTAACATAAATTATATCTGGGTTACGGCTATCAAATTCTATACTCATTGTTGGAGAGTTTATTCTTTTATAAACACCAAAACCAGTTGGAACTTGATAATCCGGTCCAATACATGCATTTGTAATACCGGCTCTTATAATATTTGTTTGCCAGTTATTTCCTATTTTTCTATGTATTAGTAGCCTTCCCCATATATCTCCGCTAGGCTTTCCTGGGGTGTCATTATCAATTACATAAGATACCACTGTAGGGGTATTAAAATAATCGTGTTTAAAATCGAATCCCCATGCGTAATCAATAGAAGAAATAGTTTCTATAGCTGTAGAATTTGGAAATCTTTGTGAAAAATATAACGATTCGTAAGGTACACCTCCAACTGCGTTTTGTGCAAATCCCACAGCATGTACCTTGTAATCTTGTTCTCTTGTTCTTGAATATATAACTTTACATACACCATTTCCACTATAGATAATAAAATATTGGTCTGACGTAAGTCTTCCAAAAAATGGCGATATAGTCCAGTTTACCCCTCTATCATATGATATTGCTTCATAAAAAGTTTGATCTCTCATAAACATTAGAAAATAAATTCCTTGTGATGTATTGGAATAACTTGGATTGGGAGGGGTTATAAATAAATTATCAGCACCTGTTTCAGAAGTTCTGTAGCCAAGATATGGATCAGTCTTACTTAATGCATCGAATTGTGAAGGTAAAAGCGTATATGTCCAGGTTGAACCTGATTTTTTAAACAAATATCTACAAAATTCTCTTCCCGAGGGATTCTGATCATACCTTTGAATAACACTAATTCCAGCAATATTATTAAAAGCTGCAGTTTTTTCAAAATCAAACGTAGTCATAATTGTGCTACCCGGTGGTATGTTATTAGCGTTAATAGTTTCAAGGGTAAAATTATTACTAAGATTGCCTGGGGTGTTATTAAAAACGACTTGTGTGCTAGTGGAGTAAGTATTTAATTGAAATGACGTTCCAAACAGACCTACTTGCAATGTATTATAAGGAAGAGAAGGCACAGGAGATGGAGTAGGCGTCGGTGTGATAGTGGGTGTGGGAGTAGGGCGTAAATCATTTCTTGCGCTTAATATAAATGTTGGAGTGTCACTTATGCCAGAAAATATATTAAAAGCATTAATATCAGTTTGAATAAATGAATTAGAATTTTGTTGTTTGTAATATAATTTACCGTTTAGAATATAATTATAATTTATGGATGTAAAAATACCATCCCCCGGTGCAATTATATTTGCATTAGAAGGTACTGATGATTCTGTAAAATATACTTGTGTTGAGCCTGCTGATAGAAGCGCTAATCTTCGTCTAGAAGGACCTCCATCCGAGCCTGTAGCGAATAATTTATTTTGATTTTCTCTTCTTATTACAGTTCCATACCTACAAACATATGTTTCAAGAATATCAGAAAGGGATAAATTTTCTTGCGCAAAAGTATATTTTGCATAATTAGGATTATTTGCTCCTCCCCAATATTCGGGGTTGCCTGCCCCGGGAGAACCGAATAATTTCTTATTCGAAATAGCTATAAAAAATCCATTAGTTTTTTGCGCTTTAACAGATGACCAACTTAGTCCAGAGGCTTCTTGTGTGAGAGTGTAAACAGGCGAAGTGTTATTATTAATGCACAGCTGACCGTTACTGTTACGTCCGCATGCATATATGAATCCGTTAGAAGCTCTAACCATTGTACAGCTACTGTGTGCAGCTAATTCAACATATGATCTTGTATTATCAACAAGAGTTAATGTATCTGCACTCAAGGTGCCAGAACCAAGACCAAGTTGTCCATAGTCATTTTTTCCACATGCATACAAATGACCAGCAGAATTAATTGCTAACATATGACTTGAACTCAATTCTACATCTTGCCACTGCCCGGGCACTCTGGTCCATGTGGCATAATATTGTTTTGAACTGCCTGTGCCTAATTGACCATCTACATTGTTACCTAGAACAAATAAAGCTTTGGTTGTTCCACATGCAGAAAGAGCAGCTAGAGAAGGCGCGCTAATTGTTTGATTATTATCCGTACAATTATAACTGTAATTATTAAAAACAATTTTATCCCATATACCATAGATGTTATCACCCGGAAGTGAACTATTACCGTATTGATATCCCATGCCATACTGACCGCCCGTGTTATTCCCAATAGCATATGCATCTCCCATTTCACTTTGTAAAGGTGCGAAGAATGTGAATGGTACACGGTTTCTCAATTCATAACCGGAATTAGGGAGAAAATGTGTAAAGTTTAATGGAGCACCTGTTTTAAAGTTATCTGCATATACATATTGGAGTCTATTTCCTTGACCATTTGTATACACAATGCTGACTATAGAACTTAACGGACTGTTTACGCTTAAAGCATAGCTAGATATGGGCACAACTATACTATTTTTATCTAAGCCGATATAAAAATTTGGAGATTTTATGAAAGTTGAAGCAGGCAATCTGTCAACTCTTGTATAAGGACCTATGTCAAAGTTAAAATTACCTTGTGTACCATCAGCTCTTGTCACGATTGTATAAGAAGAACCGGGTTGAAATGTTGTAAATGGACCTCCTTGTCCAGGTACATATTGTTGAAGTGTTATGAATGTAGTAGGATTGGGACGACGAACAACGCATAATAAGTTATTATATGTGGTAAAATCTAATGGAGAATCGCCATCATATCTAAACGTTCGATATTTACCTCTTACTTCTACATAGGGCATCTAATTATTTAATTAAATTTAAGGAGATATGTGAAAATTAATACTTGGTCTTAAGTTCCCAGCTATTTGTAATTTGTGACCCGTAATATCCCTTATTTGATTCTGGCCATTTGAGAGGATCATCAAATAGATATGATGCTGTGGTCCAATTATTTGCCCCTAAACGTTTAGTCTTGAAATACCTATGTACATCCCCTCCGGGAGGACTAATATAGCCTATTCCATTGAATTCCACACCAAAAAATATTAAATTTAAAGTATTATTAGATGTATCAAAATATAGAGTTGGAAAATCAATATACTGTACATTTACTGTCTGTAGGCTACCTGTTTCATACTTGGCACTAACCACAGGTTCATTATACAAAAGTGTCTTGGTTCTCATGTTGTAGCAACATACATTTATTTTTGCAGGATCTTCAAGTGAATTAAAATAAGTCGACCCTCTCAAGTACGCTACATACACAAGATCAGGATTGGTTGGATCAAATTCCATTGACATGATAGGAGAGTTGTACCTGTAGTACATAGCTGCAGGGCCCCCTCCAGGAATATAAGATTCAGGGCCTTGACAAAGATCTGATATATTGTTTAAAATGTCATTGCTTTGCCAAGTGTTGTTTATTCTTCTACTCATACGAATTGTCCCTGTAACTCCAACTGCACCTCCTACAGTTATAACTGTAGGTATATTGAAATAGTCATGCATAAAATCAAAACCATAAAGAAAAATGTAAGGTAAATTAATATTTTGATTGATTGATATCTCAACACCACTTCTCCCAGGAAAAACATAATCAAAGTAAAATAAACTATCACCAGGTATACTCACATTAGCCCATAAGCCTGAGGAGCCTGAATATCCTACCATTTTTACTTTAAAATCAGTTTCTCGAGATTTAGAAAATTTAAATTTTCCTCTATGACCAGTTGAAGAACTATATGCATAATCGCTAGCGCCGTCCATTATTTGTTGAATATTCCATGTTGCTCCACGATCATAAGAACGGGCAAGATTAAAAACATTTTGCTGACTATAGCTACTACTAGAGTTTATTACAGGATATACAAGAAGATAGATTCCTTGAGACATCCCTGAATAAGAGGGGTGGGGAGGTGCTATGTATAAGCTATCAACTCCCGACCATACTGGTCTATATTCTTTACCTGCATCAAAAGTTGAAGGTAGTAAAGTGTATGTCCAAGTAGAGCCAGTTTTTTTCCATAAATACTTGCTATTATATCTGCCCGAAGGAATCTGACTATTATTTTGAATATAGGAAACACCTATAATATTATTAAATGCTGCTGTCTTTTCATAGTCAAATGTAGTTATTAAAACAGGGCCTGGTGGTGTTTTATAATAATTTGTTTGTTCATAAGAGAAAAGATTGTTGAGATTACCCGGTGTGTTGCTTACACGAAATTGTTGACTTCCATAATAAGTATTAAATTGAAAAGAGCCTCCAAATATGCTTATTTCTTTTGTGTTATCAGGGGGATATAAGACAGAAGGTGTAGATGAAGGGGTAACTGTGGGCGTAGGTGTAGGACGAAGATCATTTCTTGCAGATAATGCAAAAAATACTCTGTTACCATTGCCTGAAAATAAATTAAAGTAATTGTATGGTGTGTTGAAATAACCTTGATTGTCGTATATATTTTCTTTGAGTGTGTTGTTAAGAGCAACAGTATAAATTCTTCTCACTGCACCTCCTATCCACAAAAAAGCCTTAATATCGTTAGGAACATATGTTGGTTGAAATGTTTGGGGTTTCTGTTCAGCACCAGTACCTCCATTTGATAAGAACAAATATCTATTATTAGTATTGAATCCTGCTCCTCGCAAAGTGCTTTCGTTGGTCTTAATAAATGCAGTGTTATTTGTACCAAAATATACATCAGTTACATTTGTGAATCCACAAAGCTCGGGAACAAATGTATTCGTTTTATAGGGATTTGCAGGAGAACCTATGCCAAGTTGTCCATAATTATTATATCCTGTGCCTAATACTCTTCCGCCAGCTCCTCCTGATATGGCAAAAGAGTAATTTCCATTACTAAAGATCTTTGTAAAAACACCTCCACTTGCTTCTTGTGTGAGCGTATATATTGAAGATATATAGTTTTTTAATCCCAATTGCCCATACAGGTTATACCCACAACCAAATAATTTACCGTTTGAACTCAAAGCTAACAAACTTGAACCAGTAGAAGAAATTTTAGACCATGTTCCTTTTAATGCTTCTTGAGTGAATGTTGTTGCACTTACAACACTTGTATCAGAAGTTATTCCTAACTGCCCGTAATCGTTCCATCCAGTGGCAAATAACTTACCATTTGTAGAGAGAGCATATGATGAGGAATTTCCTGCAGCAATATCAGACCATTCACCAGAAATGGCAGTCCATACAGATAGGCTTTTAATATCTCCGGTGCCTAATTGTCCATAATTATTAGCACCTGTGACAAATAGTTTTTTAATTGCTCCACAACTTGATAAAGCTAAGATATGATTACTTTGAATATTGCCACTTGTATCTATATCATTATAGCCTCCTACAACTATTTTATCCCATACACCATATAAGTTGTGGGCTGATAAATATAAATTGCTCCCCAAATAATAACCCATGCCATAGGCACCATTGTTTTCACCCCATGCATATGCATCACCCATTTCACTTTGAAGAGGTGCAAAGAATGTAAATGGTATACGGTTTCTTAATTCATAACCTGAATTAGGATACATGTGAGTGAAGTTTAAAGGAGCACCTGTTTTAAAGTTATCTGCATATACATATTGGAGTCTATTTCCTTGACCATTTGTATAAATTATATTAACTATAGAACTTAACGGGTTGTTTTCGCTCAAAGCATAATTAGATAATGGTACCACAATGCTATTTTTATCCAATCCTATGTAGAAATTGGGTGATTTTAAGAAAGTTGAAGCAGGCAATCTGTCAACTCTTGTATAAGGACCTATGTCAAAATTAAAATTGCCTTGTGTACCATCAGCTTTTGTTACGATTGTATAAGAAGAACCAGGTTGAAATGTTGTAAATGGACCTCCTTGTCCAGGTACATATTGTTGAAGTGTTATGAATGTAGTAGGATTGGGACGACGAACAACACATAATAAGTTATTATATGTGGTAAAATCCAATGGTGATGTACCATCATATCTAAACGTACGATATTTACCTCTTACTTCTACATAAGGCATCTAATTATTTATTAATTTTTAAAAGTATAATTAAGTATAATGTAAAGTAAATTCTTCTTTAGCATAAACACAATATCGCTTGTTAGGAATAAATTGCGGTACTGAACAAGGATTACCAGGAACATAGCTACCCCAAGCACCTGGGCGATCTCTCTGGCCGAAAACACAAACTAAAAAATTATCATAGGCAGAAATATCCACAGTTAGCGTACCGGGAAAAACAAAAAAAGTTCTTCCTGCTGAAAAAGTTATTGTATTCATTACGGGAATCTAGCCTGTGTTGCGTTTACAAACCTTCCAACATATGTTCCGGAGCCTATACCCGGAGAATAACTAAAGTATGTACCTTCTTTATTAATAGCATAAGTGACACTAGAGGTAGGTATGTCATTAAAGAATATAGTTAGACCGTAAACTTCAAAATTTATTGGTGATCCGTTAAAGAGAACTCGCGAGTTCTCATAACCAGGTGCAACAAGAACTGATACTTGCTCGGTAGTACCGGTACCGGTAACAGAATACTCGTATGGTGTAGGAGTAGGAGTAGGGGTACTAGTAGGTATAGGGGTACTAGTGGGTGTAGGTGTGGGTGAAGGGTCAGGCAATACGGGACCAGGGCCTGCAACAATGTTACCCTTTGTTCTAATAATATTAGAAGCTGAAAAAAAGTCAATTTTCTTCCTGTTTACGTCTAAGAAATTAGGTATATTTGCCATATATGTATTTATTGTATTTATCGTATAATTCTATATGTTTGAGATATTCCTGATGAAGGGAATGATAATGGATTGCCGAATACGTCAGTTGTATATATTCTACTGTTTGCAGCTGTACTTACACCGAAATATGTACCTTGATATGCTTGAGCAAAATCAAAGAAGCTTATTAAATTCTCGTTTGCTGTACCGCCGATTTTTAAGTACACTGTACCACCAGGGGTAAATGTTTCTGGTTGTGGGTTAAACCATAGATGAGCAGTTAATGAGGGAACACCTGTAAAGACAGGGTTATTATAAGAAGGAGGTAGTACGAGATAATGAGCGACTTCCTCATATCCCGCCCACGGACCTGCATCGGGGAGAGGTGGGAAGAAGTTACCTCCCGCTTCTGCTGATAATCTGTATGTAAAGTTATTTCTTGTGGGGGTGACTGTCGGTGTCGGTGTTCTAGTTGGTGAAGATGTAGGTGTTTGCGAAGGTGTTACCGGTGTCTTTGTTACAGAAGGCGTCGGTGTCTTTGTAGGAGTTACTGAAGGTGTAATAGATGGAGTAATAGAAATTGTCGGTGTAACTGTACTTGTAGGTGTTGGGGTAGGACGTGATGGTGACACAGAAGGTGTTGGTTGATTTGTAGGTGTGATAGAAGGCGTCGGAGGTATTGTAGGTGTAATAGAAGGTGTTGGTGGAGGAGTCTTAGTAACTGTTTGCGTAGGCGGCGGTGTAGCAGAAGATGTCGGAGCTGGGGTTGCAGAAGGAGGTGGTGATGCTGCAGGTGTTCTTGTTGGTGTATTAGAAGGTGTAGCTGTTGGTATCGGTGATTTTGTAGGAGTAACAGAAACGCTAACAGTAGGTGTAGGTGTTCTTGTCGGTGTAAGAGTTGGAGTTCTCGTTATAGAAGGTGTAATAGAAGTTGTAGGTGTTACTGTTGCTGTAGGTGTTGCAGTCTTGGTAACAGAAGGTGTCGGCGTTGCAGTCTTAGTAACCGTCGGTGTAGGTGTTCTGGTCGGAGTCGTAGTAGGTGTAATGGTTGGGGTTATAGAGATTGTAGGTGTTACCGTTGGCGTAGGAGTTCTAGTAGGGGAAACTGTTGGGGTTGGTGTTACCGTTGGTGTAGGAGAAGGTAAAATAGGAGTAATCTGCATTAAAGCTTGTTGCTTTCGCACAGCAAATGTTTTTCCTTTAAAAGCTCTTAGTAATGCAGACGACATCTCTTATTTATTTATGTAAATCTTAAGGAAATACATATCTAATTGATAGTGCATTAAATACGCATAATTATATTTGTGAGTAACGAAAGAAAAGAGCAGATTATTGAAAAACTTAGATCTATGTTTGATTCGGAAGATTCCTTTAAAAATTGGTTATCCATTCCTAATAAAAGCTTTAGAAATAGACCACCTATAGACATTCTTGAAGCATCAAATTACGATTACTTTGAAAGATTTTTTATAGACAAAAAATAGCATAAATATATGCATGCTTCCTGATAGACAAAAGTTCCATACAATATTTGGATTTGATACATCCCATAAGATATCTGCACAAGCTATCGATATTATCTATTGGATAATTATAGGTGCAGCATATTGCTTTGCATATCATGCACTTAGCTTAATTCTTACTTCGTGGAATTGGTTCCTCGTAGGATTAACATCTCTTGGAGTTGTAGGTTTGCCGTATTGTGTAAAAATTATATTATTTGGAAGAGATAAATTCCCTCGTAAAGCTGCACTTCTTTGTGCATTTTTAAGTTTACTTCCTACTATATTTGACTTTGCCGGTCTTTACTCAGAAACAGGTTTACAAGATAGTTTAAAGCTTAGTAAAGTTAAGATACTTGAACAGATTAATGACTTCGAAGCTAATAGTAAAAAAGCTGCTCAAACAGATTCAGATAGAATTAAAGAAGAAGAAAGAAATAAATTAGCTGATATAGAAGCTTCAAGTTCTCGTAAGCTAACAGATATTAAGAGAGAAATTAACGAGGCAAACCAAAAAGTGATTGACGAAAAGTCTGGTGTTAAGGCTGATTACTCTACAGGTAAACCAGGAGAGGGTCCTCGTACAAAAGAGTTGGCTGCAGCGGTAAGGCGTTTACAGAGTGAAGCTGAAATTGAGCAAAGCAATGCTCGGGAGAAAATAGAGCGTGATGCAAATGTAGTTAAAGATCAAACAAAAGATGCTCTTAAGAAATCTGTAGAGGTTAATAAACTTATTGATGAAAAATTTATAGACATTAAAAAAGAAGTTAACAAAGCCCATAACTTTAAAGAACTCGAATTAGCTGTTATTAATGCTAACGGGCTATTATCTACAGTTGCTTCTAAAGTTAATGTTGAGTTTAAAGCAACTGAAATAGCAGGATCAGATAATATTATCAGATTGTCATTTAGCTCTCTATTAAGCTTAGAGGTAACAGCTCTTGTTTGTTTATTGTTAGCGTTCTTAATGGAAATTGGTGATATTGTCATTGTCTATGTAATACGTTATGAAAAAGAAAAGAAAGAAGAACCAAAAGTAGAGCCAGTTGCAATGCCGGTAAGAGTAGCTATGTTTAAGAAGACATATGATGGATATTAAACGATTTATAATGTGCGCTTGTAGCGGCGAGGGTCTTGTTTTGGAGAAATTCAAAAATGAAGAAGAAGTGTATCTAGCTATATTCGGAAGAGGTCTTAATGTTAAACGATATGGATGGAAGAGCAAGGTTAGACATATTTGGCAAATTCTAACTAAAGGCTTTCCTTATACAGACGAAATTGTTTTGACTAAAAAAGATGCTTTATATCTTGCAAAGTCGCTCAAAGAGTTTACAAAATGAGAATATTAGATACAGAAAAGCTTTCATTACGGATTACTTATCCCAAACTACTGTTGCACCGCAAGAGTGATTTTGAAGGCTTTGAATGTGGCCCATATTTGTCAGATACAGAGACAGGCATATATTACAGTCGTTATGACTATGGACATGCCTTCAGACTACAATTGCTAGGTGTTGGAATTGATGTGTGGTGGCTTTAACCAGGTATCACCATTGTATAAGGTGAAATTGTATAGCCTTGTGGAATAGCAGACCATACCTCTTTATCATTAATCCTTAGCTTTCTATCACCACTTAT
>Ga0209401_1000938_pt1 | contig 19738 bp, 25 predicted proteins | sample M_140807_MF_Meta_FD_187318 | JGI IMG/M metagenome (GOLD analysis project Ga0209401, IMG submission 187318) | Freshwater microbial communities from Lake Montjoie, Canada to study carbon cycling - M_140807_MF_MetaG (SPAdes) (version 2) | ecosystem: Environmental > Aquatic > Freshwater > Lake...
CATTGCCACAATGGATCAGCATGATCGACCTGTCAGTTGCGGATTTGAGATGTACATGTACCGGTTTGATCAACGGGCCGAGCGTGGATGGAAAGGTAGTGTAGTAGCACGCCGACGCATGTTTGACACACCTCACGAACTGTATAAAGGTGCCAGCATCAAACGCAAAAATAGAGATCATTGTGTGGGAATCAACCGGCCTGTAGGCTGGCACTGGACCTGGATGGGGTCAGACGATCTGATACGCAACAAGGTAGTGAGTTGTATAGAAACCCAGCACCGAGATCCTGAAGAGATGTTGCAAGCATTCAAAAGAAAAGATACCATTGCAGCCATAAATCACAAAGCCACTACACATGTGGTGGATACTCAATATCCTGAATCAGTACAGGCCATTCTCAAAAGATATCCCAGTTATTGGCATAATCCACCAGGGGGTTAACATGGCCACTCGCGCTGAAAAAGATCTGCATCGTGCGGCACGTGAAGCACATCGTGCCCGGAAACAGGAACCTGCACCAGTCACACCACCCACACTGCCCACAGTTTTTACAGCGCAGGATCCAGTGGATTGTGCCTGTGTGATCCATGGTGCAGGATATGATTTCACCTATGTGGATCGACTGTGCAACATGTTGAATCGGCATTTGACCCGCGGCGCTAGATTGCATGTGTACACCGAAGCTTCACGGCCAGTGCCCAGCCACATGATCCGTCATGACCTAACCGAATGGCCCGGAGTGTCGGGACGCAAACGCAGCTGGTGGTACAAGATGCAGTTGTTCAACAGTGACCATTTCCGCGGACAGTTGTTGTATTTTGATCTAGACACAGTGATCGTGAGCAACATAGATTGGATCGTGAATCTCAGCCCGGTGTTTTTTTGGACCTTGCGAGATTTCCGTTCACTGTGGCGCCCGGACCTGCACACCATGAATTCGTCTGTGATGTACTGGAACACACAGAATTGGAACACCATCTGGACTCAATTTGAACAACAGGGCATACAGCGCATAGGCCTGCGACACCAGCACGGCGGCGATCAGGATTACTTAAATACTGTGATACCTGCAAACAAACGGCGCTTTCTTGACGAACAGCGCATAGTGAGTTGGCGTTGGACAGCACTGGATGGTGGAATGAATTTTAAAAATCGCACTTATAAAAGACCCAATCGCGGCACCATATTGAGTCCTGCCACAAGTGTGTTGGTGTTCCACGGCGACCCAAAACCACACGAAGTCAACGACGCTGTGATAAAACAACACTGGTGTTGACAACTAACTGCACATGCGCTATAATACACTCATGTCAACAAAGGCACTGATCCATAAAACTGCTGAAAAAAGTCGCAATTTTTCGCAAGTAGAGTTGGAAAAAGATGCAAGCAAAACGGTTGACTGGTATCGTAATCGCTACTACAATAGTGGCTTAACAACACAACGGGGCTAGAAACCATGAGTGCTATTCGTATCCTACGCGGCGTGTACCGCAATCAAATTGTAAAAAATCAAAGCTTCGCTCTTGTGAGCGGCTTTCGCACCGGCGCCAAGGGCGGCTATGTCACAGTGCAGAACAACGGCACATTCCCCAACTGCGCGGACGTGATCCGCATTCGCGTTGATGCCATCTCTGACTACGAGATGATTGCCGGTGACACTGTGGAACAGAACACACCTGCTCCAACCGCAACTGCCAAGATCGCAGAGTCTGAAGAACAAGCAATGACTCGTATCCGCGAGCGTTTTGAAATCCTTACAGAAATGAGCAAAGCCTGTATCGGTGGCGACATCCGTGCGATGATCGTATCGGGCCCTCCTGGCGTGGGCAAGAGCTACGGTGTAGAACAAGAAATCGAAAAGGCCACGCTGTTTGACAAGATCGCAGGCAAGCGGCTCCGCGCAGAAGTTGTGAAAGGCTCTGCAACTCCTATTGGACTGTATCAGACTCTTTACAAATACTCGGACCCAAATTGTGTGTTGGTGTTTGATGACTGTGACTCAATCCTGTTGGACGATGTGGCACTGAACCTGCTGAAAGGCGCATTGGACTCTGGCAAGAAGCGCAAGATCTCCTGGTTGAGCGAAAGCAGCACTCTGCGTCGCGAAGGCATCCCAGACAGTTTTGACTTCAAAGGTTCAGTGATCTTTATCACCAACTTGAAGTTTGACAAGATGAAATCGCAGAAACTGCGCGATCACTTGGACGCACTGCAAAGTCGGTGCCATTACCTGGACTTGACCTTGGACACCATGCGTGACAAGATCCTGCGTATCAAGCAGATCGCCAAGGACGGTGTGTTGTTTGATGGCTACGACTTTGAGCCCGAAACGCAAGACAGTATCTTTGAGTTCATGGAAACCAACCAAGTTCGCTTGCGTGAGATGAGCCTGCGTATGGCGCTGAAGATTGCAGATCTGCGTAAGCTGAGTCCTGACAATTGGCGCCGTCTTGCAGAGACTACCTGCATGAAAGCAGCTGACTAATGGGTTGGGTAGCCGTAATCGTTGCATTACTTTGCGGCTACCCTTGGTTGGCTGCTGCGATTGTTCTTCTTATAGTGATGTGAGTGCCAAAATGGAAGTGTCTATTGTTTGGATGTTGTTAAATGGTTGGTTTGCCAAGCATTGCTTTGAGGATGGCTCTACTGTTTCAGGATGGGTGTGTTTGTTTATCAGTGCCTATTATCTGGCTAGATTGTTAGAAGTAATTTTTTAAGGAATGTGTATGTTTGAAATCTGGGATGGTGATTTGTTTTTGTACACTGTGGACAACAAGTATCAAGCAGACGAAGCCGAGGAGATTGGGTTCAGGATAGTGCAGATCCAGTGAGTTTTAGCGTAAAGCTAGGAAACAGAGTCGCAGTGAATTTCTAGCCCGGCGACTCTTTAGTGACAGGTGTCTAAATGGCACCTGTCTTTTTGACTTTTACGCCCTGTGGCTATATACTAGCACTATGAAATATCTTGTGCTAGAACTGGGTCATGACGATCCTATACATTTACGTTTTGCTATTAGAGAAAATCCCATGGCCGACGCTTGGCTGGAACGAATGAATATCCGTGATTCATGGCCTTTAGATGATCCCACTCGATTTGATGGATTTGATTCACCAGAAAAAGAACAACAGCGGGCAGAAAATTATATTTTGCAATGTGTTCGAACGATCAATGATTATCAACCCATCATTGACAGGCCATTTACATCAGTTCAAGATCAAGATTATCTCAACTATCTACATCACGTGTTTGAAATGTATCACGGACTATTGGATCAGCAGACTCATGAATTTTGGATACAGGCACCTGACGCTGTGCGCTCAGCATTGGCGCAATTAAATATAGCAGTTCACAGATGTGAAAGTCTGGGCCCAGCGCAGCCTAGATTGATTTGCACATGGTTCGGAATGCCCAAGATATATAAATTAGATCCTGAAACGGCTGTTGGGTACGGGTCCATGACAGTGCCGTTTGGCACCGTTTGTTTGAATTATGTAGAGATTGGTAAGACACTGGAAAATCTCGCAGACGATCAAGACCAATACATTGGCGATCTTGCTTTCCAGCCCTGGCAACAATATTCAGCAGATTTCTTCGTGCCATTCTATAACATAGATAAGCGTGCGAAATTGCCTGGGATGGAAAATTATCTGCAACAGCATCGGGAGTTCTTTGTTGCTCGAGGCATTGAAAATGTGTATAATACACAAGTATTGCCCATGAGATATCCTGTGGCGGATCTTGAAGATTCCAGGTCAGAGAGTGAATTGATTGGGTTGATCGCACAAAGACAATATGTTACACGAGTATCTATAGAATGAAAAGAGCAACCATAACCATACGCGATGAGGTGAACATCAAGATCGAAGGACTGGATCTTGACACTCGCAGAGATCTTGTGAAGAAGTTCAAATACGATGTGCCTTATGCTCGCTATCTTCCGGCTGTGCGACTGGGACGTTGGGATGGCAAGGTGGCCTACTTCCAGCTGGGCGGCAGCACCTATGTGAATCTCTTGCCGGACATAATCCCCATCTTAGAAAAGCAAAACTACGATATCGAGCTGGACGATCAGCGTGAATATTCCACCACGTTTGCGTTTGACCAAGTGACAGAAATCACATATCAGGATAGGAAATGGCCTCGGGGACATCCTGCCGAAGGCGAACCCATCCTGCTGCGCGACTATCAGGTAGAGATCATAAACAATTTTTTAGCCAATCCACAATGCTTGCAAGAAGTGGCCACGGGTGCAGGCAAGACCATCATGACAGCAGCACTGAGTGACGCTGTGAGTGTGTATGGCCGCAGTATCGTTATCGTGCCCAACAAAAGTCTTGTGACACAAACAGAAAAAGACTACATCAATATGGAGTTAGATGTGGGTGTGTATTTCGGCGACAGGAAAGAATACGGCCGCCATCATACCATTTGCACCTGGCAGAGTCTAAATAACTTGTTGAAGAACACCAAGAACGGTGTGGGTGATTGCACCATACAGGAGTTCCTGGCGGATGTGGTGTGCGTGATAGTAGACGAAGTACACATGGCCAAGGCAGATGCACTAAAAACACTGCTAACAGGCGTGATGGCGCAAGTGCCAATTCGCTGGGGCCTCACAGGAACCATACCAAAAGAACTGTTCGAAAGCCAGAGCCTGCTGGTGAGTTTAGGTCCTGTGATATCTCGACTGGCTGCCAGCGAGCTACAGGATCGCGGCGTGCTGGCACAGTGTCATGTGAATGTGGTGCAACTGGTGGACACTCGAGAACACAAGACCTATCAGGAAGAACTGAAGTATCTCCTGGAAGAATCCGGTAGATTAGATGCTATCGCACAACTGGTTCTGCAAGTGAATGAAACAGGCAATACCTTGGTGCTGGTGGATCGTGTAGCAGCCGGACATGAACTGGTCGCAAGACTGGGAGACCGTGCTGTGTTTGTGTCAGGTGCTACCAAGGCCCGGGACCGCCAGGATGAATATGATGAAGTGGCCACCAGCACAGACAAGATCATCGTGGCCACATATGGTGTGGCAGCAGTGGGCATCAACATTCCAAGAATCTTTAACTTGGTCATGATTGAACCGGGCAAGAGTTTTACCCGAGTGATTCAATCAATCGGTCGCGGCATCAGAAAGGCCGAAGATAAAGATCATGTGCAGATATGGGACATCACTTCAACATGCAAATTTAGCAAACGACACTTGACCAAACGCAAGGTGTTCTACAATGAAGCCAACTATCCTTACACTCAGGAAAAATTAAATTGGAATTAAAGAATCAGAAAATAATAGTGTGCGGTGATAGCTTTTGTACTTCAATGATATGGGACCGATATCATTTTAGTCAGATTCTTGAAGACACATATGGATATCAGGTCACTAACCTAGCACATGGCAATTTCAGTACAGTGGGCATTTGCTTTCAGATTCAACAAGCAATCACCATGGATCCGGATATCATCATTTACAATACCACAGATGCATCAAGATTTGAGCTAGTGATGAATGGCAAGTTTGATGCCGCCGCTGGTTTAAGAAATATCGTGTATTTTGATAATGGAGTAACCAGTTACAGGCGAGCCGACACCGGTGACACCGAATCCGCAGTGTTTTCAACCAATTATGCACGACTTGGTGAGAGAGTGTATTTTAGAAAAAATGTAGAGACCACACAAAGTCAGATTGATGCTGTTGATCAGTACATGAAACATTTTTTTGATTATGGATTAAAAACCCAAACAGATTCCTGGATGATTGGATATTGGCATCAACAGATAATTGATGCCGGAATCACACCTGTGAGACTGTCTCGGCAGGACGACATAGCCAAGCCCATGTATGCATATGCCAAGAACAATCCTGACTGTACTGCGTATTATCATACTGATCCAGCCACACAAGAAATCCTAGCAAAAAACATTATCCAACAGCTGGAATCTCAAGCCAATGAACAAAAATAACTTGACTTTTGCTCAAAACTACTGTACAATAAACTCATGCGTATCCTTACATTAGACAATCGACCCTATGATCTTGACCATTTGCCTGAAGAGGTAGATGACATGAGATTTGCCATACTAGACAATTCAGATCCAGCCAATCCAGACTATCATTACATTCCCTTGATCTTCCTGGAAAGTTTCAATGCACCTGCCTTGGTATTACAGATAGGTGATTTCAAGATCAAAATGCCCGTGGATTGGCAGATCCTGATTGGTGAACCCGAAGTGGGCGATCTAGAAATGCTGCCACTCACCAGTGTGAACGATCGCGGCTTTAAAGTGTTTCAATTCAATCCACTCAGCAGTTTCCGACCCAGTTTTCCATCTTTAGAAATCATCGACGTATATCAAGAAGTGGCATGGTATGCACCCAAGCTGAAGAATGGGCAGATGTTGTGTGTGCCCATCAATGATGCAGCGCAGCCGGACTGTGTGTATTTCGTCAAAGACATCAGCCGCAACTGCGAAATAGTAGACTACAACCGAGCCTGGTGATGGGACAGTTAGCGCCAGGTGCCACATACATATACGAGCGTGTGGGTGACACCGTGTATCGTCGTGAGACCGGTGCGGCTCTCAGCACACGAGTGGAAGTGGGGCATGACTATGCTCAGCACAGAGATCTGCGTATCCGGGAGAACATGAAACAAAAGCATGACTCAATGATGGAAGATCGACTATGGGGAGAGATTCGTAAAGAGGCCCGCACCAATCCGGCTTTACAAGATATTCTGGATCATGCTATAATGATGTATCACTTGACTCGAACTGAAAAATTACCATGAAAAAGACTGTCAAACTTGCACCTGCGGATCCGTATCTGGACCAGTGGAAAGACCTGTGGCTTACCAAGCAGTATGAACCAGATGCCTGGGAACGTGCCAAATGGGAAAAATTGTGGGAAACGGAAGAATATAAAGAAGAAAAAGTATATGAGCCTTACTTTGAATTGTCTGGCGATGAATACCGACTATTCGAAGAATGGCGAGACATAGTTGTGGCCGCTGAAACCAATCCTGCTTTACAGGACCTATTGGATCAAGTAAAAATGGTGTATAAATTGACCAAGATCAAATGAGCGACAAACTAAACATTGGCAATGAGATGCGTCAATTGGACGCAAAGAATCGTGACTTCTATGATGAACTCACACCGGAAGAACGCCGGAAGTTCTCAACATTCCTCATGGTTCGTTGGGGCTCGGCAGTGGATGGCAGCAGAGAGATCCAGGAATACTATGTGCAGAGCACCAATCACTATCTCAACAAGCACTTCTTCACCATGCATCGACATCCCAAACTGCAATGGCTCATGGCCACAGCGGTCAGTCCAGGCATGGGTGCTCAGCGGCACAACTGGATCGCACCCAAGAAGAAAGAAGCCGGTGCCAGTGCCATAAAGAAACAACTGCGAGAACTGTATCCACATTTTCAAGACGATGAGATCGATCTCATGGCAGAACTCACTGACCGAAAAGAAATAGCTCAACTGCAACGGGCCCATGGCAACGACACCCGTTAGATTGGTCATCAACGGATGCAGCTACATGCAGTGCTATGCCGATGGTAATGGGCATGGTGATCTTGCTGCACAGCTCAAAATCACACAACATGAGAATCTGGCCGAACCTGGAGCCTGTAACAATCGCATCATACGCACTACTCTTAGAGACAGTTTTGTCAACCCGGCTCCGACGCTGTATGTGATTGGTGTGACATTTGTGTCAAGATATGAACTGCCAGTGAACAAGGATCGTGTCTACCCTGATGGAAAATGGTTGAGTTTTACCACATCTGGACTGAGTCACCCGTCCACAGTGGTGATTGACCCGTGTGTGTGTGAGAAAGATCTTGACTGGTATCAAGACATCTGGTTAAAAATCAATCTCACAAGTTTTGATGAGTGGGCAGAAGATTTGCAATACAGATTGCTCAGCATGTGCGACAGTCTAAATCGTCGCGGTCACAGTTGCATTGTTTTCAACACAGCCGAAGCTGTGTTAGATTATGTTTTGGATCAAAGCAAATTCCAACCCATGAAATCACAGCGTCAGATTATTGACGGATTGAAGTGGAAGAGCATACCTTGGCAATTTGATCAAGGTGCTGCCTGGTTGCCAAACGATGAGCGCCATGACAGAAATTGTAGACATGTGGCACCGGGGCAGCACCAGTGGTTGAATCAGTATTTGACAAACTACATCCAAGAGTATACAATACTGCAATGACCGCGCACACATGTAGGTATTGTTCAAGATCATTCAGTAAGGAATCCACGCTGAGTGTGCATGTTTGCGAACAGAAGAAACGCTGGCAAGAATCTAGCGAGCGTGGTGTGCAGTTAGGGCTGCAAGGCTATTTGAAGTTCTACGAATACACACAAGGGTCGGCCAAACTCAAGGGCTGGGATGACTTTGTGACATCTCCGTATTATCGAGCATTTGTGAAATGGGGTAGGTATTGTGTGGATGTACGGGTGATCAATCCAGAACGATTCCTTGAATGGTTGTTAAAAGGCAACCGGAAGATTGACAACTGGTGCAGCGATCGGCTGTACACAGAGTATCTTGTGACACATGTGCAGAAAGAAACAGTGAATGATGCCTTGGCCAGAGCCATCGAATATGGTATTGACTGGAGTGAAAAGACACAGCATCCTGCACATGATTGTTTGAGATATGGCAGCGCCAATGCCACATGCCATGCTGTGACCACAGGCAGGATCAGTGCCTGGGTGATCTACAACTCGGAATCCGGGCAGAAGTTCCTATCAGAACTCAACACAGAGCAAGTGGCCATGATATGGCCTTACATTGATTCAGATGTGTGGCAGAAGAAGTTTGCGGATTATCCCGGGGATCAGGAATACGCTCGAGAGATTTTAACACAAGCAGGATGGTAATATGATAAAAAGTGTAATAGGCAATAGTCCATATCTAATGGTTGCCACCAACAGTGCCAGCAACTTCATGAACAACTACAGCGGTGCTCAAGGGCTGGGTAATATTCGATTCAACACCACAATTCAGAGCTTGGAAGTGTATGATGGATCAATGTGGCACCCGATACAGATGGGCATGGCCACTGTGAGTCTCACACAAGATGCTGTGGATGCTATAGGCTGGGTAAATCAAAAGCGCCTGGATGAAATGAAAATAAAAGCATTGGCTGAGCGGCATCCTGCTGTGGCTGATCAGTTGGCAGCGGTGCAGGAAGCCGAAGAAAAACTGCGTATGCTCACACTCTTGGTGCAGACATGAGTCAGCGTGTATTGTGTCTAGGAAACAACACCGAGGACACGGATGTTAAAACGCGAGCGATGGCCGCAGCCGCGCAAGTTGATTGTCACGGCCTATTGTCAGACTTGGATGGCACGGTCACTGTAGACAGTATGCAGGGTTCGGGATATTATCATACCAGTGTATACGACATAGAATATGGCAAGCTGATTGAACTATCCAATCATTTTGACACAGTGATCGTGTTGGATCAACCACGAGCCCAGTACTCGCATGCTGACGCATTCTATAAAACCATAAGATTGGCAAGAGAAATAAGATCTCGTACCCAGGTTATATTGTTAGATCCGATGTACGAAACTGACATTGATTTTTTTGAAAATGTTGTGCAGACCAATCCCAGCTTCTGTATCTTTCCGTTCATTGAACTTTTGACAAATCAACGTGACGATGGGCAGACCACTGTGTGCTGTCGTTCATCAACACCTATAACGCATGTTGATCAGATCCAGGACTTTGCCACAGACCAAAACTATAAAATCATACGTGACAAAATGTTACAAGGTGTACCGATTCCGGAGCATTGCAGCACATGTTATGCGCTAGAGGACAAAAATATTCGCAGTGCCAGACAACAAGAAACTGTGGAGTGGGCCAACAGATTAGGCTTGTCGTCTTTTGATGACCTGGAGAAAATTACAAATCCAGCGTATTATGAAATTCGGCCGGGCAACATATGCAATCTTCAATGTAGGATGTGCGGCCCGGGCTCTAGTCAATTGATCGGTAAAGAGTATCGTCGATTGAATCTTATTTCTCAATTGCCTCCTCCTCAACGCAGTGATTTTGACATAGTTGATTTTACCAATCTAAAAAAACTTTATGTGGCCGGTGGAGAGCCCACGGCCATGCCTAAATTCTATGATTTCTTAGACAGGTGTATTGCGGAAGATCGCGTGTTTGAATTCCAGGTCAACACCAATGGCACCAAACTAAACAATCGTTTCAAGAAACAACTAAAGCGTCTACCTCACATGCAGTTCACAGTGAGCATTGATGGGTTTGATCAATTAAATCATTATATACGTTGGCCTTCAGAGTGGACCCGGATAGTAGAGAACGTTCAGTATCTTGTGGATCATGGCCATACAGTAAATTTCAATACCACAGTATCCATTTATAATGTGATTGGATTGTGTGAATTGTTTGCCTGGTTTGACCAAGCATTTCCTGGACGTCTGGTACATGCATCTCTGGTCCGAAGTAAAAATGACATGCTATCTGCATTTATATTTCCGCATGCGAGATTGGCAAAAGATCGACTTTTGCCTATACAACAGTTAAAATGCTACAAGAATGATGGATTATTGAAAAGCACCATTGATGGATTGATATCACACTATGATACCAATCCTGTGGCTGATCAGGAAAAACTCACACAATTTTTTGAATTCAACAATAAACTAGATCAGTCCAGAAACATTCAACTAGTTGACTACATTCCGGAATTAGCAAAGCACAAGGACAAATATGAGCGCAGACATTGACATTGATGTACCCAACAGAGATGCTGTGCTGGCCCTAATTCAGCATACTGCTGCACGGCAAAGCAATGGCCGTAAACACAACTCCGGCATCTATGTCACAGACATTCCGCGTGATCCCATCACAGGATGTTCAGCATTGGATTATGAAACAGCTGAAGCCCGTGGCTACTTCAAGATCGACCTGTTGAACATGAGTGTGTACAGCCTAGTGCGTGATCCTGCACACTATGAAACAATGTTGGCAGCAGAACCGCCCTGGACCAGACTGTGGACAGATCCTGAGTGGGCCCGGCAATTGGTCCACATAGGTAGTTATACTGAATTATTGAAAAGTATGCAGCCGGATTCTATCCCTAGAATGGCTGCGTTTATTAGTGTGATCCGTCCAGGCAAAGCGCATTTACAAAATCAATCTTGGTCCCAAGTGTTTGAGTCAGTATGGGATGGTGATCTCAGCAGAGGCTACATGTTCAAGAAGGCACATGCTGTGGGATATGCAGCCTTGGTGGCATTGCACATGAACTTACTCCACACGCCTGACCAAGGTAATTGATTTTCGTTTGCCTTTTCGTCGGGCGATGTCGTTGAGACTGCACACAGGGCCGTGTAATATTTCCAGATCTTTGTTCACAAAAGTGCGTAAGCACAGTCTGAATTCTTCCCATTCGCCACGCAGGAAGATGTTGATAGGGATTGATCGATTGCTTTCCCACCACCAAGTGTTGGCCAGATCAATGTAGCGTCGTTTCTGTTCAGGATCTTGTATCACACCGAAGTCGTAGATGGTGGTGATCACGTCATCTCGATTCTGCACAATGCCCACATATTCCGTGCTGGAATACACACACAAGGTAATGAAAGGGTACTTGTCTGCAAGTTTTTGGAATAAGTCTCTGCCCATATTGTACTGGTTTGGATATTTAGTCTCCAAGACTTCCAGGTAAATATCATTGGAGCTCACCACATGTATTCAACCCAGATCTATATCTATCAACAAATCCAACGTGTGTTGGTGCTGGATACCACGGATGGTGACGTTTTTGACCGGAGGTGGGATCCTGTGTATGCCAAAAAATTAACCATCAACAAAGGTGTTGACAACGTGATTTTGTTTGAGTTCATCAATCAAGATCAAAAACCTGTGAACATCACAGGGTCAGCTTTGAGATTCAAACTGATCAATCTGGCAGGCACAGCCCAGCTGATTGAAAAAGACATGGTCATAATCAATGCTGCTTTTGGTCGTGCCAAGGTCACACTCACAGCAGCAGAAACCACAGAGTTTCCGCCAGAACCCTCCAGCTACAGCATAGAACGTGCTAGTGGCAATCTCGTAGAAGCAGTGTTTGTGGATGCTCAGGCACAAGGGCGTGGTGATGTGGATATCGTGGACTCAGTAAAGCCAGCATTTGTGCCCAGCACTCTTGTGACCATCCCCACCATATATGGTCCTGAATCATACATTGATCCAGTGAACCAGGCCAACTACCCTGACTGGGCATTGAATCCTCCTGGCGCGTATGGCAATGTATACAATGATCCACAGCGATTCAGCAGTCATGTGTCCACCAATGGCACCAGCTTTACCACATTCCAGATGGAGATGGACCACTACACCGGCAATGTCAAAGCACAGGGCGCCCAGACTTATGAATCTGTCTGGGTAGATGTCACTGACTCGCAAAGTTATTACAACAAAACCGGAACCGACTACATCAATGTGGCGGGATTTCATCCGCTATTGAGATTGGTATCGGACCAGTGGCCGGGCACTGAACAGGTACAATTGGCCACGGCCACGGCCTATGGTGCCAATGGCGTGATCACATCAATCACTGTGAATCAATCCGGATATGGATATCTTGCACCACCGCGTGTGAGCATCATTGGACTGGGTGCAGGAGCAGTGGCCGAAGCAGAAATTTCGGGTGACTCGGTCAGTGCCATAAATGTTATAAACGGTGGTTCAGGTTATGCAGCAGATCCGCAACGCAGCAATCAGGTTGCTGCGGTCAGCATCAATCGTGGGGCCATCATAAGCATACTGGTCAGATGACATTTAAAAAAATTGTAGGGTTTGGTGATAGCTGGATGTATGGTGATGAGTTGTTGGATCCGGAACTGACCAAACAGCATAGTGATGCACATCCATGCTGGGTTCAGAATACCGCATACCGCAACAGGCATAGTTTCTTAGGACTGTTGGGCCAGCATTACAACGTGCCCACAGAAAATTTTGGCATTCCGGGGGGCAGCATGCAGAGTTCAATCTGGACATTCCAGTGGTGGCTGGATCATGAACCCTGCCCAGATGAATGTCTGGTGTTGGTGGGGCATACAGATTCAGATCGATTGAGTTTTTATAATCCCAATCATCGCAGTTACACGAATGATCCTCCGTGGAATAAATTTATCCATTCATCCTGGGTTGAATACGGAAGCAGTGTGGTGCCTGAAGAATTCCGCACTATGGTCAAGCAACAACTGGTGTTGACCAACTGCGCTGAATTATCTCGATTAAACTATCAGCAGACTGTGCAGTTCTTTGATGGTGTTGCTGCTCGACGAAATCTCAACATGATGCAATTCCATGTCATGCCGGCCGAGGTCAAAATTGATTTGCCCACCATAATATGGCCCGGATTCTCGACCACCATGTGGTTCCGTGATCATCCTGGAAATCGAAACCGTGAGCTGGTCATGCCTGGCGGTCATCCCAACGAGATTGGGCATGTGATGATTGCTGAAAAGTTGATTTCTACCATAGACTCTGCTACAATGTAAGGATGCTTGACATCCTTGGTTATGTGCCCGTGAAACGAAAAGCCACGCCTTCGGGTTGGATAAGTTTCAATGCTGTGTGCTGTGTTCACAACGGCAGCACAGCGGATAAAAGAAGTCGCGGAGGTCTCAAACCCACAGAATCGGGTTGGAGTTATCACTGTTTCAACTGCAACTACACCGCCAGCTTTATCCTTGGACGTTCAATGAGTTTTAAGGCCCGAAGGCTCTTGGGTTGGATGGGTGTGCCCGACGCAGAGATTGATGCGTTAAACTTGGAAAGTCTCCGACATCGCAGCATACATGGTATCCTAGATGATCGCCAGAGGATGTTCAGCACCCTGGCAGGTATTGAATTTGAAGAACAAGAACTACCGGCATTGAGTGAGTTGCTGACCGGCGAAGATCCTCGTCGAGATTATCTAAGGCAACGATGTGTGCCCGATGACTATCCTGTGATGATACAAGATCATCCGGAAAGAGCATGGCAACATCGCCCCAGTGTGATCATTCCATTCACCCACGACGATCGCATAGTAGGACACACGCAGAGATTCTTGGACGACCGCAAACCCAAATACATCAGCAACAGCCGACCCGGATATGTGTTTGGCACAGACTTACAGCAATACCACTGGACCCATGCGATCGTGGTAGAAGGCGTATTTGATGCGCTCTGTATCGGCGGACTAGCAGTGATGCACAGCACCATTTCGGATGAACAAGCTCAACTGATCCGCAGGCTAGGCAAAGAGATCACAGTGGTGCCCGACCAAGATGCCGCAGGAATGGAATTGGTAGACCGTGCTGTGGAACTGGGATGGGCAGTTAGCATGCCACCCTGGCCTGAGGACATCAAGGATGTGAACGACAGTGTGATGCGTTATGGTAGGCTGGCAACTGTGCTAACTATATTTGAAAATCGTGAAACCAGTAAAATCAAAATAGAACTAAGGAAGAAAAATCTTGTTAAAAGACTACGGAGTTGACGTACAACGCTTGTTCTTGGAGATGATGTTAGAGGACGCACAAGGCTATGTGCGTGTGCAGAACATCTACAATCCAGAGAACTTTGATCGAAGCCTGCGACCCGCGGCTGCATTTATCAAAGAGCACGGCGACCGATACAAGACCCTGCCGGACCGCGTACAGATCACAGCTACCACTGGTATCAAACTACAGTCAGTGCCTGAACTCAACGAAGGGCACTTTGAATGGTTCATGACGGAGTTTGAATCATTCACTCGTAGACAAGAACTTGAGAGAGCCATCTTAAAAGCAGCAGACTTGTTGGAGAAGGGTGACTATGATCCTGTGGAAAAACTGATCAAAGATGCTGTACAAATCTCATTGACCAAGGACATGGGCACAGATTACTTTGCTGATCCTGCTGGTCGTATACGCCGATATTTTGAATCCGGCGGACAAGTGAGCACAGGGTGGCCACAGATGGATCGACTGCTGTATGGTGGATTCAGTCGCGGGGAACTAAACATCTTTGCCGGTGGATCGGGCTCGGGCAAAAGTCTTGTGATGATGAACATAGCATTGAACTGGGTACAACAAGGACTCAGCGGTGTGTATATCACCCTGGAACTGAGTGAAGATCTCACAAGTTTGAGAACAGATGCCATGTTAACCAACATGAGCACCAAGGACATACGCAAGGACATTGACACAGCAGAGCTCAAGGTCAAGCTGGTGGCCAAGAAGTCGGGCAACTATCAAGTGAAAGGATTGCCGGCACAAAGCAACATCAATGACATCCGTGCTTACTTGAAAGAGTATCAGATCCAAACAGGCAAGCGGGTAGACTTTGTGATGATCGACTACTTGGACTTGTTGATGCCGGTGAGTGCCAAAGTAAGTCCCAATGACTTGTTTGTGAAAGACAAGTATGTATCGGAAGAACTGCGTAACTTGGCCAAAGAACTCAAGATGCTCATGGTCACTGCATCGCAGTTGAATCGATCGGCGGTGGAAGAAGTGGAGTTTGATCACAGTCATATCTCGGGTGGTATTTCCAAGATCAACACAGCAGACAATGTGTTTGGTATCTTGACGTCGCGGTCCATGAAAGAGCGCGGCAAGTATCAGATCCAGTGCATGAAGTCGCGTAGTTCCACAGGTGTGGGGCAGAAGATTGATCTGGAATACAACATCGACACCATGCGTATCACAGATGCCGGTGGAGATGACGCTGACTCGGGATTTCGCAAGCCCAGCAGTGTGATGGAATCTATCAAGGCTCGTGCCAGTGTGGCGCCAGCAGATGCCGCGGCAACGGTGAAGTGGGAACGCGGTCAGGCCAAGCCCGGCGTTGACCCACTAGACCCTACCCCCAAGATCACAGCAGATGTGCAAAGCAACAAGCTCAAGGAGTTGTTGGGCAAGATCAAAACGGGTTAAAACCAATAAATAAGCCAAAGGCCCTTGAACACAATGCAAAAACGCACCCGTAGTCTATTGGAAGAATTGGATTCCATGTATGTTGAGCGCGAACGCGACTTGATAATAGAGAGTCGCGCCTCAAACATCATTGCTGGTGCCATCAACTTGTTAGAACAGATAGATGCTGCGTATTCACCGGAGCAAGCAGAAAATCTCACACGCAAACTGCTGAATGCCATCCGCACAAGAGATGCAGGCAGATTTGCTAGAACCGTAAGGCGTAGTCATGCAAATCAATAAACTGCTGGAAGGCGGAAATGTATTCAAAGGCCCCCAAGGCGAACCACTCACACAGCGTATCAATCGTGCGGATGTGCCTGCTACTATCCACTGGATAGAACAAGTAACTGGTATAGAATTCCCCAAAGACCGTTGGCTAGGATCAACTGGTAAGAAACCCACATCTGGGGACTTGGATCTTGCTGTAGATCTCAATGAAATTTCAAAAGAACAACTGGCTGGAATCCTCTCACAATTTGTACAGAGTCAGGGAGCCGATCCCAGAGAATATGTAAGCAAGAGAGGCGAGGTACACTTTAAGACACCCATTGGTGGTAATGCCAATCGTGGATTTGTACAGACTGACTTTATGTTCTTCCCCGATCTGGACTGGGGCAGTTTCTACTACTCAGGTGGTGAGGATTCGGAATACAAAGGCATGAATCGCAATGTATTGATGTCGAGTATAGCCAAACAGCAAGGACTCAAAGTAGGTGCCAACGGCATGTTCTCTCGTGCCACAAATGAACTAGTTCGTGGTGGTATGGATCCTGACTATGTGGCCAGTGTGTTGTTAGGACGCGGTGCCACTCGTGACAATCTAAAGAATGTAGAATCAATCTATGCTGCACTCACGAATGATCCTGATCGTGAAGCCAAGACAGCAGACTTCCGTGAGTATCTAGCCAAGGAAGGCATGCGAGAGCCAGAAATGACTGTGAGAGAAAGCGATGCCAACTTCTTGGCCCGCCTGCGTGATCGTATCGTGAACCAAGGCATGCAGCCCTTGATTGAAACCAAGAGATCATATCAACTGTACGAACAAGAACCTGTGGCTGTGGGCGGCAAAGCCAAGGGCATTGAGCACCTGGAAGACTATGTGTTCCGCAGTGGATCAGCAGGCGTGGATCGCGCACTCGAAATAGCTGACTCTTTCTATGCGGATCCCAAGACCGGATCAGTAAAGTGGGATGGTAAGCCTGCTGTGGTATTTGGACGCAAGCCAGATACAGGTGAGTTTGTGCTGACAGATGATGCAGGATTCACTGCGGAAAGATTGTTTACCAGCACACGCGAGGTTGCCGCAGACATGGCACGCCGAGATGCCAATGCTGCGGCCAAAGGTAATAAAGCAGATAGAATACAAACCTTGTTGCCCACCTATGAAGCCATCTGGCCATACCTGGAAGCAGCCACACCTGAAAACTTCCGTGGGTATGTCAAGGGTGATCTGCTGTACACTGCAACACCAGAGGTGGAGGCAGGCAATCTCATATTCCAGCCCAACACAGTGCAATATCGTATTCCTGTGGCCAGTGATCTAGGCCGGCAAATAGCCAGCAGTGATATAGGTGTGGCTGTACATACCATGTATGCAGATGTGGATGCTGCCAAGCAACCACTCAGCAGAGTTAAATTTAATCCTGTACCAGGATTGTTGTTGATTGAACCCATTTATGCCCAGGCTGTGCCCAAGAACAATGCTATAGTTAAGCAGATCCGAACACTGCTGCAACAAAATCGAGCAGCCATAGACACCTTGTTTAACCCCATGGAACTGAGAGCCATGAAGATCACTGACTTGGCCAAGTTGGCCATTGATTACATCAACAAACGAGTGGACCCAAGACATGCTGCTTACACAGGTGACTTCCGTGATCTAGTGCCAGGATTCATGGCCTGGTTGCAACAGACACAGACTCCGCAAAAGGTCAACAATATAGCACAGTATCTTCGTAGTCCCACCTCAAACGAGCAAGGCCTGGCTGCTGCGTTCCTGTTGTTTGAACTGCTGCATGATCTCAAGCTGGATCTGCTGGGCAAGCTGGATGCACAGGTTCCGGGTAATGAAGGATGGGTGTTTGCTACTCCTGTGGGATATGGCAAAGCCGTGAACAGATTTGACTTCACTGCCAGAAACAAAGCCAGAAACAACTAGCCAAGGGCATGATTTTTTGCCGATTTCATAAATAAGAGTAGGGCAAAAAGCCCACTTTTTAGGAGAAACAAAAATGGCAGGATTTACAAAAGTCAATGGAACAATGCAACCAGTGTTCCACATGGATACCGCGAATGGTAACATTCAAGGCACAGCTAACATCGCCGCAACCGGTTCAGTTAACTTTCAAGGCCCCAAGCTGGACTTCTTCAGCCTGGTTGCCAACGCAAGTTTGATCAGTTCCGGTAATGTCAATGGCTACATCAACAACATTATGCAAGCCATCCAGACCAAGGCCACAGTGGCAATGTATCAAGTCAGCCCAGCTGCACCCACAATACTGAACCTGGCTTTGTACCCAACTGATGCGTACACCGCTACAACATTGCTGGCCACAGCCAACACCGGCACCCCAGCAACTGGTGGTCAGAACATTCAATTGACCTCGGCTGCAGGCAATGCTGTGTTCACTTCAGCCGCAAGCGGTTTTGCTCCAACCTAATCTTAGGTAGAGTTAGCAAATCAAGGCCCTGGATTATTTCCAGGGTTTTTTTTTGGTCTTAAATACTGCATGACCCAGAGCATCCGTGTAAAGACTGATTTTGATTGTAGGCCTACAGGGATAACCGGGCACTTTCGACCCAACATCCTGCCCATCACTGATCAACAAGAGCAAGCGATAATAGATCAATCCACTTGGCTTCGTAGTAGAAATCAACAACGCAATTGGGAAACCATCATGCAGCTGATCAGTCTCTATACACAACCTCTGCGTGTGAGTCGTGTACGATTGGCAGATCTTCAGTGGCAGTTTGAGTTTGACACCGATGTTGAAGATGTGTTCAGACTGGGTGATGATCCGGTGGGTCGGCTGAAACAAGCATGCACCGGTGTACCTGTAATAAACTATGTAGAACAAGAACTTACCACACTATTGCGACCAAATGTGAACATTTGGTTTGAGCCCACGGAGCATAAATAATATCATGGACACTACCGATATTGAAAAGAAAAGCCTAGAAGCCCATGTTGAGCTGTGCGCCGAACGTTACCGCATGCTGGAACTCAAGATCCAAAATGTTGAGACCGACGTTGGTTCAGTAAAAATCATGGTCACAGAAGTGCATGGCATGATGCAGAAAATAACCGACAAACAAACTGATCGATTGATCAGCTGGGGTATTGGCATCATTGGTTTTCTCATTGGTACCGTGGGCTGGTTGTTGTCGCACTACGTATTCAAATGAAAGCCAGCCGCAAACTTGCTGCCTTGGCCGAGCGAGAACTGCCACGCATCCTTGATCAAGTGATCATAGAAGACGGAGAAAAATACCGGGTGTTTGGCAGATACACCATCCACCCCAAGGATGGTTTGTTCCAGGTTCGTTTGAGAGATGATACTATTGGTGTGTTTTCGGGCACAAAATCTGCTCTGGCCTGGTGCATAGCAGACAACTTGCACAGATTCAATCTAGCCAGACAGATCAAAGAGCTGGATCAATCCATCACACGATTACAAAATGACATACATGTGCGGCGCAGCCTGGCCGATCGCATG
>Ga0209401_1000939_pt1 | contig 19737 bp, 20 predicted proteins | sample M_140807_MF_Meta_FD_187318 | JGI IMG/M metagenome (GOLD analysis project Ga0209401, IMG submission 187318) | Freshwater microbial communities from Lake Montjoie, Canada to study carbon cycling - M_140807_MF_MetaG (SPAdes) (version 2) | ecosystem: Environmental > Aquatic > Freshwater > Lake...
AGCGAGTTAATAGCAGTCCGGCAAAATTTGATATAAAAAAGCTTGAGGCTATTAATGGCGATAAAATCCGCGCCCTTACGCTAGATAAGTTTTTAGAGTGGGCGTTACCATTTTTAATAAAAGAGAAGGTGATAACTGGCTCAGCTGATGAGATTGCAGTTGTTAAATCAGCGCTACCTATAATTCAGGAGCGAATTGTTACCTTATCTGAGATTCCAGCAATGCTTAACTTTCTTTTTGTGAAGGATTTTGTAGTTGCAGCAGATGAACTGCCTAAGATAAAAGATGAAGGATCTCAGCAAGTACTAAAGGTTGCACTAGCTAAAATTGAGCCACTTTCTAGTTGGGATCACACCAGTATCGAAGAGGTACTACGTAGTGCGTTAATTGAGGAGTTAGGGCTTAAACCAAGAGTTGCTTTCAGTGCACTTCGGATTGCCGTAACTGGTTCTCATATCTCACCACCATTATTTGAATCATTAGAGTTGTTAGGTAAAGAGCGCTCGATTGCACGGATTAGGGCGGGGATTTCCAAATAAAATGTGTGGCAGGGTATTCTTAACCCTGCTTTAAAATTAAATTGGGGTATGGGGTAATTGGCAGCCCAGCTGATTCTGGTTCAGCTTGTCTAGGTTCGAGTCCTGGTACCCCAGCGATTTAATAAAGTTTTACCGTACGGCTCCGTCGTCTAGTGGCCTAGGACTCTGGCTTCTCAAGCCAGCTACGGGGGTTCGAATCCCCTCGGAGCTACTTTATTTACTTACTGTTTTTAAGTAAGTAATCACTTAATCTGGCAGCTGTTGCCACAACCGCTGCGGCGTGAAGCCTGCCTGGTTGCCGACTTAATCTCTCCATTGGTCCACTAATACTTACCGCTGCAATAACTTTATTATTTGGTCCGCGAACTGGAGCAGATACTGATGCAACCCCTGCCTCACGTTCACCAACTGATTGCGCCCAGCCGCGGCGTCTAACAGCTGAAAGATTTGCAGCACTAAATTTTGCATTTACTAAACCACGGTGAAGTTTGTCTGGCTCCTGCCAAGCTAGCAAGATTTGCGCAGCTGAGCCAGCTTGCATAGTTAAAACTGTGCCAACCGGCACTGAGTCACGTAATCCAGTAAGTCGCTCAGCAGTTGCAACACAAATTCGTAGATCTCCTTGCCTGCGATATAACTGAGCACTCTCACTAGTTGCATCACGCAGTGCGGTAAGGGCTGGGGTGGCAATTGCTAATAATTTATCCTCACCCGCTGCAGAGGCCAACTCAGCAGAGCGCGCACCTAAAACAAATCGACCAGAAAAATCTCGTGTGACTAAGCGGTGGTGTTCTAGCGCAACCGCTAATCGGTGAGCGGTAGGACGAGCAATCCCAGTGGTTGAAACTAGATCACTTAAGGATTGTGGCCCAGCCTCTAAGGCGGCGAGAATCTTTAGCGCTTTATCTAATACGCCAACTCCGCTATTCTTCTTGTCCACACTCTGATAATGCCATCTCATCTAGTGAGAAGCAAATCTGGTGGTAAATATTTTAGGTAAGGAGATAGGGCAAATGGGTAAGACGTTAGCGGAAAAGATTTGGTCAGAGCATGTTGTTGCTGCTGCCGCTGGCGAGCCAGATTTACTTTATATTGATCTACATTTAATTCACGAGGTAACTAGCCCACAAGCATTTGATGGCTTAAGAATAGCTGGCCGCAAAGTTCGCCGGCCAGATCTAACTATTGCTACCGAAGACCATAATGTGCCAACTCTTAATATTGATAAGCCAATTGCTGATCCAGTATCAAAATTGCAGGTAGACACCCTGCGAAAGAATTGTGCTGAGTTTGGTGTCCGGCTTCACTCACTAGGTGATGTTGAGCAGGGAATTGTCCATGTAGTTGGACCACAACTTGGAATTACCCAACCTGGTATGACAATTGTTTGTGGCGATTCACATACCTCAACCCATGGCGCCTTTGGTGCACTTGCTTTTGGAATTGGTACAAGTGAGGTTGAGCATGTGCTTGCTACCCAAACACTGCCATTACTACGCCCTAAGACTATGGCGATTAATGTTGAGGGAAGTTTAAAAGCTGGCGTAACTAGCAAAGATATTATTTTGGCAGTAATTGCAAAGATTGGTACTGGCGGTGGCCAAGGTTATATTCTTGAGTATCGCGGAAGTGCGATAAGAGCTCTCTCAATGGAGGCTCGAATGACTATTTGTAATATGTCGATTGAGGCAGGTGCCAGAGCTGGATTAATCGCACCTGATCAAATTACCTTTGATTATGTGCAGGGTAAAGCACATGCACCAGTTGGCGCCGATTGGGATAGCGCACTAACTTATTGGAAAACATTAACTACCGATGCTGATGCAAAGTTTGATAAAGAGATCAATCTAAACGCCGACGAATTAGCACCATTTGTAACCTGGGGAACTAATCCTGGCCAAGGATTACCACTTACTGCATCTGTGCCAAACCCAGCTGATTTCAGTAATGCTGAAGATCGTGGAGCGGCTGAGCGAGCCCTTGAATATATGGATTTAAAACCTGGCACACCACTTAAATCAATCGCAGTTGACACAGTTTTCTTAGGCTCTTGCACCAATGGCAGAATTGAAGATCTTAGATCTGCTGCGCAGGTTTTAAAGGGTAAGAAGATTGCTAGCAGTTTGCGACTATTGGTTGTGCCTGGCTCTGCCAGAGTTCGTCTGCAGGCAGAGGCTGAAGGATTAGATAAAGTATTTTTAGATGCCGGAGCTGAATGGCGAAGTGCGGGTTGTTCTATGTGTTTGGGAATGAATCCTGATCAATTAAAGCCAGGAGAGCGAGCAGCATCTACTAGTAATCGAAACTTTGAAGGCAGGCAGGGTAAAGGCGGGCGAACCCACCTAGTAAGCCCACTAGTAGCAGCAGCAACTGCGTTAAAGGGCACTCTAGCCTCACCGGCGGATTTGTAATATGGAAAAGTTTGTAAAGCACACCGGAAGCGCACTACCGCTGCGCCGTAGCAATGTTGATACCGATCAGATTATTCCAGCGGTTTATCTAAAGCGGATTACTAAAAACGGCTTTGAGGATGGGCTTTTTGCTGCTTGGCGAAATGATCCAGCTTTTGAGTTAAACCAAAGCCAATACAAAGCGGCAACAGTTTTAGTAGCTGGTCCTGATTTTGGTACTGGTTCTTCTCGCGAACATGCAGTTTGGGCGCTGCAAAATTATGGATTTAAGGTGATTTTATCTAGCCGCTTTGCTGACATATTTCGGGGCAACTCACAAAAGATGGGGCTAATAACAGTTCTTTTGCCACAGGATGAGATTGAGAAGATCTGGCAAGTAGTTGAAAGTAAGCCAGATACTGCAATTACCGTTGATTTAGCAGCTCGAACTGTTTCATATGCTGATGCAACTTTGAACTTTGTAATTGATGATTACACCCGCTGGCGCCTGATGGAGGGCCTAGATGACATCGGACTGACCTTTACAAAAATTAATGAGGTTACAAAGTTTGAGGAAAAAAGAGCGGTTTATAAGCCTAAAACACTTCCTATTCGTTAGATTAAAACTCTCAAGTAATTATTTAGAGTTAATGAATTTGCGCTGAAACCCTTGATTTATATTATGAATTTGATTGCGACACACCTAATTAATTACCAATTAATTTAGGTTTAACCAATATGTTATAGGCAGTTAAGCAAAATGCTTAATTTTAAGCGTAAATAAGGGGATATGATGAATAAAGGACAATTTATCGCCTACCTCGCACCACAATTTGGCGATAGCAAGAAGGAAGCAGCTCGCGCAGTTGAGGTGGTATTTGATGCGATCGTTCGCAATATCTCAAAGGGCGACGATGTAATGATCAATGATTTCGGTAAGTTTAAGAAGGTTGACCGTCCAGCACGTAAGGGACGTAATCCTTTTACTGGTGAATCAATTCAAATTAAAGCCAGCAAAAAGGTTCGCTTTCTTGCTGCAAAGGGTTTGAAAGAGGTTATCTCTGGCGCCCGCAAATTAGGTCCAGCACCAACCCCACCTGCTAAGGGTGTTGCCACTAAGTCGGCACCAAAGGCAAAGAAGGCTGGACGCAAAGCACCTAAGGCAAAGAAGGCAAAGCGAGTTGTAAAGAAGGCAAAGCGTCGTAAATAAGCTAAATTAATTAAATTAGCGGGGTCTTAACCATAAGATCCCGCTTTTTTACGCTCATTTATAGCCAAGCAGGTGATTAGTCGTAGAATTAAGCAGTGTCTACTGATTTGAAGATCTCCTATGCCCCACCGAGCGGCAAACCATTAGGAACCACAAATTGGTTTCGATTTGGCGCAGGATTAATAAAACCACTCTTAAATTTAATTGCTAAGCGTGATTGGCGTGGCGTAGAGAATCTACCTAAGAGCGGAGCGGCAATTGCCGTCTGCAACCACATCTCTTATGTGGATCCACTGCTCTTTACCCATTTTCTTTATGACAATGGCAGAGCTGTTAGGTATTTAGGCAAGGCATCACTTTTTAAAATGCCAATAATTGGCCGAGTATTACTTGGTGCAGGTCAGATCCCAGTTGAGCGAGAGAGCAGTGTTGCCTCACACTCATTGCAGCATGCAATTGCATTTTTAAAATCTGGCCACCTGCTTGGTGTCTATCCAGAGGGAACATTGACCCGGGATGAGAATTACTGGCCAATGAGGGGTAAAACTGGAATTGCTCGTCTTGCCATCCTTACCCAAGTGCCGGTAATTCCATGCGCGCAATGGGGAGCGCAAGAGATACTGCCGGCTTATAGTAAAAAACTAAAGTTATTTCCAAGAACTAAGGTAGTGGTGGTTGCTGGTAAGCCACTTGATTTTTCAAAGTGGTATGGCAGAGCTGAAGATCCAGTTGCGCTAGAAGAGGCAACCGCATATGTAATGAGTGCTATTACTAGATTACTTGAACAGCTGCGGGGTGAAAAAGCACCAGCTGAAATTTTTGATCCTAGAAAATCACAATTACCACGAACTGGAAATTTTAAGCGGGAGCAAAAATGAAAAAGGTTGCAGTCTTAGGCTCTGGTGCGTGGGGAACAACCCTTGGCCAGGTGATGGTTGATTCTGGACAACAAGTTTTAATTTGGGGTAGAAATAAAAAGGTAGTGCGAGAGATTAATCGCCGCCACTCAAATCGGCGTTTTTTAAAGGGTATTGATCTGCCAAAAGAGTTGAAGGCAACAACTGATATCAAAGCAGTTTTAGAGTTTGCTGAGGTAATTGTGCTGGCAATTCCAGCTCAAACCTTGCGCGAGAATTTAGAGAATTGGAAAGGTTTTTTCCCTCAAGAGCTACCAATTATCAGCACCTTAAAAGGAATTGAGGTACAGACTCAATTTAGAATGACTGAAGTTGTCCAACAGGTGCTTGGGGTTGATAAATCAAGGCTAGGTTTGATTACTGGCCCAAATTTAGCGAGTGAGATAATCACTAGACAACCAGCTGGTGCGGTTGTTGCATCTGAAAATCCTGAGTTAATAAAGCTTATGGAGCAGATATTTTCTACTAATTATTTCCGAATCTATCCATCTGTTGATCTGGCTGGATGTGAGTTTGCTGGCGCTGCTAAAAGTGTTATTGCATTAGCCGTTGGTATTGCAGTTGGTATGGGGTATGGCGAGAACACCCAAGGCTTAATGATTACCCGTGGCTTATCTGAGGTTGCTCGCCTTGGTGAGGCCTATGGCGCCAATCCGCTTACCTTCTTAGGGCTTGCTGGAATTGGCGATTTAGTTGCAAGTGCGCAATCACCACTTTCACGAAATAGAAGTTTTGGTGAGGTATTAGGTAAATCTGGATCAATTGCAAAAGCCAGATCACAAGTAGTAAAGACAGTTGAAGGTGTTTACTCAGCAGGTGCGATGTTAGAGCTTGCCCATCGGGTTGGTGTTGAGGTGCCAATTATTGAAGCGGTTTCAGATGTTGTGGCCGGTACATTAAATCCCAAGGATGCGGTAGATCGCTTAATGAAGGTAAGTATTAAGGCTGAGATCTAGTGAGTAAAGCAAGGATTGCAATTATTTGTGGCGGCAAAAGTAGTGAGCATGAGATCTCCTGCGTTTCAGCAAATGGAGTTCTTAGCTCTATTGATCGCAGTAAATTTGAGCCGATATTAATTGGAATTACTAAATCAGGTAAGTGGCTGCTCTTGCCAGCTGATACTAGTTTTATTATTCAAAATGGCGCACTTCCAACAGTGCCAGAGTCAGGCATTGAGGTAAGTGTTACCAGTCAAGGATTAATCTCAGGCGGTAAAAATTTAGCAATTGATATTGCATTTCCAATCCTGCATGGCCCATATGGTGAGGATGGCACAATTCAAGGAGTACTTGAGATGGTTGGCATTAAGTATGTTGGCTCAGGTGTTTTGGCAAGTGCGGTATGTATGGATAAGTCATATGCCAAACCAATCTTTGCCTCAGCGGGGTTAAAGATTGCAGCCGGCACAGTTGTAACATCAACAAAATTTGATCTACCAAGTAATCTAACCTATCCATTATTTGTTAAACCTGCTCGTAGCGGCTCAAGTCGGGGCACAACTAAGGTTAAGCAGGAATCTGAACTAAAGAGCGCAGTTGAGTTTGCACTTGGCTTTGATACTAAGGTAATTATTGAACAAGCTGTTATTGGGCGCGAGATTGAGTGCGCTGTCCTGCAAGCAGATGGTAAGACAATAGTTTCAGATGTGGGCCAGATTGTGATTGCAGATAAGTATGAGTTTTATGATTTCCAGGCTAAGTATCTTGATGACTCAATGCGACTAGTTTTTCCAAATGATCTGCCAGCAGGAGTTGAGGGAAAGATTCAAGCAGCAGCACTTACAGCATTTGGCGCAGCAGGATGTGAAGGCTTAGCCAGAGTTGATTTCTTCTACTCCAATGATGGCGAGATTGTAATTAATGAGATAAACACAATGCCTGGCTTTACACCAACCTCGGTCTATCCAAAGTTAATTGAAAAAAGTGGGATCTCCTATCAACAATTGATCACTAATTTAATTGAATCAGCAAAAAACCGCTCTGCAAGTATTACCCGTTAATTCAATGGATGGGGTATTAGAAAAAAGCGCTGTTAAGCGGGTAGTAGCTGCCATGGAAAAAAATGGAGTAGCGGGTCAAATAAAGGTTTTAACTCAAACAGCTAAAAGCGCTGCTGAAGCGGCAGCTGGATTAGGAATTGAGGTTGGCCAGATTGCATCCTCTATTATCTTTAAATTACCAGATGGAAATCCGCTGTTAGTTATCACCTCAGGACGCCATCGTGTTGATACACAGCTAGTAGCAAAAGAATTAGGAGTAGAAAAGCTAGATCGAGTTGATGCTGATTATGTTAAGGAAAGATCTGGATTCTCAATAGGTGGGGTGGCACCAATTGGCTGGCTTAACCAACCTAACATAACTCTTATTGATGAAGTGTTAAATGATTATGATGTGGTTTGGGCTGCCGCTGGTCACCCACATGCAGTTTTTCCAACAACTTATCAAGAGTTACTTAAATCAACTAATGCAAAAGCGATGAAGGTAGGGGAGTAATGAAGATGACAAAGGCAAAGGTTTTTGAGTGGCTGGGTGTATTAACAGCAATAGTTTATTCACTTCTTGTTGCCGCAAACATTGGCGCAGAGTTTATTGGCTTTACTCTTTTGTTAGCATCTTCCGGATTTATTGGAATTTGGGCATATCTAGGTAAGCACAAAGGAATTCTCTTCCTACAATTCTTTTATGCAACTGCTGGAATCATTGGCATGATTCGCTGGTTTTAGCGATTTAAAAAGTTGTAACTGGGCAGGTAAGTGTTCTAGTTATTCCAGGTACTGTCTGCACCTTTGCCAAAACAGTACGACCTAAATCTTCCATGCTTGCAGACTCTGCTCTCATAATTACATCATATGGACCAGTAACGCCCTCTGCGATAGTTACGCCAGGTATGGCAGAGATTGCTTTAGCAACACTAGATGCCTTACCAACTTCAGTTTGAATAAGAATGTAAGCCTGAACTGACATTTTAAGCCTTCCAATTTATATCTTCGTGTTCAGCAATGAACCGAAGAGATATTAAAGGGTAGCCTATAGCAAGTTAATTGGGGAGTGCCATTGATTGAATCTGAAGCAACGCTGATAGCCAGGTTGCGTGAGCTATTTAATACCTCTTTCCAAAGTGGGGTTGAACTGGGGATTGGCGATGATGCCGCAGTCCTTGCCGCCTCAAATAACAAATTAGTTGCAACTGTAGATATGGCAGTTGAAGGCATTCACTTTCGGCGTGATTGGTCATCACCATTTCAAATTGGCGCCAAACTTACTACTGCAAATCTTGCCGATATTTTTGCTATGGGAGCTGTACCAAAGTATTTATTAGTTGCTGCTGCAATTAGCCAAGTAAATAACTCAGAAGTAATAACAGAGTTAGCAAAGGGAATTAGATCGGTAGCAGATAATTTTAAGGTTACCGTGATTGGTGGTGACTTAAGTAAATCAGAGAGTATGAGCTTAAGTATCACTGCCCTTGGTGAGTTATCTGGTAAGCCAATACTTCGTAGTGGTGCACAGGTTGGTGATTTACTTTATCTCTCATCCTTACCAGGATTATCTGCTGCTGGTCTTGCTATTTTAAATCGAGGGCTAGATCGGCCAAGATATGTAGTAGATGCTCACCTAAATCCAAAGTTAGTTGCACCAGATAAATTAATTAAAGTAGCAACATCTATGTGTGACATTAGTGATGGATTAGTAACAGATGCCGGACATATTGCTAAATCTTCAACTGTTAATATTAATTTAAACAAAGAACTGATCATAAATGCACCTGATTTTAAAGATTTAGCTGAGTTAGCTAATGAATTAGGTGAAGATGTTTTTGATTGGATCTTGGCCGGGGGTGAGGATCATTTCTTCCTAGCAACAGTTAATCCAAGTAGTGCAAGTGAGGAATTGGGCATAAAAGTTGGAGTTGTAACAGCAGGTGGTGGTGAGATTTTGTTAGATGGTGCGGTAATTAATAAGAGTGGATACCAGCACTTTTAAATTAACGAAGTGCTTTGCCAGCCTTCAGACATGAAGCACAGACATTCTTGCGCTTGCTCTGACCATTAATAATGGTGCGGATTTTTTGAATATTTGGATTCCAGCGGCGGCGGGTAGCACGCTTTGAGTGGGAGACATTGTTGCCAAAGCTAGGGGCTTTGCCACATAGATCGCAGACTGATGACACTGTATTACTCCCTTTATTTTTGCTGGTTTAACTTAAGTAGAGGCGAAAGATTACCTTGCAGGGGTATTAAATGGCTAATCCGGTGGGTAATTACGCGCAGTTGTGCAGGCGGCGTTAGATACTTCCACTATGGCAAGCCTAGCGACCCGATTACAAAACATCCTTGGGGATCGCACTGCGCAGGTTTTGGAAAAATCATTTGGTATGACAACAGTTAATGAACTACTCCGACATTACCCAAGAAGGTATGTGGTGCGGGGTGAATTAACTGATATTTCAAAATTATTGGCAGATGATGAGGTAACAATTTTAGCTCAGATCGAAGCGGTCAATTTAAGACGAGCAAATGGCAAAAATATATTAGAGGTAGTTGTAACCGATGGTAGCGCCAATTTATCTCTTACATTTTTTAATCAAGCATGGCGGGAGAAAGATTTAAAGGCAGGTCGAGTCGGCCTCTTTGCTGGCAAGGTTGGAGTATTTAAAGGCAAGCGGCAGTTATCTCACCCAGATTATCAATTGATTCCAGATGGCGATGATGTTGATGCTGCAGTTGCTGAGTTTGCTGGAAAGTTTTTGCCAGTTTATCCAGCTACCGCAAAGTTGCCATCTTGGAAAGTAATGCAGTGTGTAAAGTTGGCGCTGGACTCCTTAGATGAGTTACCAGATTATTTACCAGCTGAGATTGCCGAAAAATATAAGTATCCAAATTTAAAGAAAGCATTTGCAGATATTCATCAGCCACCTGATTTAGATTCAGCCGAAAATGCCAGGCAGCGGCTTACCTTTGATGAGGCGTTACTACTGCAATTACTTCTTGGCCAACGGCGCAATGAAATTGTTAAATTAAGCACAAAATCCCGCACACCAAATACCCCAGTTTTAGTTGCTGCTTTTGAAAAAAGACTTCCCTTTAAATACACCGCTGGCCAAGTTGAGGTTAATGCTGAGATCGAAAAAGATTTATCTAATAAGTATCCAATGCATAGATTGTTACAAGGTGAGGTTGGATCTGGTAAAACTGTTGTTGCGCTAAGAGCTATGTTGTCAGTTGTTGATTCATCTGGGCAAGCAGCATTATTGGCGCCTACCGAGGTACTTGCTCAGCAACACTTTCGTACTATTACTAAATTATTAGCAGAGTTAGCCCAATCAGGCACCTTACAGGGTGGAGCTATTGGTACTCAGGTGGAGTTACTTACGGGCTCACTACCTGCGGCAAGTAAAAAAGCTATTCATGCAAAGCTTGCAAGTGGTGAAACTGGAATAGTAATTGGCACACACGCTCTAATCTCAGATGGTGTGGCATTTGATGATCTTGGTTTAGTTGTAGTTGATGAGCAACATAGATTTGGTGTTGAGCAACGAGATGCACTGCGAATGAAGGCAAAGCAACCACCACATCTATTAGTTATGACAGCCACGCCAATTCCTAGAACTGTGGCAATGACAATTTTCGGAGACTTAGATATCTCAACTCTACGAGAGCTACCAAGTGGGCGAGTAGCAATCACCACCCATTTAATTCCAGTATTAGAAAAACCTCACTTTTTAAATCGAGCATGGGAGAGGGTTAAAGAGGAGGCGGCAAAAGGGCATCAGATTTATATTGTTGCCCCACGAATCGCTAATCCAAATAAGAAATTAACTGAGCGGGAGATGGTTGCTGCGCAATTGTTAGGGGAGGAGTATTTAGATAATGAGCAGATGAGCGCAGTTGAGGAGTTAGCACCAGAGCTTGCAAAGGGTGCTCTTAAAGGTTTAAAGATAGCTATGTTGCATGGTCGCCAATCTAGTGAGGTCAAAGAGCAAACTATGAGTGCATTTGCAAAGGGTGAAATCGATGTATTAATCGCTACAACTGTTATCGAGGTTGGTGTGGATGTAGCAAATGCATCGATGATGGTAATTATGGATGCTGATCGCTTTGGTGTTTCCCAATTACATCAATTAAGAGGTCGAGTAGGTAGAGGAAGTGTGCCGGGGCTTTGTCTATTAGTAAGTAATGCGCAAGAAGATTCGCAAAGTATGACTAGGTTAGCTGCAGTTGCTGCCACCTTAGATGGTTTTGAATTAGCACGTCTTGATCTTGAGCAACGTAAAGAGGGAGATGTACTTGGCTCCTCACAATCTGGTGGCAGATCCCATTTACGGCTACTGCGAGTTTTACGAGATGAGGATTTAATTGAGCGAGCTCGGGAGGCTGCACTTAAAATCTTAGCTACCGACCCAGAAATAAATCATTTTCCACAATTAAAAAATGAGGTAGAGAAATTGCAAAGTGATGAAGCGGCCAGATTTATGGATAAATCATGAGCATGCGAATTATTGCTGGCAGCGGTAAGGGACGAAAACTTTTTTCACCACCTTCAATTACTAGGCCAACCTCTGACCGTGCGCGCGAAGGTTTATTTTCATCTTTGATTTCAACCTTTTCAACTTTAGAAGGATTGCATTTCCTAGATCTATTTGCAGGCTCTGGTGCGGTAGGAGTTGAGGCACTCTCTCGAGGAGTGGCATTAGTTGAAGCGGTAGAGAGTAATTCAGTAAGCGCAGCAGTGTGTGAACAAAATTTTGCACTGCTGGCTAGTCTGCCTGAGATTGGAAAGTTTAAGGTTTATCCCAAAACTGCCTTTGAATTCTTAAATCACACCGCAACTAAGCCATATGAGATTATTTTTATGGATCCACCATATGAGGTTGCTAACTCAGAGATTGAGAAGATATTAAAAAAGATATTGACACTTAATTTATTAAATAAATTTGGTGTAGTAGCAATTGAGCGAGATGGTAAGGCTAAATCTTTCACATGGCCTGATGGATTTGTGGAATCAAAGGTGCGCTCATATGGTGCGGGTAGCATTCACTATGGGGTAGTAAGTAACGCCCAAATTAGTGATTAAATGGCTAACTTAGCAATTACTTGCTACCGTTTTATCCATGAGACGTGTTGTTTGTCCAGGCTCCTTTGATCCAATCACTAATGGCCACCTAGATATTATTGCGCGGGCCTGTTCATTATTTGATGAGGTAGTAATTGCAGTATTGGTTAATCAAACTAAGAGCTCACTCTTTACAGTGCCAGAGCGAATTGAGATGATTAAAGAGGTAACTGCGCGGTATAAGAATATAAAGATTGATTCCTGGTCTGGCTTACTAGTTGATTACTGCAAAGCCAACCAGATACCAACAATTGTTAAAGGATTACGAGCAGTTAGTGATTTTGATTACGAACTACAGATGAGTCAGGTTAATTTGCAACTGCAAGGCGTTGAGACATTATTTATGTCCACAGCTCCTTCTAACTCATTTTTGTCATCATCTTTAGTTAAGGAGATTGCAAGTTATGGCGGGGATGTCTCCGGCTATATGCCTGCAGCAATAGTTGATAAGTTAAGATCTCGCTTAGATCGGAAAGGGTAGGCAATGGATGTAATAGATAGTTTAGAGGCGGCAATAGCCGCAGTTGAAGAGGCAAGATCTGTTCCACTATCTGCCTCCTGTGTAGTAAATCGCAGTGAGATGCTTAAGTTGCTAGATAGTATAAAAGTTGCCTTTCCCAATGATTTATCTAAGGCCATCTCAATTCTGCGCCGGCAAGAAGAAATTTTAGAGGATGCCAACCAACAATCTGATGCAATTATTGAGCAAGCAAGGCAGGAGGTTGCTCGTCTTGTTGAGCAAACCACCATTGTCTCATCTGCTCGTAAAGAGGCTAATCGAATCGTTGCTGATGCAACTTCGGAGAGCAAAAAAGATCGAGAAGAGATTGAGGCGTATATAGATTCTCGCCTTGCTACCTTAGAGGTAATTTTAAATAAAACTTTAGATGTAATTAGCAAAGGTCGAGATCAATTAGGTGGCTTTGAAACAAAGCACGCTCTCTCTGATTTAACTAAGTAGTTTTATGGCACGCTCAATTTTTATCTTTAATACCCATGATCTACCGCACCGTGCTGGTGAAATGCGTGAGTATGAATTAGATCTGGCACTGACTGAGTCGGTGGGAGTTGACCTACTTTCAGTTAAGCCTGGTGAGGTAATTGAGCTAGATCTGAGAATCCAATCAGTTGATGAGGGTGTGCTAGCAACTGGTGAATTGGTAGCAACTGCAACTGGTGAGTGCACCAGATGTCTTGAACCAATTATTTGGCCAATTACAGAGAGATTTACTGAGCTTTATTACTACGAGAGTGCAGCTAGTAAGAACTCAGGCAAGAAAAAAGGCAAGGAAAGATCGCGCAAAGATGAAGAGATTGATTTGGAAGAGGATGATTTAAGTTTTATGGATGGGGATGAAATAGATCTAGAGCTTGCAATAAGGGATGCGGTAATTTTAAATCTAGATGTAAATCCACTTTGTCGTGAGGATTGCCCTGGGCTTTGTCAGGTTTGTGGCCAGATGTGGGTCAATCTGCCAGCAGATCATGCCCATACCCCAGATGATCCAAGGTGGGCAGCTTTGAAGGATTTTCCGCTTAAAAGTTAAGCCGTTTTTACAAGTAGCAACTTTTCCTAGATAATTCTCACTTACTAGTTTTATCTATAAGGAGTAATGATCATGCCAGTACCAAAGCGAAAAATGTCGCGAGCACGCACTCGCTCTCGCCGAAGCATGTGGAAGACAACTCCTGCACACCTTGCAACATGTGAGCAATGCCAACAACCAAAGTTGCAACATACAGCTTGTCCAACTTGCGGAACCTATAACCGTCGCCAGGTTCTAGAGGTTTGATCTGTACGCCCGTCTTACCGAGCAAATCGGTATATCGGTTAAGGATGAGTTACTAGAACTTGCATTAACTCACCGCTCATTTTCATATGAGGCAGGTGGCATTCCAACTAATGAACGCCTAGAGTTTTTAGGTGATTCTGTGCTTGGTTTAATTGTTACCGATGAACTATATAAAAAGTTTCCAGATTTAGATGAGAGCAGATTAAGTCCACTCCGCTCAGGTGTTGTAAATATGCGAGCACTTGCCCAAATTGCGCGCGATCTTAAATTAGGTGAGCATCTGCGAATTGGTAAGGGTGAAGAGGCAACTAATGGCAGAGACAAGAACTCAATTTTGGCAGATTCACTAGAAGCACTAGTTGGTGCAATTTATCTAGAACATGGATATTTAAAGAGTGCAGAGATTGTATTAAATTGGATTCAGCCAGCAATCACCTCCGCTACATCCCAAGGTGTTGGCCTTGATGGCAAGACTGCATTACAAGAGATTGCAGCATCCTTAAATTTATCAGCACCTGAGTATGAGATCACTGAATCCGGGCCTGATCATGATAAAAGTTTCACAGCGATTGCAATTTTAAGTAGTGAAAAATTTCCGATTGGACATGGCAAGAGTAAGCGCGAGGCAGAGCAAGCCGCAGCAAAACTTGCTCATGAAATATTAAGTAATAGAAATAGCAAAAGTAATTAGGAACAATTTCTTTTTATAATATAAATGCCAGAGCTACCAGAGGTTGAAACTGTCCGTGCTGGACTAGCAAAGTATGTAATTGGAAAACGGATATCCTCCGCCCAAAGTTTTCATCCAAGAGCGCTTAAGCCTGCATCTATCGCCCCGCTTTCAGCAATTGTGGGCGCAAAGATCATTTCGGTAAACCGGCGAGGTAAGTTTTTATGGCTCAAACTGGATCGAGATTTCACTCTCACTGCCCACCTTGGCATGAGTGGCCAATTACTTGTGCAAAGCAGTAAATATCCAGCACAATCTCATTTGCGAGCAAAATTATCCCTGCAAAGTAGTTCGCTACGAAGTAGTAAAGATGAAATTCGTTTTATTGATCAACGTACCTTTGGTTGGTTATCGGTTGAGCAGATTATTAAGGATATTCCCACATCTGTTGCCCATATTGCATTTGATCCATTTGAAGCAGAATTTGATCTTAAATCGGTAGTGGCTAAAATTAAAAAGCGAAAATCGGCAATTAAACCCACCTTATTAAATCAAGAAATAATTAGTGGAATTGGAAATATCTATGCTGATGAGGCACTTTGGCGAGCAAAGATTCATCCTGAGATAGTTTGTGAAGATTTATCAGAGAGTGAGATTAAAAAAGTGATTTCATCTGCCAAAAAAGTGATGCAATCTGCAATAGCAGCAGGTGGAACATCCTTTGATGAGCAGTATAAAAATGTAAATGGTGAGAGCGGCTACTTTTCTCGCTCACTGAGCGTTTATGGCAGGGCGGGTGAGCCATGTTCTAGATGCCGAACCGGTATTCGTAGAATCGCCTTTGCTAATCGCTCCTCCCATTTTTGTCCGCGTTGCCAACGGTAAGTAGCCCCGATTTGTCACTATTTTTAGATAGGTTTGCGCCTATGTGGAGTAAGCGGGCAGAGCTATGTATCTAAAGAGCATGAACCTGAAAGGGTTTAAGTCCTTTGCCTCATCTACCACTCTAAATTTTGAACAGGGTATTACCTGTGTAGTTGGTCCAAATGGTTCTGGTAAATCAAATGTTGTTGATGGCCTCTCTTGGGTTTTAGGTGAGCAAGGTGCAAAATCTTTGCGTGGTGGAAAGATGGAAGATGTTATTTTTGCCGGCACATCAGGCCGAGCGCCATTAGGTCGTGCTGAGGTTACAGTAACAATCGATAATGCTGATGGTGTGCTGCCAATTGATTTTACCGAGGTAACAATTACCCGTGTTTTATTTAGAAATGGCGCATCTGAGTACTTATTAAATGGTGAGACCACCAGATTATTGGATATTCAAGAGTTATTAAGTGATAGTGGTATTGGTCGAGAGATGCATGTGATTGTTGGGCAAGGCCAGCTAGATGCGATCTTGTTAGCAAATCCAGAGGAGCGACGAGCCTTTATTGAAGAGGCAGCCGGTGTACTAAAGCACCGCAAGCGTAAAGAGAAAGCAATTAGAAAATTAGACTCTATGCAGACAAATCTTGCCCGAATCCAAGATTTAACAGTTGAGCTACGCCGGCAACTGAGGCCATTAGGTAAGCAGGCAGAGGTGGCACGAAAGGCATCAGTCATTCAATCAGATGTGAGAGATGCCAGACTTCGCTTACTCGCTGATGATTTAATAAAGATGCGCTCCACGATGGAGGTTGAGGTTGCTGATGAAACTGTTTTGCGAGAGCGAAAAGAACAGGTTGAGCGCGAATTAAATAGTGCACGAGATCGTGAGGTTGAATTAGATGCAATTGCAGCGAGTGAAAATCCACAATTAATCTCTGCGCAGGAAAACTTTTATCGATTAACCGCACAACGTGAGCAAATTCGTGGCATACAAAATCTTGCATCAGAGCGCGCTAGATTTTTTGCCGAGGAGGCCGAGGAGGCAAAAGCAACAGGTCGTGATCCAAAAGCATTAGATGATGAAGCGCGATCACTGCGTGGTGAGGAAGCAACACTTGCTTCACAGGTAAAGATTTCACAGGAACAATTACTTATTGATTCAGATTCATTAAAAACAATTGAAAACCAATTAGCGCTAGAAGAAAATCGAGTCTCGGCTTCACTTCGTGCGATTGCTGATCAGCGCGAGGGAACTGCCAGACAAGAGGGTCATATCAATGGACTTCGCTCCCGAATTGATGCTACAACCGGTGAAATAAATAGATTAACTGAAGCAAAAAATTCGGCTGAAAGTAGATTAAAAGGATACCGAGAAGGTTTTGCTGTAATTGAAACTCAGGTTGCTTCCCTAACTGCTACCGAACCGGGCTTAGATGCAATTTTTGCTAAGTTGAAATCTGAAGTTAAGGCAGCAGAGGATCTGCTGAAAGTAGCAACTGAAAAAGTACAAGCAACTGAAAAACTTCGCGCGGGCTCCCTCGGAAGATTAAGTGCTTTTAAAGAGATAACTGAGATTATTGCGCAATCGGCTAATGCTGGATTAATTGAAAAAATATCAATTCTTACCGCCAACTGTGAGGTTGAAGTAGCAAAGGTATCAGCAGATTGTGATCGACTTAAATTTGAACTAAGCACATTACAAGCGGCATTAAGTACGGTTAATAAGGATTACGAGGCAGCGCTAGCTAAATTAAATGAATCAGATGCTGCTATGACTGGGCTTGCAGAACAACTTGCAATTGCTGGGCAAAATATCAAAAACACTAGTGAAGAGGTAGATCGCTTAGCAAGCGCCCTAACTGCCGCAGCAGAGCAGCGAACCTTTGATGAGCGAGATTTAACTGCGGCGATAGCCCAATTTGAATCTCACCAAACACCGATCGAACCAGATCTAACTCATCTAGAGGATTTACGTTCTCAGGTATCTGCTGCTAGATCAAAAGAGGTAGAGGCAAGACTTAGCCTGCGTACTATTGAAGAGCGTAAGGATGCAATTGATCAACGGGCTCAATCATTGGAGAACCAAGCAAATGTAGAGCGAGATGCTGCGTCACGATCAATTTCTCGCAGAGAAGGTCGCGCTCAAGCTGCTATTACTGCCCAAGAGATTGCCGATACTGCATATGAAGCATTAATTCAGATTGAATCATCAATTTCTCGAGCTGGTAGTGAACGGGAGAGATTAGAGATTTCAAGATCAGAGCGAGAGGGTGAGATTTTAAGTCTGCGCACAATCGGCAGAGAGTTAGCAGTTGAGTTAGAGCGTCTGACATCTAGCGTCCATAAGGATGAAATTGCGCGGGCTGAACAACGATTAAGAATTGAGCAATTAGAGATTAAAGCGGTGGAGGAGTTAGGAATTGATGTCCAGACCTTAGCTGATGAGTATGGACCAGTAAATGATGTACCAACTTTTTATGAGAATGAGCAAGGTGAGTTTGTACCTGGTGATTTAATTCCATATCGCAGAGATCAACAGGAAAAGCGGTTAGCACAAGCAGAGAAGTCATTAACATTACTTGGCAAGATAAATCCATTAGCACTTGAGGAGTACTCATCCCTTGAAGAGCGTCTTCGCTACCTTGCTGAACAATTAGAGGATCTAAAGAAAACTAAGAAGGATCTGCTTGATATTATTAAAGAGGTTGATGATCGAGTGCAACAAATCTTTACTCAAGCATTTGAAGATACAGCTCGGGAGTTTGAGTTGGTATTTGCAAGATTATTCCCAGGTGGTGATGGAAAGTTAATTCTTACTAATCCATCAGATATGTTGACATCAGGTGTTGATGTTGAGGCCAGGCCGCCTGGTAAAAGAGTTAAGCGGCTTTCCCTACTATCAGGAGGTGAGCGGTCATTAGTTGCAGTGGCATTTATGATTGCGATCTTTAAAGCCCGACCATCTCCGTTTTATATTATGGATGAGGTTGAAGCAGCACTTGATGACACAAACCTTGGCAGATTACTTGGTGTATTTGAGGAGCTGCGTGAGAAATCTCAGTTGATTGTTATTACCCACCAAAAAAGAACAATGGAGATCGCTGATTCACTTTATGGCGTGACTATGCGTGGTGATGGTGTGAGTGAGGTTATCTCACAGCGTATCCGCGAAGTTGATGCTGTTTCTTAAAAAGTAGATGAGTTTATTTAAGCGCCTATTCACCGCACTTAGATCTGGCTCAATCTCTTCAGATGAGTGGGAGCAAATTCGCTCAAATTTAATCTCATCAGATCTAGGAGTTAAGTTAGTTGATCAATTAATAGATCAAGCCAAGAGCTCTAAGCCTGATGATGCTAAGCAGGCAATTACAAGGCAGGTAAGTAGCTGGCTAAGTAATAAGGATCGAGGTTTAATTACAGCAACAGATCGAGTTACTACAATACTTATTGTTGGAGTAAATGGGACTGGAAAAACTACATCTGTTGCTAAGTTAGCAAATATATTTAAAAATCAGGGTAATTCTGTTTTGCTAGCTGCAGCAGACACTTTTCGTGCAGCAGCAACTGAGCAGTTACAAACTTGGGCAGAACGAATTGGTATCAAGGTAGTTATAGGTGCGGTAAATAGTGATCCAGCATCAGTTGCATTCTCTGCGATAACAAGTGCAAAGCAAGAGAGGGTTAATTATTTAATTATTGATACTGCTGGCAGATTACATACTAAACAAGATTTAATGGATGAATTAGGCAAAGTTATTAAAGTAATTGAAAAACAATCACCGGTTGATGAGATTCTGCTAGTAGTAGATGCTACAACTGGGCAAAATGGAATCACTCAAGCGCGAACATTTATTGCAGCTGTTGCAGTTACTGGATTCATTGTTACCAAATTAGATGGCTCAGCCAAGGGTGGAGTGGCTCTAGCGATCGAAAAAGATACTGGCCTGCCCATTAAATTTGTGGGCAGCGGTGAGGCGATAGCAGACCTAGCCCCCTTTGAGCCAGGCTCATATATTGAGAGCCTATTTAATTAAGTAACATACTTTTAACAATTGGGTAAAACCTTCACTCATCTGAAATATAAAACGCTTCTATAAGTAACTTAGATTGAGCATTATTAACCCATCTCAATGGCGAGGTTTGGCCTGTAACGGGCGTAAAGCTTTCTAGCATCCCCAGCTATTAGCTTTCATACAATGGAGTTCAAATGACAGATGTAATTTTAAATACTGGTGATAC
>Ga0209401_1000941_pt1 | contig 19707 bp, 23 predicted proteins | sample M_140807_MF_Meta_FD_187318 | JGI IMG/M metagenome (GOLD analysis project Ga0209401, IMG submission 187318) | Freshwater microbial communities from Lake Montjoie, Canada to study carbon cycling - M_140807_MF_MetaG (SPAdes) (version 2) | ecosystem: Environmental > Aquatic > Freshwater > Lake...
TGGCGGAATGTTCGGCGGAGGAGGAGGATTCCAGTCAGGCCGGATCGGTGGAAAAGGTGGAGGAGGAGGATTGGGAGCCGACATGGATCAGGCCTTCTCGATGGCCGACTTGGATCAAAAACCCCGCGCTGTCTACCAACCCGCCCCTGTCTATCCCGCCGCTCTCCGCTCACGAAAAATCGATGGCGTGGTTACAGTGATTTTTGTCGTTGATGCGAACGGTCGTGTCGCCAATGCGAAGGTGGAAAAAAGCTCCGACCCTGCGTTCGATAAGCCCGCTCTCGACGCAGTACGAAAATGGAAGTTTGAACCCGCAATGAAAGAAGGTCGTAAAGTATCGGCCAAGATGCGCGCCCCCATCCGGTTCGACACCAAAGCCTCTTCATGAAAAAGATTCTCCTCCTTTCTTTTGCTTGGACTCTTCCCTTGCTTGCCGAGCCGGCAGATCCCTCAGCCCACGATCCCAAGCCCGCACCCGGCTCCCCTGGAGCGACCCGGGCAGCGGTGATGCAGGTTTTCGGCGATCCCGACTTCCGCAAGCGCGCCATCGAAAACTTCAATCTTCACAGCGATTTAGAGCCCAAGCTTCCCGCAACCGAGAAAGAAGCCTTTACCAAGATCGCCGACCTCGCTGCAACCGATGTGGTAAAAGCCTACTTTGAGTTAAAATCGATCGTGACGGCCGATTCCAGCGCCGTATTCGACTTCACCCTCGGATCGATTGCCTATCAGCTGAACCGACCGAACGAAGCGGCCAAATATTTGGAGAGCGCGACCCGTAAATTCCCCAACTACCTCCGTGCCTACAAAAATCTCGGCTTAATCCAGCTTCAACAGGGCAGAACCGACGAGGCCATCAAAAGCCTGACCCGCTCAATCGAACTGGGGGGAGGAGATGGGAACACTTTCGGCCTTCTTGGGACTGCATATGTTTCCAAAGAAAACTTTGTTTCAGCGGAAGGAGCCTTTCGAAATGCTCTTCTTCTTCAGCCTTCTACCCCTGAGTGGAAGCTTGGTTTAGCTCGTTGTATCTTCCGCCAGAACAAGTACGCGGAAGCTGTCTCTCTGATGAACGACCTGATCGAACGTCAGCCCGACAAGCCTGAGTTTTGGCTTCTCCTCGCCAGCGCTCACTTGGGCCTCAAGGAGCCTGTGGCCGCAGCCACCTGTTACGAAATGATCGATCGATTGGGCAAATCAACTCCTGATACGCTGACCTCTTTGGCTGACATCTATCTTCAGGAATCGAACTATCCTTTGGCGGTGGAAACGTATGTGCGAGCCATCGATCTCAAGCCTGGGCAAAAAATTGACCGCCCCCTTCGTGCCGCAGAAGTTCTAAATGGCCGTGGGGCACCTGGTGAAGCTGGCATTCTTCTTGAAAAACTGAAGGCGTACGCAGGCAATAGTATCGAAGCCGATAAAAAGAAGAAGATGCTGAAGCTGGAAGCGAAAATCGCTTCTGCTCAAGGCAAATCGGCCGAATCTGCTGCCGTCTTGGAGCAGATCCTGAAAGAGGACCCGCTGGATGGGGATGCGCTGCTTCTGCTTGGCCAGCACTATGCGAAAAGCAACCAACCCGAAAAAGCGATCTTCCTCTTTGAGCGTGCGGAGGGGATGGAGCAGTTCGAAGCGGATGCAAAGGTTCGACATGCCCAAGTCTTGGTCACATCGGGTAAATATGAAGAAGCGGTCCCCCTGCTAAAACGGGCACAAGAAATCAAGGCCAGAGAAAGTATTGCCCGCTACCTCGAGCAGATCGAAAGACTTCTCAAAACACGCTCGAAAAGCTGAGCCTCGGCACTAGTCCCTGCCCCTTGATTTTTCAAGAACCTCGGCTTGATTGTATCTTATGAAGCGGTTCGTTTATTTACTGTCCTTGGTGGCGATCTCTCAGGCGTTGGCTTCTGTCGAGTACTCTGCCTCATTAGAGCAGAAGGCACGGTCGGGAGATCATCAGGCTCAAATGGATCTGGCTATCGCCTACGAGCAGGGCAAAGGCGTAGCCAAAGACGAACGCAAAGCGATGGAGTGGTTTCAAAAGGCTCGTCAGGGGGGATATCCTGACCAAGAGCTGGCTCAACTGAACCAACAACGAGTTACTCTTGCCGGGTCCAGAATCGAAATAGCTGTCCAAACCTATCGCACCCAGAATGGTGACCGCCTCCCTACGTCGCTAGCTGAACTTTCTTCTTCTGGAATTCTTACCGAAGCTCCCAAAGATCCGTGGGGTCGAGAGATTGCTTATATTCCTTCACCCGATGGCAAAACTTACTCCCTCTTCTCGGTAGGCCCTGATGGCGCCCCCAGAACTTCCGATGACATTGTGGCTCTACAATCTGGACCTAGTCTGGACGTCGAAACTGCTGCTGGCAGCGAAGAGCCTCCTATGACCTGGTGGAAGGTTTGGTGTGTCAAGATCTGGAGTTGGCTGACCTTCTGGCGCCGGTAAGAGTTGGAACTCACTGTTTTCGCGGGCTTTAATAGCCCTGTAAGCCCGCGAAAAATTGCCCTCTATCCCATTGTTTGGCAACGACTTATATGACCTCTGACCCCATATAAGTAGCTGACTAAGAATGGCTTATAGGGCACTTTTTGGAATGTGGGGTCAGAGGTTGGATTTAGGGGCGGCGGATCGGAGAGCCACGGTAAGGACGCAAGCCTGCCTGGCTTCGCCTTAAAGCCGAAAATACCACCAAGGCCTTTCTTCCCCAATCACCCACTCTTCGTGCAAATCATCCGATAAAGTGGTTCCTTGGTTAGAACCGTTCTTTCCAGGAAAATAAACCATATCTTCCGTGCTGGCGTCGTCATATCTGATTTTGGGGGCATTGAGATTCTCCACAACTTGAACATGGTCTCTTTCCGATAATTTTCCAGTAACGTTTGTGTGACATTTTCCGACTTGTTTCTCCCGACTTGCTCCCACTTCGCCTCATACAACTTTTTCCCATTTCTCGACGTGCTCTTCCCTGCTCGGCATGCAAGAAGGGTGAAATCGTGCATTTTTCTCATCGGTCTTTTGCTTCTGACGGGGGCGATTTCCAAAGGCCAAACCCCGCTGGCCGCTCCTGCCCCCACCCCTGTGGATGAAGAAAATTATGTTCCCCCTTGGAAGACGAATGAGGGAAAAGAAGCCTCCGGCTTCGACTGGTACGTCGCCCCCGCCTTGGGAATTTCGATGATTCGTGACACCGATATCAATCAGTTCTCTGGAGTCACCAGCGGCACAACCGTCAGTAGCGGCGCTGCCACCCTTGCCTTTAATCCCGGATTCCGCATGGATTGCCCCATTGGAGCCAAAATCACCGACTGGTTTGCGCTCGAATTCGCCCCAGGGTTTATGCTGAACACGATCCAGTACATCGAGCCCACCAATGGATCTCTGTCGATCGGGTCACAAACTGTTTCCCAAAACGGCCAGGCTTCCCTCGTCGGCGACTACTATCAAATCCCGATGCTTGCCAACTTCCTATTTACCATTCCGATCCATCCTCAATTCACGATCTCAGCGGGATTTGGCGTGGGAGGCATGGTATCCGCAGCCCAAACGACTTCACTCCAAGGCGTCTCTCTTGAAGGCTCTGACGGAATCAGTACCGCTCTTTCCTTTGCGTACGCCGGCCAGTTCGGGCTCGATTTCCCTTTTTCGGAAAACATGCAGGCGGGCCTTTACTATAAGTACACCGGAACTGGGGCGCAGGATTTTACAGGAGGCAACTTTTTCCAATTCGTCCAGAATAACAACGGAACCTCCACCCAAAGCGTGCAAGGCTACTTCCTTTATCGGTTTTAGTTTTTTCTTCCAGAAGCCTGCACTTTTTCCCGAAGTGCCCGCGTTGCCTCATTCGCTTCCCGCCATCCCTTTGCATCAAACGCAGGGGATGGGCTGAGCAGCGTCTTGCCAAACTTCTCCACTGATTCCACCGCCCCCGCCCACTCCTTTTCGGACATTTCCGCTAACGCATCCCGCGCAATCTCCACACAAGCCGGGTTATGACAAATTAGCAAAATCTCCTCTCCGGCGCGGACCGCTTGCCGCGTGGCCTCGGCACTCCCATAGCGGTTGGCAATCGCTCCCATTTCCAAATCGTCCGTCATCACAAGTCCGCGATATGCAAGGGTCTCTTTTAGGAGCCCCGTCACAATATCCCGATTCAAACTGGCTGGGCCCGAGTTCTTGCCCCACGCGGGAAACTGCGCATGTCCCACCATAATAGAATCACACTGGTTACCCACCTCGCGAAAAACGGAAAGCTCCTCCTCCATCTGTGCCCTTGTTCGATCGACCAAAGGCAGATCCCCGTGCGGATCCAATCCGCAAAAGGTGTATCCCGGAAAATGCTTTCCCGTTCCCTTCACCCCCTCCTCCTGCATTCCTTTCAAGAACTGTCCCGCCCGTCGAATCACCTCTCGTGGATTCCCGCCAAAACAACGCCCTGCCAGTGAATTATCGATCCCCGCTCGTTCCGGCGGCGCATAGTCGAGTACGGGCGCCAAATTCAGATTCAGCCCCACCAACTTCATCACCCGCCCAGTCAACCGCCCATGCTCATAAAACCATTCTTCTTTCCCTGCCTTGGCCAACTCCTCTCCCGAAGGGGGCCTCTCCCCCATAACCGCCAATCGCGCCACCCGACCACCCTCCTGATCCACCGTCATGATCGCAGGGTGCTTCACTAAATCGGCACACTCCTTAACCAAACCATGGAACTGGCCCGCCTCTGCCATGTTTCTTGTAAAGAAAATGAATCCGCCAGGCTGCACCCGCTGGATCAAATCCCTCAACCCGTCTGTGAGCTCGGGCCCGGGTAAACCCATGACAATTAGTCGGCCGGCTGGATGTGCTTTCACCCTATTGGCTCTAAGGAATTTTCCTCCACTACGCACGCTCAATCCACCTCCTCCAGCCTCGACCTCCCCCCCTCCGATCCCGTACTCTTTTCGTGCAGATGGCCACCTTCCAAATCATCTTTACGCCGGCCAGTTCCTCCGAAATCACCCAATTACCCACCCCGCTCCAGGTAGAAGTTCTCAGGGAATTCGATGTCCTCACCTCCGATTTTTTAGAAAAACACCCTGACCGTTTCGGCGTTGTCCGCTGCCCTGACCGAACTCTCTATCGCTATCGTGCTGGGGAGTACCGTATCTACTTCGAAAAAACCTCTAAAGGACTCACCATCCACCGCGTCCTTCACAAAAACTCTCTTAAGGACTTTGCTTTTCGCTCCCAACTTCCCCTATCGGAGGACGAGGTTCTGGCCGAAAATCCTAAATTCTGGGAACTGATCAATTCGGGCGAAGCCGGAAAGAAATAATCCATGCACCGCATACTCCTCCTTCTCCTTGCCCTTTCCCCCTGGCTTGCCGGATGCCAATCTTCCAAACATATGCCTCACCTAATCGCTCTTTTCACCGATTTCGGCCCCAGCGACCCCTACGTCGGCCAACTCAAAGGTGCAATCAAGACGATATCTCCAAAGGCTGAAATATTAGACCTCTCCCATGCCAACGCAGCGTTCGATATCTCCGCCGCCTCCTACCTCTTGGCCAAATCCACGCGAACGCTACCCCCCGGCTCCATCGTCATTGCCGTCGTCGACCCAGGTGTTGGCTCCTCTCGTGCAGGCCTTGCCGTTCGCACTCAAGCAGGCCGAATCTACCTTGCCCCCGATAACGGAATCTTAACCGAGGTTTTAGCTCGGGAAGGGGTTTCCGAAGCCCGAACTCTCTCTCTAGCCACTGACTCCGTATCCGCCACGTTCCACGCTCGTGATATTTTTGGCCCTACTGCCGCACGGTTGGTGAATTCAGGTTCTTTCGAATCTACAGGGCCTAAGGCAGAAAAGATTCTCCGCCTGCCCCGAAATACTGCCACGGTTATGACAAGCCTCGCCAAAGGCCAAGTTCTCTTTGTCGATCACTACGGAAATATTCTCACCAACATTCCCGGGTCTGAACTCGGAAAGCTAAAAGTGGGTCAACTTCTCAGCCTAACCATCAAAGGCAAGTCCCTCTCCTTACCCTATCTGCGTACTTATGCCGACGCCCCTGCTAATCGCCCCTTTGCCCTGATCAACAGCGATGGTGAATTCGAAATCGCCATCAATCAGGGAAACGCCGCCCGAGAGCTCGGAATCAAGGCTGGCGATCCCGTAGTACTAAAACTGTAATTCGCCTCAGCCCCGCTTATTCCAATCGAATACGCCCTTTTTGTAGGCGTAGAGGTGTCCCACCTCCACCAAAAGTACAAACGCCAGCATCAGTCCGAATACCTGCCACCCTAAACCGCTCTCCTTAAATCCGATCAAGCTGACAGCCCACGGATACATAAAAATTACCTCGATATCGAAGAGAATAAAAATCATCGCAACGAGATAGAACTTCACTGAAAAACGGGCTGAGGGAGATCCGATCGGGTCTTTGCCACACTCATACGCCATATCTTTGCCCTTATTCCTCCGCCCCACTTTCCCAATCAGGATGCCCAGACCAATTCCTCCTAAAGCAATGGCTAAGGCCATTCCTAAGGAAAAAAGGACGGGGATAAATTCGCGAATCACCCTCTTGTCCTAACGACACTGGCTCCCACAATCAAGTCTCGCCCTTTGCACCCCAAAGCCTTTGGGTGCATTCTTCCCGAATGCCTCTGGCCTTACCTCTTCTCGCGTCGCTGCTTTACGCCGTTGGTTCATGGGGGCTGAAACTGGGCCTCCGTCGCGGAGCCCGCCCCAGCATGGTCACCGCCCTCTCCAATCTCTCGATGGCCGGTTGGTCCGCGCCCCTCATTTTCTTTTTTCCAGGTCAACCCAACGCTTCCGGATTTTGGGGCGCTATTCTTGCCGGAACCGCTCTCTTTCTGGGCCGTATCTGCGCCATCCGCGCCCTTTCTCATGGCGACCTCTCCCATGCCACACCTCTTCTGGGCACAAAAACCGTTTTTGTTGCTGTTCTAACCTCTTTGTTTTTGGAGGATCCGATCACCCCAGGACTCATGGCAGGAGCCGTTCTCACCAGCCTTGCCGTGGCGCTTCTCTCCATCACCCCCACTCCCATGTCGAAATCTTGGTGGCCTAGAAAATTCGACCGGGCCACAACCTTCTGGGCTCTCCTCGCCGCCTTCTTCTTCGCCCTAACCGACATCGTAGTTCAAAAATTTGCCCGCCTACTCGGAGTTGGCTGGTTTCAACCCCTGATGTTTTTCACCCTTGCCCTCTTGACCCCTTTGCTGTTTATCCCCCGCCTTCGTCACCCAAGTTCGCTGCAGGCCCTTCTTCCTGCTTCCTCACGCCCATGTACGATTGGCGGTTCCGCGGTCATCGGTTTTCAAACCTCACTGGTCATTTTGGTCATTGGAATTTTTGGCCATGCCACAGCCACAAACGTCGTTTACGCCGCACGCGGTCTTTGGGCCGTTCTACTGGAAGGAGCCGCAGGAGGAGGGGCCGCCGCAAACGATCGCCGCATTCTTATTCTCCGCCTCACAGGGGCGGCACTTCTTCTGGCGGCCGTCGCGTTGGCCGTGGGCTCTCTTTAAGCCCGCCCCAACTGCAACATCACCAACCCCACCGCCGTCAACGCGAGCCCACCTAATTGCATCGCCGTGACGGGCGCCTTGAACCACCACCACGCGGCCAACTGCAACAGGACAAAACCCGATCCGAGCGTGAAGGCATATACCAGTTGGGGGCTTTCTTCACGCAGGGCGTAAGTGATCAGCACGGGACAACCAAACCCCATCACATTCCCGGCCAGAAACCAAAGCCACCACTCCGTTCCACTTTTCGAAGCCGCCAAATTGAATAGAAGGTTCGATCCCGCCATCGAAATGGCGTAACCCAAAACCAAAAGGGCGAATTTCACGAAAAAGAAAAGCCAATCAGGCTACGGCAGAACTACCACAACACGCCCCATCTTGATGCCCGGGTTGTGCATGCATCGCATAAGCCGCCCCACCCATCTGATCGCACCACGCGGCAAATGCTTTTCTCTCGGCCGCATCCATCGGGGACTTGGATGCAGCTATCACCGCCTGATCCACATACTCAAATTTGTCCACCCCGATCAGATGCGTGCAGACTTCTGGGTAGCTAAGCGAGTAGCGCATCACCTTCTCCGCGGTCATTAATCCCTTCTCGCTTGATCGCTTGCTTCCCCCAAACCCTTTCATCCCGATCACCGCGATCTGCCGTTTTGCCAATTCAGGAATTGTCTCGGTCTCGAATTTGCGTGAATGGAGGGTTCCCAAAGCCGAAACCGGCTGAAGGGACGCATCGAAGGGATATCCACCATCAAGAATTTTTCGGTGTACCTCAGGATTGGTGTGCCCCGTAAATCCCAAATAACGCACTTTGCCTTGCTTCTTCGCTAGATCAAACGCTTCGGCCGCCCCGCCTGGTCCGTAAAACTTATCCACCTCCTCGGGCTTCTCCACTTGATGTAACATCCAAAGATCCACCCGGTCGGTCTTGAGGCGACGGAGCGAATCCTCCAAATACTTCATCGCCCCCTCTTTTCCGCCCTCGGGCAAAGGCTTGTGGTGGGTGCAGCACTTCGTCATGACAAATGCTTTGTCCCGGATTCCTTGCAGAGCTTGTCCCATCCACTCCTCGGCCCGGCCCCCATGATAACACCAGGCGTTATCAAAAAACGTTACGCCACACTCCACCGCCTCATGCGCAATCCTTGTCGCCTCGGGAATGTCTTTGGCCAACCCCAAAGTATGACCTCCGAAGCCGAGAACACTCACCCTCTCGTCATACCGACCGAACTTCCGGGTTGGAACCCCCCCGCCAACCGCCCAGCTCTTCGCCAAACCCAACCCTGGAATCAACCCTAGGAATCCGCGACGTGTGATCATGGGTCAATTCTGCTCCTCTAACCGATCTCGGCAAGCCGAGAAACCATCCCCCATCCATTGTGAGGAAGTGGAATAAAAGAGTTTTCAAATCCCTACCAGAACGCAATCTATCTCTTAGCGGCCAGTTCGGTCGCACAACCAAAGGAGAAACCTCTTATGTCATTCAGCAGCGCCAGTAAGAAAAACGGGAAAACATACTACCTTCACAGTCGCCAACAGACCCTCCGTGGCGGAGCGACCGTCACCCTTTACTATTTCGCTTCCGCCCCTGGCGCAGGCGCTGTGGATGCCCTTCCCGAAGGCTATGTCGTGACCGAGAACGAACGCACCGGTCTGCCTCTCCTCAAAAAAGCTAAATAAACTCAGTCTCGGCTCTTGAGTCTGGATGTTCCGATCTAGACTCCACGCGATTGTCTAATGAGTTTCGCTAGACCTCGATTTTGAGGTTCAGCTGTTGCTTGCCCTTGAAAGGACCCCTTTTTCAAACAGCCACTAAACCTGTGCGTAGCTTCGGTACCAATCCACAAACCTCTTGATGCCGTCCTCAATCGAAGTTTGTGGCCGAAAGCCTACCGCCTCCCCTAAGTCCTCGACTTTGGCCGCTGTCGCCATTACATCTCCAGCAGGCACGGGCTTCATGATCACTTTTGCCTTTTTACCCGTGGCTACCTCGATCGCCTTCACAAATCTGCCCAACTCCACTGGCTCACTATTTCCAATATTATAAATCCGATACGGGGCGGGACTCGTGGCAGGGTCCGGTTTCTTCCCATCCCATCGCGCGTTTCCAGTTGCCGGTTTTTTCGTCAATCGAACGATCCCCTCGACAATATCATCCACATAGGTGAAATCCCGCCGCATCTTCCCCTCTCCAAAAAGCTCGATCTCTTTCCCAGCTAAAATTGCCTGAGTGAATTTGTAATAGGCCATATCGGGCCGACCCCACGGACCATACACCGTAAAGAATCGTAAGCCCGTGCACGGAATTCCATACAGATGCGCATACGAGTGTGCCATCAACTCATTCGCCTTCTTCGTTGCGGCATACAGAGAAATAGGGTGATCCACATTATCTTTTTCGGAAAATGGCATTCCTTGATTTAGCCCATATACGGAGCTTGAACTCGCAAAGATCAAATGGGGTGTCTTCTGCGCTCGACACGCCTCCAACACATCCAACATCCCCTCTAGGTTGCTACGAGCATAGGCATGGGGATGCGTCAGGCTATATCGGACCCCCGCCTGTGCCGCCAGATGCACGACCACCTCGGGCTTCACCTCATGCCAAATTTTCTCCACCCCCGTCCGGTCCCCAAGGTCCGTCTTCAAAAACCGAAACTTCTGGCTCTTTTGTAACCTGCTCAACCTCGCCTCTTTTAGACTTACCTCGTAGTAATCGTTCAGGTTATCCAGACCAACGACCTCGTCCCCTTGCTGGAGAAGTCGCTCGCTCAAATGATACCCAATGAAACCCGCCGCCCCCGTCACCAATACTCGGCGGCTCATGCCTTCTCCATTTTTGACCACTCCATCCGGTCCCCGTCGAATTCGAACCACCCCCGAAACTTTTCCCCTGACAACAATCGGGGCATCCACTGCTCGTCATCCGCCCACATACGGTCGTAGGGAATTTGATCCGTTCGAACCCAAAACGGTTTGGCCTCCGCCGTCTCTATCAACTCTCCCTCCCAACCCGAAGCTCGGTACACCGTACAGTGCAAGGAGTACCCGTCGCGAAATTGAAAACGTAGTTCCCCCGCCCACTGCACTCCCGTGGGCGTAATTCCAACCTCCTCCTGTGTCTCGCGAATCGCGGCCTGCTCCGCCGTCTCCCCTTTTTCAATTCTTCCCCCAGGCCCATTCACCTTCCCCGCGCCCAACCCCCGCTTTTTCTCAATCAACAAAATCTGTCCGTCCTGGATTACAAAACAGAGCGTCCCCTCCTCCCTCGGCCTCCAGTTCGCCCCATCCACTCGGTCGACAACTTCACTTGTGGAATTGAGGGCCATTCCGCTCCGTCAACGCATCGAACCGCTGGAGCGATCTTTTTGCATCAGCTTGGCCCGAGCCTCTTCCAAAAGTTTTTTCTCTGCCGCCGTTAAGGAGTCCATCCCCTCCCGCGAAATCTTCTCCAAAATCGGATCTACCTTTTCCAGCGGGACCAACCCTGTCTTTTTGGGAGCTGCCTTTTTCTTGGCGGTGTTTTTCGGACGCTTCCCAAAAGAAATCTGCGGCCAACTGACCCCTCCCGCCCGAACCCAAGCCACCGCGATGAGCCCCGTCGTCCAAAGCTGAACTCCTCCCAGCCAATCCCGACCCGCAAAGTACGTTAAACTATACACCGCCATCAGGATCCACCCCACCCACCTGGCCGAAAGCCCAAAGAAAAACTGTGCTCCAGGATGCAAAGCGCAAAACGCTAAAAAGACCGCAAAGTGGATCGTACCCGATCCAGCCATCACAACCGAACCTAGCCACGGAGCTAGCCCCGCGATCAGCAAGGCGGGTCCTACGGTCAATCCCGCATAAAGAAGCCCTAGGGATTTTCTCCCCATCGCAGATTCCACCTCTCGCCCAAACCAGAAAAACATCAGCATTTCGAATGCAAACCAAATTCCCTCCTGACGAATGTCGTGGACAAAGGGATACGTCACCAACGTCAACACATGCCCTTCCGCAAGTTGGGCAGCAGAAAATACCCCGGCGTTCACCCACGCTCCTAAACCCGCTGCCATCGCCACAGCCCCTACCGCCATAGACATGGCATGAAGCCCAACCAAAAGAGTCGTTAAATCCACACGGAAATTACCAACCATGAAAATAGGCCCCTCCGCACCTTGCCATCGATTCCAGGAATTTCCCCAAGCCATAGCATTGGAGTATGAAACGGAACGTAGGGCAGGGCAAGCCGTGCCCCTTTAGATCTGATACTCGGTCGTTCTTCCCTTGGCCGCCAACTTAGCACGCACTCTTTCGACAAGGCGCGCCAAGGTCTCCGCCGCCAATACCTTGCTCGCCGCACCCGCCGCATCGCTCTGCAACTTTCCCCACACCTCCCCTACCGCATCTCCTCGCGCAACTCCTCTGGCGTTTCTCCCGCCATCCACCCATGCCACGACCTCACTCATCCGTATCTTTTCCGCAGGACGCGCCAACTCATATCCACCCCCCGACCCACGACGACTGGTTACAAATCCACCCTGCCTCAGCCACCGTAAAACCTGCTCCATAAACTTTCCAGGAGTGCCCGAAACCTGTGCTAGGGCCGAAGCCTGCTTCACCCTTCCACTTCCCCCCTCCAGGGCCAAAGCCACCAGAGCCCTCACCGCATAGTCTGTTGTCCGGGTTGCTGCCATCCCACCATCGTCCCGAGGGTTATTCGCTTCGTCAACCCGCGCTTCCGCGCAACCCGTTGCCAACCCCACCTTCCAAAGGTAATCTCAACTTCTATGAAAGCGGAAAACGGACACTCCGCCGCCACCCCCGCTCCCGAAGTGGATTCGGGTATTGTCATTTCCAGTCGGGTTCGCCTTGCCAGAAATGTAAAAAGTTTCGCCTTCCCAGGTTGGCTGAAAAAAGCCGATCGCCTCAAACTTTTAGAAACCATTCAGCCTGCCGTTTCAGACCTCACCTGCATGCGCCCTGCCAAAGTTTCTGTCGCGATGGAAACATTAACTCCGCTCGACAAACAACTCTTGGTCGAAAAACACCTCATCAGTCGCGAGCACGCCGCAAAAAACGCCGGAAGTGGCCTCGTTGTAAATGGGGACGAATCCCTTTCCGTAATGATCAATGAAGAGGATCATATCCGCCTCCAAGCCCTCCGCCCAGGTTTCCACCTTCTCGAAGCGTGGGATGCGGCCGACAAGCTCGACACGGCCCTCGAGGACAAACTCGAATTCTCCTTCTCGCCCTCCCTTGGCTACCTCACCGCCTGCCCGACCAATGTCGGCACCGGAATGCGCGCCTCCGCCATGCTGCATCTTCCTGGACTGGTGTTGGGCGAGCAAATCAACCAGGTCATTAAGTCGGTCAACCAGCTAGGCCTAGCCGTCCGCGGTCTGTACGGCGAAGGAACCGAAGCTCTTGGAAATCTTTTTCAAATTTCCAACCAAACAACCTTGGGCGAGTCGGAACGCCAGATCCTAGATCGTCTCGTCAAAGTAGTTCGCCAACTTACCGAGCTCGAAAACAACGCCCGCCAAAAACTGATCCAAGAAAAAGGCCGTATGCTTGCCGATCAGGTTGGCCGCTCCTACGGCATAGTCCTTCACTCCTACTCCATCTCCTCCAAGGAAGCCCTTAATCTTCTCAGCTTACTTAGGTTAGCAGCGGACCTCGTCCTGCTCCCCGCCACTCTCAAGCCCAAGCTCGATACTCTCCTTATTTCCACTCAACCCGCCCATCTCCAGCAGGCTTCACAGAAGAAACTGGGGGCAGAGGAACGGGACGCCTTCCGTGCCGATCTTCTTCGCGAGAAACTTAAGGGCATTGCCGAACCCGCGATGCGTAAATTGCACCTCTAACCAACTTGGGTTAATATCCTACCTGTGAACAATTTCACCCCCCGCGCACAACAAGTCCTCGCCCTTGCCCGCAAGGAGGCCGACCGCTTTAACCACAACTATGTGGGCACGGAGCATATTCTCCTCGGCTTGATCAAGTTGGGCCAAGGTGTTGCCGTCAATGTCCTCCAGAAAATGGGGTTGGATCTCGAAACGGTCCGGATGGAAGTAGAAAAACAGGTCGGAACAGGTCCTGACACCAAAGTCACAGGCAACATTCCCTACACCCCAAGGGTCAAAAAGGTTCTCGCCCTAGCCAGTAAAGAGGCGAAAGCCCTCCATCACTCTTATGTCGGCACTGAACACATTCTTTTAGGCCTCCTTCGCGAAGGTGATGGAGTGGCCGCCCGAGTTCTGAAATCTCTCGAGGTCGATATCGAAAGAGCCCGACAAGAAGTTCTCAAGGAACTCGATCCTAATTTCGAGGAGGGGGGAGAACCCGCAGGTGGAATGGAAGAGTCCCCCGCTGGAAATGCAGATGCCGCAGCCTCTACTGGCTCCGCCAGCGCTCGCAAAGACATAAAAACCCCTGCCCTCAAAGCCTTCGGTCGCGACCTCACAGAGTTCGCCCGCAAAGGAGAGATGGATCCCGTTATCGGTCGCAAAAATGAGATCGAACGCGTGGTGCAAATTCTTTGCCGTAGAACCAAGAATAATCCCGTCCTTATCGGCGAAGCAGGAGTTGGAAAAACCGCGATTGTCGAAGGCCTGGCCCAAGAGATCGCTTCAGGCAATGTTCCCGAAATTCTTCGCGACAAAAAAGTGATTACGCTCGACCTAGCTCTCATGGTGGCGGGCACAAAATATCGCGGCCAATTCGAAGAGCGCATCAAGGCTGTCATGGAGGAAATTCGAAAGCTGAAATCCGTTCTCCTCTTTATCGACGAGCTTCACACGCTCGTAGGCGCAGGCTCGGCCGAGGGCGCCATGGATGCCTCGAATATCATCAAGCCTGCCCTCTCCCGCGGTGAACTGCAGTGTATCGGGGCCACCACCATGAACGAGTACCGTAAATACATCGAAAAAGATTCCGCCCTCGAGCGCAGATTCCAAACTGTTCGGGTAGATGCCCCCTCCATCGATGAAGCGATCGCCATTCTCCACGGTCTCCGAGCGAAATATGAGGAACATCACCACGCCAAGATTTCAAATGAAGCCATCGCCGCCTCGGTTCGCCTGAGCGAACGCTACATCACAGGCCGATACCTGCCCGATAAAGCGATCGACGTCATGGACGAAGCGGGTTCGCGATGCCGGATTGCCGCTAGTATCCGCCCGGCAGAATTCAAATTGGCCGAAGGCGAAATCGAGACTATCCGTGCGGAAAAAGAGGCGGCCATCAAAGCGCAAGACTTTGAAAAAGCCGCCGCTCTCCGGGATCGCGAAAAAGAGGCTACCGCGAAACTTGAAAATGATCTGAATGCATGGCGCAAGAAGCGCGATGAGATTGTTGTCGATGTCGGCGAGGAGGATGTCAAACACGTCATATCCAAGTGGACAGGCATCCCTCTCACGCGAATGGGGGAAGGCGATCTCTCAAAACTCCTCAATATCGGAGAAACCCTCCAATCTCGTGTCATTGGACAACACGAAGCCGTTCAGGCCCTCGCGAAAGCGCTTCGTCGCTCTCGTGCTGACCTCAAAGACCCGAAACGCCCCATTGGCTCCTTTATCTTCCTGGGTCCGACTGGAGTCGGTAAAACCCACCTTGCAAAAGCTTTGGCGGAAGAAGTATTTGGAGAAAAAGATGCGCTCGTTCAACTCGACATGTCCGAATACATGGAAAAGTTTAACGTTTCTCGTCTGATCGGTTCCCCTCCGGGTTATGTAGGCTACGAGGAAGGTGGCCAGTTGACCGAAAAAGTCCGCCGTCGACCCTACTGCGTCGTTCTGTTTGATGAAATCGAAAAGGCTCATCCCGATGTTTGGAATGTGCTTCTCCAGATCCTCGAAGACGGGCAAGTCACCGACAGCCTTGCCAGGAAGGTCGATTTCCGAAACACCATCATCATCATGACCTCCAACGTGGGAGCGGAGTTGATTCGCAAGGGCAACGTGATGGGCTTCGGCACTCCTGTTCATGAGCAGGACTACAACGCGATTAAGGAAAAAATCCTCGGAGAAACGAAAAAGATCTTTAAACCCGAATTCCTCAATCGTCTCGATGACCAGATCGTCTTCCACTCTCTCACCCGCGAAGACCTATCTAAGATCGTATCCCTAGAAGTTGCTAAAGTGGCTGCACGAGTTCGGGAAAAAGGTGTGGAAATCGAACTTACCCCCGAAGCCTCTACTTTCCTTATCGAGAAAGGCTACGAGCCCGTCTACGGTGCCCGTCCGCTGCGCCGAGCGATCGAAAGATATCTGGAGGATCCGATCGCCGAGGAAGTCATTCGTGGAAAGATTAAAGCCGGAGATCGCGTCAAGGTGGGTGCAGATAAGGAAAATCTAACCTTTACGACGACTTCCCCCTCGTCCCCTGCCAAATCTACCGCCAGCTGAACACGCCCGATCACGCCACGCGGATCCGCACTCTTTTCGGCGATCTCGCACCCTCCTACGATCGCTACAATCGGCTCTTTAGCCTCGGCCTCGATGTTGCCTGGCGAAAAAAACTGGTCGCCTCCCTCAGCCCGCAGTCCCCAAAAAAAATCCTCGATTTGGCCTGCGGTTCTGGCGATGTCAGTCTGCTTCTCCAAAAAGAATTCCCCTCTGCCGAGGTGATCGCCCTGGATTTCTGCCGGCCTCTACTCGATCAGGCAAAAGCCCGAGGGGTAAAACAAACCGTGGAAGGCGATGCCCTCAACCTCCCCTTCTCGGATCAAACGATGGATGCCGCTACCCTCGCCTTCGGACTGCGTAACTTTGCCGACCGCCCCAAGGGCCTTTCGGAAATCCACCGAGTCCTTCAACCAGGCGGGATCTTTGCCCTGCTGGAATTCAATCCTCCTCTTTTTCCATGGAAATTCTTTTGGAACTTTTACCTGTTTCATTTCATGCCCTGGGCCGCCCAACTCCTCAGCCGCCAAGGCGATTCCTTCCGCTACCTCGCCCGTAGCATCTCCCAATTCCCTGCCCCTTCCGACCTCTACCACGAACTCCACGAGGCTGGACTTAAACTTCTCTTCGCGCGGTCGATGTCCCTCGGTTTGGTCAGACTGACCGTTTGCAGAAAACTTCCTTAATTACCCCACTGCGAATTTTGATTTCTATCCCCACGCATTTCCTTGGAGGTATGGGGATTGATCCCCCTCAGACCAACCCCAGATCCATCCTAAACTCCCGCTCCGCGGATTTGCAGATGGTACCTCCGCGCTTTGGTTTGGAGGTATGGGGATTCGAACCCCAGACCTTCTCATTGCGAACGAGACGCTCTACCAACTGAGCTATACCCCCATTTACTCTGTAACTACAGTTATTTGCAGATATAGAGAATTATGCTTGTCACCCCCAAATGTCACCCCCAGATTTTCCGTATGGACTCCGCCAAAAGCACTCGGCAGCGCCTTCAAAAAATCTCTGGTGTGGCTGGTTTGTACAAACATGAAGTATCTGGAATATACCACCTTCAGTTAACCAGCAAGCAAAGGAAAGTTCGTAAAAGTCTTAAAACTACTGATCGCAAAACCGCAGAACGTAAACTGGCCGTCTATAAAACCCAGCTCGGCAAAACGGATCCAAAAAAAGGCTCAGTAACTCTTGGCAGTCTTGTCCAAAGCTACCTCGAAACCCTAGGCACCAAATCCCACAGCACCTGCAAAAACCAAAAAAGCCTTCTTACGCGCCTCACCGATACTTGGCCCCATGGCAGGAATCACAAAGTCACATCCATCACTGGGGGCGACCTGGACAAATGGCTTTCCATCCAATTCGGTAAACTTCGCCCACGCACCTACAACACCTACTCAGGTTTTCTTAAAAGCCTCCTCGATCATGCTGTGGCCCTCAAGGTCATCGGCGCCAATCCCTATTACGAGGCAAGAAACAAGCGCCGTAAAAACGATAAGGTGAAACGTGAAGTCCCTACCTTGGAGCAATTCCAGAAAATTCTATCCCATATGCGGTCCAACAAATTCAATCCACATGGTGAGGAAAGTGCTGATTTCATTGAGTTCCTTGGATCTGCAGCAGTTGGTCAGGCAGAAGCTGGCAATCTCCGTTGGCGCGACGTAGATTTCGAAAAGGGCAGGATCATCTTCCATAGGCAAAAAACCAAACGGTATTTCCATGTTCCCATATTTAAGAACACTCTCTTGCCTCTATTGAAGCGCCGTAAAGCTCTGCTCGGCAGGGAACCTGGTGATGATGAATTCGTGTTCTCCATGAATGATGGCAAGAAAGGTCTAGCTGCAGCCACCAAGGCCCTTGGCTTACCCCGATATTCCCAACGTGATCTCCGTGCCATGCGCATCACTGATTGGGTCACCAGCAATATCAACGTGAAAATGATCGCCCAATGGCAAGGCCACTCTGATGGTGGGATTCTGATCATGAACACCTATTCGGATGTCATCTCCGATTCCAATGATGCTGCCGAAAGAGAAGCCATCTCACGCCTGGAGAACCGCTAGGTTTGTATCCGCAGCAATTTTCTCAACTTCGGCGTAAGGGATAAGAATCTTCCTAGAGAACATGGCTTTGGAGAGTCTTCCATCCTTGATCATTCGCCGCACAGTTTTATCAGACACATTTCCCAACATGTACTGCGCCTGTTTGATAGTGACTAAAAGCGGTTTGATAGATGTTCTAGGGACTAAGATCATATCCTGATCCCAACAACCCTCTCGGATCTTCTCTTCCCTTTGGGCATATGCCTTTTGCTCCACCAAGCCAGATTGCCCACCACCTTCATGAATCTTCTTTTCGTTTGCTCTCATTTCTCAATCTTAGCCTAATTTTATACACATGTAAAGCATTATATATTAACGCTTTATATACTTGCATTTTATAATATTCATGATAGCCGCTTTTCTCTTATGTTTTAGTCATTATAAATCAATAGTTTGCATATTTTTTGGAAACTCCTGATAATCAACGATATAATACTATAGTTATTTGACATGCTATGCATTAAGGCAACTAGGTTAGGAAGGATCAGTCAGTGATTACTCTGCCGTAGGCGTTCTATCCGCTACGGACAACGTGTTATGACACCCCCAAGCCCGTAAAAAGGAGCCGAATGATATGGTTAAATCCATTGCTGTACTTCGGGAGCAGAGGCAGCAAAAGACATTCGGGAAGGTAGAAACTTCAAATTCGACCCATACAAGGTAAGAAATCCTAAAAAACCAACCTTCTGATCCTAGCTGCTGCAGAGCGTGTCACTTATACCAATAGGCCGTCATCAAAAAACACAGGTGTGTGTCGGGAGCCGAGAGAAAAGGCGAAGTGGTAAACTGGGTGATGCGGCAGAACAAAACACGAGAGAAATGCAAAGGGGAGGTATGTTCTTAAAGTTCGATCCCTCCAAGGTAAGTCCAGAATCTTAAATACCTCTTATTAAAGCCGAAGGCTTTATCAACCAAAGGTTGATTTAATCCTACATTACCTTTCCAAGTGTAATCCTGTATATGAAAACAGCTGCCGAATTCCGATCCGCAAAACTACAACTCGAATCAATCTTTGGTAATGTTTACTTGGTTTATGACCAAGCCAACCACTTAACCTCTTATTCTTTCACAGGATTGGTCGATCAGAAGATCTACAAAGATTACATTAGGCGAATTGTAACAACTACTTCGGAAGTTCCTTACCTGATCTCTGGGTATGCAATAGCTATCAGTGGATATCCTATGTTACGCCAGGAAGTAATCGCCGCTGAACCCCACACCCTGCAGAACGAAGTGGCCTATTGGACCATTTATACCAAAAGAGAAAATGACCCAATTCTGCTTACCGTTCAGTCCCTTTAACCATCTTCATACTCAAAATCAAAGCCCTCTGGATAGCCCTCAAAATAAATCAATATCTGGCCTTTGTGATTCTTTTGATAAGAAATAAGCCCAAATACCCTCAAAAGTTCAATTCCACCCACTAAATCAAATTTAAATTCCTTGTTAATGAGCCCAAAATACTCTGGATCAATAATTGTAGTGTGATTCTCATGAACATATTCCTGTAATAACAAATAAAGCTTAATACTGGCCAAATTGATTTTATTCCTCTCAAAGCATTTAATGATCTTTTTAGGTAGCTTGTAAAAAGAACCATATTTCATTGATCTTCTAATAATCCTAAACTGGCTCATATAAGAGAGTTACACCTCAATACAAATACCCACTC
>Ga0209401_1000942_pt1 | contig 19699 bp, 19 predicted proteins | sample M_140807_MF_Meta_FD_187318 | JGI IMG/M metagenome (GOLD analysis project Ga0209401, IMG submission 187318) | Freshwater microbial communities from Lake Montjoie, Canada to study carbon cycling - M_140807_MF_MetaG (SPAdes) (version 2) | ecosystem: Environmental > Aquatic > Freshwater > Lake...
AGAAGTTTTCTTTGGATCGATTGGGTTCGAAGGGCGTGGCCGCGTTCCATTGCGCCGGAGGCGAGGAAATCCTCGACGGGGCGATGATCGAGTGGGCTCACGCGGAGGGAAGTTTGGGTTCGTTTCCTGTCAGGAGACGGCAAGCTTGGCGATAGCGGTCGAGAGTTCCTTGAATGACTTGAGGAGGAAGAGAGGGACCGGGGGGTTGGCGGTTCCAATCTTTGAGGCTGGATAGGTAGTCGCGAACGAACTGTTTATCGAAACTGGATGGGGTACGACCCGGGTGCCAATCGTCGGCTGGCCAGAAGCGGCTGCTGTCTGGAGTGAGCAGTTCGTCGATCAGAAGTATGTTTCCTTTTTCGTCCGCACCGAATTCAAACTTGGTGTCGGCCAAAATGATCCCGGCTGTTTGGGCATGTTTTTGGGCGGCGGTGTAGAGGGAGAGGCTGCGATCGCGAACTTGGCGAAAGATATCGGTGCCGAGGAGCTGTTTTGCCTGAGCATCGGTGAGGGGAAGATCGTGGCCTTGTTCCGCTTTGGTGGTGGGGGTGAAGATAGGCTGAGGCAGTTTGGCTGCCTCGAGTAATCCTGGGGGAAGAGGGCGACCCCAGGCGGAGCCTTTCTTTTGGTACTCCTCCCACGCACTGCCCGCGAGGTAGCCGCGAATGACGCATTCGACGGTTAGAGGAGTTGCTGAGCGGCAACGAGTGAGGCGACCGGCATATTTTTCGGGGGAGGGAACGTTGGCGGGGACGTCGAAGCCCAGAACATGGTGAGGGCAAGCGGTGGGGAGGGTTGCAAACCAGAACTGGGAGATTGAGGTAAGGAGGATTCCTTTTCCGGGAATGGGGTTGGGGAGGATGACGTCATAGGCGGAGATGCGGTCGGTCGCGACAAGCCAGATTTCGTTCTCCCAGCGATAGATATCTCGAACTTTCCCAGATCGGAGTAGATGTGGGGTGGCAGCCATATCTGACGACGGTAGATGAAAACCGAAAAATGGGGAGTTTTCGATTCAGATGAGCGAGGGGCCCGCCTTGACTCTTGGCTGGGTCTGGAGAATACTTTCGACGCGCTTCTTATCGAGAGCAGTGGAGGGGCTGGCCCTGTGAAACTGCGGCAACCGGATCCCATCTTCGGATGGGGTTGTTAGGGTGCCAAACCCAGTCAGGCGCTTTCCCGAAAGGGGGAGTGTCGGAAAGGATGAGAGGATTGGCATTCCGCGTATGGACGCGATGTAATCCATCCATTCTTGCAGGCGAACAGACCGGCCATGACTCGGTTTGGAATCGGTAGGGAACGCAGGCAATAAGATGGCTAGAAAATTTTTCTCAAAGTTAAAGTGCCGTGAGTGTGGCCGGACCTATCCGGCGCAGGCGCTGCATGTGTGCGAATTTGACTTCGGGCCCCTCGAGGCGGACTACGATTATGAGGCGATCGGCTCTGTATTAACCCGCAAATTGATCGAGTCGCGAAGTGATTCGATGTGGCGGTATCGTGAGCTGTTGCCGATTGAAGGGGATCCGACGGTGGGAAAGCAGGTTGGTTTTACTCCTTTGGTCAAGGCGGACCGGCTGGCCAAAGCGATAGGGGTGAAGGCGTGCTATGTGAAAAACGATACGGTGAATCATCCTACCTTGAGTTTTAAAGATCGGGTGGTGGCGGTGGCTTTGTCGCGGGCACGGGAGTTGGGATTTAAGGTGGTGGCGTGTGCCTCGACGGGAAATTTAGCAAACTCGGTGGCAGCGAATGCGGCCAGTGCGGGCCTAGAAAGCTGGGTGCTGATTCCGGCGGACTTGGAGCAAAACAAGGTGCTGAACAGTATTGTTTACGGAACGAATGTGGTGGGGATTGAAGGGGCTTATGACGCGGTCAATCGTCTCTGCTCTGAAATTGCGGGAAAGTATGGGTGGGGTTTTGTGAATGTGAATTTGCGGCCATACTATGCGGAGGGGTCGAAGACTTTCGGGTACGAGATCATGGAGCAGTTGGGGTGGAGAATTCCACGCCACACCGTGGTGTGCATGGCGAGTGGTTCTTTGCTGACGAAAATTGATAAATCGTACAAAGAGTTTACCCAACTGGGGTTGGTGGGTCAGTCTGCCTTTGCCATTCATGGGGCGCAGGCGACGGGGTGCAACCCGATTTCGGCGGCGCGGAAGGGGGGAACGGATCTGATTCGACCGGTGCCACATCCTAAGACGATTGCAAAGTCCCTGGCCATCGGCACGCCGGCGGATGGGTATTATGCGGTGAAGACGATGAGCCGGACGGGTGGATGGGCAGAGGACGCGACGGATGAGGAGATTATTGAAGGAATCCAACTTTTGGCGGAGACGGAGGGAATCTTTGCCGAGACGGCGGGTGGGGTCACGGTAGCGTGTGCTAGGAAATTGGTGGAGACCGGAAAGATTCCGCACGATGAGGAGGTGGTACTTTGCATTACGGGGCACGGGCTCAAGACGGTGGAGGCTTTGACGGGGCATTTAGGTGCGCCCTCGAAGATTCGGCCAAGTTTAAAAGAGTTTGATGCCTTGCTCTCGTCGGGGCTAGCCAAAGCGCGCGTCAAAGCTTAAGATCTACTCTTATGGCAATCTCCGTCAGCATTCCAACCCCGTTACGGGCTTTGACCGGGCAGAAAGACACCGTGGAGGTGGAGGCGAAGGATGTGCAGGCCATGTTAGCCACTTTGGAAAAGTCTTTCCCGGGGATTCATGATCGTTTGGTCGATGAAAAAGGGGAGGTAAGGCGGTTTGTGAATATTTACGTCGGGGGTGAAGATATACGCTTTCTGCAAAACCAGCAGACCCCTTTAAAGTCGGGGGATGAGGTGAGCATTGTTCCGGCGATCGCGGGAGGGTAAGGCAATGGCCGAGAAAAAAACAAGCATTCGGTACTGGCTGACTTTTGCGCCAGAGATTGGCAAGAAGCCATTGCTCTATCTGATGAGCAAGAAGTTTGATGTAGAGTTTAATGTGCGATCGGCCACAGCGGATCGGGATGTTTTCGTCATGGCGTTAGAGTTCACCAGCACGCACGAAAAGATCGAAGAGGTGATCCACTGGTTTGAAAAGCAAGGGGTTCAGGTCGAGCCGGTCGAGATCAATACCATCGAGGGGTAAACGGTGTTATGAAGGTCCTGATCCTTGGGGCCGGAGGATTGACGGGACGATACTTGGTGCGTGAGTGCAAGCGCAGGGGAATGGAGGCGGTGGCGTACACGAAGCAGGAGTTGGATATTTCAAAGGCGGATATTGCGCGAGACACCTTGGCGAAGGAGAAGCCCGAACTGGTGATCAATTCAGCCTCCTTAACCAGCCTAGAGATTTGCCAGGGGAATCCTGTTTTGAGCCGCAAGGTGAACTGCGAGGCGCCGGAGGAGTGGGCCAAGGAGTGTGGTCGAGACGGGGCAAGATTTGTCCACTTGAGTACGGACTATATTTTTGACGGAAAGAAAAGTGCTGCGTACTTGCCAGGAGATCTGGCCTCTCCTCTTTCGAGATATGGCAAAGATAAGGCCGAGGGTGAAAAGAGAGTGCTCCGGGCGAATCCCCACGCGTTGGTTGTGCGGTTGGCATGGGTTTTTGGTCATGGGGGAAAAACATTTATGAGCCAGTTGCCCGGGATCTTGGCGGAGAAGAAAGTGGTCGAACTAGCGGGGGGAAGAACGGGTTCGTGTACCTATGCGGGGGAGGCGTCGCGAATCATACTCGATCTGACGGAAAAAAGGGCGGAGGGAATCTTTCACGGAGTGCAAGCAGGGCAAACGACATGGAAACAGTTTGCCGAGAAAGCCGTCGAACTGATGAAGGCTGGGGGGGGGAGGGTGGCTTGCGAGGAGGTGCGGGAGCTGCCGCTCGATAAGGTTCCTGGTCTTCTGGTCCCGCGGCCGCCCTTTTCCCCTTTGAATATTTCGGAAACAGAGAGGGTTTTGGGTCGCACGATTCCCCAGTGGGAAAATGGATTGGCGGAATATTTAAAGGAGATTGGGTGGTGAGTCGTGGGTTGTAAAACGGGGTGCTCTTGGGCAGGGTGCTCCGATGTCTGAAGCAATTTCGCTCCTAGTGATGGCGGCGGGTATGGGCAGCCGATATGGTGGATTGAAGCAGTTGGATCCCGTGGGGCCGGCGGGAGAGGTTTTATTGGATTATGCGGTATACGACGCGAAGCAGGCAGGAATTTCTCGGGTGGTGTTTTTAATTCGAAAAGATTTAGAGGCGGATTTTCGAAAAGTGATTGGCAAGAGGTACGAGGGCAAATTGGAAGTGGATTATGCGTTTCAGGAGTTGCACGATTTGCCCCAAGGCTTCTCGGTTCCTGAAGGGAGAAAGAAGCCCTGGGGGACGGGGCAGGCGATTTTAGCGGCGAGAAAGGCAATTCGCGGGCCGTTTGTTGCGATTAACGCGGATGATTTTTACGGGAGAGAGTCCTATCAGCTCCTGCACAAGCATCTCTTGTTACCTGGGGGAGAGGGGAGCGGAGAGTTTGCCATGGCGGGATTTCGGCTGGATCAGACGTTATCGGATCACGGAACGGTGACTCGGGGAGTGTGTGTGAGGGATGGAAAAAACTTTTTGGTGGGGGTGGAGGAGTATTTTGAGCTGAAAAAGGATGGAGATAAGGTGAGTGGAAAGTCTGCGCAGGGAGTCCGAGGAGAATTCAAGGGAGATGCGCCCGTCTCGATGAACTGCTGGGGTTTTCAGCCTTCGATCTTTACTTTGCTTCAGGATGGTTTTGCGAATTTTCTGCAAAAGGAGGGGGGATCTGACAAGTCGGAGTATTTAATTCCGAATGCGGTGGGTGGCTGGATTACGCAGGGGAGGGCGAAAGTGAAAGTTCTGCCAACCTCGGCAAAGTGGGCGGGCATGACCTACCCCGAGGACAAGCAGCTGGTGGCTGCGTATCTTAGTGGCTTGGTAGGACAAGGGGTTTATCCGGATCCTTTGTTTTGAGGATTGCGGGTGTAGGTTGGAGAAATGATGCGGCATAGGCAGTTTTGGATGGGAATGGGATTGATTGTCGGGCTGGCGGGATGGTGGTTTTCGGGGCAAGTTGGTGCGATGAGCGAAAAGAAAGATATGAAAAAAGGCGGAGTGGTTCAGGTGCGTTTGATGACGCAGGACGGGAAAGCGGGACCTGTGAGGGAAGTGCCGCAAGTGGTGCGGTCGGACAAAGAGTGGGCGGCTCGACTGACGGTGGAGCAGTTTCGCATTGGGAGAACGGCGGGAACGGAGCGGGCTTTTTGCGGAGCATTCCATGATCACCACGCGAAGGGTGTTTATTTTTGTGCGGGTTGTGGTCTCCCCTTGTTCCGAGCGGGAGACAAATTTGATTCGGGCACAGGGTGGCCAAGCTTTTTTCAACCGTTTGCCGAAGAAAACATTGGGGAGGAGACGGATCAGGCTCTGGGAATGAGTCGGACGGAGGTCCACTGCAATCGGTGTCAGATGCATCTGGGGCATGTTTTCCCCGATGGACCGAAGCCGACAGGGCTGAGGTACTGCATCAATTCCGCTGTATTGAATTTTCAGGAAGAGGGAGTGGTTCCAGAGGTTGAGATAATCGATCTGGGGGCAGGATGTTTTTGGGGGGTGGAGGAGGTCTTTACCAAGTTTCCAGGGACGAAATCAACGGAGGTGGGGTACGAGGGTGGGGTGACAAAAAACCCAACGTATCGCGATGTGTGCGGACATGGCACAGGACATGCGGAGGTCTTGCGGTTGGTCTACGAAACCAAAAAAACGGATGCAGGAAAAGTAGCGGAATATTTTTTCAAAATTCACGACCCGACAACCCTGAATCGACAGGGGCCGGATGTCGGAGACCAGTATCGGTCGGCGATCTATTTCACACGGCCCGAGCAGGAGAGTGCGGTGAGAGAGGTGATCGAGAGACTGACGAAGGAGAAAAAGTTTTCGCGGGCGATCGTCACGCAGGTGGATTTAGCGAGTCCTTACACTCGAGCGGAGGAGTACCATCAAAAATATTTTGAAAAGAACGGGGGCGGAGGTTGTCATATTCCCCAGTAAGAAAGTGTTGCGCGGCGGAAAATCTTTCAATTTGTGAATAAGTTCGTTTTTTGAGGCGGCTACTTTGCCTAGGCAAACCCGACCTATTTGCCTTTATTTTAGGTATATACGCACAAAATATAATTATTTTACAAAGTCTATTGACACGTAAAATTCTTACACTACATCTAGTCACCTTGAACACATTCAACACAACTCAAAGGTGTTGGGGGCTAAAAAGGGTATTTACGTGTATTAGCGTAAATAATACTAAAAATGGCGTTTGTTTCGGTTTTGGGCCCGACCAAAGCAGACGCTGAAAGGTGGATAGTAATTATGATGCAAACAGAATTTAGTGTGGGCGGACGGAAGTTCGTTCTGGATAAGAAAAAAGCTGAAGCGGCGTTTTCGGGTAAAAGGGTGATTTTGGGGAAAGAGACGATGACCTTCAATCTTCTCCCGCTGAAATATACCTGGGCTTACGACCTCTATCGCAAGATGAAGGCAAATCATTGGGAGCCTGAGGATATTGGAATGGGCAAAGACATTGAGCAGTGGAAGGACAACAAAGTGGTTTCGGATGTGGAACGCTGGATCATTCGGATGGGAATCGGATACTTTTCCGCCGCCGAAGGAATCGTGGGTGATAACATTCAGCACGTCGTTCGCGAATTGGTCACCGCCCCGGAGCTTAAGCTGGTACTAGGACGGCATGCGCATGAAGAGAATATCCATGCGGACTCGTTGCTCTACATGATCAGCTCACTGGGAATTAATCCGCATGAGTGTGAAGCGATGTTTGAAGACGTGCAGTCGATCGTGAAAAAGAATGAGTTTGTCACCGGCATTTCACGGGACTTGCGTCGGGATTTAGACCTGACGAAGGTCGAAAACAAAAGGTTGCTGGCAAAGAACATTTTTGTGTTCGGCCAGTGCATGGAGGGAACGCAGTTTTACGGTCTCTTCGGAATGGTTTTGTCGCTCTATCGGCAGAACAAGTTCCCGGGAATCGGCCAGATGTTCCGCTACACGTTGCGAGATGAGTCGAACCATATTGAGGTCTTCCGCAATCTGTTTATGGATCTCGTGGAGGAAAACCGTGACGTATGGAGTGAGGAGTTCAAAGAAGAGCTGCGTCAGACCATGGCGACGGCGGTTGAGCTAGAGAAGACCTTCATTAAGGATTGTCTGCCGGTGAATGCGGTTGGATTAAGCCTCGAAGATTTCCTCTCTTACATCGATTACATCGCCGATCGGCGTTTGGAAGGTGTCGGCTTAAAGCCTCTCCGTGGGGATGTGGCAAATCCTCTGCCTTGGTTGGCCGAGATGATGGACATCAAAAAAGAGCAAAACTTCTTTGAAGGCAGAGTGACAGAGTATCAGAAGTCCTCCGCGCTTGCCGCGGTGCATGACGACGAACTCTGATTCGGTTGTTCGGAATACTACTAAGGAGGGCTGAATTATGAAGATGGACCCGCGTGATGTAGATGTGGATTTAGCGATGAAGCGTTTTCTCAACCTGCCTGAAGGCAAGGTTGAGGCTTGGGGCCAGTCATTGGATACCGTCGAGGTAGACATGCCCGAGATTGAGGTGATTGATGGCAATTCCCATCACGCGTTCCAGTTGGCGGAGGTGGCGGAGATGGTGGGTCGAAGTCTGGCTCGCTGGCTCAAGGCCAAGGGCCAAGAGTCGATTTTCACCGAAACGAATCGCCGTTGGGTTGCTAAAATTTGTACAGAAGTTGGTCGCAACCTAGCTCGCCAAGCTCTTGCCGAAAGGCCCTTGCGTCTTAGGATCGAGGACTTGCAAACGCTTGTTGAAAAAACTTTGGTGGATAATAACGCGTACGATGTAGCGAGGAGCCTTGTCGGGGAAAGACGGGAGCGTCCACCGGTCGCGCCCGGGCCAGGGGAGCCGGCAGCGTGCACCGTGAAACTGATCCGTCGGCAAGGGCAGACGGTTCCTTGGAATGAATCGAAGATCGAGGTAGCGGTTTGTCAGGCTTTCCTCTCTCTGCGAATGGATGCTACTTCGGCTCCTGATATTGCCCGTGCGGTTACGGGGCGGGTCACGGAATCGGGGCAACCCACGGTTCATATTGAAGAGGTGCAGGATTTGGTTCAGGAAGAGTTGATGCGGGCAGGTCACTACAAGGTGGCGGAGCGGTATATCATTTACCGTGCGATGCGGACGGATCAGAGGGAGCGAAAAGCGCGTGGCGAGGTGGTAAACGTGCCAGCCGAGCCGGCGGAGGGAATGGTGGTGGTGGCCAATGCGGATGGTTCAACCTTTTTGTGGGACGGTGCAGATTTACGTTCCCGAATCGAGTTTGCCTCCATTGGATTAGATCTTTGTGTGTCCGCAAGTGAGATTGAGAAGGAGTTGCGCAGATCGATTTTCGACGGAATGAAGCGAGCGGATCTAAACAACACCATCAGTTTAAATGCCAAGACATTGATCGAAAAAGATGCGGACTTCGCAAAGTTTGCTGGCCGCATTCAGATGACCTTTATTTACGAAGAGGTTTTGGGTTGGGATATTTTGCGGGACGGGATCGGTGCTTTGAGAGAGATCCATCGCAGAAAATTTGCGGAGACGATCCAGCGGGGTGTGGATATTCGGCGCTACAACCCAGTTCTGCAAAAGTATGACCTAGATAAGTTGGCGGCGGCCTTAGATCCGTTGGCAGATTTGGATTTGGACTTTTTAGGGGTGCAAACCCTCTATGACCGTTACTTGATTGTCGACAAACAGGCAGACGTTACGCGGAGGCTGGAGACACCCCAATTCTTCTGGATGCGGGTGGCGATGGGTCTTTTTCACGCAGAGCCAAAGGATCGGGAGGTTCGGGCGATCGAGTTATACCAGCTCTACAAGAGCCGAAGATTTTGCTCTTCCACCCCCACCTTGTTCAATTCTGGAACGCTTCATAGCCAGCTCTCCTCCTGCTACCTTTACTGGGTAGATGATTCGATCGAGGCGATTATGCAACGTGGGGTGGCGGAAAACGCCATGCTCTCGAAATGGGCGGGTGGGTTGGGCGGTTCATGGACAAGCGTCCGTGGTACCGGGAGTTACATCGGCGGGACGAATGGTGAGAGCCAAGGGGTCATCCCATTTTTAAAACTCCATAACGACTTGCTGGTCGCGGTGAATCAAGGCGGCAAGCGCAAGGGTTCGGGCTGTGCGTATCTAGAGACGTGGCATAACGACCTGTTCGACTTCCTAGAACTCCGCAAAAACACTGGGGATGATCGTCGTCGCTGCCACGATATGAATACGGCGAATTGGATTCCTGATTTATTTATGAAAAGGATGGAGGGACGAGGAGATTGGACCTTCTTCCGGACGAGCGATGCGGCGGACCTTCATCATTTATACGGGAAAAAATTTGAAGAGCAGTACGAGGCGTACGAGAAAAAAGCAGAAAAGGGCGAGATTTGGGGACACAAAGTTCCCGCGATCGAGGTTTGGAAGAGAATGCTCGCGATGCTTTTTGAGACGGGACACCCTTGGATCACCTTTAAAGACGCCTGCAACATTCGCAGCCCTCAGGATCACGTGGGCGTAATCCACAGCTCCAACCTTTGCACCGAGATTACCCTGAATACTGGAAAAGATGAGACAGCCGTTTGTAATCTTGGCTCTGTCATTCTTGATACCCATATTTTGCCGGATGGTTCTTTGGACCATGCAAAGTTAAAAGAGACGATCCGAGTGGCGGTGCGGGCCTTGGACAACGTGATCGATATTAACTTCTACCCGACGGAAGCGGCCAAGACTGCCAATTCCCGGCATCGTCCGATTGGTTTAGGGGTGATGGGACTACAAAACGCACTTTACATGAAGGGATTCTCTTTTGAGTCGGAAGAAGCGGTGGAATTTAATGACGAGATGATGGAGGCAATCGCCTTTTACGCGTATGAGGCGTCGAGTGATCTTGCGGCGGAAAAGGGCACCTATTCCACTTACCGGGGTTCGAAGTGGGATCGAGGTCTATTGCCGCAGGATACGGTGGATCTTCTAGCAGAGGAAAGGGGATTGCCGGTGGATGTGCCTCGGGGCGGGCGTATGGATTGGAAACCATTACGCGAAAAAATACGCACCCATGGAATGAGGAACTCGAATGTCTTGGCGATTGCGCCAACGGCAACGATTTCGAACATTACGGGAACGTCCCCTTGCATCGAGCCGACCTACAAGAATCTCTTTGTGAAGAGTAATCTATCGGGAGAGTTCATTGTGCTGAATCCTTTCTTGGTGAAAGACCTGAAAAAAGCGGGTCTTTGGAATCAAGAGATGGTTGACCAGCTCAAATATTTTGACGGAGAACTTGCACCTATCGAAGGCATGCCGGAGGAGTTGAAGAAGAGGTACTTGACCGCCTTTGCGGTGGGCTTTGAGTGGATTATGAAGGCGGCGGCAAGGCGGCAAAAGTGGATCGACCAAGCTCAGTCGCTGAACTTATTCTTGGGTCAGCCCGACCTCAAAGTGCTGTCACGAATGTATCGGTTGGCTTGGCATCAGGGTTTAAAAACCACTTATTACCTCCGAACATTGGGGGCATCGAACATCGAGAAGGCCACGGTGAAATTGAAGAAAGAGGTAAGGGCAGGCCTGCAGGAGGCTGAGGTCGCCACGGAAGCAGTGAAGAAGGTGTTTAGTGCGGAGGAGAAAACCGCCTGCTCGATTGAGGCGATGCGTAATGGTGGCGAATGTGAGGCTTGCCAGTAAAAAAAGGACTTGAAGGAAAGCAACTAAAGTTCAGCTTAAGACTATGAATAAACAACAAATGCAGTTTCTGAGTAATCTCTGTTTCGCATTGGGCTTTCTTTCGATCATTGGCTCGGTTTTGATCTGGTTTTCCGCGGGTGGCCAGTTCGGCGCCCCAGGCGCTGGGGATATGATTGCGGATGCCAAACGTGCTTATGCCGAACGATTTGGAATCTTTGTTGGCCTTTGGGCGCCCACGTTTCTGATTCTCTCAAATCGACTTCACCATTACGCAGAAAAGAAATAAATCAGCCTTATTACAGAGGTTGGTCTTCAGGCTTGGGACGCCAAGCCAGTATTTTTCAGATTCCTTTGGGGAGTGAGCGCAGGATTTTCACGCCTTGATTGTCGGCTGATAAGACTTTGATTTGAACCGACTCTAGCCCTTCCTTTTCAAGGGAGTCTCGCATGGCTTGGCCGATCGACTTTTCCGATTTAAGGGCAAGTGCCATTACGGTAGGTCCTGCACCACTTAAGAAGGCGCCAATGGCTCCGAAGCGGACTGCTTGGGCGATTGTATCGTCCAGACCTGGCACGAGAGAGGCGCGGTAGGGCTGGTGTAAACGGTCGAGAAAGGCCCCTGTGGCCTCTTCATATTTCTGTTGGAGGAAGGCGGCTGTAATGCGGGAGGCATTGCGGAGATTGGTCACGGCATCTTGAAACGGGACATTTGCCGGAAGAAGGGAACGCGCGGTTTGGGTTGAGGTCTCCAGTTTTGGGATGGCGGCAATGAGCTTGAGGCGTGAGGAAACCTTCGCCTTGGCAGCTTTTTTGCCACCACAAATCACAAAACCGCCAAGAGCCGCGGCGGTCACATTATCCGGGTGACCCTCAAGCGTTGTGGCAGTTTCGATCAACCATGGTAAGTCGAGCGAACGACGATAAAATTTATCGAGGGCGGCAAGTAATCCGATTCGGATGGTGGCACTACTTCCCAAACCGCGGGAGGAGGGAACAGAGCCACGGACGAGTAGGCGGTAGTTTTTAAAGGGCAAGGCGCGGGCCTGATGGTAGGCCTCAATAATCTTGGTTGCGAAGGGGTCAGGGGTGGTGGGGTTGCCGGGCTCGATGCTGATGTAGTTATAGAGATTGAGTGCGAGGCCGAAGGTGTCGAAGCCAGGGCCAAGGTTGGCGGTCGAGGCTGGAACGCGAATCCAGAAAGGAGGTTGGGAGGATTTCACAGGGGTGGTAACCGGAAGAACTTTTCCGCAGCGGAGGTCGTTTCGCGAGCGATTTCTTTTAGAGATTGGCCTCGGAGGGAGGCAACTTTCTCGGCAATCGTGCGAGTGAAGGCAGGTTCGCACCGCTTCCCTCTGTGAGGCTCGGGGGAAAGGTAGGGGCAGTCGGTCTCGAGAAAGAAGGAGCCAGTGGGAATCTTTTGGACGCAGGAGTGAAGTTCCTTGGCGTTTTTAAAAGTGACGATGCCGGTGAAAGAGACGGAGTGGCCCATATGGATTAGCTCTTCGGCTTGCGAGAGGGTGCCAGAAAAGCAGTGAAAGACTGCCTGGAGGCGCCCGGTGTAGGGCTTGAGAGTGCTGATGGTATCTTCCCAGCTATCTCGCTGATGAATGACAACGTTGAGGCGGAGTTGCACTGCAAGATCCAGCTGTTGTTGGAAAAAGATCGCTTGGCAATTCTTCTCCTCAGCATCTGCTAGGAAAAGCTCCTCACTTCCTGGGTGAGTTGTCCCGGTGACGGATGAGGAGGAGGCAAAGGGAGTAGAGGATTGGCTGGGCATGCGATGGTAATCGAGACCGCACTCCCCAAGCGCGACGACTTTGGGGTGGCGAGCGAGCTGGGCTAGCTCCTCCATGGCGGAATTTGACTCCTGCCTTGCCTCGGAGGGGTGGATTCCGACCGTGGCGAAGACTTGTGGATAGGCATCGGCGAGGGCAAGGGCAGCGCGACTGGTTTGCAGGGTGGTTCCAATGGAAATAAAGCGTGTCACACCCGCTTCAAGAGCCCTTTGGATTATCTCGGGACGGTCTGCCTCAAAGTCAGGAAAGTCGAGGTGGCTATGAGTATCGATCAGCACAGCGAGTTCAATGTAAAGGACAACTGCAAAAAAAGGAGGCTTTAATAAAACAATTTCTTTTCTCGATGCCCGAGGAGAAGGTAAAAAGTTCGGATGAGTCGCAAAGCTGCCTTGGACAAAGAGGTTGAAAAGATGAGCCCAGAGGGTGGCGGGCCGGTCGAAATCGAAAACCGGTCTCAGGAGTGTGGGAGGATTGTGACGAGGCTACTGGATTTGGTTGATCGTCACGTGGCATCGCTCGCGAAAAGTGGTTTACTGATCGGCTGGACGGATATGCAGCTGGTTTTATTGGCTCTCGAGGCGGACGCAGATGGTAGGGATGTGAACCGCCATTTAGATGGAGGAGATGAGATCGCGGCTTATGTTAGGCGAAACCTTTTTGACGAGCTGGTGGGGGAACCGAGCAATATATTTTATACGACGAAAGTGGACACCAAAACGGTTCGATATCAAGCGCTGCCTAAAGATTTCTGGAAGGAGTGTCTCGCGCAGCTGAGACACCAATTAAGCGAGCTACGGAAAAAAAGTTAGCGTGCGAGATTGGCAACCGAGACGGGGTTGGATGTTTTGCCATGGATGGATTGGCTAAGGAAATAGATACCCAGGATGGCGATGGCGATACCGCTTGCTCTTAAGGCGACAAGGCGGAGAGGATTTTTCGAAGCTAGGTAGCCTAAGAAAACGCCAGCCAGATGGATGAGAAAGGTTCCCAAGACAAATCCCAGGGCGTAAAGGGCGGGTTGAGCCGAAGCGGGCATTTCTTCACCGTGTGCATGGCCGTGGAAAAGTGCAAAGAAGCCAACCCCAGACATGGTGATGAAGAGTGGAAACTTTTTATTGCTGGCGATCAAGATGCCCAGAAGCAGGACCGATAGAGCAATAGCGATCTCGACGGAAAAGAAGGGGATTCCGACCATGCCAAGAATACCTCCCACCAACATAAAACAGATGAAGGTAAGTGGGACAGTCCAGATGGCGCGGCCCCCGATTTGTGCACTAAGGATACCCACGCTGAGCATAGCAAGGAGATGATCCAGACCGAAGACAGGGTGGCTGAGGCCTGTGGTAAAGCCAAGTGGGCTGGTCCCCGTATGGGCAAAGAGAGGTAAGGGCAGGAGGCAGAGAAGGGTGAAGAGTATTTTCATGCCTCGATGATAATTAGCTTTGGCTGCATCGTGAAGAGTAAATTCTAGTGGAAGGAGATTGGGTAAAAGAGATTGGCTTGGATGAGCGTTGACCTGGGAGAGGGATTCAGAAAAGATCATCGGATGGGACACAAGGGATGGACTTCAAAAGTTGCTGGACCAGCGATTGGGCCTTACCAGCAGGCTACAGAGGCCGGTGGTTTTGTCTTTTTATCGGGTCAGTTGGCTTTGGATGAAGCTGGAAATCTGCTTTCTGGCACGGTGGCGGAGCAGACTCGGAAGGCTTTAGAAAGGGCGCAAAGTCTTCTCAAGGAGGGTGGGCTCAGTTTGGCTGATGTGGTGAAAGCGACTGTATTCTTAGTAGATCTAAAAACTTTCCCTGAGATGAACGGGGTTTATGCGGAGTTCTTCCCTCAAAATCCGCCCAGCCGATCCACGATCCAAGTGGCAGGATTGCCTAAGGGGGGCGCGGTGGAGATTGAGTTGTTGGCAAAACGGCCCGGGTCATGACCTCGGCTCAAGTTCTCGAGGTATTTCGGCGCTGCGGAGCTCTCTTACACGGGCATTTTGTTCTGCGATCAGGGCTGCATAGCCGGACTTTTTTCCAGTGTGCGTTGGTCTTACAGGATCCAGTGGCAACGGCGGAGTTGTCTGGGGCGCTCGTGGAGAAGGTGAAGATTGAAAAGTGGGTCTTTCATAGCGTGATCTCGCCCGCGATGGGGGGGATTCTGGTGGGTCATGAGGTGGCTCGCCATTTTGGGCGCCGCCACATCTTTGCGGAGAAGGATGGGGGAAAGTTGAAGATACGGCGTTTTGAGGTGAAAAAAGGAGAGAGGTTTTTAGTGGCTGAGGATGTGATTACTACGGGGAGTGCGGTGAGGGAGGTGATTCAGTTGGTGAAAGAGGCGGGCGGAGAGGTAGTGGGAGTGGCTTGCTTAGTGGACCGAAGTTGTTCGGAGCCCGAATTGGGAGCACCGATTTGCTCTTTGATGGCGCTGCCTGTGGAGACTTTTGATGGGTCGAAGATTCCAAAGGATCTGCTTGGGGTTCCGGCAATCAAGCCCGGCAGTGGATAGGGTGTTTCCGGCTTGGCCTTTGGGAGTATCTGCGTTCCAATAGAGAGATGGGACGTTATCAAAAAAATGTTCGTTTTGAGTGGAATCTGGCCCAAGTCCCCAAGGATCTTTCTGCCTTGCCGCCGAAGCATGAGATCAAAATTCAGCTTCAGCCTGATACAGAGCTAACATGGGAGGGAATTCAGCGCTCTTTTCTCAATGAAAAAGCTTGGATGATTGGGCTGGAAGCCCATTTGGATCAGTTGCGGAGGCGGATTTTTCCGGAGGGCAAGCCGCTCGAGAAAATGGATTTTTTTGTTCTGCAACATGGATCTCGAGTGGTGGGCTGTAGCGCGGTGCTGGCTTTGGAGGGTGAGGGCCCGCAACTACTTTCTGGAATCGTCATGGATTATGAGTATCAGCGAAGAGGTTTAGGGGTGACGCTATTGCAAAGATGTTTGCTCCACTTAGCGGAGAAAGGGCTAGAAAAAGCCTCGGTCATCACTAGAGAGGGTGTTCCGGCGGCGCGATACCTTTACCCGAAGTTCGGGGGCCGGGCCAGTATGCTTGAGCCTATTCCCGCTCCAGCGACTTAGTCCTATTTTCATGAAAGAACTTTATGACCTGGCCGTAATTGGTGCAGGTAGCGCGGGGTATGCGGCAGCCCGGACAGCAGCTGGTTTGGGTTTGAAGGTGGCTGTGGTGGAAGGGGGAGAGAGAGTGGGGGGTCTTTGTATTTTGCGGGGCTGCATGCCCACGAAGACGATGCTGGAAAGTGCCCACCGTAACTTTGAAATTGGCAGAGCGAAGGAGTTTGGAATTCGAGTGGGCAAACCTAAGCCGGATTGGAAGGCGATCCTGAAAAGAAAAGATCGGCTGATTCGGGAATTTGCAGAGTACCGCAAGGGGCAGCTGGAAAAGGGCAGATTTACCTTTTTTAGGGCCCAGGCCAGCTTTCTGAGCGCGGAGCGGCTGCAGTTAACGGGGGTAGGGAAGGGCAAGGTGCCTCAGGAAATTCAGGCAAAAACGTTTCTCATCAGCACAGGGTCGAGGACGGCGAAACGGGAAATTCCGGGCCTTGAGGAAGCTGGGTATTGGACGAGTGATGAGTGTCTGCATGCCTCGAAGCAGGTGAAAAGTCTGATTGTTTTAGGGGGTAGGGCGGTGGCACTGGAGTTTGCCCAGTACTATGCCCATCTGGGGGTCAAGGTGACGGTGATTCAAAGAAGCAGTCAGCTTTTGCCGGAATCGGACCCGGAGGTTGGACAGGAATTGGAGAAGGTGTTCCGGGAGCATGGAACGCAAGTTTTCTGTGGCACACAAATTCAGCGGGTAGTGAGGAGAGGGAAAAACAAGAGGGTTGAATTTATTCAGGCTGGTAAAAGGAGGTATGTTGAGGCGGAGCAGATTTTGCAGGCGTTGGGGCGGGAGCCAGATCTAGGCGGGTTAGCGGTTGAGAAGGCAGGGGTAAGGTTGGTGCAGGGGAAAGTCCACAGTGAAACGACCCAACAGACGAGTGTGCCCCATATCTTTGCGGCTGGAGATGTGTGCGGACCGTATGAGGTGGTGCACCTAGCGATCCAGCAAGGGGAGGTAGCTGCTAAGAATGCGGGTGAATGGATTCGAGGAAGGGGGCTGCAGGCAGTGATGGATTATCGGCTAAAATTAGAGGTGATTTTCACTTCTCCGGAGGTGGCTTCCGTAGGATTGTCGGAGAAAGAGTGCAAGGAAAAGGGTTTGGATATCTTGAGCGGGAGCTATCCGTTTGCTGATCATGGAAAATCGATGATAATGGGCGCGACGGATGGTTTTGTGAAGTTGATCGCCTTAAGAAAAAGGGGCGAGATTATTGGAGCTCAGGTGGTGGGGCCGCACGCATCCGATTTGATTCATGAGCTGGTCGCGGTGATACGATATCGGGGCACAGCAAAGGAGGTCGCTGAGATGCCACACTATCATCCAACATTGTCCGAGATCTGGACTTATCCTGCTGAAGAGATTGCGGAAAAAATTAGCACTTATTGACACAGAAAATTGAGTTTTATTGTATTTGGAGTTTAGCTCTGGCTCTCTGAAGAGATGAACAGACACATCTTAACCCTAATATTGTCGGCTTCGGCATCCATCTCTTTTGCGGATAGTGCGCCACAAGCTTCTGCTCAAGACACCAAGAAAATGGTTCAGAATAACTTTGTCGAAACGGCTCAAAAAGGGATCAAACTCAGTGGCTATGTCGACGCCGGATACAGCTATAACTTTACGGGGCAGAATAATAACTCGATGGTCTCGACCCGGTATGCGACAGACACAGCACAACGAGGTGACTTCAATTTGTATGCTGTGAAAATCGCACTTGAAAAAGTCCTGACTTCGGAAAACAAGGCACAAGCTGGGTTCCGGGCGGATGTGATGATCGGTGAAGATGCTTCTTACTTCATTAATCGGACTCCCAACGCTGGGTACAATACCAATAATAACTCCAACAGTCTTTTCTTGGAGCAGGCCTACGCTTCAATACGTGCCCCTCTGGGGAACGGATGGGATTTTAAGGTGGGTAAGTTTGTGTCGACCATGGGATATGAAGTTATGGAGCGGCCTGCCAACATGAATACCACCTTCGGGATCCTTTTTAATGTGATGCCTTTGTACTACACGGGGGTTTTGTCCTCTTACAGGTTTGATGACTACCTCGACGCCAAACTCGGGGTGGTGAACGGATCAAACAGTGACAATAACACCACGCTGAATCCGAATGCGGGCGATGGGGTGGCATTGTTGGCCTCCCTGAACGTCACGGCACCTGGAGGCAATGCCAACTGGAGCAACAATTTTCAGTACAGCAGTGGATACGATAACAACACATCTACAGGGTCTACCAACAGCAGCCTAACCTCCTCGAGCCAGCCGGCCCGTGCCAACAATGGGGATATTTCTGCCTACATGCTTTTGTACAACTCTTGGGGAAATTGGGCGCCGAAGTTTGCCAACGACAAGCTCCTTCTGGCTTTTAACACCGTTTTCGGAAACCTAAGTGGAGTGGCGGATGGTGTAGCCAACGTCAACACACACTGGTACGGAGCGGGGGCTTACGCCAAGTATCAATTCAACGACTGGTTTAGTCTTTGCAGCCGTGGCGAATATCTGGGGAGCAATAACGATGGGGTCATCGGTTACGCTGGGGCGAGCACGACTTTTAACACTCCTGAGGTAAATAATCCGACTCGGCATGTCACGGGTGTGAATTTTTGGGAGTACACCTTGACCGCCGGGTTCAATGTCATCGAAAACGTTCTCATTCGGACGGAGTACCGGCTCGATTGGGGCACGAATCTTTATCAAGTGCCCAATGGTGCGTCACAGCCTGAAGGACAGAACGGTCCAGCCCATTATGCTGGTGCAGAGGTTGTCTACAGCTTCTAAAGAAAGTCCAGTTCTCTAAACCCCGGGGGGCTTCGGCTTCCCGGGGTTTTTGTTTTCTAAATATGCTTTAGGAGGCCAGCTCTTCGACCGTAGGGCAGGAGCAGATGAGATTTCGATCACCATGGACTGCATCGATTCGGGATACGGTGGGCCAGTATTTCCATGTCCGGGTCCAAGGGGCCGGATAAGCCGCTTTTTCCCGACTATAAGGGCGATCCCAACTGTCGGAGGTGACATCGGCCGCGGGGTGAGGGGCAAGTTTTAAGGGGTTGCGTGCACGATCCATTTTACCCGACTCGATTTCAGCGATCTCCTTGCGGATCGAAATGAGTGCATCGGCAAAGCGATCGAGCTCTTCACGGGATTCGGATTCGGTGGGCTCGATCATCAGGGTGCCACCGACAGGCCAGGACATCGTCGGGGCATGAAATCCATAATCCATCAGCCGCTTTGCAATATCGTCAACCTCAATGCCTGCGGTTGCTTTGAAAGGGCGCAGATCGAGAATGAATTCGTGGGCGACCCAACCACCCGCGCCTCGGTAGAGGATCGGGTAGTGGTCGGAGAGGCGTTTGGCGAGGTAATTGGCGTTTAGAATTGCCACTTCGGTGCAGCGGGCGAGTCCTTTGCCACCGACCATGGCGAGGAACATCCAAGGAATGACCAAAATACTCGCACTGCCGTAGGGAGCGGAGGCGACGGCACCGACCTGATCTTTTTTCAGGGTCTGGTGAGGATGGGAGGGTAGGAAAGGGGCTAAATGGTCTGCTACCGCGATCGGACCAACTCCTGGGCCTCCACCTCCGTGCGGGATGCAGAACGTTTTATGAAGGTTGAGGTGGCAGGCATCGATTCCAAACTCGCCCGGCCGGCAGATGCCAACGAGTGCGTTCAGATTTGCGCCATCCATATAGACTTGGCCACCTGCCTGATGAACTTTTTTACAGAGGTCGCGGATGGCTGATTCAAAAACCCCGTGAGTGGATGGGTAGGTAACCATTGCCGCGGCGATTCGTGGTCCATGCTCTTTGATTTTGGCGTCGAGGTCGGCGAGGTCGACGTTGCCTTGGGCATCGCAACCTATGGGAACCACGCGAAATCCCACGAGAACGGCACTGGCAGGGTTCGTGCCGTGTGCGGAGACAGGAATGAGGCAGACGTCGCGATGAGTTTCACCTCTCGACTGGTGCCAAGCGCGGATGGAGAGAAGTCCGGCATATTCGCCTTGGGACCCGGCATTGGGTTGAAGAGAGACGTGGGGA
>Ga0209401_1000948_pt1 | contig 19576 bp, 21 predicted proteins | sample M_140807_MF_Meta_FD_187318 | JGI IMG/M metagenome (GOLD analysis project Ga0209401, IMG submission 187318) | Freshwater microbial communities from Lake Montjoie, Canada to study carbon cycling - M_140807_MF_MetaG (SPAdes) (version 2) | ecosystem: Environmental > Aquatic > Freshwater > Lake...
CTCACGTTTAGACAGAGTAACCAGTTGGGGGTGCGGGGGTTTTTCTCCCATCAATATCATCAACAATTTATTATTTTAAAATAGATTTATCAATCATTTTATTTCGTGCGATACAGTGTATTTAAGTTATTTAATTAATATATATTATATTTTCATATAATATATGTTAGGTTTTGTAATCGGTTTTTTAATAGAATGGTTTAGAACAATTATAAAGGAAATAAAATAATTTAGGCGTTATTTTTAGTTAAGCAAAAGTCATTTGGTTTCCTCACAGGAAATAATTAAAAAAAGTAGTTTTTTTGATAATAAATTAAAAACTAAAGGAAGGTATGTGTAGGAAACCTTGGTTTCCTCACTCACAGGAAATAATTAAAAAAAGTAGTTTTTTTGATAAAATTATTGAAAAAGGTTTTTAATTAAATAAAGGAAGGTATGTGTAGGAAACCTTGGTTTCCTCACGGTAAAAAGATTTTTTCATTTTTAATATTTTCAACGTGATGTGCTGTTAATGGGTCTTTTAACCAATTGTTATTTTTTAAAGTCTTCATTGAATCCTTTCTACCTGCACCAAGTATTGAGACTAAATCTCCCGCAGTTCTAAAGTTTTGATGGTTTCCTCCATAGTCTCTTGTCTTTTGTCCAATGGTATAGCCAGCATCTAAACCATAAAATTTATCTTCAGGTTTAGCCACATAGTTTCCAATACTTGAACCTAAACTATGACCTGACACTGTAGCACTATTCACACCATATTTTAATTTTGCTTTCCTTAGTGTTTCGTCTGCTTCTTTGTATCTATTGGTGTCTTTTAACTTACCCGCAGCAAGATAAGCATCAGTACCCCAGTCTTTTAAGTTATGAGTTCCAGCAATATTGTACAACAACTTTTTTGAAGTTGGATTATATAAAACTTGTTGATTGTCATTGGATAGTTTTTTATCAAGATAATAACCTTTAGTTTTATAAAATTTCTTTTGTTCTTTCAGTGGTTGATATGAGTAATGCAATGTATCATATAAACTAAGTTGATGATTATTTTGAATGGGTTTCTGGTAATTCATCTATATTATTATCATTAGATATTATTTCAGTTTTTAATTGCTTTTCTAGCATTTCTTCAAGAGGAGTCTTCACAGTGCTTATTATATCTTCAATGATTAAATCCGCTCCTGGTAACTGCATAAACCCTTCTGGACACGGCATTTTACCAATGAAATAATCTCTGCTTTTATAAAAGGTATTATATTGAACCTTTTCCCAATCGATTTCATCAGGTGGTTTAATAGTGAAGTTAAGTTCATTGGGTAAGATTCCTAAATTTAACTGTCTTATTAATTTCTTAACATCTGTCATTTTATAATATCTAATTAGAATTTATTTCTAATAAATTAAAGTTTTTGTAATATTTGCTTTCAACCAAATCAACATCTATGTGGTTATATGGTACATCAAAGACATAGTTAAATATTTTTAATGCATCTTCTTTATTCATATTGAATAACTCACTTGCTATTGAATTCCACTCTTCAATATTCTTTGGGCGGTATATTGTAATATAAGTAATTTGTTTCCTTAGTATACGTGGGAAATAATAATAAGATTGCAAAGTGAATATGAAACTACAGCATAAATGTCTTGCTTTAATAATCATTTTATTTAACTGAATGCAAACATCATTTTCTTTTAATGATGATGCAAAGTCGTCAATAATTATTGTTGAATATTCAATTTCTTTTTCCTCTTCTTCTTCGCTTGGTAGCTCTTCATCACCAATATACACTTTTTCTTTTTTCTCTTTCTCCTTTGTAGCTTCTTCTTTCTTTGATATTAATTCATTGTATATTTCATCAAGGAGTTTAACATTTAATTCGTGATAAACTTTGTCGTGTTTGGAAAAGGGATGATTTTTAACAGAGCTAAATGACGCACTAGGACATATATAATAAATATTGTGGAATTTATTGCGATAAAAATTCTTACTCTTGAACATATTGAGAAGCAATGATGTTTTACCAGACCCACCTGAACCAGTAAGAATGTATACCATACCATTACGCCTTGATATATTTTGATTTACAATATCAGGTATAAAAATATCTTGTTTTTCTTTAATTGGTTTAAGTTTATCCTTAACAGGGTTCTCAATCTCTATTATATCTTTTATTGTCATTATATATATATTTAATTAATAATATTTTTATTATTAAATTTCAAATTATTTTCTTTTCTTATTATATAAAATGAGCGATGAAAACGATTTAGAAAATAACGTCCCATTAGAAAAGACGAAAACAAAAATAGAGAAAATAGTTGATAAAGTGGTTTCTACAAAAAAACCAAGAACAGAAAAGCAGAAAGCACAATTTCAACAAGTGATGAGCAAAAGACAAGAAAATATTGAAAAAAAGAAACTAGAGAAAAAACTTGAAGCATCTAAACTATTAGCAGAAAAAGACCCTGAATTTTTTAAACAATTACACAGTAAAAATGACAAAAAAGAGCAAATTGTTGAAGTTCCAACACCAGTGTTTGAAGAACAAGTTAAACCAATTAAAAAACTTAAAGGTAAAAAAGAGCCAACAGTTATTGAACTTGACAATACTGATGAAGAGAGCGAGGAGTCTGTAATCATTGTTAAAAAGAAGTCTAAACCAAAAAAGAAGAAGAAAATTATTGTAGAAGAACCAGAGGAAAGTTCATCAAGCAGTGATGAAGATGTTGTCCAATTACCAAAACCCAAAAGGAACTTTGTATCACAGCAAAATAGAAAATCAGTCATCAAAATCCACGATAAACCTAGCGTCTTGGCTTACGAGAGTTACTTTGTCTAATTAAGCTCTGCACTGCTTCAGTAATAACATTTAAACTTTGACTTTTTAAAATATTTGGGTCGTCGCCGCCATTTGCTTCATATTGATTCAACTTATCATTGATTTTCTTTTGATTAGTTACAAACATTCTCATTTGTGTTACTGATAAATGGTTCAATGGGGAATATAAAATATGTGAGTTTTGTCCATTTAAGGATTTATACTCCTGTCTTAATTCAAGCTTTTTCAATTCCATTTTCCCAATGGGTTGAGGAACTGCGTCAGCCTGAGGTTTTATTGGTGTAAGTATTGGTTCAGCTTCATCTGGGATATACTTTGGCTCTGTAATATCTATTTCATCAAAATTAGGTTCTTGAGGTTTATATCCCATTGGTGATTGAAATCCTGTTCTTTTCATTTTTATTTTTCTTGGTTCTGGTATTCTTATGGTGGATACATCTGGATAAGGTGAAGGACTCGCAGAATCTAATTCATCAGTAAATGTTTGAGTGGATTGTCTTATTGGTGTATCATTGATATCATTGATTATTGGTTGCTTTGGTTCATCAAAATCAGGTCTAGAATCTCCTTCATTTACAAAAAAATTTGAGCCTTCTGTTTCTGCAAATGTTCCAAAGTTATCATTTTCATTTGGTAATTCTTCAATGACTGGTTTAGAGCTATCAAATCTACTGTATAAATAATTCATACCAAATCTGGTATTCTCTATTTGTTGTTGTAAAGCATCTTGAATTTGCATTAACCTTTGGTCATAACTATTTTCTAATAATGGTGTATTTGGTTCATTCATTCTTAGTTGTGGATTATCAATCAATTTTAGATTTGCTCTTTGTATTTCTGTTCCTAAATTAGATGAGTTTAAAAATCTGTTGTCAGGTAACGTAATTGAGTTTGAATCTGCATTAGCTTCTGTAGGGTGGCCTTGTGTTGTGTCATTCATTGATGATTTTCTTTTATTTTGTCGTCTTCTTCTTGGTGGATTATTGTTAATTACATATACAATATTTTTATTATTATTTGATATATGTGCTTTTGATTTTAATTTCATCTTATTATATAAATATTATAATATATTATTTTATAATATAATATTAAATGAATTTTATTAATAATTACAGTTATACAGAACAAAATGATTTAAGTGTTGTAAGTTGTTATTCTTTAAATACAAATTTAATTAGTAATGAGGAGTTTAACACATTAGATGGAATTGATACCACAAAGACTATACAACAACAAATCAATAATATTATGGGATTTACTGGTACAGTGTTAGGCATTACTGGACCTACAGGAGCTACTGGTTTTATTGGTGCAACTGGTGCAACTGGTTCTACTGGACCAACTGGTGAAAAAGGTGACCAAGGGCAAAAAGGTGACCAAGGACCAAAAGGAGACCCTGGAGGAGTAGACCCTACAACAGCAGCAGCAATTGCAGCAAACACTGCTGGATTAGCAGCTTTAAGTGCAACAGTTGGAACATTATCAACAACTGTTGGGGGTTTAGTCACTACAGTTGGAGGTATAACGACTGACATTGCTACAATAAATACTGATTTAGCTACATTAGATGGGAAAACACAGTTTCAAACGTGTAATGGTGTTGATACAACAGGATTTTTATCAAATTTAAATATTGGTGGAACGGTCAATCCAAGCAGAATTTCATTAAACAGTAGTACTGGAGATATAACTTCTGTGGGCAATATTCATTTAGGTTCAACTTTATTGTTGGAATCTAATGGAAATATGACTGGTAATCAAATAAGCTGTAGCACAGGGCAGATTGATAGTATAACTACAAACTCTTCATCAACACAAAATATTTATGGTAGTGTTATTAATATTGGTACAGCGAGTAGTATTAACACTGTAAGTATTGGTAGTGCAACAACATTAATTTATTTAAATGGTATACCATATATTCCTTGGTCATCTGCTTCAAGTTTTTTTGCTCAATGGTAGTAAATTTTTTAATAAAATATCAAAGACATCAAAGAATTTTAAAAACCACTCGATCGATTTGGGGTATTATCAGTAAAGGTGAAAACACTCATATTTAATTAAAATTAATTATAAATATTAATTTTTTTTAATGTGTAATATTAAGAATGACTACTAATAAATTAAAAAATGCTTGGATTTCAAATGATTCAACAACTTTAACAGGGAATTACTCATTGATAAATGAAGGTACAACTCAATTAAAAAAATCAACAAATATTGGAGTGAGTGGTGTATCAGGTAATCAATTGGTAGTTTATGGAGATATTAATTATACAGGCAATTTACTTAAAAATGGTGTTAGTGATACTGTTTCATTAAGTGGAACAAATAATTTTACTGGTAGTAATACCTTCAACAATTTAACTTATTCAAATATTAGTTCCAGTATAGCAATAACAAATTATGATTTTTCAAATCCAACTTTTTCAGGAAGTGGAACTCAAGTAAATAATCTTTATACAGGGTCTGGTACATACAGTGGATATACAGGATGGTCATTTAATTCATCTAGCTCCTATACAGTAGCTATTTTATCAGGGGCTTTTAATGGTGGTTATTATGTGACTTACTTTCCAACAACCAGTAATAAAGCATTAATTATACAAAGTAATAGTAATAATGATGTTCAAGCAAAAACAAACAGTATCACTTTATCAAAAGGAGAATACCTTTTTACATTTCAATTACAAACACAATTTGCATCATTGACAAATGTTAGTGTGAATAACTCTTCAATAAGTAATGTAATAAATACTATAAGCAGTTTAAGTGGATTAGCTCCAGCGAATAATTATCCTGATTGGGTGAAATATCAAATAGCTTTTGTATTAAGTTCTACAACACAAGTACAATTCATATTTACAAATACATCAGCTAGTTTCAATAATTATGTTTTACTAAGTAATCTTACTTTAACATTAAACAACTGCGTTGTAATTGCAGATAATCTCAATACATCAACTATTGGAGGAAGTCAAAGTATTTTAAATAATGTATATGTCAATAGCGGTTTAAGTGTTAATAGTGGAGGGGCTAATATCATTGGAGGTTGCAATGTAAATTCAGCATATGGCTCAAGCAATACTGTTATGAATACAACTCTAGGAAGTGGTTCATCAACAAATAATAATTTCAATGTAGCTATTGGAAATGGAGCATTGCAGTCAGGAACAGCTAATAACAGGAATGTAGTTATTGGAGCAGGTACAATGGGTTTTAGCAATTCAGCATTAGCGTGTGATAATGTATGTGTGGGTTATCAAATCATAGCAAATAATATAAATCAATGTGTTTTAATTGGTAGTAAAATAAATACAACAAATAACAATAGTAATAACGTATGTATTGGGTATAATATTGGAGGATTTGCTGGAGGAATAGGAGGCTCACAGAATGTTTGCATAGGTTCATCTCAATTTCAAGCTTATAATGGTTATTCAACATTAACACCAAATAATAATGTAAGCATTGGAACATTTAGTCAGCAAAACTCTGGAGATTTTTACAATACATCAGTAGGAAATTATTCTTTACAAAATATTATTGGAACAAATGGTCTTAATGGTAATACTACTCAATATAATAGTTCATTGGGTTATTATTCAGGTCAAGTACAACAGCTTTATAATAAATGTACTTTTCTAGGAGCTTACAGTGATATGTCAGTAAATAATATTACAAATAGTACAGTTATTGGATATGGTACTGTATGTGGTACTTCAAATACAATACAGTTAGGAAGTCATAATGAAGATGTAGTTATAACAGGAAATCTTAAAAATGGTAGTTCTACAATAACTTCAACGCAATTTACTTATTTAAGTACATTAACAGGAAGTATTGGAGCAACGGGAGCAACAGGAGCAACTGGAGCAACTGGACCAACTGGACCTAATGGTGTTGTAGGTGTATTAACACAGTCATCAATACAAAATGGATATGTGGATTTATCAAGTAATCAAACAGTAGGAGGAGTAAAAACACTAAGTAATCAACCAATTATTGGAGGAGTTAAAATAAACACTGCGTCATCCAATATAATTACATTTAATAACGGTAATATAAATTTAACATTTCCCTGCAATCAAGTCATTCCAATTTACACAACAAATACATCTGCATCTACAATAACACTACCTTTAATTACTTCAAGTAATGTAGGCTCTACAATAACATTAAGAAGAGTAAATCATAATGCTACTACAGCTACAGTAAATGTCGTAGGCGTTTCTCAATGGGTGATTACAAAGACGAATACAAATTATACTACTTTAAATTTTAGCAGTCAGTTTATTGCATTACCTTATGTAAATAACTCACCTGCAGTGACTATAAAACAAGCTCTTATCGATAGTCTTGATGCTACATTGATTAATTTTACAAGAATAGTATCAATAACAGGTACAAACAGTACGACGACTAATTTTGTACCATCTGCAAGTTTAACTATTACAGGTAGTATTTCAGGAACAACACTTACATTGGCATCTGCACCAGGTCCAAGTATTATTGGTTCATTGATAGGTGGAACTGGATTACCAAATTCAGCTGTCTGGATAGTTTCAGGTTCTGGTACTAGTTATGTAATAAGTCAAAGTTTAACAGTAGCTTCCACATCATTATCTTTTTATAGTGCTTATTGTAAAACGTCTGGTACTTTAGATGCATTAAATACACCTAACGCGACTATTGGTGATTATATAACAACACCAAATTGGACAATAACATTACCACCTGTAAAGATAACAGCAATAAGTTATACAACAGGAAGACCAACATTCACATTATCTAAAGCAATTACCGTTCAAACAAGTCAGTCATTCAGTTTTTATCCAGCGGGATTATTACCATTTGAAAATTCAAGTTCATTGTACGCTATACCAACAAATTGTTTTTTAATAGGAATTCCTGATAATACATATATTAATATTAAATGGAATTCAGCGGGAGTACCCAGTGGAGTATTGACCACTAATACTGCAACACCGGGTTCTTTAGGTTCAATAACATTGACTTTAATAGATTATCCAATAACATATGCGTGGTATGAAAGTTGAAAACCTAGGTTTTCAACAGCTTTCCTCTTTTTTAGAAAGTTATTTCTATATGTTTTATTTTAAAAGATTATCTCATTTAGTAGTATAAAAATGTTTGATTTAAGTTTAATTACTTTGAAACACAATATATTTGTGGATGCAAAGTATAATCAAGCAAAAAAACTAATTATTGATAGGATTAATGAACTTAATCTAACTGATATCAAATACAAAAATGATAATGAGTTTCTCACCTTTGTTTGTAATTTAATTGAGAACTTAATAACTAAAAATGACAAAGTCTCCAAGAAAGAATTAGCAATTGATATTTTTAAACAAGTGTTTCAAATTGAAAATTATGACGAGCTGGATTTATTAAGAAAAAATGTAGATTTCATTTGCAATCAGGGTACATTGGTAAAAAAGTTATCATATTATAAATTATTTAAAGTTGGTATTCGAGAATGGTTTAGAAAAAAATAAATAAGGAAATGCTTGTTTTAAAAGATTATGGCGAAAGTTTAGCAATAAATTATTTATTAAATTATTTTAATATTCCCTATACTTTAGATTTTTATAATGTTATAACAAATACACCAATAAACATATTAATTAATATTATTGCTTTAAAATATGGAATGAGTCCTTTAGTTATAAGTTTAATTATTAGTTTTTTACTTTAGGTGAATTAATATCTTATACTATTAATATGAACTTGAAATTATACATTGTTGATGTTAATACAGGTGAGCTTATTTACACCAATCCAAATGAAATATTCTGGAAGAGGGTTGCTTTTCAACATTCAAGGCATAGCAAGAAAAATAAAGGTTTTTATAAAGCTAGTTACCGGTTTCCATCTGTAGCCTCTTTTTACAATAGTTTATTATGTAGGAATCATCATTCGACCAATTTAGATAATCCTCACCAGTAAGTGTATATACTCTGCTATCAATAGGATTATTATTTAAATCATACAGTATACAAGCTACTTTTACATATTCAAATAATTTTAATTCAAAAACGTCAACAGTTATTGAATTAAGAGTTATACTTTTTTTCAGTGGTGGATATATAGTTATATTACTACTCATTTATTATTAAATAAGATAATTATATTACTTAAATATATATATTTTAAATATGAGTAGTAATGATGTTGAATCTATGCAAATTCATTTAAATAGTAAATTTGCTGACAATTATATTAATAATTCATATTGTAATTGTGAGTTTTTCTTACCAGTTATTGAAATACCACCACAGCATCATATTTATATTAGTTGTATTCTAGCTAATATACCATACAGTTTTTATAACATTGATGTAAATAATAATAAATTTGTATTTGTTGTCAATAACATATCAACAACTACAATGACCATCCCACCAGGTAATTATAATGTATATCAGTTAATGAGTTATATAGATACTCATAATACTCAAATTACTTGTTCTTATGATATTATAACAAATAAAATAACTTTTTCACATCCAACTTATGATTTCTATTTTTCACAGTCATCTACGTGTTTAGAATTATTTGGATTTAAAAGTAATGATAGCCAATTATCAATGACATCCTCATTTGGTAAATTAACATCAAACTATTGTATAAATTTACAGTCAAAACATTGTATATGTGTTCAAGTAAATTATCAAACAGGTAATATTAATATAAGTAATAAATTATCTAACAATATATTAGCTTCAATACCTGTAAATGGTGCTCCTTATTCAATGATTGTCTACAGAAATAATAATTCAGGTTTCCGCTCTAATTTATACACGAATACATTAGGATATTTGAATGTAAAACTGATTGACCAAAACAATAATATAATAAATTTAAATGGCTGTCATTGGACATTGACTTTACAATTAGATATAGTAAAATTTGTAGATAATTAAATACATTTTTTTATAAATTTTTTTAAAATCTATTAATATAAGAAAAAAATGTCAATATCTCAAAATGCTTCATTAGTATTATGTACTAACAATGGAACCTCAAATACAAATAAAACATCAACAACTTGGAATAATATTAATTTAAGAACTTTATTAGGTGATATGTATGATAAATATGATATGTTTAATTTATGTCTCAATACTGTATCAACATCAACCTCAACAAATAATATTTATAAATCATTTAATGATAGTAATGTTATCATAAGAGTATCAGGAATACCATTTATCAATAATAGTTATAATATTGGCAGTTTATACAATAGTAATACAAATTATGCAACAATTGGAACATTTCAATTCGGTACTACAGTTATTAATCCAAGTAGTACATTTCAAGGCTCAATTGCTTTAAACTCTGCAACACTTACTGTACCTTCTGGAACACTTTTAGCAACTGGTTCTGTTATAGCCTTTTATGACCCAAATTTAAATGCTTATAATACTAAAACAATAGTAGCTCCAGCAAGTGCAACCACTTATACATTAAATTCTGTAATAGGTGCTACTGCTGTTGGCACTACTACAATAAATGTGTATTCATTTACCTCTGCTACTCAATACTTTTATGGTAGTAATATAGCTACCTTTGGTAAAAATCAAGATGTATGTAATCTTACTATAGATTATTTAAGAGTAAGTGATTTAATACAACCTGAAACTTTTGGAACTAATACTTTTCCAAATACCACATTTATATTTGATATTTTTGGAATTGAAAAAGATAAAGGAAATTTAAATGGAACAAGGTTATAGAAAAGTAGAAAACCTTAGGTTTTCCACACCTTTCCTCTAAAAAAAATATATTTTGTATAAGTATAATAAAAATGATTGGACATAAAAACTCTAAGAAATTTCATAGTGTTGGTCAAAAACTTGGTATGGCAGTAAATACTATGGGTCAAAAATTAATACCTTTAGCACAAGTTGCTGCACCTCATATTGTATCTTCTGGTTTAAATATTATTGAAGCTCACAAATCAAATTCATCTGCTTTAAATTATTTACCTATGGGATTAAAACATAAAGAAAAATCAAGTAAAAGTAATTTGGAGAAGTAGAAAACCTTAGGTTTTCCACACCTTTCCTCTTTTTCCACCTTTTTCCACCTTTTTACTCTTTTTATTATATTAATTATTTTAATTAAATAATTAAAATTATTATCTCAATTTATTGTATAAAAAAATGCTTGTAAAAAACCTCAAATATGGTTCAAAAGTAGAATCTGCTCCCTGCAGAAGTACACGTGTCAATATTCAACCTCAAAACGGAAGCGGGCCCTATAATTTAAATGACCAAATCATTATCAATATACCAACAAGAAATAATCTCGTTTTAGTTCCAACAGAAAGTTATTTGAAATTTACTGCAACAGTTACATCTGGAGCAGCCAATAACATTGTAAGATGGGATAGCTGTGGTGCTCACGGTATGATACAAAGATTGAGGGTCTGGAGTGGGAGTAACTTGTTAGAAGATATTGACTGTTATTCATTGTTAGCAAAAGAATTATTTGATTTACAAGTTAGCTCGGATTCAACCTATGGAAAACACAATATTTTAGTAGGAACACGAAATGACTTAATAGCAACATTACCTGATATTACTGCTGGTGCTGCCTACACACAAGCTGATATGGTTGCACTAGATAAAGCTAGTATTTCGTGCTTACAAGTAAATTCTGGTGAAAGCTTAGGAACTTTAGCATTAAATGGAACATACCAGGCAACTTATTGTTTAAATTTGGTATCTATCCTAGGAACTTTATCAAATCAATATTTTCCAGTGTTTGCTTGTACATCTGCTCCAATAAGAATGGAAATTCAATTAGCAAGTACTGCTGTTAATGCTCTGAATGCTTCTCAAACAATTAACTCAATAGTATTGACAAACGTTGAATATGTAGCAAATTTCATTGAATTAAGTGATAATGCAATGGGTATGATTTATTCAAGCCTTCAGGGTGCTCCTCTTCAATATGTTGTTCCATCATACAGAAATTATCAGTATTCTTATTCATTGGGTGTAGCACAGACACAAGTTTCATTTCCAGTTCCTGCAAAGTTCTCAAGTCTAAAATCAATCATAGTATCTGTACGTGATAAACTCACTGGTGCTGCAACCTTTTTCCCATTTAGTTCTTGTACAATGCAAATCATTGATTATTCATTTAGAGTAGGTTCTACAATAATGCCAACCAAGAATCCAACAACACTACAAGAAATGTTCTGTGAAGTCCTCAAAGCTGTTGGTAGTATGAGTGATTTAAATCACCAACCATCTATTGAAAAGACTTCTTATACTTTACAAGGCTCTGTTGCTAATGATGCTCCTGGTTCAGTAAACAGTGGTTCATTTTATTTAGGTTTAGATTTAGAATCCTATTCTAATGCTGATAAATCAGCAATATTTGCTGGATATAATTCAAATACTGATGATATATTCTGCATAATGAATTTTGCTGCTCAATCTGCAGCGACAACAGTACGCTTTGATGCTTTTGCTATGTTTGACCAAGTATTAGTATTTGAGAATAACACAGCGTATGTTAAATTCTAGTAAAATCTACCGCAAAAACTAGAGGAAAGGTGTGGAAAACCTTAGGTTTTCTACTTTGATAACACCCCAAACCGATCGGATTGATTTTACAAATCATTGATGTCTTTGATGAATTATTAAAAAATCGTTTTTTATTATTAATTTTTTTTCTAATTATATATTATAAGAAAATAAATGAATAAGAAAAATAGTGATATTGAGTTTGGATTAAATAAAGAAGATGAGTATTATGAATTATTAAAAGATTGTTTTGATGAAACATTGGAAAAAACGAATAACAAATATAATCTATTTGATTATATTGGTGAAGATTGTTATATTGAATTAAAATCACGTAGAAATACACATAATAAATATCCTGATACAATGGTAGGTTATAATAAAATAGAATTTGCAAACTCTACCTATAAAAATGTTGTATTTTGTTTTGCTTTTACTGATGGATTGTATTATTATAAATTTAACAAAGATGATTTAACTCATAATAAATTAAGGTTTGACATTGGAGGGCGATGTGATAGAGGTAAGGAAGAGTATAAACAATACTGTTATATACCTATTGAATTACTGAAACGAATTTAAATCTACTTAAAAAATATATATTCATATTAAGTAAATATGAATATGGATACTTATAAAAAAATCAAAAATAGAGACTTTATTAATAAATATAATAATTTCTTGTTAAATATTAAAAATGAACGCACTTCAAGAGGAATTAGGGATTACACAGAAACAAAAGACATTAACAAAAACAATACAAAAACCAAAATTTTATAATAAAGTTAAGGACAATACATTATTAAAAGAGGATTTTAATTTTATGGCAGATTTATTATTTTTACCAACAACAAAAGAAAAGTTTAAATATTTATTTGTTATTGTTGATTTGGCGACTGATGAATTTGACTGCGAACCTTTAACAGATAAAACAGCATCCCAAGTTGTAAAAGCAATTTATGCAATAAATAAAAGAAATTTTGTTAAAATTAAACCTGATGAAGGTCAAAGTATTAGAACAGATGATGGCACAGAATTTAAAGGTTCATTTAATCAATGGATGTACAAAAATTCAATTTTACATAGAATTGCTCAACCTAATAGGCATATACAGTTACCAAATGTTGAGAGATTAAATGGAATATTGGGAAAACTGCTCAATGGTTATATGAATTCTAAAGAAGAAGAAACAGGAAAACCTTATAGAGAATGGACTGATAAAATTGATTTAATAAGAACTAAATTAAATTATATACGCAAAAAAGAATTACCTGATGATATATTTACTTATGTGTACCCATTATGGAATCCTTATAAAGCAATTGAAAGTATAAGTAAGAAGAAAAAACCTGAGATTCGCTATGAAGAAATTAAACCTAAATATAAAGTAGGCGATTTAGTGTACGTTGCTTTGGAAACACCAGAAAATGCACTTGGCAAAAAAATGAAGGGTTTATTTAGAAATGGCGATTACAGATTGACAAAAGAACCACATAAAATTACTAAAATATTGTATTATCACGGACCACCTTATTATAGGTATTTGGTCAATACCTTTAATGGTGTTTCATACCAAGAAGCAGAGTTAAAACCTGCTACAGGTGAAACTGAAGAAAAATATAAAGTGAAAAAGATTATAGGTAAAAAAACTGTTAAAAAGGTATTGTATTATAAAGTATGGTGGAAAAATTATAAAAAAGCAGAATCCACCTGGGAAAAAGCAGAAGATTTAATTGATGATGGTTTACAAGATTATATTGATGAATTTAATGAAGGGAAGTAATAACCTATGTCTCCTCACAATTAGCACAAAGTTTTAAACCTCTATCGATTTCATTATTGCATTTCTTGCATAAAAAAGTTAATTTCATTACATTTTTAAAATTAATTAATCCGGTAGATTTACTTTCTGTACACATATTTTCAACATTAAATGACACATTGGATTTATATACAATATTATCCACCATTATTCTTACAATTTCTAATGGGTGATTATTATATGCGATTTCAGTCATAATTGTGCGACTATAGGATAATAAAAATGGTTTTAATCTAATATTAAACTTATATGGGTCATCTCGTTTTATTAATGTATAATACTGATTACTAAAATTATTACTGCAACTTGTACATACATATTCAGTTTCCTGTTTTTCATTGAATCCATATTCATATTCCCCCAAATCATCTTCTTTTACATATATGGTGTTTTTCCTGCTTAATGCTCCCCAAACTGAAGACATTAAATGCTTGATTAATTTATTTTTAGGATACTTTTGTTTAAATGCGTTTAATTCATTGTACCAAGTACCAAATATTTCTTTCGTGAAAATTAAGTCGCTATCTTCATATAGGTATGCATTATATTTTAAATCATTGATTAAAGTAATTTTAATATTAAATTCTTGTTGATACTTTATTGCGTCTAATAATGAATAATGTGTATATACATTTTCGCGACTATAATTGAAGAAAAATCCTGGATTATCACATTCAATAATTACATTATAAAAACCAAATTTAATATTATTATAATCTAATTTCAATAATTTAACTTCTTTACCTTTGTTTAGTGGTATTTGTAGATTAAAACTGGAATCTCCCAATAATCTTGGGAAAAAGGAGTTATAATCATATCCATAGCAATCATATGTACCAGGATTACAAAACATTAACCCACCATTATTACACTTTTCAAAATATGAACTCTCTATATAATTGATTTTATCAAAATTATTTTTTTTAATATTATATATACTCTTACTATAATTATAAAATGTTTCGATTACATTTAATTCATTGGTGTCTTTAAAACAAAAATAGGTTAAATGCGATTTATGTTCTTTATAATGCTCATACAATTCTTTATTCCATTGTTTAAAATCATTGTAATATTTCTTTAATCCTTCATCGCTTTTATCATAATGTGCAAACATTTCATAACGCTTCTTTAGTGTTTTCAGTTCTGTGTGTGATACAGTCTTTAATGTACCATAGTTTGTATAGGGGTCAAGAACCCTATATTTATTGTCTTCTTGTTTAAAATAGATGTGGTGAATTTTTTCGCTACTCATTTTTTCTTATATATATTATTAATATTTTCTTTTTATATTCTTTTCTTATTATAATTAAAATTAGAAAAAATAAAAATCAATTTTTTTTTTTTTATAAAAAAATCTACTTAATTACTGTTATTTCCATACTATAAAAGTATTCATAATTGTCTGTGTCTTTCACCCTGTTTTGAAAATATTCGTGAAAATGTTGAAAATTTAATGAATTTTCATTAAATCCCTTGAATGTAAATAATCCTGTATTACATAATGCTCTTACCATAACTTTTTCTGCACTGTAAGTTTTTGAAAAGTTATTATAAATATCTTGAAATAATATCGAATTTATAGTTTTTTTATCTTTTCTATCAATGTGGTATGTTTTTCTGTGGTAATCATTACCATTTTTAACTTTAATGAGTTTATTATCAATTTCAGTAATGTTTAATAAATTAGCCATTTCTATATATTATTATAATATTATTTTCTTATATTCTTTTCTTATTATTAAATAAATAATAGGAAAAATAAAAATCAATTTTTTTTATTTTATAATAAAATTGAGGTGTTTTCACTTTACTGATAACACCCCAAATGGATCGATTTGATTTTAAAACTTCTTTGATGTCTTTGATATTTTATTAAAGAAATGAGTCTAAATTTAAATTAAGTTTACTACACATATTAATAATATGTTGAATAGATTTATAATGCTTATCATATTTTGTGCAATAATGATTACAATAAATACATAAGTTTGTTGCTCTACGTTCTCGCATATATTCTCTCATATATTCTCTTTTAGACATTCCTTTAATCATTTTCTTTATATACTATATTATTTAAAGTTTCTTAAGTTCATTAAGAAAATCTTTGTTATGTATTTTATCCTCATTCATAGCATCAAAAATCCTGATATGCTTTAATAACTCAATGTATTTACTGTGTATATATTTCTTTTTATTGGTTTTATTGCGTCCTCCTCCTTTGTTTGTACAAATGTAAAATAAATTAATTAATGTACTGTATGGAATATTGAACCTTTTATGAATATCGCTAATACTCTTAACATATTCAACGCTGTAAGAACCATCAGTATTTAAAATTTGTAAAATAATTTTATTGTTGTTAGTGATTTTATTTAAAAATTCCTGTTTTTCACTATTCATATTTTCAGTTTCCATATTATATATATATAATTAGATTATTTTTAAGTTCTTTTATTTTTAATAAATTTTATTATTTTCTTAATAATTTGATAAAAAAGTATTTAAATCATTTACATTATAATCCCTCGTTGTTTCATCGTCTTTCACTTCTTCCCATTCAACCATTGGTTTATCATTGTAATTTACTTCTTCAATAGTTATTTCATCAAAACTGAATGAACCTGTTCTAAGCTCTTTCAATTCATTATCTTTGGCTTCCAATAATCGCTTTAAATCTTCAATCTGTTTCTTAAGGTCTTCTGTTGTTTCCAATGATTCATTGATTGATTGCATTTCATTTGCTTTATCTTCTTCTTTTTCCTTTGCACGTTCATTTTCTGTTTTAAACCTACAATTTACCCAACAACCTTTGGACGCCTCAGCTTCTGTCAATTTGCTTTTGCATCTACGTCCAGATGGGTCATAAATTAAAGGTATTTGTAAATCTTTAGCAATGCACCTAAACTTATCAATTAATGTCTTATTCAAAATATTAGCATTAGGCTTTTTAATAAATTCTTTGTAGGCGTATAACATATCATCCTTACTGATTAAATGTCCTACTGCTGATTCATTTGTTATCAATTCTTGTTGGACAAAATCTTTAAATGGGTTGTCAGTTTCTTCCACTAACTTTTTATCATTCTTAAAATTATCATTGTACACAATATCAATTTTTTTGTTTATTAATAAATGACTTCTTTCAAATATGATATCTGCCCAAGCATCCAATAAACCTTTTTCAACAATCTCTTTTTTTAAATTTTTATTTCCCTTAAATATGTGTTTAGATTCATCGATTAAATGCTCCTTATCTTTATCTATAATAAATAATGATTTATGATAGTACGCCTCTACTCTTTTCTTTGTTCCGCTATCTTCCATTGGTAATTTGGGCATTGTATTAGAAGTAAAAAATAATCCCGATTGGTGCTCGACGTTATTACTTTTGTCTTTGAATAGAACTGTAGTTTGCAATGCACCCTCAATAAAAAGTTTAAACAAACTGTTATCAATATTTTCATCAATCATTTCGTTGACACAAGTCATTAAAATATGCTTATCATATTTAAACGTATTTAATATCTTGTCTCGTTTTGGATTTCCTTTGGAAAATGCATCTTCTTTTAGTTCTTTAAAATAACATTCAAATGATAATTTACAAAAGTTCATTACAGTTGATTTACCTGATGAACCAACACCCAATAAAAATGTATTTTTTACGTAATCTGCTGATAACCCCGCCATTGTTCTCCCAATAATATTTAATATAATATTCCTGTCTCCTTCATCAACATAAATCTTTTTGATATGTTCCATAATTTCTTCTCTTTGTGATTGCTTTGATGGTTTATATTCTCTTTTGATGTAATGTGTGATGAAGTGCTCTCCTAATACTCGCTGTTTAAACTTTAATGTTTTTAAACACATATAGCCATTAATATAATGAATTTGCTCTTTATATTTGTCGAATTCTATATCATTTCTTGTCAAGTACTTTTTAATCTGTGGAATATACTTTTTAATAGATGAGTTTAGAAAAATATTTGATAATTTGCTTTGATGTTTACTCTTTTCTTTTTTCTTTTCTGCATTTGACATTTGTTTAAACTTTTTTTGATTAATCATCATATTAATTAATGATTCTTTATCGCTTGTTGATAATTTTTCATAAGACGCACTGAGATAGGTGGATACTTTTACAAGGACGTCTTCATCAATATTTCCAATAAGTTCTTCATATATAACATTGCTTTTAACCTCATAAATTATATCCTTTTGAACAATAACTTTGTTTTTAATGTATTGGCATACAATAGATGCTTGGTGGACTGGGTCTATACTTGCGATTAATTGAGCGATGTCTTTGGAATTCAATAGTTGGTAAGTCATTTTTTCTTATATATTATATCAAGATTTTCTTTTTAAGTTCTTTTCGAATTAATTAAAATTAGAAAAAATAAAAATCAATTTTTTTTTTTTCTTAATAAAAGTGGAATTCCAAATTTTTAATAAAAGTGAGGTTTCCTACACATTTAATTAAAAAATTACTTTTTTCAATAATTTTATATGAGGAAACCAAGGTTTCCTACACATACCTTCCTTTAATCAAAAAAATTACTTTTTTTAATTATTTCCTACAGTGTCTTGAATTTTCCTAAAACAGGATTTAAAAGTCTCGTATACTTATCATATAGAATTTTGCTACAGGACTTTACAGGACTTGACAGGACTTTTCAGGACTTGACAGGACTTTGCAGGACTTGACAGGACTTTACAGGACTTGACAGGACTTCATTATTAAATTAATTGAATTTTTACAAATTTACCTATAATTGTATACACTGTATCGCACGAAATAAAATGATTGATAAATCTATTTTAAAATAATAAATTGTTGATGATATTGATGGGAGAAAAACCCCCGCACCCCCAACTGGTTACTCTGTCTAAACGTGAGGAAACCAAGGTTTCCTACACATACCTTCCTTCGAATATCAATCCCTATTCCATACCTGGAATAGGAATTGGAATTTAGATATTTTATATATATATTTTTATTTTTTTTAAATTTTATTTTTAAAACACTTTATTCTTAAAATTCCAATTCCAAAATTCCAGTTTAAAATTATTAATAAAAACATTTAATATTATAATATATATTTTGGAATTGGAATTGGAATTTATATATTTTATATACTATTTTTATTTTATTTCTTAATTTTATTTTTTAAACACTTTATTCTTAAAATTCCAATTCCAAAATTCCAGTTCAAATTTTATTATTAAAACTATTGATGAAAAAATATAACTATTTAAAATATTTATTGTGAAAACATACAATGTTTAAAATTATTTTTGATTACATCTATACAATGAAAACATTTTTTTTTTTTTTTTTTTTT
>Ga0209401_1000949_pt1 | contig 19548 bp, 19 predicted proteins | sample M_140807_MF_Meta_FD_187318 | JGI IMG/M metagenome (GOLD analysis project Ga0209401, IMG submission 187318) | Freshwater microbial communities from Lake Montjoie, Canada to study carbon cycling - M_140807_MF_MetaG (SPAdes) (version 2) | ecosystem: Environmental > Aquatic > Freshwater > Lake...
TAAATCAATTATATCTTTACGGACTAAAAGATATTAAAAAAAAATCTAATATTGTTAAGAATATTTATCTACACGATTCTTATTCATCCATAAGCTTAAAACAAGATCTTCAATTCTCCGCGTCTAATAAAAAAGAAGCACTAGCTTACATTATTGATAGTAGTACTTTATTTTTAAATATAAAAAAAAAATTAAAAAGTTTAAAAAATATTAATTTTATTAAGAAAGAAATATCGTCGATTAATGACAACAAATTTTTTAAAGAAATTACTTTTAAAGATTTAATTAAAGAAAATTATAATCTTATTATTTTTGCTTCTGCTAATAATCTTTCTTTATTATCAAAATTCAAATTAAGAAAAGTTGTAGATAGGCCTTATAATGAGAATGCATATGTTTTTAATCTGTTTCATAAAAAAATTATAAATAATTCTGCAAGACAATTTTTTTTAAAAGATGGACCTTTGGCTTTTCTCCCAGTTTCAAGCACAGAGACTTCTGTAATTTGGTCTATTAAAAATAATTCAGTTAATGAAAAATATGTATCAAATAATAATTATTTATCGAAATTTTTGAATAATCATTTTAAAGAATTATTTAAAGAAATAATCTCTATCTCTGAGATTAATAAGTTTAATCTAAATTATATTTTTAATGAGTTAAAAGATTCCAAAAGAACTCTACTATTTGGTGAGATAGCTAACAAAATCCATCCTATAGCTGGTCAGGGTTGGAATATGACTTTAAGAAATATATTTTCTTTAATTAAAGTTATTAAATATTGCGAAAATTTAGGTCTAGAGATTGGCAATGATATTTTTATTAAAAAATATTTAGATGAGACAAGTTTAAATAATCTTACTTTTGTAACATTGATCGACGGGATAAGAAAAATATTTGATGTTAAGATCAATAGTTATGCTTTCATAAGAAAAAATACACTTTCAAATCTGGATAAGAATTTTTTTATTAAAAAGAATTTTGTTAATATAGCTAATAAGGGTTTATTTATTTAATTCCTCAATTTTAAGAATTTTACTTTTCAAGTTAACACCGCCCTTTGCTGAAAAACCGCCTAATAAACCATCAGACCTAATCACTCTATGACAAGGAATAAAAAGTAATAATCTGTTTTGACCACAAATTCTTCCAATATGTCTTGGGTGTATTTTTGTTTTTTTAGAAATAAAATTATAAGAGATAGTTTTTCCATAATTTACTTTTTTAATTTCATTCCAAACTTTTAATTGTATTTTCGATCCATTAGCTTTTATTTTGAATGTAAATTTTTTTATTTTTTTATTTAAAAATTGCTTTATTTGATTTTTAACTTTCAATAATTGGGTGGTACTTCTTTGTGTTGTTATTTTTCTAAAAGCAATATCAGTAATATAACCTTCATTTTCTATAACAGAGATAAAGCCAATTTTTGTTTTAAAAGATAATTGGAAAGTTGACATTTATATTAAAACTAAATCATATCATTTTTTTATGTCAATATTCGCGTTAGCTACAGCACCTGGAACATCCGGTTTGGCAGTTATAAGAGTCTCCGGAAAAGAGGCTTTTAAAGTAGCCAAAACCATAACTAAATTTAAAAAAATCAAACCAAGAGTAGCTAATTTTTCTTCATTTTATGATCATAAAAATAAGATCATTGATAAAGGAATTTTTATATTTTTTCCAAAACCTAATAGCTACACCGGAGATGATGTGGTTGAATTCCATATTCATGGAAGCAATGCTGTTATTAAATATTTTTTAAAAACCTTATCTAATTTTAAGAACTGTAGATTAGCCAAACCAGGCGAATTTACTAAAACTGCTCTTCTTAATAAAAAAATTAATTTGTTACAGGCTGAAAGTTTAATTGATTTAATAAATTCAGAAACAGAACTTCAAAGAATTCAGGCTTTAAAAGTAATGAACGAAGATACAACGAAAGTTTATACTAGCCTAAGAAACGAAATGATCAAAATACTCTCAGATTATGAGGCTGTCATTGATTTTTCCGATGATGAAGTGGGAGATAATGTCTTTTCGAATAATAGAGATAAGTTATTGAAAATAAATGACAAAATTAGACAAATAATACGCAATGGGGAGAATTCGGAAAAAATTAGAGATGGATTTAAGGTTTCAATCATAGGACCAACTAATTCTGGGAAATCATCATTAATTAATTGCTTATCTAATAGGCAAGTTTCCATTGTTTCTAATATACCTGGCACAACGCGTGATCTTATAGAAACAAGTGTTATGTTAAATGGAAAGTTAGTTAGGTTTTTTGATACAGCTGGTTTAAGAAATTCAAAAAATATTATTGAAAAAAAAGGAATTTCGTTAACTAATAAAAATTTAAAAGATTCTGATTTAAAATTAATTGTTTTTGATCACACAAAAAAAATAGATAAAAAAATTTTAAAATTATTTGATTCTAAATCAATTTTAGTTCTAAACAAAATCGATATTAAAAGCTCAATTAAATTTTTAAATGATAAAATTTACAAACCACTTAAAATTTCTGTGAAAAAAAATATAGGAATCACCAATCTTGTTAAAACAATATCTGGAAAAATTGATGAAGACTTTAAACTTAACGGAGACAATATAATTTCAAGACAAAGACATACAAAAAGCCTTGAAAACACAGTATTTTTTATCGAAAGATGCCTTAATAAAAAATCTATCGATCAGATTGATCTTGCAGCAGAAGATTTAAGATTAGCAGTTAGGAACCTTGGAGAAATAGTTGGATATGTCAATGTTGAGGAATTATTAGATATAATCTTCAAAGACTTCTGTATCGGTAAATAGTTTAAAAATAACTTATCTTTTAAGTTAATGGGATATATAAACCCCGTATGAATTTAGAGAAAAATTTTGATGTAATTGTAATTGGAGCCGGACACGCTGGTTGCGAAGCTGCTGCTGCCTCTGCAAGATCTGGGGTTAATACCGCCCTTATTACAAATTCACTTTCCACAATTGGTGAAATGTCATGCAATCCTGCAATAGGTGGATTAGGGAAAGGTCATTTAGTTAGAGAAATTGATGCATTGGATGGTGTCATGGGAGTTGTTGCCGACCAATCAGGGATACAATTTAGATTATTAAATAGCAGCAGAGGTCACGCTGTAAGAGGACCAAGAACTCAATCTGATAGAGAACTTTATAAAAAATATATGCAAAAAACACTATTAAGTTATTGTAATTTAAGTCTTTTTTACGATCCTGTAACAAAGTTTGAATTTAGTAAAAACAAAATTATTTCAATTGAAACTCAGTCCGGAATTTCACTCTCGGCAAAAAAATTTATTTTAACTACTGGCACTTTTTTAAATGGTCTTATTCATATTGGAGATGAGAAAATTTCAGCAGGAAGAATAGATGAAAAGCCAACACTAGGATTAAGTGAGCAGTTAAAAAAACTAAATTTTAAAATTGGTAGATTGAAAACTGGTACACCACCAAGATTAGATGGAACAACTATTAATTACGAAGAACTTGAAATGCAAGGTGCGGATGAGAAGCCTTTTTTCTTTTCTTATTTAACAAAAAAAATTAATGCCAAACAAATTTCTTGTGGGATGACCTATACTAATGACAAGGTTCATAAAATTATTGAAAAAAATTTAAAACGTAGTGCAATGTATTCCGGATCTATTAAAAGTATTGGTCCCAGATACTGTCCTTCTATAGAAGATAAGATTGTAAAATTTAAAGATAAGCAGCGTCATCAGATTTTTTTAGAACCAGAAAGTCTTACAACTAATATAGTATACCCAAATGGTATATCAACTTCTCTTCCAAAAGATATTCAGCAAGAAATATTATTTAAAATCAATGGTTTAGAGAACGTTCGCATGATTAGACCTGGGTATGCAATTGAGTACGATTATGTGTTCCCTACAGAGTTAGATTTTACTCTTAAAACAAAAAAAATCGAAAATTTATATCTTGCTGGACAAATTAACGGAACAACAGGATATGAAGAAGCTGCCGCACAAGGAATTGTAGCTGGTCTTAATGCCGCTCAGTCAGTTAAAAATTTAGAACCAATAAAATTTGAAAGATCTCAGTCCTACATCGGAGTTATGATAGATGATTTGATTACTAAAGGAGTAAGTGAGCCTTACAGGATGTTTACATCGCGAGCTGAATATAGATTAACTCTAAGAGCTGACAACGCTGACTTAAGATTAACTCCATTGGCGATTAAACATAACTTTATATCTGAAACTAGAAAGATTAAATTTGTCAATAAAATCAATAACTTAAATGAGTTTAAAATTATTTTATCAAATAAGACAGTGTCACCTACTGTTTTAAAAAAAAATGGAATTAAAATTTCACAAGACGGAAGAAAAAAATCACTTTTACAGATTTTAAAATTTAAAGATGTAACTTTAGAAAAAATCAGGGATATGTTTTCAGATATTCCGAAGTATGAAGATGAAATAGAAGACTTAATAAAAACAGAGTCTCACTATAGTGGATATATAGAGCAACAAAAAAGAGACATTAGCATATTTGAGAAGGACGAAAATCTTACAATACCTAAAAATATAAATTATGACTTAGTTTCTGGTCTTTCAAATGAGATTAAAAGAAAACTTAAGGATATAAGACCATTAACTTTTGGTCAGGCTCTAAGGGTAGATGGAGTGACACCGGCTGCAATTAATATATTGATGATTTATTGTAAAAATAGTCTTAAAAAAGCATCATAGAATATATGAATAAGGATATTGAATTTTTTATTAAAAAATTCAATGTTTCACGTGAAACAATAGAAAAACTAAAGATATATAATGATTTTTTATTAGAAAATAACAAATTATTGAATTTAATAGGAAAAACAACAGAAAATCATATTTTTTCAAGACATTTTACAGATTCTGCACAAATATATGATTTAATTGAGAATAAATCTGAAATATTAGACATAGGTTCAGGTGCTGGATTTCCAGGATTTATAATAAAGATTTTGATGGATAGTAAAAATGTAGAAGGAAACGTTGTATTGATAGATAAAAGCCCAAAAAAATGTAAATTCTTAAATGATTTATCAAATAAATTAGATATAAAATTAAAAATACAGAATGTAAGATTAGAGGATTATAAATTTAACAAAATTTCAACAATAGTTTCAAGAGCATTCAAGAAAGTAATCGACACGATAGATATTCTTTATAAAAATAATGATAAAATAAGAGATATTATTCTAATGAAGGGCAAAACTTATCAACAAGAATTAGAATTTGCTAAAAAAAAATATACTTTTGACCTAGAAAAATTTAGAAGCATTACATCTGATGAATCTTATATTATTAAAATTAGAAATATTAAACATAGTACAACTTAAAGTTGTAAATGCCTAGAATAATTTCTGTAATAAATCAAAAAGGGGGAGTTGGTAAAACTACTACGGCGATTAACTTAGCTGCAGGTCTAGCTCTTAAAAATTATAAAGTTTTGCTTATCGATCTTGATCCTCAAGGCAATGCATCAACTGGAGTTGGGATTAGTCAGAGTGAGAGAGAAAAATCAATTTATGATTTACTTATAAAGAAAGATTCCTTTTTTGAATGTATAAAAAAAACTAAAATAGAAAACTTAAGCATCATACCTGCAAATGCAGATTTGTCAGGTCTTGAAACTGAGGTTGCAAGTAATTCCCAAAAAGCCTTTTTATTAAAAAATATTATAGATGATCCAATAAATAATTTAGAAAAAGAAAAATTTTCATACATTATAATTGATTGCCCTCCATCTCTTAGTCTTCTTACAATTATGTCCTTGGTTATTTCTCATTCTTTAGTTGTTCCATTGCAAACAGAGTTTTTTGCCTTAGAGGGGTTAAGTCAGTTAGTTAAAACAATAGATCGTATAAAGATTAATTTGAATCCAACTTTAGAAATACAAGGCATAGTTCTGACTATGTATGATAAACGAAATAAACTTTGTGCTGACGTTGAAAGAGAAGGCAGAAATTTTTTTGGAAATAAGGTCTATAATACAAATATACCAAGGAATGTAAGAATTTCTGAAGCACCTTCATTTGGAATGCCAGTGATTTTGTACGATAAAAATTGTTCCGGTTCTTTGGCTTATAATCAGTTTGTAGACGAGTTTTTAATTAGGGAAAATTTGGAAGAAAAAAAAGTTGCATAGATGATTGGAAATAAATTTAAAGGTTTAGGAAAAGGTCTGTCAGCCTTAATGGGCGATGTTTCTCCAGAAAATATTCAAACTAAAAGCTCATCAGAAAAAATCCCCATACATTTTGTCTATGCCAACCCATCTCAACCAAGAAAAAATTTTAATCAAGAACAGCTAAATGAACTTTCAGAGTCTATTAAGGAGCAGGGAATTATTCAGCCGATATTAGTTAGAAAAAAATCAGAAGATAAATATGAGATCGTTGCTGGAGAAAGAAGATGGAGAGCGGCTCAACTTGCAAAAATTCATGAAGTTCCAGTTATTATTTTAAATATTGATGATAAAAAGTCTTTAGAATTCGCAATATTAGAAAACATTCAAAGATCTGATCTAAACGGGATAGAAGAAGCTTTAGGTTATGATAATTTAGTAAGAAAATTTGCATACTCTCAAGAAACATTATCAAAAATCTTAGGAAAAAGTAGAAGTCATATTGCTAATACTCTGCGACTTGCTGGTCTGCCCGAAGAGATTAAAAAAATGATTTCCGATGGATTATTAACAGCTGGACACGCAAGATGTTTAGTGAATGTTCCAGACAATATTAAACTTGCTAAAATAATAGTTAACAAAAATCTTTCCGTAAGACAGACTGAGTTTTTAGTTAAAAAAGAACAAGTTTTCTCAGGTTCAAAAAAAATTAAAAAAAATAATAAAGATACAAATATAAAATCATTAGAGAGTGATCTGGGACTTTTGATGGGAATAAAAGTAGATATTAAAAATAAAAAAAATAATACTGGCGAAATAAAATTTTCTTATAAAAATCTTGATCAGTTAAATAAAATTATTAGTGTTCTTAAAGGCTATTTTAGATAGGTTTTGAGTTAAAAAATAATAAAATTGAGTATCTTGATTTAAATCATTTCTTTTAAATTCAGTCTCAATAACATTCAAATTACTTATAAATTTTTCAAGATTAGCAGTATTCCAAATTTTTAAGATATTTTTTATTCTATCTTTATCTTTCCAAAAAATAGGAGGCTTATACTTTTCAATTCTTTCATCTATTGAGAGATTTTTATTATTTTTTTGTATATCAAGGATTTTAATTATGAATGACCTAAGAACAATAATTATTTCTATAAAATTTTTTTCATAATTAGACATGTTGGATATAAATTCATTAATATTTCTCCCATTTTTAGATAGCAAAATATCAATAATTTCATCATTCTTTTTTAAATCTGCATCAGTACAAATTTCTTCAATTATTTGATCTGTAATTTTTCCTGAATTTTTATATAGATTTAATTTTTCTATTACTTCTTTAATCTTAGATCTTTTCAAAGAAGATGAGTTAATAATATTTTCAATTTGAGAATCTGGTAATTGAATATTGTTTATCCCTAGCTGTTGTGTGAGAAATTTTTTTATATCAAATTTAGTTTCTTGATAACAGGGAATGCAAATCGCTAATTTATCATATTCTCCAAATTGTCTTAGTTTCGAATTTTTTAGAAGTATTTCAGAGTTTAAAATAATAATATTATCATTAATATTATTTTTTATTTTATTAACAATTTCTAGTATTTTATCAGAACAATTTTTAATTATTGAAATATTTTTATTATCATCAAATAATGATCCATTAAGATAATAACTAATAATATTTTCTGGGTTCTTAATTATATCTTCTTCAAAAAAAGACTTTGATATTTTCTTTTCTTCTGCAAATTTAGATACAATTTGTTGATTTAAATCATTAACTAAGTCCTGGTTTTCCCCATACAAAAGAATTATTTTTTCTTTAAAAAAATCTTTTTTTTTAAGGATTATCTCTTGTGGTTTTAAGAGCATTTGAACTAGTTTAACGATACTCTAGATTTAAATAAGATATTTTGAATTATAGAATCTAATAATACTCTTTTTTCATTATTTTTTACTAAAATATTATTAGATAAATTGTCAGTTACAGAGACTCTTTTATCTTTAGTTATGGCGTCTTGGTATATTACAACACCATTCTTGTCTTGAAATTGATAGCTTACTGTTAGTTTAATAATTTCTTCTGTAGAAATTCCTCTTGAATCAACAAGTGAACTTTCTGCTGTGTCATAAATTTGAGCTTTAAATATATAAGCATTTAAATTTTTTTCCTCCCTTTTAAAATTTAATTTTTGTTCAAGATTAAAGGCTAGATCTTTGTCGCCTACTATTTCCGATTTAGAGATAACTACTTCTTTAGAATTTCCAGTATATATAGGCGAGAAGCCACAATGTACTAAAGTGACTGATATTATCATTGTTAGAAGAAGTTTATTTATCATTAGTGACAATATTAAGTAGTTTATTTTTTATAAAAATTTTTTTTATTATATTTTTTTTTTCTAATATAACTTTAATATTTTTAATTGCTAAGGATTTACTAAAAATATTTTCCTCACTTTCATCGTTAATAGCGTTGATAATTGCTCTTTTTTTACCGTTTATTTGAATTACAACGTCAAACTGATCTTTCTTTATTGTAGTATTTTCAATTTTAGGCCATTCTTGCGAACTTAGATTATTTTGTTTCGTAATTTTTTCCCAGCATTCATTTGCGACGTAAGGAATAAAAGCAGATACTATAATTAAATATTTTTTATAAGCATTGATAATGTCTATTTCATTTAAAGTTTTTTTATCAACTTCTTCATTAATATTATTTAAAAAAATATAAAGTTTAGCAACACCAACATTAATATGAAATTTTTCTATACATTCTGTAATTTCTTTTATTAGGATATTTGTTTTGATTAAAAAATTACTATTAGTTTCTTCTTTTTCTCTTTTATAAATTCTTATTTTTTCACAAACACGCCAGATTTTTTGTATGTATTTAAAAGCACCTTGGATACCACTGTCGCTCCATTGAATGTCTCGATCTGGAGGGCTATCTGATAAGATAAACCATCTTACAGCATCTGCTCCATAAATTTTAATAATATCATCTGGATCAACAATATTTTTTTTAGACTTAGACATAGCCTGACTATCACCTTTTAAAACTACTTCATTATTATCTAAAAAATAGGACCCATTTTTTTCAAGAACTTCTTTTGGAAAAACCCATTTACCTTTTTCTGTTTTAAATGTTGGATGACATACCATTCCTTGAGTAAAAAGATTTTCGAAAGGTTCAGAAACTTTTAATTTAAACTCATCTTGTAATGCCAGAGTAAAAAATCTTGAATATAAAAGATGAAGTATGGCATGCTCAACACCGCCGATGTATTGATCTACTGGCATCCAATAATTAGCTTCATCTATATTAAAAGGTCTCTTTTTTTCTTTTGGGGAACAGAAACGAAGAAAATACCAAGAAGAATCTACAAATGTGTCAAGCGTATCAGTTTCACGAATAGCTTTCATCCCAGTTTCAGGACATTTAGTATATTTCCATGTGGGATGATTTTCCAAAGGATTTCCTGGTTTACTAAAGTCTATATCTTTGGGTAGTTTCACAGGTAGATCTTTTTCTGGAACTAAAATAACCTTTCCATCTTCTCTATACATAACTGGAATTGGACATCCCCAATATCTTTGTCTAGATATTCCCCAGTCTTTAAGGCGGTAAATTATTTTAGAACTTCCTATTCCTTTTTCCTGTATTTTTTTAATTACATATTTTTTTGCACCTTCAACACTTAAATCATTAAGAAAATCTGAATTAATAATATAGCCATCGCCGGTATATGCCTCATTATTAATTATCATTGATTTGGACTTGTTAACGCTGACAACAGGAATGATTTCTAGATTATATTTTTTAGCAAATTCTAAATCTCTTTGATCATGTGCCGGGCAACCAAATATTGCTCCGGTTCCATACTCCATGAGTATAAAATTAGCCACATAAATTGGTATTTTTTTATTTAAAAAAGGATGTGATACAGAAAATGGTGTTTTAAAACCCAATTTTTCATTTTTAGATAATGCTGATTCTGTTGCTATATTTTTTAAAGCACTTGCTTTAAAATCTTGAAAACTCTTTTCATCTTTAAAACATTCAGTGAAAGGATGGTCAGGAGCAATAGCAACAAATGAAGCGCCAAATATTGTATCTGGTCGCGTTGTAAAAATTTTAATTTTAGTATTTTTGAAGTCAGAAATAAAATCAATTTCACACCCTTCGGATTTACCAATCCAGTTTTTTTGCATTAACCTTACTTTTTCTGGCCAACCTTTTAAATTATCGAGTGATTTTAATAATTGATCTGAATATTTTGTTATGTTTAGGAACCATTGATTTAATTCTTTTTTTTCTACAATCGCTCCTGATCTCCAGCCTTTACCATCAATCACTTGTTCATTTGCAAGAACTGTATTGTCAAACGGATCCCAATTGACATAACTTTTTTTTTTATAAGCAATTCCTTTTTTAAAAAGAAGAGAAAATAAAATTTGTTGATGCTTGTAATATGAAGGGTCGCAAGTAGAAATTTCTTTATCCCAATCAATAGATAGTCCTAAGCGTTTTAATTGCGTTTTCATTGTAGAAATATTTTTTAATGTCCAGTCTTTAGGATGTAGATTGTTTTGTATTGCTGCATTTTCCGCCGGCAGTCCAAAAGCATCCCAACCCATGGGATGTAGAACATTATAATTATTAAGCCTTTTAAAATTTGCTATAACATCCCCTAAAGTATAATTTCTTACGTGGCCCATATGAATGTTTCCTGATGGGTAAGGAAACATTTCTAAGCAATAAAATTTTTTTTTATTTTTATCTACGGTTGATTCAAAAATATTTTTTTTTTCAAAAAGATTTTTCCATTTTTCTTCAACGGAAGAGAAATTATAACTTTCCATTAGAAACTAATTTTTCTTTTTTTCTTCTTCAATTTTAATGACTCTCGCAGATGTCATGATGGATTCTTTTATCTTTTGCGAAAAATTATTATCTAATTTTATAATTTTGCAATCATTATTATTTTGAGAGCATATTTTTTTATGGGCGATAATTTCTATTGAATCAGATCTAACTTCATTGTTTAAAAATCGAATGGTTAACTTTATTTGTTCTTGAGAATTGGTTTCATCGGAATACCAATCGGTTATTATAATACCACCAGAATAATCAGCATTAACTAGAGGCAAAAAATCTAAACTTTTTAAAGTTGCTCTCCAAAGGACATTTGATGTTGCAAAACTATATGTTGTGCTTTGAGAAGAATCTTTACCAAGAGAAAAAATAGGATTTTTATCGGCAAATTCTCTTGCTCTCTTGTCAACGTTTGGTTCCATTAAGACTTTTTCACCTGTAACAGGATCTGTTTTTGAAGAGCAATTATGAAATAAAATAGAAGAGATTAAAATAATGGCTATTTTTAACGATTTTTTCATAAAGTTATGTTCAATATATCAAATATTTTATAATAATATCAATTATTTGAATAAAAATAGTTGTATTTATGCAACATTTATCAAGTAAATTATAATAATTAATGGTTTTTTATTAAATTTAAGACCTAAAAAAAATATAACATCTAGTTATGTAATTAACTTTTAAAAGAAATTTTAAAATTTAATTAATATTAACAATAAAAAAAGGACAAACAAATGAAAAATAAACTATTGTTGTCTTCAGCTTTAGTAGGAAGTTTATTTGTTACAGGAGCAGTTAACGCTCAAACAACTGTAACAGGTGAAATTAACCTTTCTTTCAAAAGTATCGGAGAAAAACAAACTCCTTCAGAAGGAAAATCTGGATTAGGTAGAGAAACTCAACTTAATATTCAGAATAAAGGAACACTTAGCAATGGCTTAGGCTATGCTGCTGGTTTTTCTTTAGAATTTGATGGTAGTAACGGTGCTGACCAAGCTGCTACAGCTGATACTCAGCGTCTAGCAAATGAAAATTTCTACATTGATTTCATTTCTGGTAACACGACTGTATCAATCGGCGGTGACCATGTACAAAACATGTCAGGAACAGTTATACCAAGAGTAGCTCAGAACGTTAAAACTTCACTAGTTCAAGCTGGTTCATTATCAACAGATACTACATATGTTGCTAGAACTGCATATTGTCCAGGTGGATGTTTTGGTTCTTCAAGCGCTATGGGAATATCTGTAATCCAAGCTATACCTGCAATTGGTAACTTGAGCTTACAATATTTACCTTACGCTGGTAACAAACAAGCTGCTAACGATTCAATCACTAACACATCTAGCCAAGACGCTTACGAATTAATGTTCCAAGGTGACTTAGGTGTTAAAGGGTTAAACGCTCGTTTAGGTTACGCTATAGCTCCTAAAAATGCTAGTTCGCCAAATGCTTTCTTGAGAGATCAAGTAGGACAGGCTTACGGTGTAGCATATAATTTAGGCGCAGCTACAGTTGGTGTTGAGAGAAAAAAACATGAATCTGGTAGCGCAGCAACTGATTACACAATGACTTCAGTTGGTGCTTCTTACAATTTAACTAAAGAGTTATCTGTAAGCGCTCAAATGGATACAGTTAAAGGCTCAACTGCCGGAGTTGTTTTCGGTGAGAACGAAAAAATTAGATCATATCAAGTTGGTTACAACTTAGGTGCAGTTACGCTTTCAGCTTCTTATACTGATGCTAACAACGCAGCTGGTGTTGCAGCTGATGACTCTCAAATTATCTTAGTTAGAGCTGGAGCAAAATTCTAATTTAACTTAAGACAATTTATTAAAAGAGTATTAAATTACCCACCTACACTAAAAGTGTAGGTGGGTTTTTTTTTATGAGCTTTGAAATTCAAAAAGAAGTATCGCAAGAGCTATCTCAGCTTTTTTTACAGAAACACTTTGATATTGTTGAATTAAAGTGTCGTTCAATTATTCAATTCCAAAAAGATAATGAATTTGTAATAAATTTACTGGCCTGTTCGTTAATGGAGCAGAAAAAATTTGAAGATTCCATATTTTTTTTTAAAAAAAGTTTATCTATTAACTCTAAAAATCCAGAAACGTATTTAAATTTAGCTAGAATTTATTTTATTAAAAAAGAAATAGAACAGTCCCTTCAACATTACTCTAAAGTTTTAGAATTAAGAGATGATCTTTATTACGTATATTATGAATTGGGCAATGTTTATGTTGTAAAAAACGATGATATAAACGCAGTTAAAAATTTTGCAAAAGCAGTTAGTTTGAAAAATGATTTTGCAGACGGTTATTTTAACTTAGGTGTTTTTTTAAAAAAATTAAACAAAACTTCAGAGTCTATTTATTCTTTCAATAAAGCTATTCAATATAATCCAAAAGATTTTGAGGCTTATAATTACTTAGGAATGATACACTCTGATCTGGAGAAGAATTCTGAAGCTATCGAGTTTTACAAAAAAGCTATTTTTATAAATCCTAACTTAGTTGTTGGTTATACAAATATTGCTCAAATTTATCTTGCAGACGGTCAGTTTAAAGAATGTGAGTCTTATATTCGCAAGGGTTTAGAAATAAAAAAAAATGATTCCGAATCTCATCGACTGCTTTCGGTAATTACTAAATATGATTCTGTAAATTCACATATTCTTGAAATGGAAAGTTATTTAGAGGATAAAAATTTGTCTGATGATGATAAAATGAGATTTCAATTTGCTTTAGCGAAAGCTTATGAAGATGTAAATAATTTTACTTCCTCTGCAAAAATGTTAATTAATGCCAATCAATTAAGAAGGAAAAGTTTCAAATACAATATTTCACACGATCTAGAACAGTTTGATAAAATTAAAGATACATTTTCATCAAATTTTTTTAAGAAATTTGATTTACAGTATCAAAATAGCGTTAAACCAATATTTGTTGTTGGTATGCCAAGGTCTGGAACTTCATTAGTTGAGCAAATTATATCAAGTCATCATGATGTTTATGGTGCAGGGGAGATATCAAGCTTATCTGATTGTATTAATAAAGTTTTTAATCATGTCGATCTAGATATTTTTTTTAATAAGGTAAACAAAAGCAGTGGTGACAATTTTAAAAATATTGGTGAGGATTATCTAAAACAAATATCAAAACTATCTTCTAAAAAAGTCATAGTTGATAAAATGGTTTTAAATTTTAGACTGATTGGATTTATCAAGATTTGTATTCCAGAAGCTAAAATAATTCATTGTGTAAGATCTTCACGCGATACATGTATTTCAATATATAAGAATTTTTTTGGAAAAAATGTAATGCCTTGGGCTTACGATCAAATTGAATTAGCTAAATATTGTAATGGATATAAAGATTTAATTTTGCATTGGAAAAATGTAATTCCCGAAAGTATTAATGATATTGTTTATGAGGATTTGGTAACAAATCCCGAAGAAGAAGTTAGAAAATTGATTAAATTTTGCGGCTTAGAATGGGATTCAAATTGTTTAAATTTTTTTCAAAATAAAAGATCTGTAAATACAGCAAGTGTTAATCAAGTAAGAAAAAATTTTTATAAATCTTCAGTAGAAATTTGGAAGAATTATGAAAGTTTATTCGTTGATCTTTTTAAAAATTTAAAAGATTAAATTTCTTTATATAATTTTAAAAAATTGTTCCCAAAAGTCATACCTCCAATACCAATACTTCTGGTCATATATATCTTTTTAAAATTATTAAAATTAATTCCTCCGAGAGCAACAAATTTTACGTTGTAATTTAAGGTTAACAAATTAAATTTAGTTATTCCTAAAAAAGAATTGTTCTTATTATTTTTGAATATGCTTGATAAAAATATTATTTTACAACCTTGCCTAATTTTTTGCTGTATTTCACTATGATTATGAGCCGACCCTGCAATTAAAATATTTTTTTTTAGCTTTAAAAACTTTATTTTTTTAATGAAGCTAGGAATATAAAAACCATCAACATTTTTTAAATTTGCTAAATTTACATTATTAGAAATTAAGATTTTATAATTAAATTTTTTTTTAAATTTTAAAATATTAATAAAATTTATATTATTATTTGTATTGGTATAGTTTCTGTATACAATAAATAGGTTATTATATTTTTTTGAATCATTGTTTATTAAGATTGATATATTATCAGTTAATAAAAATGTTTTTAATTTAGCATCTAGTTTGTGCATATATGAATATTGTAGAAAATTTTAATAAAATAATAGATCAAATTAAATATTTAAATATAAAAAGAAATATTAATGTTATTGCCGTAACCAAAACATTTGATTTAAATTATATATCCCCGATTATTGATTTAGGACATATTCATTTTGGAGAAAATAGAGTCCAAGAGGCCTTAGATAAATGGTCAAAAATTAAAGATAAAGATCTAAAAAATAAACTCCACCTTATTGGTCGATTACAATCTAACAAGGTAGAAGATGCTTGTAGAATATTTGATTATATTCATTCTTTAGATAGTGAAAAATTGGCATCCAAAATATCTTTAGAACAAAATAAAACTAAAAAACCTATTAAATTATTTATTCAAGTGAATATTGGCAATGAGAAACAGAAAAATGGAATACAGGTTTCAGAAGTGAGTAGTTTTGTTAAACTTTGTCTTATCAAGTATAAATTAGATATAATTGGATTGATGTGCATTCCTCCTGCAAATCAAGATCCAGCTCCTTATTTTAAGTCGTTAAAAGAACTGGCATTTAATAATGGTCTGCCAGAATTAAGCATGGGAATGTCAGGTGATTACTTAAAAGCTATAGAATGCGGATCAAGCTTTGTAAGAATTGGATCTGCGATTTTTGGGAAAAGAGATTAAATTATTTTGACTTTTTCATTTTTTTTTATTTTTTTTAAAATGGTCAGCAGGTGTATTTTATTTAATCCAATACAGCCATGAGTGGGTTGATAATTATTTTTTGCAATATGGATAAATATTGCACTACCCCTATTTTTTATAATTGGATTCATATTGTAATTTAGCACGACTATTAAGTCGTAAAGATTGTCATTTCTATATAGTTTTTCATGGCTAAATTTATTGGGTAATTTTATTTGTTTGTTATAAAAAATGCTTCTTGGATCATCACACCATCCTAATTTTTTTTTAATTTTAATTTTTTTTATTTGAGTTTGAATTTTGCCTATTTTATCAGCTCTATAATAGACTTTTATTATTTTAAATACGCCTTTAGGGGTTATATTGTCGCCTTCTTTTATCTTTTTTTTAATCCCAGCGCTGCCTAAGCTACAACGAAATTTAAGTTTTTTATATTCTAAATATCCAGATTTTTTAACAATAATCATATTAAATGTATTATATATTTATTTATGAATAATATTCATCTCTATATTATCGGATCAGAATCCTTTTCTAATTTGTTAGATGAATTAGATCTTAATCTAATCGTTTCTTCTAATAAAAATCAAAAATATAATATTCAGAATCCGTTAGTTAGAGTTATATTTGTTGAAAAGTTTTCATTAACAGAAGCAAAAAAATTTTTTCATGAAAATATTCCAACTATTTTTTTATTAAACGATAGAGATTACTTAATTAAAAATAAATTGAGTTTGCAGCAATTTCATGTTGCTTTATTTACTCCTATAGAAGTTTTATCTTTTAGGGAAATATTAAATATTTTGGTTACAAAATATAATTTTTTTAAAAAATCTAAAATTACTATTAACAATTATGAGGTAGATTCTAATCAAAGAATTATTATAAAAAGTGGCATTAAAGTTAAGCTTACTGAAAAAGAATTAGAATTAATTTTAATCTTAAGTCAAAATAATGGTTTAAAAAAATCTTTCTTATTAAAAAATATTTGGAATCGAAGTTCTGATTTAGAAAGCCATGCTTTTGAGACACATTTGCATCGATTAAGAAAAAAAATAAATAAATTTTTTAAAGATACGAAATTTATTATAGAAAAAAACTCTTTATATTATTTATCTAAATAGATTGCTAACTTAGTTTAGTCTTGCTCCAATTTTTTGAATTATTTTTGAAGCAAGCATTGATCCAGTTTCTAGACATTTTTTAATATCAGAATTATCTAAGTATTCTTTTAAAAACCCTGCAGCAAATAAATCTCCAGCGCCTGTTAAATCTAATACTTTATTAACTTTTATACTGTTGCAATTTGTGATTTCATTATTTTTAATGGCCACACTCCCATTCTCGCTTCTTGTAATTACTATTAACTTATTTAGTTCCTTTAATTGATTTACAGAATCTAATAAACTTTTTTTATTTGTTAATTCATTTATTTCATTTTCATTACCTATCAATATATCTAGGTCATATTTAAGCAGGTTATAAAAATCTTGTTTATGTCTAGTAACACAAAAAATATCAGATAAGCTCATTGCTATCTTCACCTTATTCTTCTTTGCTATGCTGATTGCTTGTTTAAACATTTTTTCACTTATTCCTTTGTCCCAAAGATATCCTTCTAAAAGTATTAATTCATGATCTATAATATTATTCTCTATTATGTCATTTGCTGAAAGATGAGAGGATATTCCAAGATAGGTGCACATGGTTCTCTCTGAATCTGGAGTAATTAAGATAATAGAAGCTCCTGTAGATAAATCTTCATTTTTTTCAAGATAAGAAAAATTTACATTTATATCTTGAAGACTTTTCCTGTACATTTCACCAAAATTATCAGAGTTAATTTTTCCAATAAAGGATGGATTTCCTTGAAGGTAAGCGATTCCAGCCATAGTATTAGCAACGGACCCTCCTGCCACAACTTTTTCGATTTTGATATTTTTTTTAAGATCTTCAAATTCAGATTTATTAATGAGTTTCATAGAACCTTTGATGAGTTTATTCTTTTTTAAAAATTCATCATCGACTTTTGCTAACACATCAACAATTGCATTGCCTATACCTAATATTTTTTTATTCATTTTTTCCTTTGTATAGACAAATTTTATTAATTACACACTTTTTGCACAACGGATTTCTAGATTTGCAAATATATCTTCCGTGCAAAAGTATTAAATGATGGGCTTTTTTTATATGTTTTTTTGGTAATATTTTTAAGAGTTGATTTTCAACTTGTTCAGGATTTTTACCATTAGAAAGACCAGTTCTATTGCCAACTCTAAAAACATGAGTATCCACAGCAATTGTTGGTTTATTAAATGCAGCATTTAAAACAACGTTAGCTGTTTTTCTTCCGACGCCAGGAAGAAGTATTAACTCTTCAAATTTATTTGGAATTTTGCCTTGATATTTTTCTAACAAAATTTTAGATAAATAATATAAATTTTTAGCTTTATTATTAAATAGTCCTATACTTTTAATAAGATTTTTTATTTTATTTATTCCAAGATTTACAAAATGTTTAGGTGTGTAGTATTTTTTGTATATATTTCTTGTAACATTATTTACATTAACATCAGTGCATTGCGCCGAAAGAACAACAGAAGTTAACAAAGTGAACTTATTTCTATATTTTAAAGAAGTTTTTGGATTTTTTATTGATTTATTTAATAATTTTATAAGCTTAAAAGCTTTATTTTTATTTAGAAGCATTAAAGACTATTTAAAAAATTTTATAAAATTTACTTCAAGCCAAGCATATCCTGCATATTAAATAAGCCTTTATTTTTTTTACTTATCCATATAGCAGCATTTAACGCTCCATCAGCAAAGAGTTCTCTTGAAAATGCCGTGTGTTTTAATTCTATATTTTCTATTTTATTATCAAAAAGCACGGAATGTTTGCCAATAGTATTTCCTTTTCTTGTAATAAAGAAATTAATTTTGTTTCTTTGCAGATCACCTTTTTTATTTAAAAAGGCTTTTCCTTTTATTGATTCTAGATCTTTATTTTTTCCTTTGGATACTGCATTTGCCAACATTAAAGCTGTTCCTGACGGGTAATCAACTTTCATTCTATGATGATCATCGCTAATGCCAATTTGATAAGTATTAGGAATTTTTTTTGAGAGAATATTAACTATATATTCTAGAAGATTAATACCTAGACTCATGTTGCCAGATTTGAATATAGCAATTTTTTTTGAATAATTTTTAATTAAATTATTCTGTTTTTTAGTAAAACCCGTTGTTCCAATTACCACCCTTTTTTTTAATTTTTTTGCATAGTTTAAGATTTCAAGGGAAGCTTTGGGTCTTGAAAAATCAATAATTACATCTGTTTTTTTAAATGCTTCTAGGTTATTTTTTTGTATCTTAATTCCATTTATAGTTTTTCCAGATTTTAGATCAGTTAAGTTAAATAATTTTAGATTTTTATTTTTAGATATTCTTTTAATAAGAATTTTTCCCATTTTCCCAAGAGCTCCGGTGATTGTAATATTAATTTTTTTCATTAATTACCGCTCCAAAACTTTTTAGCCTTATTTAAAAAATTTTTTATTTCTGAATTGTTATTTAAATCTTCTAAAGATTTAAATTTTTCGAGCAAGTCTTTTTGCTCTTTTG
>Ga0209401_1000955_pt1 | contig 19404 bp, 20 predicted proteins | sample M_140807_MF_Meta_FD_187318 | JGI IMG/M metagenome (GOLD analysis project Ga0209401, IMG submission 187318) | Freshwater microbial communities from Lake Montjoie, Canada to study carbon cycling - M_140807_MF_MetaG (SPAdes) (version 2) | ecosystem: Environmental > Aquatic > Freshwater > Lake...
AAAACTACTGCTGAAAATTATTTGGGTCATCCTGTTAAAAAAGCAGTGATCACTGTTCCAGCTTATTTCAATGACGCACAGAGACAAGCAACTAAAGATGCCGCTACTATTGCTGGTCTGGATTGTCTGAGAATTATTAACGAACCAACAGCTGCTGCTCTAGCATATGGTCTTGATAAGAAGACGGATGGAGAGCAAAATATTTTTATTTTTGATCTAGGCGGTGGTACTTATGACAATAGCATATTGACACTAGATAATGGTATTTTTGAGGTAAAAGCGACTGGTGGAAACACAAATTTGGGCGGAGATGATCTTGACAATGAATTAATTAAATATGTTTCTAATGAATTCAATAAAAAGAATAAATGTGATATATCATCTAATAAAAGAGCTCTGGCGCGTCTTAAACGAGCTGTTGAAACCGCTAAGAAAACTTTATCTAATTCTACTGTTGCAAGTGTTGAGGTGGATGCATTACATGATGGTATTGATTGCAACGTCCAAATTACTCGTGCAAAATTTGAATCATTATGTGATAAATATTTTAAAGAATGTTTGGAATCAGTCGTCCAAGTATTAAAAGACGCAAAAATGGGTAAAACTGATATTCATGAAGTTATTCTGGTTGGTGGTTCTACTCGTATCCCTAAAGTTCAGGAATTGTTATGTAGCTTTTTTAATGGTAAAGAACTAAATAAATCAGTTAATCCAGACGAAGTTGTGTCTGCAGGTGCTGCTATTCAAGCATTTACTTTGAATGGTGGTAAGGATGAAAAAACTAATGATATTCTACTCTTGGACGTATGCCCTATGACAATTTCTATTGAAACTGCAGGTGGCATTGCAACCCCCATGATTGTTCGTAATACAACCATCCCGACCAAGAAGAGCCAAACTTTCAGTACTTATTCTGACAACCAACCTGCTGTCACTATTCAAGTCTATGAAGGTGAAAGAAAAATGGTTCGTGACTGTCGTAAGTTAGGAGAATTTACTCTGACCGGCATCGCTCCTGCTCCTCGTGGTGTTCCTAAATTAAATATCTCATACGACCTTGATAGCAATTCTATTTTGCAAGTAAGTGCAGTTGATGAGGCATCTGGTAAGAGTGAAAAAATTACTATTACAAATGAAAAAGGAAGACTATCCAAGGAAGATATTGAAAGGATGGTAGCTGAAGCAGAAAAATTTAAAGAAGAAGATGATAAACAAGCTGCTCGAATTGAAGCAAAAAATACTCTCGAAAATATGGTTTATAGTTGTAGAAATACAGTCAATGATGATAAAGTAAAGGTTTCACCAGAAGAAAAAGTAGCAGTTGAATCAGTCGTTAAAGAAACTGAAGAATGGATTTCCAATAATTCAAATGCATCTAAAGAAGAGTATGATGCAAAAGTTAAAGAACTTGAAAAAGTGTTCCATCCAATCATGCAAAAAGCATATTCTCAAGGATCACCTAGTGGAATGCCTGAAATGCCAGAAATGAATTCTAACACATCATCAAAAGGACCACAAATTGATGAACTTGATTAAATATACACAAAAAATTGATTTTATTATTTATACACATATCTTTATATATTATGTTAATAATATATAATGACAACTTATGTTCGATCTACTGATATTCTTGGTACGAATAATTTTCATACAATAATTAAAGAGTATTATTATTACTCTTATGGATTAGAAGCTACTGACGACGCCGTCCAATTATATTGTAATATTATTTCTAAAGACATCTTTTATGATACTGATAAAACATTGAGAAAAAACATATTTACACAAATTAACACACAAATTAATAATCTATTAATAAAATATGACTGTAATCCAAACATATTGCATTTTAAAGAAGACGTCGATTTAATTATCGTATTTGAAAAGATTGTAATTAAAATATTCAATATTACAAAAAATAAAAATATTTTTGAACTTTACAATGAAATAATTGGTATTAAATCAGTCTATCTGGAAAATATTTATGAAGCTATTTGTATTAACAATTTAGATCTATTATTTGTTGTTTCAAAAAAAATAATAAGTCCTGTTGATCCAACTAAAATTAATATAGATCAAGCACAAATAAAAATAGATATATATCAAGCATTGACACATCTAACTAACAATAATATTTTACATAATGACGTATCTATGGATAATATTGGATTTGATTGCGACACTAATAATTATGTGTTGTTTGATTTTGCTGGATCTAAAATAGTAGATGATATATTAAATTGTGATCGAAGCAAACATCTAATGAATAATTTAAAAAAATTGGATAAATCAATTACTTTTAATTGCAATATTTAATTATCTTCTTTCAAGATATTCAATACGTCTTTTTAACATTCTGATTTCAAATTCTTTTGATCGTTTATCTCTTTCTTCCTCTTGTTTCTTATTGTTTTCTTCTATTAGTCGAATATTTCTAAAACCACTATACATTCCAAGTGTCATGACATCTAATGCACTGTATTTTAAACAATAAAAAAACATTTGCATATTTGTTCTTTTTTCACTCATTATAATAATAATAGTATATATAATAATCTATTTCATATATATTAATTGTCAATTTTTTTATATGCAGCCTTATGGACTTATTCGTTCTTGATGTTTCTCATCAAGAACGAATAAGTCCATAAGGCTGCATATAAAAAAATTGAAAATTTGATTTTATAACATAACTATAAATAAAATATTAGTATATCTATAATGGGCTTTTTCTCTTTTCTTACGAATGATACTGAAGAATCAATTTCAAATAAATATTCAATTAAACCAACTTTTACAATCCATATGCTGGATAATAAAGGTAATGTTTGGACCGAACATAATTATGAAGGTTATGGCGTCTTTGGTGGTAAAGATATTTATCAACTAATCGCCGAAATGAATAATCTTAATAATAGAGACGCGGCAATTGGGTCTTGTTTCAATGAAGAAATTAGCGACACCCTAATATATCCTAATATTGTTAGAAATATTAGTAAATGGAAAAAATGGAAGAACAAACCACTTACTAATTGTGAATTTCAAGGATATTTCTATAATATTAATGAATCAGATGAAGAATATCAACCTGGTGATGAAATTGATGATGCATTTGATGATACATTTGATGACTAAATTTAGTTATTTGATTATTTGATTATTTTATTATAACAAAAAAATAAAAAAATAAAAATTGATTTATCTATTCGTTGAAACTATATAATTTTTATTCATATTTATATATAAATGGTTAAAACAACAACATCGTTCAATGAATATCTACGAGATAAACATCAAGGCAAAAATTTGAATTTAGATAAATATAAATTTAAATTTGTTAATCTTAATGACTATTGTGTCACTCATAATCTTGATGATCTTATGAGAACAACTCTAAATATTGTTGTAAATGGACTTTCATACTCTCATTTTTATATAAGCGTTTGGAAAAACAATCGCGTTGAAACAATAAAAAATTATATCGAAGAAGAACGCGATGGATCTTTATATGTTTGGAACGATGATGATATCGACGTTAAACATTATTCAAACATTGTTTTCTATATTGACGAAATTTTAAATAAATTAATTGAAAAAAATGTAGTTGATAAAACACATAAACTATTTAATGGCATTGTCAATTAAGCATAAGAAAAATGAGATGCAATTTTATAAATATCATCTACATATGCTAAAAAATAGATAGCATAACAGAACACATATAATGTTCTAATTAAATGTATCATATCAAAGACACATTGAAATATAACAAATTGCATTAAAAACAAAATACTATTATCGATATTTTCTTTTGATAAATATACACTCGGATCAAACAATAATACTCCAAGCGAAAATATTCCAATGCTAAAAATAAAATCGGTATATACTGCTGTATAATCTTTAAATATTTTCATCTTTTGATCGTAAGTTCCATTCATCAAATTCCAATTAATAATATTTAATGAAACCATTGACAAAATTAATAATGGAGTACTTGTGGTAATTAGTGAAAATTCATTTTGTTTATTATGTGTCACATTAAGTGTATCAAATACATCTGCAACATATGATATATCAAAATAATATTTTAACTCTCTAGCAAGTAACAATGTCATTATAAAATACGAATACATCGATAAAACAAAACTAATGTCGTTCCAAATTTTTTCTCTCCTAAATAATACCATCGTAAATAATGTACCAAAAAAAATCAATATATTCGTACTATTATAAAAACTAGATATAAATAATAAGATTCCGATAGATGCAAAACCAATCATCAAATTTAACACTTCAATTACACTTTCAAAAAAATCATAAACAATACCATTGTTATTGTTATTGTTGTTGTTATTTGTATTAACTTCCATTTGAATAATCAATTTGATATATAATAGTTTTAAGTTATTTTATATCAAATTATTAAAATTTAAAGATTGTTAAACATTTATATTTTATAATGTCATTAAGAAAATACATTTCTTTCAATAAAACAAGTAAATGTTTTTTAAATACATCTTATCCATGTAATTTTTCATTTAATAATACATACTATAATTCATCTTTACAATTTTATGTTAAAAGAAAACAAGAAATTTTAGATAGATTTAATCATGATTTATCAAATAAAATTTTAAGTACAAATCAATCTGATAAATTATTATTTTATAGCCACACAATAGATCAATATAATAATAAAGATGAATTTACTATTCCTTTGAGATATAGAATTATGACGAGTGCTAACACTCTTAAATTTATCCAGAATAGAAGTCTTGCTGATAGTCTGTTGGATACCAAAAATGACATTATTTTATATGATGCAGATGACAAAATATGGGGCATAAATAATAATGAATTGTCAGATGATGCATTAACTGAAATTAGATTAGGACAAAATTTATTAGGTTATTCATTAATGGAAGTAAGAGATTTATTGAAAACACTTAATCAAAATTATATAAATTAATAATTTGTAATAATTACCTCTTTGGCAGTTGTTTCTGGTCTTTTAGAATTTATTCGACGCCTACAATCTATTGACACTATTTTATAATTATCTGTTTCTCCATTAAGTTCTTCAATACTTCTACAAAAATTATCTCTAATTAGTTTTACATCTGCATTACTCATCATAAACTTAATATTATTACCGTTCATAGTATGACATAAATTAAATAGTTGGAGATGTTTATCAATATTAAATCCGTCTTCCGTATATTTAACAAAAGATAGATTATTTATAGGTGCATATGGTGGATCTAGATATACAAAATCGTTAGAACGAACTGTTGATAGCGACTGTGAAAAGTCCATATGTTGGAAAACAACATTTTGGATTAAATCATGAACTTCATCTAAATGAAATTTGTTTATTATTTGAGGTGCATTATAATTTCCAAAAGATACATTAAATCCGTTTGGTCCTTGTCGATACATGCCTCTAAAACACGTCTTATTTAAAAATATAAATAATGCGGAACCTAATACAGTTTTTTTTTCTTGTGGAGTGAGACAATTATATTTATTTCTGAGCCAGAAATAGTAATTTTCTTTGCATAATTTTGCTTCTAAAATATTTTGTGGATTTCTGTTTAGATTATTATGTTGTAAAATAGGACAATCTTGATATTCTTGAATGAATGAATTGAGAGCAATATAAAGTTCGTTATGCATGGTTTGAATATTTTTATATACAAAAATTAATGGTTCATTATAATCGTATGCATAAACAGTTCCGTTCATAATAATTAGTCCATTTTTGATACATGTAAGTAATCCTAATAATACACTACCGCCGCCTAAAAATATTTCATGATAATTATTAAAACTGGTAGGAAAATTAGTTACAATATCATTTAATATTTGTGTTTTACCACCGACCCATTTTAAAAAAGGTTTGCAAATATTCATATAATATATAATATGTTTTATTTTATATTATATTATGTATATAATATAAAAATCATTTTTTTCGTATCGTATATTTATATAGATGTATCTTTATTTTATGTATTTAACAAAAATATTTCATATACTTGTTGTGTTTGTTATTGTATTTTTTCCATTTATTGTTAAAGATACTGAACTTCTTAAAGTTGTAATTTTAGTTAACATTGTTACAGTCGTAGGGTGGCATCTTAACGGACACTGTTTCATTTCTGACATTGAAAGTTATTTTGAGAAATTTGATAAAAAAGAAACGATAACACAACCTGAAACTGAAAAAAAAGACTATGATAGAAAAGCTTTATTAACACAAAATTTAGTAAAATTTTTTCCGTTTATTGACAAACAACTATTATATTTGTTAGCATCATTAACACCACTAATTTCTACTATTGTTTGTTTAAAGAAATTATAGTTTCTTTACTACAGCAGTTGCCACTTTTTTAGATCTGCTATAGATGAAGTAAGCAATGATACAGAACAAAATAAAGACTACGATCATTATCGCAATTCTAATTTTGAGTGCGAGTGTAAAAAGATTAACAATAAAGTTCCAAATTGATGAAAAGAATTCTTTGACTGACATATATTATATATTATATATATAAAATATTTTTTATAAAATATGGTTTTATTTATATAAAAAATGTATTTATTAAATAAACTTATATGTTGTTATTTAATAAAAATTTAAATAATAAAAATAAAAATAAAAATAAAAATAAAAATATCAGTCCAATGGATATTACAAATGAAGGTCCGTTTTTTTAGACCGCTAATTCTGGATAGAATAAAAAAGCGACGCTTTTTTAAATTCTATCCAGAAATAGTATGTAATGGAATATTAGTTTCAGAAGTTGAATGTTTTTGGAATAAATGTAATAAATTTTAATCAATTAGATCGCCAACGACTGTTCTACTACTATAGCTCACAATGTTATTAATTGTTGTATAACAATTCAACGTATTTAATCTTCTACATAAAACAGTAATATGGACGCTTAATTCACTAATGCGATTAATAAATTTATATCTACGGTAAGAGGATAATACCCATAATGACTTATTATATGTTAGTCGTTCATTAATAATAGCGATTTGTTCTTCTATTTTTTTTGTTACTTCAAGAATACCATCTACTTCGTTCTTTACAAAAGGATTAATATACTGTGCTTTTGTAATGTAGTCGTTAATATTTCTTAATTTTTGCGAAATATCTAGCTCATTTATAAATTTATATACCTTGTCATCATCATAATTATTATTTTTTATAAAATCCTCGGTAGATATAACTAACTCTTCAATATTACGCATTATAATTGGTGCTATATTTTCAATCATTGTCAATGTTGTTCCGTTCATTATTATATAACATAAAAATAATTTTATATATGAATGAAAATTACATTAATCTATTGATTTTTTTTAACATTTTTATATTATAATTTAAAATATATTTAGAATATTTGGCATCTGTAAAAACTTTCCATTTTTTTGATAGAGACTTGTATTCTGGTAATATGTTATTTGAATTCCTATGATACAGTAATAAATAACATTCTGCATCTGATTTATTTAAATATGCACCTGCAAAACTAAAAGTACTTGGACTTAGAGCAATATATGACGCATTACATAGTAAATAAAAAGAATTAATCCAGTCTTTAGAATCATATAATATCAGATTATTAGTTATTTCGGGATAGTTTTTAAAATATTTATTGACAATAAGATGTCTAACAACATTAAAAGAATCAGATAATATAACAATTTTGACATTTTTTTTAATAAATTTTTTTATCATTTTTGCGAAATAAAGAGGTGTATACATTATAAACTCATTATATCGTTTATTATTTTGTTTTCGAAATTGATAATTTAGTGTGTATTTTACTCTGTCTCCATATCTAATATGAATTATTGCATATCTGTTTTTAATAATATCAAATATACTGTCATCCGTTATAACCTCTTTGTTTATGTCAAATAACGATCTATCTGCATCACTAAAACTTTCATACATTTTATATGCATATTCAAATAAATGATATAATTTGGTATGAGTTGGAAGATCTTCATATGATGGTAAATCATCTATATTCTTTACTTCAATCAATTTAATATCTTGTATTTTATAATAATTTTCTTCTGAAATGAAATCGATTTTTTTGTCAAGATTTGGGAAGATTTGGATTACAGTAGGATCTGACACTGTATCGTGACTTGATTTTATGAAAACTAAATGTATTTTTACAACTGGATCTTTTGTATTATGATTGTAAAAATTATGTAAATAAATTGCATAAATTACGTCAAATACTTTGTTCCCAAATCCTAACTTGTTTTTTATATATAAATGTTTCATATATTATCTAATATATTATCTTAATATAATTTATGTATAAAAAATATAATAATGTTTTTGATTGTATATTATATAAAAATAATAAATTTTTTAAAGGAGGATTTGTTGATGATGTAGATACATCTTTAATAAATTTTAATAAGATTGATACATTAATATATAAATCAAAATCTGGAATGAGATTAATTTGCATTCCGAATGGAGAAGCAACGGTTGTTTCAATGGGAATATATATTAGAGTTGGTTCATTAGATGAAAAAGATAATGAGTTAGGTGTAGCACACTTTTTAGAACACATGACCTTCAAAGGTACTGGCAAATATCCTGATAATAAATTAGTCGAACGTTTGGATAATCTTGGTACAACATACAATGCTGCTACATCTTATGAATATACAAATTATTATATTCATGGTCTGCCTCAATTTCAAAATGAATTAATCACAATGTTGTTAGATATGTATTTTGATCCACAAATACCTCCTCAAACAGTTGAAACTGAAAAAAAAGTTATTTTAGAAGAATATAAGATGAGAAATGATAGTAAATCAATTAAACAATATATGAATTTATTAAATTTGGTTACAAAAGAAAAAAACAAATTATATAATAGACCGGTTATTGGTACTAAAAATAGTATTGAAAGCATTACAATAGATGATTTAAATAAATTTAGAGAAAAATATCACGATCATAATAAGACTACAATAACAATTTCAGGTAAATTTGATGTTAATAAAATGAAACCATTAATAGAAAAAATAATTAAAGAATATGATAGTAATTTTGGAAGTTTTGAACGATATGATGGTTTAGAAAAAATAAATCAAAAACTTTTCAAAACCGATTTAATTTTATCTACATCTAAACCAAAACTTAGTAATAGATTTATATATAGTAAGATAGATGGAGAACAAACAAATATCACTTTAAATTTTCCTTGTTGGAAATCATTCACAAAAAATAATATATATTTAGGTATATTATCAGTCATTTTATCAAACCGTCTATATAAAACAATCAGAATAGATAACGGATTGGTTTATAATGTTGATACAAATATGCATATTTTTGACACATTTGGAATATTTTCAATCTATATGGGTGTTGATTATAACAATATTTATGATGCAATACGTTTGACACTTAATGAATTGATTAAAATATATGAGTATGGTATTTTAGAAGAAGAACTATTAAAGGTTAAAAATTTAAATCTTACGGGTATGATGATTGACTATCAAAATCAATTGACTTTATTTAATATTTATACTGGTAATGTTGCATATAATTATGCTTTTTATACACCAAATGATATTATTGACATTTTCAATAATGTTGATAGTAATCGTGTCAATAACAATATTATCAAAGAAATCATAAATCCTAAACAGTTATATATATCGATGATTGGATCAAAGAGACCAATTAATATAAAAATGAAAAAACTTTTTAATTATTTTAATAAAAAAATCAGAAAAATAACTAAAAAAATTGATAAATAAATTAATTCAATATATATGAATATTATAACAATTATATATATCCATATATGAAAAAGAAATATACTGCAAAAAATAAAGCAAAAAAATATTCTTTCAAGTCAAATCCTACTATTACTCAAAATAATGATGACGATTTCATTGATGAAAATAATGTGTCTGATATTGTATCATCCAATCTTGTTACACATAATGACGAGTTATCACTAATAATCGTTGAATCTCCTGGAAAAATTAAAAAAATTAAGTCATATTTGAATCATAATTATATTGTAATGGCATCTGTAGGTCATATTATGGATCTACCCTTGAAAAATTTAGGTATTGATTTAAATACATTGGAACCATCTTATGAAATATATCCAGATAAGAAAAAAGTTGTCAATAATATTAAATCAACTATTAAAAACAACAATATTACGAATATATATATTGCTGCTGATGCTGATAGAGAAGGAGAATTTATTGGATATTCTTTGGTAAAATTACTCAAACTTAATGAATATAAAAGAATTGTTTTTCATGAAATTACTAAAACTGCTATCAATAAAGCAATCACTAATCCAACCGTTCTTGATAATAATATGATTAACGCTCAACAATGCAGAAGAATTATGGATCGTCTCATTGGCTTCCTAATTAGTCCCATTTTAAATAAAAAAGTTAAAGATGCACGTTCCGCCGGACGAGTTCAATCCGTCATTGTTAAATTAATTTTGGCAAAACAGATGGAACGTGACGAATATTGGAAGAATAATGATAGTACATTTTTTGTTGCAAATGCATTATTTGATATGAACGTGCCATTATTATGTCCCGATATTTTTAAATTAAAGACTAAAATGCATCTTAAAAATGAAGAAGTAGAATTAATTAAGACAAATAAAGAAACTATGATGGTTTATTTTAATTTAATTAGAACATTTATTGATGGTAGATTTGTGATTGTGAAAACAGTAGTTAGAGATGTAGTTAATTATCCTGGAAAGCCATTTATTACATCTACATTGCAACAAGCTGGATTTTATAGATATAAATTTAGTCCGGATAAGACTATGAAATTAGCACAACAATTATATGAAAAGGGTTATATCACTTACATGAGAACTGATTCGCCCAATATATCCCAAGATGCTATTTTCAAAATTAAAGAATATATTATATCTACATATGGTGAAACATTTTCACATATACGACAATTCAAATCTAATAATCAAAACGCTCAAGAAGCTCATGAATGTATTCGTCCTTCAAATATTGATGTTTTAAGTGAAAATATTTCGGATGTTATGGATGACGCTATTAAATTATATAAATTAATATGGGAAAAAACTATTGCAAGTCAAATGTCTGAAAACATTATGAAAGTTATGGACGTTCATATTGAATTAGTAATTGATGATGCCACTCTAAAAATATATGATATATCTAATCTGTTTAAAAGTCCAACTTTTATTGGTTCAATCAAAAAAGTCAGTTTTATTGGTTATAAAATTATATATCAAGAAGATGGTGAAGTCTCCGTCCGTTCTTCAAACGGACTCGAGACTAACCTTGGAGTTCCTTCAGAACTCCCGCGTGAAGAAGACGAAACAAATGATGACAATACTACCATTGATTTTAATCAAAATTATGTATGTGAAACAGATTTTAGTAATAGCATTAAACTATTAGAGATGAATTCATCAGAACAATTAAATTCATCAAAACCACTATATAATGAGCCATCTATTATCAAAACATTAGAAAAATATAGTATAGGAAGACCTTCCACCTATGCTGCATTATTAAAAAAAATAAAAGATTATAATTATGTCGAAATAAGCAATGTAGAAGGGTTTGAGAAAAGACTAACAGATATAAAATTTAATAACAAATTAAAAGTCAAGACGATTATTTGTAAAGAAAAGGTTTCTAATGTTGGATTTGAAAAACAAAAATTAGTTGCGACTGATTTAGGTAAAAGATTGGTTCTATATTTAAACAAATATTTTCCTCATATGATGGATTATAAATTTACTAGTAATATGGAATTAAAATTAGACCAAATTGCGAATGGATCTTTAGACCATAAAATATTTATTAAGGAGTTTTATGATAATCTTGTTATATGGTTATCGAACAAGGAAACTAACTAAATAATTATTTATTTAATTTATATAAAAAATAAATATAATATATATATATATATTATTGTCATGGAGGCAAACAATGGTCCAATCAAAACAGAACAGAGTGATATCCAAAAAAAAGTAGTTAATCAATCACAAAATAAAACAAAAGAGGAGGTTACAGTTGGATCACAATATGGTTCGACACATGGTTCATTAGGATATATTGGTCCTTTTGGAATTATTTTTCCTCCTGAGAAGAACAATTAATTTTCATATATAATGATTTTATTTTATATTATTATATAAAATAAACACATGATAGAACATTTTGATTTATTCATATTATTTTATTCTATTTTTATTACAACATATTTATTTGTTTCATTATCTTTAGATCTATACACATTGTGTCATAGAAAAAATGAGATTGTGCCATATATCAAATCATTAAATGTTGTATTTTATAATATTTTTTTCATGGGACCAATCTATTTCTTTTTATATACATATGTTTTATTATATGGATTTACTATATTTCCATCTGAAACTGTTTATATTTATAGTTTTAATAGTCCATTTAATTTGTTTTATGAATTAATTAATGTTATCGTTTCACTAATATGTGCCGAAATATTCTTTTATTTTTCTCATCGTCTGTTCCATTCTAATAAATATTTATATAAAACAGTTCATAAATTACATCATACATATTCAATTAGTACATATGGAATACACGCTCAATACTGTTCTAAGTTCGAATTAATTACAAATTTAATTACAGCCACATTGGGATCTATGTTGGTTCATCATCATATTATTACAATAATATTACAATCGATCGTGATGATAATAATAAATGTAATAGGTCATACCACAAATGAATTCAAGATATTTGGAAAGACAATATATTCAACAAAAGAACACAACGATCATCATTTATTATTGAATGTGAATTATGGTTTGCTAACGATATGTGATAAAACGTTTGGAACATATAAAAAATAATAAAAATAATAAAAATATATAATCTAGTTATATATATTATTAAATAAATGTTAGAACACTTAAATATAGTTTCTCAATATAATTCGATTAAAGAACATTTCGATCAAAAGGCAGCTGCTGAACAGAATGCTAAAGGATTAAATAATGTTAAAAATGTGATATTAATCTACACTCTTTTTTATTTAGTATGTTTTGTTTTGGCATTATATTTCGCTCATAAATATTTAGCAATTAAAGACATTCGTGGATTTGAGGCTTTCGTAATTTACATACTTGCAGCGACATTTAATGTGCCATTCTTAGTTTTTTACTTTATTTCAAATTTATTAAAAAAATAAATTTCTAACAATAATATAATATGATTGAATATACAAATATATTTTCACAATTAAATAGTATATTTCCAAATAATACTATTGAGAATTTTTCTATGCCAAAACTTGCTATGCCTATTATAACTACAGCTCAAAAAGCCCAACTCGTTTTATATGCATTAGCCACTTTATCGGCTGTTATTATTGCTAATAGTTATTTTACTAACGTTCATGGTTATGCTAAAATTGGACTCATCTTAATGGCTGCCATTTTTAATATCCCTTTTATTTTCTTCTGGACCATTTACCACGTCCAGCTTAAAGATCCATTTGTTAAAAATCCAGTATCCTAAATAATATATTATTTTTTATATATTATTTATTATTTATTATTTTTCATTTATAATTTTATGTCCTTATTGAGATTAATGATATTGCGCCAGATGCAATAGCAGCTTTCATATTTGCAAAATTAATGCTTCCACAGCCTGTTATATAATCATAACCTGTTATTGGATTATATCGGTTGGTCCATGTAACTGTTAATGATTTAGTTGTTACATCTTTTGTGTTTGTATTTATATTATTATAAATTAGAGTCATTAAATTTGCTTGATTTAATGATACTTTAACATTTTGATATGATGGATTAGTTTGGACCAATAATGCGATAGTCGCTGCAAATATAGGACAAGCCAAACTGGTACCACCCCAAATTCCATTCATTCTTCCATTTAAAAATACATATACACCTGTATATGGATCTGCAAGACCTGATATATCGGGTATTGCTCTCTTAGTTGGCACTGGATTCAACGAATTTTGGAATAATGGTCTCGGTGTTATTGATGATATTCCACCACCTGCTGAATTCCATGCAGATTCAATATATGTTGGATTGGATATATTTAAAGATGAACCACCTACTGCAATTACATTAGTACAAACAGCGGGAGCAAGTTGTGTTGTATTATTTGTATCACCTGATGCAGCACAATATATTATTCTAGTAGTGGATAAAAAAGCTGTATTCAAAGATGCGACAGTAGAAGCACTCTCTGTAGCTCCCCAACTCATTGACAATGAAACAATATTGGTTGATGGTACAAGAGTTGATGTTGTGCCTACAATACTATTCGCAAATTTAACCGCATTTCCTAAATTTGTTAAAGATGCAGACCATGATAACATTAAAATTATGTCTGCAGATGGTGCTATAGTGTGAGCGTATTGAACGTCCAAAGCAATTTCAGTATCCCATCCCGCATTTGATGGAATATTTGTTGGTTTCGTTTTTGTAAATGTTGTTGAACCACTTCCACTTTGATATAAGATTGTGAATGTTCCAAGTCCGTTTGGAGTTGGATTAGTTCCGACATTAAGGTTCATTTGAGGGATATTAAAATAACTACTAAATAGATTTAAATCTGAACCATAAGAACCAGTACAGTTTGCATCTACTATTACTATTGTTGGATTAGTATTGGCAACAGTATATGCACTACTAGAGACACTCGCGCCTTGTGAATTGATATAATAATTTACGATTTGTTGGGGCGATAAAACAGGAACTGATGTGGTGATTATTGCCAACGGATTTACAGTCTGATTCGGTGCTGAAACAGGCACCGGTCGGTTTATGTCTGGTTTAGCAATAGTTGATTTACATAGCGGGACCAATTGACGTGATAACATTGTATATTCATACAATTTGGCATATTTTGGGTTATTCATTTTGTATATATATATATATATGTATATATAATTATTTTGGAGTATATGAAAAACTATATATAGCCTTTACCAGAAGCCTATATATAAAAAAATTGAAATAGTTAAACTCAATTTAAAGCAATATATTATTGAAGATTATATATAATGAAGAAGACATCTATTGCTTTTAAGAACATCAAAGGGGGGGTTAAGGTATTTGCGAATGCCGTACCCAAAGACGAGGTTAAACCAAAAGAAGAAACTAAGCCAAAGGAGGTGGTTATGGTAGAGAAACAAGAGGTTTCGGTCCAACCATCACCCAAAAGAGAGGTTATTAATGAAATAGTAGTTAATGAAGAAGAGACAGTAAAGTCGAATCCATTACCTGCTTATAAAAAAGTAGAGAAAGAGATTTCAGCGGAAGAGTTACTTCTTTCATTGAAATCAGGTTCTGATGATATTTTGAATGTAAAAAAACAACAAAAAACTAAATCAATATCAGTTCCATTAGAAGTGAATATGAATGATACAATATCAAAAATGTATGAAAAACTCGGTAGTTCTACTGAAATCAAGGGTTATAATGGTCCAGCTTGCCATACATTTGATGCAATGAAATTAAATCCTCTATTATTGAAATCAATTTATGGAGAATTAAATTTTGAGTATCCAAGTCCTATCCAGTCGGTTGGAACAATGCCAGTTATTGAAGGTCGTGATGCATTAGTTCAAGCGCAAGCTGGAACAGGTAAAACGGCAACATATATGATAGCTGCATTACAAAAGACAAATCCGGCGATTAGAGGTTGTCAAACGATTGTATTATCACCAACTAGAGAATTATCGGAACAAACATTTGAAGTGAGTAAAAAACTTGCAACACATATGAATGTTTCAATTGCATCACACATTGGTGGTATAGTTAGTAAAGACATTCGTGGTGTTTCATACGCTCACAATGTTAAATCAAGTGATGTAGGACATTATGAAGAACAGATTGTAATAGCAACACCTGGAAGATTATTAATGTTATTAAATAGAGGTTTTATTAAAGTAGAAAACATTAAATTAGTAATATTAGACGAAGCTGATAATATATTATCTCAAGGATTTATGGAAGATATCGGAAAGATATTTAGAAAAGTTCCAGAGAACGTCCAGATTGCACTATATTCTGCAACATTAAGTAATGAAATTATCGAACTATCAACACAGTTTATGATTGAACCAGTTCAAATTTTAGTTCCTCAACAAGAACACGTTATGACTGATAATCAAAGTCAATATACAGTTCAAGTTGATGATGAACGAAAAAAATTAAATGTTCTAAGTGATGTATTTACTACTTCAACAGGACAAACAATTATATTTTGTAATAGAAAACACACTGTTAATTACATATACGACCATATTAAATCGTTAGGAATTCCAGTAGGATGTATTAATGGTGAAATGGAACAAGCAGAAAGAGAACAATCGATGGAACGATTTAGAAAAGGTACTTATAAAGTATTAATTGGAACTGATATTATTGCAAGAGGTATAGATACTGTTGTAAATTTAGTGATTAATTATGATATACCGAACATTCCAACCCAATACGTCCATAGATGTGGTCGAACTGGAAGATTTGGAAAACACGGTTATGTTTTGAATATTGTTAATAATGATGAAGTTGATAAGATTAAACGTATTAATCATCGTTTTCATATCAAAGCACTACCATATAAACAATTTATGGAACGCTCTGCAATTAATATTTAATAATGTTTAATAATATTTAATAATAATAATAATATAATTTCTTTTATAAAAAACAATAAAATAATAAAATAATAAACTATTGTTATTTTATTATATTCATATATCATATGAGCGGATTAAAATTTTATACCAAAGAAGATCTACAACTTATCCATGATAACATTGATGAAATAGAAACAAAAGCAACTAAGGAAGGATTTAAGATTTTAGATCCTAAAAATGACGAATATAAACATGTTAATTCAATAATATTAGACTTTATTAAGGAAAAAAAAAGAATTATATATGGTGGTTCCGCGTATCACGCCATTATAGAACATTATCGTAAGGATAAAGACGGAAAAAATAAAATTTATCCGGATTGGGACCGCTATGATATTGAATTTTATACACCAACTCCAATTGCTGATTTAGTTGCAATTTGTAATAGATTATATAATGCAAAAATAAAGTATGTAATAGGACGTCAAGCACAACATAATGAAACATTTACAGTGTTTGCTAATTTTTTACAATATTGTGACATGTCATATATGTCATCCAATATTTACAACAAAATTAACACCATTAATATTGACGGAGCTACTTATATTCATCCTGATCTCATTCTAATAGACATTTTTAGAATGTATAATGATCCTTTAACCAGTTATTGGCGTCTATCTAAGGTCTTTAAACGAATGCAACTTTTAATGGATAAATTTCCATTTGAATTCACTAAAGCTAAGCCGATTGAACTAAAGACAACAAAAGATCACACTGAGATCATTGAATATATATTACCAAAATTAGTTAATGAATATAAAGAGCAGTCTGACCCAAAATTTTTGTTTGTTGGTGAGTTAGCTTATTTAATTTATACTAATCCGGACAAGCCAGTAAATACCGGTGATAAATTATCCCAACTTGAAATTGTTACTGATGATGTTGATGAAATATTTGAATATATTAACGAATTGACATATGTGTGGACTCATGATAAAAAAAAATTATTAGATCATTCGAATGTATTCAGTGTTAAGAAATATAGTAGATTTTTCCAATACTGGGACAAACGTACTATAATTTTTTTCAAAGATAGACCATTAATTACTATTATTGGTTCTAATAATCGTTGTATTCCTGTTTTAAAAAGTACTATTTTGTCTAAATTGGAAATTAATATTGGGACGTTCTTAGTGGTATTTAATTATTTCTTTATAGGACATTATTACGAGAAAATTTGCAATAAAGGATTTTATTTTGGAGATCGAAACTTTATCAATTCACTTCTTTCTGTCCGTAATCAATATTTGGAATCTAAAAATAAAACAGTTTTAGATAATACTATTTTTAAAGAATTTGTTATTGACTGTATTGGCGAAACTATGGACTTCTCTAGAGAATTCTTATTGGAACTTAATCGTAAAAGAGAAAAAGGCATCAAAGGTATCTTCTCTTATGATCCAACAACATCAATTGGTACATCTATTGCTAATATTGAATTCGAACAATCTGATGGTCTTGAACTTATCTAATTATTTATTATATATAATATGTTATTTTATATAATAAAATTATTTATTAATTTATTTATTTATTTACTTATTTTTATTTAGTATGAACGACCGTCTCTCAAAATTGTGTTTATACCAATAGCCCAGGTATTACTTCCCGTTATTCTGTTGTTTGCATCTTGTATTTGTCCTGTAATATTAGTGATATAATTTGTCACAAAGTTTTCTGTTATATTATTTTGAATGGTTATGAATAGATCACCTCCTTGATTGTCGCCGCTTGAACCCTCAACTAGACTGTTATATAATTCTACAAAATTTACTGATAATGAATTATAATTGTCTTGTAGTTCTTCAATCTCATTTGTCAAATATATTAATTCATTTATTAAACTAAACGGACCTGTTGCACCTACAAATCCTGTGATTCCACTGTTCTCATTAAAGATAAATTCATATATGTAATTCAATAATGCCTCATTAATGTTACATCTATTTTTTGTTTCTTCTATTTCATGATGATGATCTTCTATTTCTCTTCTATGTCGGCGTAATGTATCAACATTATCATTAATTAATCCATTTTGTTCGTCTAATCTACCTCTATGTGATGATAATGTATTAATATTCTCATTAATTAATCCATTTTGTTCGTCTAATCTACCTCTATGTGATGATAATGTATTAATATTCTCATTAATCAATCCATCTTGATCGTCTAATCTTCTTCTATGTGATGATAATGTATTAATATTCTCATTAATCAATCCATCTTGATCGTCTAATCTTCTTCTATGTGATGATAATGTATTTACATTGTCGTTAAATTGTCTTTCATGATCGTCTAATTTATTTCTATGTGATGATAACACTGACTCTTGAACGGATGTTGTTGTGCGGAGATTTACAATTGATTCATCATGATTTGATAACATTGACGACTGTCCTGATACGTCATTATTTAGTCTTCTAATGTAATTATCATTATCATCTAATCTGTTTCTATGGTTAGATGTTGTGTCATTGAGAGTTCCAATAGATGCACGATTTGCATCAATATTTGAGCGATTTGTCTCAATATTTGAGCGATTTGTATTAACATTTGTATTTAAAGTACTGATTGAATTATCATTATTGTCTAATCTGTTTCTATGGTTAGATGTTGTGTCATTGAGA
>Ga0209401_1000956_pt1 | contig 19399 bp, 20 predicted proteins | sample M_140807_MF_Meta_FD_187318 | JGI IMG/M metagenome (GOLD analysis project Ga0209401, IMG submission 187318) | Freshwater microbial communities from Lake Montjoie, Canada to study carbon cycling - M_140807_MF_MetaG (SPAdes) (version 2) | ecosystem: Environmental > Aquatic > Freshwater > Lake...
TATAAGTAAAGTACCTACTCCAATAATGGCTGCTATATTAGGCGCTACAGTGCTTTCGTCAAAGAAAGGCAAATCATACCCTCCAAAATACATGGAGGCCATAATAGCACTACTCATAATCATATTCACATATTCCGCAAATAAATAGAATCCTAATTTCATAGAAGAATATTCTTGGTGATAGCCAAAGTTTAATTCATTCTCAGCTTCTGGTAAATCAAATGGGGTACGATTACATTCTGCCATCGCACAAATAAAGAAAATCAAAAAGCCCAATGGCTGATAAACTACATTCCACCAATGTCCTGTTACTTGATCGGCGACAATAGTTTTTAAACTAAGGCTGCCTGTAGTCATTAGTAAAGCAATTAAAGCCAAGCCCATCGCAATTTCATAACTAATGGCTTGAGAAGCTGCTCTTAAGGCAGACATCAAAGAAAATTTATTATTGGAAGCCCAACCTCCAATCATAATGCCATAGACACCCATACTCACTACTGCAAATACATACAATAAACCAATATTAATATCAGCTATTTGTAATTCAATCGTTCTTCCGAATAAATGTATTTCAGTGCCCCATGGTATCACAGCAGAGGTCATCAAACTTGCTGTCATCGCTAAGCCTGGACCTAAAATAAATAACCACTTACTAGCAGCCGTGGGAATAATTTCTTCTTTCATGATTAATTTCAAACCATCTGCTAGAGGTTGGAACAAACCAAAAGGGCCTGCTCTATTAGGACCTGGTCGGTCTTGTAAGATGGCAGCTACTTTTCTTTCACCAAAAGTGGTATATAAAGTAATCAATAAAGTGGTCAGCACAATAATGGCAATCAAAATTAATTTCTCAATAATTATAGCCCAATCAAATGCGAGTAGTGTCATACTTTATGTATTAGGCGTTAGTAGAATTATTGTTAAAAGTATTTCCATGAGATGGCCCTTCTGTTTCACTTAAACGAACTGAGGGTAAGTTCACTTCGCTTTCATTATGAATATCCATTAATAAATGAGGCGCTCTTCCATCATTGACTGCTTTAAATGTTTCCGTGGGTAGTGTAGTACCAATATTACCGGCATAATGCCCTTGCGCAATCACAGAATGTCTACTTATTGCACGAGGTCCTTCAATGATCCAGTCGTTGGTATTTTTTTTCTCAAAACGACATGTATTACAAATCCATCCTGGCTTACCTTCTGGCGTGTCTTCAATTTCTCCCCACTCATCCTTACGGGCTGTGACTCTAAATACTTCATCTCCTCTATTCCATAAAGTGACTCTGCCAGAACAAGTAGGACAATCGCGGTGTGCATCCATCGGTTTCAAAAACCAAACTCTATTTTTAAAACGGAATGTTTTATCGGTTAAGGCACCCACTGGACATACATCAATTACATTGCCTATAAATTCATTGTCCAAACTTTTTTCAATATGGGTAGCAATTTCAGCATGGTCTCCTCTATCTAAAATTCCGTGTTCTCTTTTATTCGTTAATTGATCGGCTGTAAACACACAACGGTAACATAAAATACAACGCGTCATATGTAATTGTATATGTTTTCCTAAATCATGTTTCTTGAAAGTGCGTCTTTGGAACTCATATCTAGTGCCTGACTTTCCATGTTCGAAACTTAAATCTTGTAAATGACATTCTCCAGCCTGATCACATATTGGACAATCAAGGGGATGATTCAATAATAAAAACTCCACCACACCCGCTCTTGCATCAATTACTTTTTCACTAGTAATATTTTTTACTTCCATTCCATCCATCACGGTGGTTCTACAAGAAGCGACCAACTTTGGCATGGGACGAGGATCTTTTTCAGAACCCTTCGATACTTCCACTAAACAAGTACGGCACTTACCACCACTTCCTTCTAACTTGCTATAATAACACATAGCAGGGGGCGCCACTGCACCTCCAATTTGTCGTGCCGCTTGCAATATAGTAGTGCCCGCTGGTACCTCAATGGTAATGTTGTCTACTGTTACTTTAAATAGTATTTGTTCACTCATAGTTTTACGCAATGTTATGCAGGCACATGGATAGGGTCTGCATAGTGTTGTAAACCAAAATTACTTGTTTGTGATAATTCTCTATTGTTGATATGCCATTCAAATTCATCACGGAAATGTCTAATAGCGGCTGCTACTGGCCAAGCGGCTGCATCTCCCAAAGGACAAATAGTATTGCCCTCAATTTTTCTTTGAATATCCCACAATAAATCTATATCAGTCATTTCTCCTTTTCCTAATTCTATTTTTTGTAATATTTTTTCCATCCATCCTGTTCCTTCTCTACAAGGGGAACATTGTCCACAGCTTTCATGTCTGTAAAAACGCGCTAAGGTTAAAGTATTTTTTACAATACATTGGTCTTCATCTAAAACAATAAAACCACCAGAGCCCATCATAGAACCTGTAGCAAAACCACCATCGCTTAAACTTTCATAGTTCATGTAACGTGTTTCGCCCTTGGCTGTTTTTAATAAAAGATTCGCAGGCAAAATAGGTACAGATGAACCACCTGGAATACAAGCTTTTAATTTTTTGCCACCAGCAATACCTCCACAATATTCGTCACTGTATATAAAATCTTCTACTGAAATGGTCATATCAATTTCATAGACTCCTGGTTTATTAATATTACCACAAGCAGAAATTAATTTAGTACCTGTAGAGCGGCCTACTCCAATTTTTGCATATTCCTCACCACCCATTTTAATAATTGGTACCACGGCTGCTAAAGTTTCTACATTGTTCACCACCGTTGGACGCATCCATAATCCTTGAATGGCAGGAAAGGGAGGTTTGATACGAGGATTTCCTCTTTTACCTTCCAATGATTCTATGAGTGCAGTTTCTTCACCACAGATATACGCCCCTGCACCTCGGTGCACATGTATCATACAATCAAAACCAGTACCTAAAATATTTTTTCCTAGCCAACCATTTTTAGTGGCTTCCACAATAGCCTCTTCTAAAATAGTTGCCACCCAAGCATACTCACCTCTTATGTATATGTAAGTATCGTTCGATCCTAATGCGTATGAAGAAATAAGTAACCCTTCTATTAATAAATGTGGTAAAAATTCCATTAAATATCTATCCTTAAAAGTGCCAGGCTCACTTTCATCAGCATTACATACCAAGTGACGAGGCACGCCTTCAGGCTTTGTAATAAAACTCCATTTCATGCCTGCAGGAAAACCAGCGCCGCCTCTTCCACGAAGTCCACTTTTCTTTACTTCCTCTACAATGGCTTCAATGGACATTTCTTTCAACGCTTTTTCTGCAGTTGCATAGCCTCCCTCACGACGATAAACATCATAAGTACGAATGCCTGGTACATTTGCTTTTTCTAATAATAGTTTTACACCCATTGCTTCTACTTTATCTTTTTTAAGTCTTCTTTTTAATTTTGTGCCACTACCTGCATTCTATATTCTGCAATAATCGCATCAACTTTATCCTTGGTCAAATGTTCTCTATAAATTTTTCCTACTTGCATCATCGGTGCATAGCCACAAGCCCCTAAACATTCTACTAACTTCAAAGTAAAAATTCCATCCTTGGTGGTTTCTCCTGGTTTGATATCTAATTGCTTTTGTATATAGGCAATGATATTGTCAGAACCACTTACCATACAAGGTCCCGTTTGACATACTTCAAATACAAATTTTCCTACTGGCTTTAAATTATACATGCTGTAAAAAGTAGCTACTTCATATACTTCAATAGGTTCAATGTTTAATAGGCTTGCCACATAATCCATAGCCTCTGTAGGCAACCAGCCTCCAAAACTATCCTGCGCTAAATGTAATACCGGAAGCAGTGCACTTTTTTGTTTCCCTTCTGGATAACGAGCCACCAAGCGATTAAACTCGGTCATTTGTTCGTTATTAAATTGAAGACTCATATTCTCGTTTCGTTTTTCTCTATAAATATTTTCTACGCATCCCAAAGGCTAAGCATCCCAAAAGCTACGCATCTAGTTCTCCTGCGATCAAATTCAAACTACTCATCGTTACCACCGCATCACTTAACATGCCTCCTTTAATCAATTCCTCAAAGGCTTGGTAATAAATAAAACAAGGTCTTCTAAAATGAAGTCTGAAGGGGGTACGTCCTCCATCACTCACTAAATAAAAACCTAGTTCTCCATTACCTCCTTCTACTGCACTATATATTTGACCTTTTGGTAATTCAATTTCGCCCATGATAATTTTAAAATGCCAAATAAGTGCTTCCATCTTGGTATACACATCTTCTTTCTTTGGCAAATAGTATTCTGGTACATCTGCATGGTATACTTCCGCATCTGTTCCTTTAAACTCTTGTATTTTTTGATAAGCTTGCTTAATAATTGAAATACTCTCGTACATTTCTGCATTGCGCACTAAGAATCGGTCGTAGTTATCACCTGTAGTACCTACCGGTACTTTAAAATCAAAATCTTGATAACTGCTATAAGGTTGTTGCACACGCACATCGTAGTCAACACCTGCTGCTCTCAAATTAGGACCTGTAAAGCCATAGTTCAAAGCACGCTCTGCACTAATACCACCTGTTCCTTTGGTACGCTCCATGAAAATTCTATTGCGTGCAAATAAACTTTCAAATTCTTTTAAAACTTTTGGATACTCATTTAAGAATTTCTCGAGTTTCGTAAACGCTGTATTTGTAAAATTCCTTTCAAAGCCACCAATGCGGCCAATATTAGTAGTAAGACGGGACCCACATACTTCTTCATATATTTCATAAATTAATTCACGGTATTGCATCACGTATAAAAAACCTGTATAGGCACCTGTATCCACCCCCACAATTGAATTACAAATTAGATGATCAGAAATACGCGCCAGCTCCATGATAATTACACGCAAATAGTCGACACGCTTGGGTAAATCTAATTTCAAAAAACGCTCACAGGTAATATGCCAACCCATATTATTAATAGGGCTACTACAATAATTTAGACGATCGGTAATAGGGGTGATTTGGTATAAAGGACGGCGCTCTGCTAATTTTTCAAAAGCACGGTGTATATAGCCCACCGTTTGTTCAGTAGATACGACACGCTCCCCATCCACTTCCATAATATTTTGAAACACCCCATGCGTCGCTGGATGGGTAGGCCCAATATTTAAAGTAGTCGTTGTTTTTTCAATCGACCCTTTTGGTAATGTTATATGACTTTGATGTTCCATACTATTTTTTATTGCGCCTGTACTATTATAATTCACTCTTTTAATTAAACTACCCTCTTCCAAACATTTCATCATCCTTATCTATTCTCGTTTGATCTTCTAATGGATACTCTTTTCTTAGAGGAAAATAATCCATTTCATCTACGTTCAAAATACGTTTTAAATTAGGATGGCCTATAAAATTAATTCCAAAAAAATCATAGGTTTCACGCTCCATCCAATTCGCCGATTCAAATAATTTACTCGCTGTAAATACCGCTGTTTCGTTTATAGAAGTACTCACCGAATAACGTAATCGAATATTTTCTGAAAAATTATGTAAATGATAGACGACCACTAATTCCGCACCTACATTATCTGGATAATTTACCCCGCACAGATCGGTTAAGAAAGTAAAAGCTAAACTTGGCTCCTCATATAAGAACTGTAGTACTTTTAAATTGATTTCTTTGGAAGATTCAAAAGATAAAATACCAGACGCAGTCGAGAAATTCAAAACTTGATCTCCAAATTTTTCTATTAATTTATTTTGTATTGTCTCGTTGCTTAATGCCATTTTTATTCAAAAATTTAAAACGCTGTTTGTTAATAGATTTATTGGATACCGTAACTGTTTAATAAGTCGCTGTATTTTTCGCTATTACGTCTGCGAATACTTTCTTGTCCCACTAAGTCTTGTATTTTCATAAAACCATCAATAATGGCTTCTGGACGCGGAGGGCAACCTGGTACATATACATCCACGGGAATTACTTGATCGATTCCTTGAAGTACACTATACGTATCAAAAATACCACCACTTGAAGCACAGGCCCCAACTGCAATCACCCAACGTGGCTCGGCCATTTGTAAATACACTTGTCTTAAAACAGGTGCCATTTTTTTGGCAATCGTACCCATCACCATTAATAAGTCGCATTGACGTGGAGAAAACCCTACACGTTCAGAACCAAAACGAGATAAATCATAATGCGATGCCATGGTGGCCATAAATTCAATACCACAACAAGAGGTTGCAAAAGGTAAAGGCCACAAAGAATTTTTTCTAGCGAGCCCTACCACAGAACTTAACTGTGTTGCAAAAAAACCATCTCCAGGAACACCATCGGGTGCTTTGCCCATAGAAATAGCTTCTGAAATTTCAGCTTCTTTAGGATTTAAATTAAAACGTACTGGACGCATATTGCTAATACTTTATTTTTTTATAATTAATCTTCCCATTGTAAGGCTCCCTTTTTGATGATGTATATAAAACCCACCAAAAAAAAGGCTACAAATAAAATCACTTCTCCAAAACCAGCCCAACCCAAACTTTTAAAATTCACTGCATAAGGATAAAAGAAAATAACTTCCACGTCAAATAAAACAAATAGAATAGCCACTAGAAAATACTTGATGGCCATGGGCGATCTTGCATCTCCGTGTGTGTCAATTCCACTCGCAAAGTTTTCTAATTTATCGCTTGTTGCACGCTTAGGTCCCAACCAACTTGAAATCAAAATCATAAACGCTACAAAGCCTCCTGCAAATAATAATTGCAGTGCAATGGGTAAGTAATTAGTAGCGCTATTTGTCTCGTTAACAGACATCCAATACTGCAACAGAATCATACATAAGTTTTTGGTGCCGCAAAAATACACAAAGGATAGCTCATAAAACGAAAAACTCCCCATAAATGGGGAGTAATTTTCAATTATTTTTTCACAATAAATGTGCTTAAATAAACATTTTAGCCTTTTTTGATTTGAGTGGTATCAGATGCAGGCTTTTCTAATGGGGGAACAGGTAAGCCTCCTTTAGAATTTTGCATTTTTTTGATAATTTCAATGTTTTTTATAAATAAAGACTTGGCTTGTAAAGTAGTTGGATCTTCTGGCACTAATTCTAGTACTTTATCGCACATTAAAACAGCATTTTCATAACCCTTAGTTTCGTTATAATAGCCAATTAAGGTATAGTAATTGTTGATTAAGGCCTGCTTATTTTTAGCTGGATCCTTCAACAAATACTCATTTTGAACATTCACTGCCTCAAATAAGATACCTAGGTTATTAGCTGTATCCAATAATTTAGAAGCTCTCACATTCATTGAATAACCATTTGGCTTATCTGGGAAGGCTGTGATATACTCTTTGGCAGTTTTAGAGGCAGTAACTCCATCTTTTGCATTAATGGCAATACTTGTAGTTTTATAGTAATACACTTCATCTTTAACCCCTCTAAGGGCTGAATAATTCGTATACCACTTTAATTCATCGGTATACATATTATTCTTTTCTAACATTTCATAGCCTAATTTGTAATATTTCAGCTTGTTTACCTTGGCTGTATCAGCTGCAATGGCTTTTTCTAAAATAAGCATTAAGGAAGCTTGGCTTCCACTAAATTTAGATAAAATTTTCACTGCCACTTCATAATCAGTGTTGATTAATTTATCTTCAGAAGTGTTCGTAATATAAGGTTCGATATAAGATTTTGCTGTTATAGAATCTCCTTTTTTATCGTAGTTCTTTGCTAATAAAACCGCTAAACCTGGAAAAACGGCAAGACTTCCGGCAGCTTCCATTGCTTTCGCCTTTTCTAAAGATTGTTCGAATTGACCAGATCTAAATAAATAATCAGCACTGAAGTATTCGAAGATAGGATCCTTGTCTGCGTATTGTAAATATAAATCCAAATTAGTTTTTGCAATACTTGTACTTACTTCAGCATAGTATAAATATAAAGAAAAATAAACTGGTGCAATAGCTGGATCTGTAGCGATGGCTTTATTAAAATATTCGTCTAAAGATTCTTTGTTGTTTTGTGTTTGATACACTTTACCAATTCTATAATAAGCATAGGCATTTTTAGGATCTGCAATGATTGCATTTTGAAAAGCTGTAACTGCATCACCCCCGTTTTCACCACCGCCTAATTTTAAATAGTTAATACCCAAGTTAATGTAAAGGCTTGAATTCACTACATCGTAGGCACTTATTGTTTCTTTTAATTTATCGATAGCATATCTGTGGTCTCCAATACTAATAGGCAATTCAGCAAATACATACCCAATAGCATTAATGATATCTAGATTGGGTTTGCCTTTGTATTTTCCTTTTGTATTTAGGGTTGAAGTAATAGCAAGTTCTAAATTTTGCTTCACTGCATTCACATCTGCTCCTTCTAAAGATTGAATATGAGACATACCCACTAACAACCATGGATCATTGCCTTTGGCTTGTAAACTTTTTTGATATAAATCTTTTGCTTTTTGTATAAATTCAGTGGTAGCGATACCATTGTAATTTTGAGCTAACATAGCTTGACCATACCAGAAAGTGGTTTCCCCATCTCCTGGATTTTTGTCATAAGCTTCCTTAAAAAAATTAAGGGCTGTTTTGTTTTTTTCATAATTCAAAAACTTCACACCCTCCGCTAAAGGGGAAGTTGCTACTTGAGCCATTAAGGCAGTAGAAAATGCAAATCCTACCAAAAGGAAAACCAATTTTTTCATCACTTACTTTTTTTCATTTTAAATTTTATCCAAGCCAAGATACCATTTATTGTACTTGGAATAGGTTCCCATAACAGATCTATTTTTTTAATATAAGAACAGACGTTTCAGGGATAGCTAAAATATAAATTTTTTGGCAAGAATCCCATTAATTTTTAGTTAATAACCCCAAATATTCGGGTATTTAATGAGTGTTAGTTTAATAAACCCTTCCTTTTCTTAAATCCCATTTTGGCAGGTACTAAAAAAGCCCTTTGAAAAATTAACTGGCCTCTTTCTAGGCTCATAAAATTAAGCAGTCCTGTGCCCAGACCAGGTGCGTTTTCTTTTAAAATATAATAAATAGGTAAAGAAAGAGAATAATGACCCTGACTGATATTTGACTGAGAAGGCTGTGCAAAGTAGCCCTTTTCAATACATAGTGTACATTCCACAAGGGCCATTTTAATGGTTTTTCTATGTTCAACTTGCTTTGGATCATAATTATCTCCCACCCAATTCATACCTACAAAACCAATGGCATTAGGATTATCCTTTATAAATGAAATGACTTCTTCACTTCCACTTGCAGCAACTACATTTTTCCCAAAAGATGTATCATGCAATAAACTATCTTTTAAAAAACGAACCACCCCAGTGAGATGACTTCCATCCATCACCACTTGCTTATTGTTTTTACCGCTGAGTGCTGCACTTAGTTCGGCCATTGTGAATATAGAATCTTTAGATTTTTTATTCACCACCACCGCAATGGCATTATAAGCAAGAATACCAAAAGTGGGTGTGTAACTTAGTTGATCTTTATAATTAGCCTGTTCTTTTTTATCTAGGCCTCTTGTGACAATTATCATGCGGGTGCTATCGGAAGCTAAATCTTTGAAACAATCAATTTCAGATTTATAGTCAACTTCAATACTAGCATTGGGGAAACTTAATGCAAATACTTTAAGCTCTTGCTCTATAAATGGTTTAAAGCTCTCTTCTACAGAGATGCGAATACGACCTTCACTTGGACTGTCTGCTAGTTCATTTTTAACAGGGTTCATACAAGCAGAGGCCAGCATGCAAACACTTATAATAATGTAAAAAAAACGCATATGCTAAATTTAAGAGTCTATAAAAAACAAGGAAAGGCTAATACATTTGATTAACGCCTCTGTACAATCTAAAACCACCATATAATAAACAAAGGCTTCCGAATATATATCTAAAGTCTGCGCCAGCATTAATAATCATATCCAAGTGAAACCATTTAGCCCCCAGCATTAATACTCCACAGCCCAAAATAAGGGCCGCCATTGTATAGTCATATATACTTCTAAAAATTCGGTAAGTACGCTCCGATTTTTCACGAGACGCATTAGGCCTTGGCTCATATTGCTGTTCAATAGGGTCTTGATTTTCCATAAAATCGGGTTTTAAAGAAGCAATTTAAACAATTAATAGCCTATGAATTTAAAAAATTTATCTTTACTTATAAATTTGAAACTATGAGCAAAGCTTCTTTGCCACAAGGTACTAGAGATTTTAATGCAGCTACGGTTCAAAAGCGTCAGTTTATATTTAAGACGATCCAATCTGTGTTTGAAACTTATGGGTTTCAGCCATTGGAAACTCCTGCTATGGAAAACCTGGAAACTTTAATGGGCAAATATGGGGAGGAAGGCGATAAACTTATATTTAAAATTTTAAATAACGGTCTAGACAATCCACAGAAAAAAGAACAAACATTAGAAGGTGTGGAGAAATTATTTGCGGGTAAAAATAGTACGGCCCTTACCGAACGTGCTTTAAGATATGATTTAACCATTCCCTTTGCCAGGTATGTAGCCATGAACCATGGTTCATTAAGCTTCCCTTTTAAAAGATATCAAATTCAACCTGTATGGCGCGCCGATCGTCCACAGAAAGGAAGATACCGTGAATTTTATCAATGCGATGCAGATGTAGTAGGCAGTGAAAGTTTATTAAACGAAGTAGATTTAGTGGCGGTATATGTAACTGCTTTTCAAAAATTAAATTTGCCAGTAGAAGTAAAAATAAATAATAGAAAAATTTTACTAGCGCTTGCTCAAGTATGTGGTGGAGAAGATAAACTAATTGACTTAACCATTGCCATTGATAAGCTAGATAAAATTGGTTGGGAAAAAGTAAAAGAAGAATTAGTTAAGAAAAATTTTAGCGAAGCGCAACAAAATATAATTCATGCGTATTTAAATATTGAAGGCAACAATATAGAAAAGCTTACTCAATTAGCAGCATTATTAGGAACCAATGAAACAGGTATAAAAGGCATTGAAGAAATAAACTATGTATTAGACTACCACGCACAAACGGGCATGAGCAAGCATTTAGTGGCCGACTTTACTTTAGCAAGAGGCTTAAATTATTATACAGGTATAATTTTTGAAGTAAAAGCGATAGAGGCTGAAATGGGCAGTATTGGTGGGGGCGGGCGCTATAACGATTTAACCAGTTTATTTGGTGTACCTAATATTGCAGGCGTGGGCATTAGCTTTGGAGTAGATAGAATTTATGATGTGATGGAAGAGAAAAATTTATTTCCAACTACTATTGAACAGACCACTCAAGTATTATTTTTTAATTTAGGAGAGCAGGAAGCGAAAGCGGCCTACTTACAAATGATGCAATTAAGAGATAAAAAAATTGCTTGTGAAATTTACCCTGAGAAGAGTAAATTCGACAAGCAATTTAAATACGCAGAGAAAAAAGGAATTCCCAACGTTATTATAATGGGTACTGAAGAGTTAGCTAAAAATGATTGCACTGTAAAAAATATCATTACGGGCAAACAAACAATACTAAGTCTTGGTGATCTTTCTAGTTTTGAATTCTAGCGAGTTTTATTCGCCCAAATTTTATCATAAAAATTTTGTTCTTTCATCGCAAAAGAACTTCCATTTGGAGAAGCTGCACTAGCTACTTCTTTTTGAGCTGTCAATTCCATACCTTGAACAATGATTGTTAAAGTCTCTACTGATTTACCAGCACCTCTTTTAAAAATAATGGGTGCATCGTAAGCAGCTAAATAAAAAGTATCCACCCCTTTCTTTTCCAAAGGTGTAGCGCCCATTGCAGAATTAATGGTTAATACAGTGTCCTCTACAGTTAAAGTAACTTCTGTTACTGGACTTCCTTCTGGAAATACATATTTACCTAAATAGTCTTTCAAATTACTTGTTTGTGCATTTACGCTAGCAAATACTCCCATTAGGATAAATGCCATTAAGAAGATTTTTTTCATAATTTATTATTTATTTGATTAGAATTGTTTTTCGAAAATAGGTAAAATGACGTCCATTTAATAATATTTTTATATTAAATAAAAAGGGGGCAAAAAGGGACAAAAAAAAGATTTAAAAGTATACAAATCCGATCAAGTATCTTTGCATAATGGAGAAGACAAGACCCAATATTAGACAGGTAGAAGTCGCTGACATTGAGCGATTTATATCAAAAATAGGTGAAAAGCCTTTTAGAGTAAAACAAATTGTTGAATGGTTATGGCAAAAGCATGCACATAGCTTTGAAGAAATGACCAACCTAAGTAAGGACCTACGTGGCTTATTAGAAAATGAATTTCAACTTCCTGCTTTACAAATAAATACGACCCAACAAAGTGAAGATGGTACATTAAAAACACGTTTTAAAACTTATGATGGTCATATGATCGAAGGGGTGCTCATTCCCACTACTTTAAGAAAGACGGCCTGCGTTTCATCTCAAATTGGATGTAGTTTAAGTTGTAAATTTTGTGCAACAGGCACCATGGAGCGTAAAAGAAATTTAAATTTTGATGAAATTTATGATCAAGTTGTTTACATACTACAACAAAGTGAAGCCACTTATGAAAAACATTTAAGCAATATTGTTTTTATGGGTATGGGTGAGCCTTTAATGAATTACCATAATGTTTTAAAGGCCATTGAAAAAATTACTTCTCCTGATGGATTAGGCATGAGTGCCAAAAGAATTACCGTATCTACAGCCGGGCTTATAAAACAAATAAGACAATTAGGAGACGATAATGTGAAATTTAAATTAGCCATTTCACTTCATGCGGCCAATGATAAGAAGCGTAATGAAATTATGCCTATTAATGAAAGTAATAATATCAAAGGACTTGTTGAAGCCATTAATTACTTTTATAAAAAGACGGGCACTGAAGTTACTTTTGAATATATCTTATTCAAAGACTTTAACGATTCAGAAAAAGATGCAGAAGAACTCACTAAAATTTATAGACAAGTACCTGCCGATTTAATCAACGTTATTGAATACAACCCCGTTGATATTTTTCCTTTTGACAAACCTGACGAGGAAGGCTTTGAAAAATTTGTAGAAATTTTACAAAAAAATAGAGTGAATGTGCGCGTAAGACATAGTAGAGGAAAGGATATCGACGCTGCCTGTGGTCAATTAGCGAATAAAGATAATTTTTAATAGTAGGAGGTATGAACCAAAAAAGATCTGACAACTTTGACAAGTTTTCTAATAAGAAAAAAGGAAGCGCAGTTAAAGAAGAATATAGACAAGAAAAAAAGAAAGCCAAAATTGAAATGAGGGCTGCTGGAGAAGCCATGCGCCAAAGAAAAAAGGATAAAGAAAGAGGTATTCCTGTTGAACCCTTAGGTAATAATAAAAGAATACCCCCTGCTTCCAAAAGAACACCTACTTCTTATGTAAAAAAAGGAGAGGCCCCTAAATATGGTGAATTGGCTAGCCCCTTTCCTACAAAATCTAAGTTCACTAATAAAAGAACGCCTGCATCCATGGACAAGGCGGATGAAAAAAGAACTGCTTCTATTGGTAAGGTAACGGCATCAGACGATGCCCCCTTTGAACAAATGCCATTGAATAAATACATTGCACACGCTGGTATATCTGGAAGAAGAGAAGCAGCAGAAATGGTGAAGGCAGGACATGTTACCGTAAACGGGGATACTGTTTTAGAGCCAGGTTATAAAGTCAAATACAAAGATGTAGTAAGATTAAAAGGCAAGGTTTTACAATTACAAGTAACCCCTGTTTATATTTTATTAAATAAACCAAAGGATTATATCTGCACAGCCAATGATCCAGAAGGTAGAAAAACTGTTTTAGATATTATTAAAAACGCCACTACACAAAGAATGTTTCCAGTGGGTCGTTTAGATAGAAATACAACAGGTGTTTTAATTTTAACCAACGATGGTGACTTGGCACAAAAATTAACACACCCTTCTTACGAGATTAAAAAAATATACGAAGTTACTTTAGACAAACCTGTGACCAAGGCCGATATGGAGTCTATTGCGGCAGGTGTTGAATTAGAAGACGGATTTATTGCAGCCGATGCAGTAAGTTATTTATCGAATACTTCTAAAAATGTAATTGGCATTGAAATTCATAGTGGTCGCAATCGTATTGTACGTCGTATTTTTGAACACTTAGGCTATGATGTTAGACATTTAGATAGAGTCATGTTTGCCAACCTAACTAAGAAAAACGTTGACCGCGGTAAATGGCGTTTTTTAGCTGAGAAAGAAGTAAGATTACTTAAGTTTTTAAATAAATCATTTACCAGAAAATCTTCCAAATAAGTATTACATGTTATCTATATTATTTGAAGATGAGGATATGATTGTATTGAATAAACCCGCTGGTTTATTAAGCATCCCTGATAGATTTGGTAAGGATGTTTCTCTTAAGTCTTTATTAATAGAAAAGTACAGTGAAATTTTTACTGTACACCGATTAGACCAATATACGAGTGGTTTAATTGTGTTTGCAAAAAATGCGGAGGCACATAAATTATTAAGCGAATTATTTGAAGGAAGAGAAATTGAAAAAAAATACCTAGGATTAGTATTGGGTAGGCCGCCTGCAGAAGGCAGTATTGACCAACCTATTATGGAGCATCCTGTAAAAAAGGGCACCATGGTAGTACATGCTAAAGGAAAAATGGCTTTAACTACTTATAAAGTCATTGAAAATTACAAACGCTTCGCTTGGGTTTCATTTCAAATTCATACGGGGAGAACTCATCAAATACGCGTGCATGCTAAACAAATAGGACATCCCATTGTAGCCGATGATGTATACGGAGACGGTGAAAAATTATTATTGTCATCTATCAAAAAGAAAAATTTTAAATTAAGTAAAGCCGAGGAAGAAGAAAGGCCCATATTAGCTAGACAGGCTTTACATGCACATACGCTCTGTTTTATATACAAAGAAAAAGAGCTTCATTTAGAAGCTCCTTTACCTAAAGATTTAACCGCTACTTTACAGCAGTTGGAAAAATGGAATAAAGAAAAATAATCTTCCTTTTGTAAAAGACTATTTATTCGGCTGTGGGGTATAGCGTAAATATGGTTTAACTATATTAAGTCCTTTGGGGAATTTAACTAAGGCGTCTTCTGTTTTAACAGCAGGCACTACAATCACCTCTTCACCATCGATCCAATTTGCTGGCGTGGCTACACTATAGTTAGCGGTTAATTGTAAAGAATCAATGACTCTTAATACTTCTACAAAATTTCTTCCTGTAGAAGCAGGATAGGTTAAGGTTAATTTAATTTTTTTATCGGGACCAATGATAAATAAAGAACGGACTGTGAATGTTTCAGAGGCATTAGGATGAATCATATCATAAAGGCCTGCCACATGTTTATCTTCATCTGCAATAATAGGAAAGCCCACTGTTACATGCTGTGTTTCGTTAATATCCGAAATCCACTTATGATGACTTTCTACACCATCCACACTTAAGGCTAATACTTTTACATTGCGTTTTGCAAACTCTTCTTGTAAGGCAGCAGTGCGACCTAATTCGGTGGTGCAAACGGGTGTAAAATCGGCAGGATGAGAAAATAAAATGCCCCAACTGTCTCCTAAATATTGATGAAAACTAATATCACCCATACTTGTTTTTGCTTTAAAATCGGGAGCAATATCCCCTAGTCTTAAACTCATGTTTTTAATTTTTATAAATGTAAATTATCTCTTTTCTTCAGCCATTACAATGATCAAGATCACCTTGATTTAGATCACAAAGATATGTATTTCCTACTAATTTAGTAGACTTTTATAGAAATTATTTTTCTGAAGGGGGTGTTGTGTATAAATCTAATAATCCATCGGGTAGTTCAACACTTATGGTTTTAGCCTTATGATTCACGGCTTTTAAACTTTCTTCATGCAATGGGATATAGGCTTCTTGACCTTGGTATAATATTGTTACCATTAATTGATGCGGTTGTTCAATCACTTCTTGAATAACACCAATAGCTTTTCCTGCTTCTTCTACTGTATAACCTAATAAAGCCAAGGGCGATTGCTTGTCTACTAATTTTTGAAATTCATCTTGAGGTAACCAAACTTTTTTACCTAAAAGCATCGCAGTAGCTTCTCTAGTATTAATGCCTTCCAATTGTAAATGCGAAATAGTATCTGTTTTTGCAGAAGCGCTTTGTATAAAATAGGGAATAAAACTTGCTGCATTTTTTTCTACAAATAGGGCATCAATACCTTTAAAATGAATAGGCTTTCCCAGCGCATGCTCAATAATGAGATGACCTGTGATACCATGGGGCGCTACTATTTTACCTATATGTATGTACTGACTCATTTGCTAATTTAATTCTTTTATCGACAAAATCATTTTCAAAAAAAACCCCCAATTCCGTTGATAGGAACCAGGGGCTTTTATAAAGCTAGATTAATTTTAAAATTATTCTGCAGCAGGTGTCTCTTCAGCAGAGGCTTCAACAGAGGCATCAGCAGATGCTTCAGCTACTGGTTCTGCTACTTTTTTAGCAACAGGTACATACACTTTCTTAGCAGCTTCTGCTTTTTTGTGTGTATCACTAGTGCTAGCAATTTTTGTTTCATGTGCTGCATACCAAGTTTGGAATTTCTCCATAGCGGTTGCATCATCAAACAAACCTAATTTTACTCCACGAAGTAAATGTTTCAAATAAAGAACTCCTTTGAAAGATAAAATTCTGTGAACGGTGTCTGTAGGTTGAGCACCTTTGTTTAACCACTCCAATGCCTTTTGACGATCCAATTGGATAGTTGCAGGAACTGTTAATGGGTTGTAAGTACCAATTTTTTGGATGAATTTACCATCTCTTGGTGCACGTCCGTCAGCCACTACTATAAAGTAGAAAGGCCTTTTTTTACTACCGTGACGTTGTAGTCTCATCTTTACTGCCATGTTAAATAGAAATTTATAGGCGTTATTAAATAGGGTTAACCGGCAGCAAAGATAATATAAAGCAGGCAATAAACAAAGGAAAAAGGGCTTAAAAAGTCATTAATATATGAATATCAATGAGTTAGATTAAAAATTAACGTCTCAAACCAGGCATTTTACCTGGCATTGAACCGCTTGACATTTGCTTCATCATCTGCTTCATTTGGTCAAACTGCTTCATAAAAGCATTAATTTCTGCAATATCCTTTCCTGCCCCTTTGGCAATTCTTTGTTTACGACTTGTAGAAAGCAAGTCTGGATTTCTTCTTTCCAAAACGGTCATCGATTGAATAATGGCTTCCACTCCTTTAAAGGCATCGTCTTTAATATCTACATCTTTTAAGCTTTTGCCCATGCCTGGAATCATGCCCATTAAATCTTTTAAGTTGCCCATTTTTTTGATCTGCTGTATCTGCGTTAAGAAGTCTTCAAAATCAAATTGATTTTTTCGAATTCTTTTTTCTAATTTTTTAGCTTCTGCTTCATCAAATTGTGATTGCGCTTTTTCAACCAAGGAAGTAATATCTCCCATGCCTAAAATTCTTTGGGCCATTCTCTCAGGATGAAAAACAGTAAGTGTATCTAATTTTTCACCACTGCTCATAAACTTGATAGGTTTATTCACGGTGTATTTAATAGACAAAGCGGCACCCCCTCTGGTATCACCATCTAATTTTGTTAATACGACTCCTGTAAAATCTAAACGCTCATTAAAAACTTTGGCGGTATTCACTGCATCCTGCCCTGTCATTGAGTCTACAACGAATAAAATTTCTTGTGGTTGAATTTCATTTTTAATAGCAGCCACTTCATTCATCATCACTTCATCTACTGCAAGGCGCCCCGCCGTATCAATAATAATTACATTTTTATTATTGGCCTTGGCATACACCAATGCATTTTGTGCAATGGAGACTGCATTTTTATTTTCTCTTTCTACAAAAACATCTACGCCAATTTGTTCGCCTAATAAGGTTAATTGATCCATTGCGGCAGGACGGTAAATATCGGCAGCTACTAATAAGGGCGATTTTTTTTGAGCTTTTAAATAGTTTGCCAACTTTCCAGAAAAAGTTGTTTTACCAGAACCTTGTAAACCGGCTACTAAAATAATAGTGGGGCTTTTAGAAAGGTCCATCAAAGAAGCTTCATTACCCATTAGAGCCGTTAATTCATCTTGCACAATTTTTACCATCAATTGTCCAGGGCTAATGGCATTAATAACTTTGGCACCAATGGCCTTTTCTTTAATACTATCTGTAAATTCTTTGGCAATTTTAAAATTGACATCGGCATCCAACAATGCCTTTCTGATATCTTTTAAGGTATTGGCAACGTTTAAATCATTGATTCTCGCCTGCCCTTTCAGGTGCTTAAACGCAGATTCTAATTTTTCACTCAAACTATTAAACATACTTACAACATTTAGGGGAGCAAAGATAAGTGATCACAACGAGTCAAAAACCATCAATTCAAAAGGTATAAATACGTTAAAATTAGCAAATTACAGTGTATCGTAATATGATATAAAATATTGATTTTCATATACTTACACTAATTTAGACAATACCCTATGTATGTCTTGACAGTTTGTTAACTAATAAATATTAAAAAATACTTGGAACCTAACCTTTATTTAATATTATTGCATCAAACGAATCCATTTTTAAGAGGAGCTAGTTATATATGAGTAAGAAACAATTATTTACACTTGAATTTCCGGTGAGATGTTCACCCAATATTTTATTTGAATTTTTATCCACTGCCTCTGGACTACAAGAGTGGTTTGCAGACAAAGTAGACGAATGGGAAAACGTTTTTAGTTTTTCATGGAATAAAGGTGTGCCAGAGAAAGCAGAATTAGTGGACCAAGAGCCTGATAAATTCATAAAATTTAGATGGTTACATGGAGAGAAAAATGAATACTTCGAATTTAGAATTGAAAAAACAGAAATTTCAAATCAAACTATTTTAATCGTGAAAGATTTTGCTGAAAAAAACGAAGTCAAAGACCAAAGCCGACTTTGGGAATATCAGATCAAAGAACTCTTTCATCGTATAGGTAGTTAGCACCACAACTTTGTTCAAGAAATTAGACATACTAATTCTTAAAGCCTTCATTGGCCCTTTTCTGGCAGCACTCACTATTTCAACTTTTGTGCTGACCATGCAATTCTTTTGGTTATACATTGACGACTTAGTGGGCAAAGGACTAGACTTATTTACTATCTTGGAATTAGTAGGACTTGTTTCTGTTAGCACATTCACCACGGCACTTCCCTTAGCCTTGCTTTTTTCTTCCATCATGACTTTTGGTAATTTAGGAGAAAGCTTTGAACTCATTGCCATTAAAGCAGCAGGTATTCCCTTGATTCGTTTTATGCGTCCGCTATTTATGTTCACTATTTTTTTAGCGGGTATTG
>Ga0209401_1000958_pt1 | contig 19379 bp, 19 predicted proteins | sample M_140807_MF_Meta_FD_187318 | JGI IMG/M metagenome (GOLD analysis project Ga0209401, IMG submission 187318) | Freshwater microbial communities from Lake Montjoie, Canada to study carbon cycling - M_140807_MF_MetaG (SPAdes) (version 2) | ecosystem: Environmental > Aquatic > Freshwater > Lake...
AGGTGCTCCCCACATCCCCCATGAACACCTTTGCCGGACTCCAGTTCCAGCCCAGAAAGCCAAGGAGTGCCCCGGCCACCGGCCACTGTCCGGCGGCGGCCATCAGCACGACTCCGCACAGAGCCACGAGTCCGTCGAGCCCGTCCATGAAGTTGGTGAAATTGATCACCGCTGTGACAGCCACCACCACCACCGGCAGCGCCCAGATCGGCAGGGGAACGTTCGCCACCGCCACTAGGGCTGATGCCGTGGCGAGCTGGGCTGCATAGCGCCATGCCGCCGGCAAGTCGTAGCGATCATCGAGCAGACCAACCAGGGCCAGGGGACAGCAGATCAGTGGGATCCAAGCGCTTGTGCCCTCCCCCCAGGCGAGGCTGAGCAGGCTCCCGACCAGCACGAACACCACACCGCCCCCCCTGGGTGTGGCAAACCGGTGGGAGCTGCGAGCGTTCGGTTGATCGAGCAGCTGTCTCCGCAGCCACGGGATCAGCCCCCACAGCAGCAGCCAGCTCAGCAATGCCGAACTGCCCGTAGCGATCAACACGAATGACGGCATGCGCTGGTTCAGCAGAGTCAAGGGCATGGTCATGGCTGTTCCCCGGCGGGTGAGGGCGGATGCCAGGCCAGCGGGGCCACGGGAAACGGTTCCGGTTCGGTGCCCAGCATGGTGTGGACGGGGGTGAAGCCGGCGAGGTTGGCCTCCATCCTCAGGACCGCCTCAAACCCCTTGGCCGAGATCGGCAGCAGCGGGGCGGCCAGCAGGTGAAAGACGGCTGGGGGCAGGGGTAGCAATCGGCACCGCCCGGCACGATCAAGGGGATCGCGCTGCCTGGCTGCCTGCTGCAGGCGTTGCAGCATGGTGGTGTAGGTCAGGCTTTCATCTCCGCCGAGGGTGATGCGATGGCTGGATGGTGCTCCCGTTTCCCTGGCGGCTCCATCCGCCAAGTGGAGGGCCGCTGCGGCTAGCTGGCGCCCATGGATCGGTTGGCGAAGTCCTGTCTCCGCCGGCAGGGGAAGGAAAGGCATCCGTCGCATGATCTGCAGGAGCCGGCTGAGATTTTGATCACCCCGATCTCCAGCCTGCCCGTAGATCAGGGTGGGCCGCAGGATGCGGCAGGGGATGGAGGCCGTTGAGCACGTGGCGGCCACGCTGTCCTCGGCCCGCAGCAGCCGCTCCACCAAGTGGCGGTCTTGACGGTTGGCGGCAAAGCGCTTGGTGATCACCGAAGACGAGGAGCAGGCCACCACCGCGGCGATCGGGAACGGCCGGCCCAGGCCGGAGAGGGAATCTTGAAGGGCCGCCAGGTACGGAGCCAGTAGCCAGATTGGCGCAAAGCTCACCAGCAGGGCGCCCTCTGGCAGGGCCTCTGGGCTGGGGAGGGAGGCCGCGTTGAGGTCGATGGCGAGAAAGCGATCGACGGGCCAGCCTGGCGGTTGCCTCCTTCCGGCCACCACCACGGGCCTTTCGGCGGCCAGATCCAGACAGGCGGCACCGCTGGCTGTGGTGGCCCCGAACAGAAGAATGGGAGGCGTGGTTTTCGTCATGGCCGGCCCGTCGCTGGTTCGAAGCGGCTGAGGATCCTTTGCCCGTAGCGCAGCAGAAACGGCACCAGCCAGAACGCCCCGAAGGCCCTCCGGTAGGCCTGGCGCACTTCATGCAGGCGGCGGCGGGTCTGCTGGCCGCTCACCCCACCGTCGCCCATGTGCACCAGTTCGAGATCGCTGCGGCACACCTCCAGGTCGGCATGGGTGGAAAGCCGTAGGAAGTAATCCAGATCGGCTGAGAGGCGGAATCCTTCCGCATAATCAGCCGCCCTGGCCCGGGCGCCCGGCCCGATCAGGGTTGCCTGGTGGGGCGGGGTGGACCCCAGCAGCAGCGAGAGGCGGTAGGAGTGGCGCCACCGGAATGTCGTGGTTCGGGAGGGACTCGGGGGAAGTTCTGCGGGTAGGTGGTAGTAGCGCCCGCGGCAGACCAGAAGGTCGGGAATGCGGCCGCTCCGGCTGCAGCGTTCCAGTCTTTCGTCCGCCGCCGCGAGCACCTCCGGACCAGCTGCCCAGTCGTCGCTCCCCCAGAACAGGAGCCAGTCGGTGGGCCCCGCCAGGGCGAAACCCTTGTTCATCGCCCCGAAGATGCCGGGTGATTGGGTGTCCTGGTCCAGCCAACGGAAGCGCCGGTCACTGAGGCAGAGGGAATCAAGCCATGCCCGGTGCTCGGCGCCGCTGCCCCCGTCAATGAACGTCACCTGCCAGTTCTCCGCGGTCTGGGCCTGGAGTGAGGCCACCAGTCGCGGCAGCAGCCGGTGGGAGTTCCGGGTGGGCACGATGAGATGAATCCGGAACGGGCTGCCTGCCGCCCCGGATGAGCCGCTGGCAACGCTGGTCGACGCCGCATCCATTAGCTCTGCCTGCGAATCACCACGGGGCCCAGCACCAGCACATCCATACGGGTGCGTAGGAAGCAGTCGAGGGCCTGGCCAGGGGTGCAGACGATCGGTTCGTTCTCATTGAAGGATGTGTTGAGCACCATCGGCACACCGGTGCGCTCCGCGAAGGCACGGATCAGTCGGTAATAGCGGCCGTTGCTGACCTCGCTCACGGTCTGGAGCCGGCCGGTTCCATCCACATGGGTCACCGCTGGAATCAGGGTCCGTTTCTCTTCCCGGATTGGATACACCTGCATCATGAACGGCACGTCGCCATCGCGCTCGAACCACTCCGGCACCGCCTCGCGCAGCACCGAGGGGGCGAAGGGTCGGAATGATTCGCGCCGCTTGATCTTGAGATTCAGGATGTCCTTCATGTTTGCCCGGCGTGGATCGCCGAGGATCGAGCGGTGGCCGAGGGCCCGCGGCCCCCATTCCATCCGTCCGTCGAACCAGCCGATCACGAGCCCATCGGCGATGGCGGCGGCTACTTGGTCGCACAGCTCCTCTTCGGCGGGCCGTTCGATGGTGCAGCCGGCCTCCTGCAGGGCGGTCGCACGGCCCGGCTCGGCCAGCAGCGCTTCGATGGCCGTCTCGCTGGCTTCGCTGCCCAGGTAGGCGTCGCGCATCGGCTGGCTGCGGGGATTCCCCAGGCCATGCCACACCTCAAGGGCGGCGCCGAGGGCACCGCCGGCGTCGCCGGCGGCCGCCTGCACGTAGACCTGGCGGAACGGCGTGGCCACCGTGACCTTGCCGTTGGCCACGGAGTTGGCGCCGCAGCCCCCGGCAATGCAGAGGTTGTCGGTGGGATGCTGGCGGTGCATGGCCTTCAGGAGGTGGAAGAAGGCTTCCTCGTACATCACCTGGGCCGAACGGGCGATGTCCATGTGGTGCTGCTCCAGGGGCTGGTCGGGCCGGCGGGCCGGGCCGAGCAGGGTCTCCAGGGCAGGACTCCAATGCTGGCCCACGGTGGGAATGCCGTTGCTCCACTGGTGCGGCAGGTTCTGGCCGGCGTGCTGGAACCAACGCAGGTCGAGCCGGTAGGTGCCGTCCTCCTGGAGCCGGACGATGCGGCGCATGGCCTCCATCCGGGTGGGCTGGCCATAGGGGGCCAGGCCCATCACCTTGTATTCATCTCCGTAGTGGGGGAAGCCCAGGAACTGGGTGATGGCGGTGTAGAAAGCGCCGAGGGAGTGGGGGAACCAGATCTGACCATCGATCGTTAGGTCGTTGCCGTTTCCGTAACCCCAGGCGCCGCTGGAGAAATCACCGAAGCCATCGACCGATACCACTGCTGCCTCCTGATAAGGAGAGGCATAGAAGGCTGAGGCTAGGTGGGCGCGATGGTGTTCCACGAAATGCAACTGAGCCGGGATGGTTTCTCCCCTAAAGGACATGGAGAGTTGCTGCGCCAAGCCAGCCCGTTCCCTCTTATTGCGCCAGCGGTTCCAAAGGAAGAGCGGATCAGGTCGGGAGGCAACCGTGTAAAGGAGTTTGCGCAAGCGGTGAGCTCCTGGCAGGGAGTTGATGGCGATGTGGTCCACATCACCGATCGCGACTCCCGCATCAGCCAGGCACCAGGCGATCGCTTCTGATGGGAATCCCGCCCAGTGCTTGATACGGCGGAAGCGCTCCTCCTCAGCCGCAGCGATGATCACCCCATCGCGTACCAGGGCCGCCGCTGCGTCTGCGTGGAATGCGTTGATCCCGAGAATGAGAGTCATGGTTGGGAGTTGTTGTTCGCCACGGGTTGGCTGAGCCAGGTCTCACGAACCAGGAGGGTTCGGGCAGTGGTGACAGGCGCCCCAGGCACAGGTCAACCGAGAAGGAGGGTAACCGCCCCTAGCGTGCGGAGACTGTTTTACGTACCAGAGATGGAAGGGGATCTCTGCAGCCTTGCGGGCTCCCCTGTGTGGTTTTTTCTGGGAATGCTGTTTGCCAGGTTGATGGGGCTGGAGCTTGGACAGGAACCGAGCCTGGCCATTTCTGAACTGCTGTCGCGCAATGGTCCTCTGGCATGAGTGAATCAAGTTCCCGTGGCTCAAGGAATTTCGGGCTCAGGAATGGCGAGGTCGGGCCAGGTGGCTCGCAAATTGGTGCGGAAGATCTCCCGGGCAGCGGCAAGGCTGGCATTTTCAGCGACCCACTGCCGGGCGGCGGCTGCCAGTCGTTCGCGGCGTGGCCGATGCGAGGCGATCGCGGCGATCGCACTAGCCATGGCCTGGGGATCAGAATCAACCAGATGGCCGTTCCAACCTTCGACTAGGAACTGTTCGGGACCGCCGCATCGGGTGCTGACGACAGGAGTACCGCAGGCCATTGCCTCCATGGCCGCGATGCAGAGGCCCTCCTGATGGGAAGGGATCACAAACACATCAAGACTTCGCAGAAGGGGAGCCAGCTCGGGCAGGCGTGGATGGCAAACAACCTGGGATTCGATGCCAAGCTGCCGCAGCTTGGGCTCCAGGAAGGTCGTGTCGTCACAGCCCACTAAGTGGAGCTCTACCGGAGCACCTTGCTGGTGCAATATCTTTACTGCACCTAGTAGAAGGTCGATGTTTTTACGAGGGTCTTTGTAGCGGCCTGCAAAACCGATTCGCCAGGGAACGACAGTGTCCTGGGTGGTATAGAAGATGTCACTGTTGACAGGCACCACCATCACCCCGTCGATGGCTTGGCCAGCGATCCGGGCAAGAGCATCTGCGGTGTATTGGCTGATGGCCAGGATCCTGCCGGAGGGTGACTGCAGGATCTGCCGTTCGAAACGACGGAGAACCGGTGCATTCAGACTGCGATCGAGAATACGGCGTGACGTAGCGAACTGTTTGACCCTGTCGGAACGGTCAGCCTCCCAGGGTGTGGCCACCCAGGCGAGAAAGGGCAAGCCCAATCGGGCGTAGGGCAGGGCGCAAAGGGGACTGCCGGTCACCGAGAGATGCAGCTGGCACGAAGCGATCCGTTCGCGCCAGGCCCTACGGGGAAGGAAATGGGTGAACTCCAGCTCCGGTAGCCAGCACCCAATTCCGTGGGCTTCATGGTTCCCGAAGGCCCTCTGATCGAGCTCTCCGGGCCTTCGACCGCTCGCCAGGGCGTACACGGGAACCGACAGGGATGGATGGTGGCTCCAGGGGGCGTACCAAGCAAACACCGGCTCGATCCCCAGTTCTTCCAGGAGACCGGTGATGCACCAATTCATGGCGGTCACACCGCCTTCGGCGGGTTTGTTGGTGATGACCAGGGCCCGCAGGGGTGTGGCGTTCATGCCTTGAGGAAGTCGAAGAGGTCGCGGTTCTCCCGCACCCAGCGGATCAGGTCACAGACGCCATCGCTGACCCAGGCCAGGTTCTTCTCGGTGCCCCGGCGCGAGAGGTTGTCCACGATGCTCACCGTCCAGCCCCTGGAGGCGAAGTGGAGGGCGGCATTGGTGCCGATGAAACCGGCGCCGCCGGTGATCAGGATCGAAGCCATCAACCGGGACGGTGGGATTGGGGAGGAATGCAGGCGAGCGTAAGCCGCCTGCCAGGCGAAGTCCGGTTCATGTCCGTGAACCGGTCTTGTCCGGGAGCCGATGCGTCAAGGGGACCCACACGTTGGGGTGGGCAGCCAGCAACTCCAAGGTTCCGTCAGTTCTACCGCTATCGATCACCAGAATATCGCTCAACCACAACAGGCAAGCGATGGTGCGGCCGATGTTGGCGGTTTCGTTTCAGGTGAGCAGGTGGGGGTCAGGGGGAGTGATCTCATTAGGCCGTGGGGAAGGACTGGTCTGGGGATGGCGACTGGGATTGCAGGTAGGCCAGTTGGGCCTGCTGTCGGGCGATTAGGGTGGGCACGGTGAGAAAGGATCCGAAACAAATGCCCAGCAGGATCAAAATAAATGGATCCGAGTAGACCTGTGAAGCGGAAAAGAAGAAGACTAGGTTGGCAAGGCCGAAGGCCAAAAGCCCCAGCAACAGGGCGGCGATGCGGGGCTCCAGTAACTGCAGCAGCCGGAAGTTTCTTCGCAAAGTCAGAAGTAATAGGAAAGCAATGATTGCCCCTATGGCAATTCCCGGCAGGCCCAACTCGACAACAATTCTTCCCCCTCCCCCTTCGGACACATAGCCCAGGCTGCGAATTGCCTGACGGGCAGCGATTGTGGCATTGTCAAGTTTGAAGTTCCCCAGATTGGCCCCGGCCCCCACCCCCAGCCCGTAGCCCTGGGAAACTTCAACTGCCCTGGTCAAAGCTCCGATGCCCTGGAGCTGGAAACGATTAATGAGGTCATCCTTGGCAGTCAGGGACCGATTCAGGTAGGTGTCGAAGGAATCCCCTTTTGCGGTGATTAGGAAGAGGGCATAGGCCCCGTAAGCCATGGCGGATGCACCCAGCACGCTGCTGATCACCCGCTCCCGAGATGCCGGGGATGCCTTGCGGCTAAAGAGCAGCAAGTAGAAGGCGGTGAAAACCAGCACAAGCACCAAGGACTTACGGCGAGCGGTGGGGATCGTGAGATAGGCGAAAGCTGCGGCCAGCATTAACAATAAAATCTGCTTTCCCCTCTCTTGGGTGCTGACCGCCAAGGTGATGGAAAAGCATGCTCCGGCGGCGAGGTGCCATGCGGCCACCTCACTGGTGCGCCAGAGTCCAGAAACCCCTGAGGCGGAAAAGCCCTCAAAGGTGATCTGAATGCCCGTGCCCACCTCCCTGAAGAGAATGCTATCGAGGCCACGAAAGTCGAGCCAGGCTGATATGGCAAATAGACCGCAAAGCACAAGGTAGGTAATGATCGTTCTTTGCAATATCTTCGGATTGAATCCCACCTCATAGCCGGCCCAAAGGGCCACGGCTGGTGCCATGTAAAACGCGACGCCTAATCCCATGAGTTGGATGTCTCCGAAGCGGAGAAATGAATTGATCGCCTGGGCTGCGATCAAGACGAAGTAGAGTGGAATCCAGTCCAGGATTTCTGGCACGGTCCAGAACATGCTGCGCAGGTCGATCCTGCCTTTTTTCTGCTCGTAAATCACCAAGATGGTGAGAACGAAGCTAAGCAACACCAGGCCGACGAAGAAGCTGGGTTGGTCCGGTGTGATCTTCCGGATTGGATCCTGCAGAAAGCCGATCACGACGGTGACAAGAAGTCCTGCTCGCCAGTTCCCATCGAGCAATACCACGGCGAGGCTGCCGAACATCAGAACCAAGAACAGCGATGTCATCGACGGGCTTTGGGGGGGGCTGATGAGGATGCCGCGGGAATGGGGCGGTGCTCCATCACGATGTCGGTATAGGTGGCTGCCAGGGAAGTGGCGATGGCTGGCCAGGCCAGCCGCTTGACCGCCAGGCTACGGGCCGCCTCACGGGTTGCAGGGCTGGGACCCCCGAGGGCTGCCTCGAGGGTAAGGGCCAGCTCGGGGGGGGTACTGTCACAGACCAGGCCGGCTCCGGCCGCTGCCACCAGCTCGGACACCGCCACCTCGGGCGAAAGAATGGCCGGGGTGCCGGCCGCCAGGGCTTCCACCACGGCGATGCCGAAATTTTCGGCCGCAGAGGGAAGCACCAGCCAGTCGGCATCGGCGAGTTCCTGTTCCTTGCACTCGCCCTCCACCTGGCCGAGCCACAGGCAGCGGTCCCCCAGGCCAAGGGACTCGGCCTGGTCACGGAGCTGCCGCTCGTAGCCGGGTTCACCCTGGCCGGCGATTCTCAGTTCCCAGAGCCGATCAGGTCGTCGTTGGTTCAGCAGGGCCAGCGCCTCCAGCAGGCGATCGAGTTGCTTCTTGGGATGCAGCCGCGAGAGGAACAGAAAACGGGTGATGCGATCGGCGCCGTCGCCTCCTTCCTTGGCCCTGTGCTTGGTTTGGGTGTTCAGCCGTACCCCGAGGGGCAGCACCAGAGCGGGGGGGAGCAGGCCGAGTGCGGCCACCTCATCCCGTTCAGCCCCGGAGGTGAAATGCAGGGCAGCGGCCCCATTGAGGTTGCGCTGCTCGATCAGCCGCAGCATCCAGAGCTTGCGAGAGCGGCTCTGCGCCAGGCTCCAGGGACTGAGTTGGCCGATCGTCCGCACCAGGTAAGGGATGCTGGCGTGGCGCGCCTCACGCATCGCCCAGGTGGAGGGAAACGAGAAGATCGCATGCACATGCAGGAGGTCGTAGGTGTGGATATGGCCTTTGAGCCACCGCACCAGATCGGGGCTGAAGGCGAATTCCCGAAGGGCGGCAACGGGGGGACTCCAGCGCGGAAAGGCGATCAGCGGCAGGCCCTGGTGGTCGATCCAATGCCCGGTGGGCAGCGAGGGATCCACGCCTGGACCATGGTCATTGGTGGTGAGAATCGCGGCGTCGACGCCCCGCTGGCGGAGGGCTGCCACCATCTCAAGCACCGCCTTGCTGGGTCCGCCCCGCAGCGGGCTGATCGACGGGATCACATGCAGAACTTTCAGATGTTCTGTCATAGTTTGCTTTGGTCGCCCTTCGACTTCAGACGCATCACTGCGGTTTTAACCGCAGCTGCTGCGGTTTCGATTGTGAACATGGTATTAACCCGTACACGTGCCGCTTCGCCCATACCCCGGCTGGATTGTGGATCGCTTGCCATTTTTCTCAGGCATGCGGACAGGGCAAGGGTGTCTCCGCAGGGATAGCTCAGTCCAGTCACACCTTCGATGATCAGGTCTTCGTGGCACCCCACCTGGTCGCTCACCACGGCTGGAAGGCCACAGGCCATCGCCTCATTCACCACCAAACCCCAAGTTTCACCATGGTCGGATGGCAAAACGAAACAGTCGCAAGCGACGTAAGCCCGGGTGATTTCCGTCTGGTTGAGAAAGCCTGCGAAACTCACTGGAAGCCCTGACCGATGGACTTGCTTTTCACAAGCCTCTTTTAGATGACCATTGCCCACGATCAGCAGATGAACCGCGGGCAATCCCTTGGGTTTTTCTTTAAGGAGTAACGCTAGGGCTTCGATTAGATCCTGAGGCCGTTTTTTGCTCTGGAGTTTTCCGGCAAACAGGAAGCAAAAAGCCTCCTCAGGGATGTTCCAATGCTGTCGCAAGGCCGGACGCTCGCTCTGCTGCTGGGCAACTTGTCCAGCAAAGCGAGCATTGTCGATGAAATAAGGGGCTTTGATCAGCTGATCATTCTTAAGCCCGTTATTTAAGTACCAACGAGCGTTCGATTTCCCTATAGGCAAACCCATGCTTAATCCTCGGAAAAGCATCCGATGCATTTGGTGAGCCAGCCAGGATCGAGGCCGAGCTTCATTGGATTCCATGCGGAGAATAACTGGAATTCTTAGAAACTTGGCTGCCCAAAAGGCTTGCAGAAGACCGAGGTAATGCCAGCCGGTCAGCAGGATTGCATCTGGACGTTCTCGGGATGGGCCCCAACCCATTTCTCCAAGAGGATCGGCCAGCCAAACGCCCGCATAACCGCCAATGATTCCGCGGCCTCGCCCACTTCGGGCCTGATGCCAGCGATACCCATCCAGGAGGGGAAGATCCCAGGTGAGGGATTGACCGAAACCCACCCCTTGGCTTTGGGCGTCCGGCATGGACAGGTACAACACGTCGCTGGCGACATCGGGATCGCTCGCGAGAGCGCGGTAAAGCGGCGTGTGGTACTGAACCGGATGACTGGCCAAGATCAGAAGCCTGGCGGCACGGGTCGGCAGCAGGCCAGGCCCTCCGACGTTGAGCCGTAGCGCCCAGAGCAGGCCCCGAAGCTCGGCAAGCAGGGTGGCCGGAATCCACCAGGGCCGCCTCAGGTGGTGGCGGGTCCGCACCGACTGCATTAGGACGGCGATCGAGCCGACCAGGGCTTGGCCCGGCGGCCGGCTCCGCAGCAGGAAGTAGTAGCGCCCCACCGCGTGATCGGGCTGAAGGGTGGTGAGGTGCTTTCCGTAGCTGCGGGTGCCTCCCCGTTCGGCGCGTAGATGGTGGATCAGGGCGGTGGGCTCGTAATTGATACGGCCGCCGCTTTCGCACCAACGGTGGGCGAACTCGGCCTCAAACCGATAAGCAACCTTCACGAAGTTGGTGTCAAAGCCCCCCAGGGCAAGCGCCCGGGCAACCGGGATGGCCACGTTGCCCCCCATGAATGCCTGCACTCCGCGCGGTTCGAGGCTGTTGAACAGGAAGGGTGCACCGGGGGGATCTTCCCGTTCGTTGTGCCAGGGCTGCAGCACGCGGCCCGCCACTATCGCCTCAGGATCCCGTTCGCCAGCCCGTTGGTGGGACCGCAGCAGGTTGGGGTCGGGGCGGATGTCGTCGTCGAGGAACAGGATGCGATCGCCGCGGGCTTCCAGCAGGGCGCGGTTCATGGCACCGGTGATGGAGGGGCGCTCCAGGCGCAACCAGCGAATGCGGCCCTCGTCGTGCCAGCGGCTTAGCCGCTCTTCCGTGGCTGCATCGTGGCGATGCGTCTGGTCCACGACCAGCAGCTCCCAGGGGGGGGGGTCGAGGGCAAGCAGGTCGGCGATGCTTGCGGTGAGTACACTGTCTCGACCGTAGGTTGGGATTGCAACCGTGAACTTCATTGTGCTCTCAGCCGCCTTAGCCGCGCTTTGAGGTGCCATGGGTTAAGAGCCAGGGTGCGGGCCAGGTAACGGCGGGAGAGTTCGGGATGCTCGCTTGCCAAGCAGGCGGCAATAAAGTATGCACCATTCGCTTCCCGACGCGGATCCCTGGGGGCCTTGCGGCAGCTGGAACTGAGCCGCTCTGCCTGCTCCAGCCACTGGCTTTCGGATTGACCGGCCCGCCTAGCGCGGGTGGCACCAACGATCAGGTGGTGGAATTGTTCCTGTTCCCGGCGTCGGGAACCGCTAATCGATCCTGGGGAGATGGTGGATTCATAGAGCACCTCAGGCAGGACCCTGTGGCGGCCGCACTCAACCAACCGGCTCCATAAATCGATGTCCTGGGCGTAATAGAAGGAAGATCGGTAGCCCCCGACCCGTTCGTAGGCATCACGTCGCATCATCACTGTTCCGTGGGCCGCAGGACCGTTGAGGCCGTCGGCCAGCTTGTCTTCCGCAACCTGTTGGATCCTTGTGGTCACCCCCTCCGGGATGACCTGGCGGACGTGACAGGAGCAGAGGGCCGCCTCTGGATCCTCTTGCAGGCAGGCCACTTGCGCTTCAAGCCGGCCTGGAAGGGAGCGATCTCCTGCATCCTGGCGGGCGATGTAGAATCCACGCGCTTCTTGGCATCCTTCGATAAGGGCACGGGTGAGCCCCCTTCCTTGGCGGTTCAGCACCCGAATTCGAGGATCCTGGCCGGCGAGGCGTTCGAGCAGGGGTGCTGTCTGATCGGTGGAGCCATCGTTGATCACGATCACCTCAAAGTCGAGGTTCTGGCCCTGGGTCAGGGATGTCAGTGTGGCTTCAAGGCTATCGATTCCATTCCTTACCCCCATCACTACCGAGACCAATGGTGCCGCTGATGTCATGACGCGCCTCGGCCTGGAAGTAGATTACGCACCTTGATGCTCAGTCGAGCAGTTCTGTGCCAACCGATCGTGGTGGCCAGCAGGCCGTACACAAGAAATTCTGGCGAGCGGCGGTGCTGTGGAGGGGAGGCGTTTTGAGCCAGCTGGAACAGGGATCGGGATGCCTGATCTAGGCCGGCCAGGCCGCACTGGCGGCAGAGCAGAAAGGCGGATCGGGCAAAACGCAGCATTTCCGGGCTATTCCGGCTGACACCCGCCTGGAGTGCGGATTCGAGAAGCGAGACCTGGGCCTGGGCTCGATGGGCCAGTTTGCGGGGATCCCTGGAGCCTTCGTCGCTGAGGTGACCGCCTTCAAGGTGAATGCGGCGCACGGAAACCTCAATCGGAACCCAGGCCAGACGGGCACCGGTCGCTCCTGCCCGGGCATCGTATTCCCAGTCCTCTTCATTGATTAACGGGAGCCAGGGACCGATCCGATCCAGGAGTTCACGCCGATAGAGCGGTGAACTGGTGGTCCACCAGCGCTCCAGCAGTAGGAGTGGGAAGAGGGTCGGCCTTGGTGTGCCGGTGGCCCGCATCGGTCCGATCCTTTGAACAGGCTGGATGGCGTGGTTTTCTTCCAGGCTCGGGCCATAACAGATTTGACAGTCGGGTTGGCGTTGCAGTTCCTCAACCTGGACCTTGAATTTCAAGGGCAGCAGCAGGTCGTCGGAATCCAGGAACTGAACGAAGCTTCCCCGGGCCCTCTCTAGCCCCCGTTGACGGGCTGCACCGGGACCGGCGTTGGCCTGGTGGATCACCAGGATCGACTCCGGGCTTGAGCGGGCCAGCTCGTCCGCCACGGCGGCGGTGTCGTCGGTGGAGCCGTCGTCCACGATCACGATCTCGATCGGCCGGTAGGTTTGGGCCAGAACGCTGGCCACAGCTTCCCGCAGCAGATCGGAACGGTTGTGAACCGGAATGATGGTGCTCACCAGCTCGGGATCTCGCCCGGTCGTCGCAGTCATGGCGTCAGTTCCCTCCATCGCCATACTGGCGCTGCCGCCGCAGGTCCTCGATCCGCTCCTGGGCCGGGCGACGCATCAGGCTGCGGGACCGCTCCAGGTTGGGATTGTCGCCTTCACCCTTAAGGGGTTGGCCCCGGTGCCAAAGGTGCACGATCGGTTCATACCCCCAGATCCAGGTGGGCAGGGTGCGGCAGCGATCCCAGAATTCGTTGTCTTCGCCACCCCAGCCCCGGAATGCCTCATCCATGCCACCCACCCGGTTGTAGGCCTCAGCCGTGATCGCCATGCTGCCGCCGGCTTCAAGGTTTTGCACGATGTATTCGGCTGGTTTCTCGTCGTAGGGGGCCGCGTGCTTCAGCACCGCCTGGCTGTGCTGCGGATTGAGGTAAAAGATAAACCGTTTGGGGTTCACCACCGCATAGCCGTTGCCGATGCGCTGCAGGATGCGCCGGGCATAGCCGCGGGGCACGAGCATGTCGTTGTCGTGGAGGAGCAACACCGGCGAGCGGGCTTCCCGGGCCCCCACGTTGAAGGTGTGGGAGCGGTTGTAGGGGGCCTCAGGCTCGCTCAGCGGTGCGTGGATGTGCCGCACCCAGGTGGGCAGGGAGGCGCTGATCCGCGGGGTGGTGTCCTGTTCGATGACGAGGCATTCCAGGCTCACCTCTTCCTGGGCGGCCAGGGATTCCAGGGTGGCCAGCAACAGGGGGAGGCGTTCCGTACCCCGGTGGCCGATCAGCACGCTGATCTGGGGGGGACCGCTGAAGGGGGACGGCGCCGGACGCCGTCCGATCGGCGCATCCCCCAGGCAGCGCCGCAGCAGGCGTTGGGCCAGTCGGGGCTGGACCTGGGCGGCATGAAGGCGTGATGTGTAGGTCCAGAGACAGGCGAAACCCTCGCCATCGGGAGCCGGCTCCAGGGTTTCGCTGCGGTTCGCCAGGCTGAGGTAGCGGCGGGAAGGCGAGCGGAGGGCTCGCTCCCAGCGCCAGCGGTCCTTCAACCACACGCCGACTTGCTCGCGCAGCCGTGGGGATGCCGTCTCAGTCATGGTCCCCCGTGCCGCGGTCGATCGCCCCGGCCAGCTCCAGCAGCGAGGCGTCATCGCCGCTGGAATGGCCGCTATGGGGCCATTCGCTGCCGGCCTCCCGATGGCGGAAGCGTCTGCGGAGCAGACGGCGAAACCGTTCGGCGGTCTCCGGACCGAGTCGGCGGTCCAGGCCACCGGCTGCGGGGATCGGAACGGCCCGGTTCGGCGCCGGCAGGGGATCGAGGTCCGCCACAGCCTGGAAGGCGGCCATCCAGGCGGCCAGGGAGGCTTCCCGCGAATAGCGCCGTTTCACCAGATCGAAGCCCGCTACGCCCAACTCTCGCAGCCTCGCAGGATTTCGGAGGCACGCCAACTGGGCGGCCGCCTCCCGGGCGTCTCCCACCCGAAAGAGCAGGGCGGTGCTTCCCTGCACCAGGGCCCCTTCCAGCCCTGACCCCACGTAGCGGCTGCTCACCACCGCCATACCGGCGGCCATCGCCTCCCAGGCCACGATCGGTCCGGTTTCCCATTCCGACGTGATCAGGAGCACCTGATGGGTGCGGTAAACCCTCCTGGCCAGTTCCGACCGTGGGATCGCGCCGGCGACGATCACCTGGCCGGCAGCGATCCTGTCGGCCAGGGAGGTCTCCACAAGGGGGCGTTCCGGGCCATCGCCGGCGATGGTGACCTGGAAAGGTATGCCTCCCGCGTCGAGGGCCTCGAGGATCGGAGCAAGGTCCTGGATCCGTTTCTGGGCCCGGTCCAACCGGCCCACCCAGGCGATCCGAAGCGGTTGGGTGCCTGCCGCTCCGCTGGCAGGAGCCGGCTCGGCACAGCCGGAGCCCAGCTCAACCCCGTAGGGCGCATAGAACACCCGCTTGGCCTCCATGCCGCCGAGGGCGCTGGCCAATGCGCCGCTGAGACGGTTCGTCACCACGAGGGCATCGAGAATGTCGTTCTGATCGTGCAGATCAGCGAAATAGTCCGCTTCGATCGCGTGCAGGGTCATCACCAGCCGGCCCCGGAAGTCCCCCCGGCGCCGCAGCCGCCGAATCGCGGGGTAAAGGGCCGCGATGTTCACCCCTGCCACCAGATGGTCTGGATGGGCCCGCAGCAGCTTTTCCAGCGCCTGGATGCGCCCGGCCTCACTGCCGGTGGGGTTGCGGAAGGGGATCGGCTCCAGGCTGGGATACCGCTCGGCGTAGGGGGCCCGCCGATGGATGGCGTCATCGGGGACGGCCACCGTGACCTTCATCCCCCGCTGGCGCTGGGCGGACACCAGATCCGCCAGCCAGTCCTGCACGCCCCCCAGTAGGTAGGCGGATGGGGCCACGAAAAGCAGGTTCACGATCTCCGGTGGGCGTACAGCAGCGAACCCGCCCAGGCCTCGGCCGGGATGGGTGCCAGCGCCAGGGGGGCCACGGGGCGGCGGGGTCGCACATGGCCGTGGAGCTGCTTGATGAACACCCCGTCGCCTGGAAGGCAGGTCTCCCACTGGTCGGCGAAGTGGACCTGGTTGGCCGAGGTGTATTTTCCCCAGCCCCCTCCTGAGATGTCTTTTATCGAGGTGGCCTCGGGCTTCTGGTCTTGGTGGCGGATGTAGCCGCACTGATGCTCGGCGATCCCCACATCGGCCAAGCCGGACCGGGCGGTGTAGTTCAAGGCCTCGAAACCGTTCCCCGGGAAGCGCGGGTCGAAGTCCACGACCCGGGGCAGGGGGGCAGGAGCGATCATGAAGTACGACCAGGAGCTGTAGAGCAGGCTGAGATCCACGCCGGACCAGCTGATTTCCTCCGCCCCACTGCGCACGAATCGATCAACGGCCAAGTCATTGTTGAGGATCAGCAGTGGGCCATTAACTGACTGGTCATCATCTTACCGTCCCAGTTGGTGGTGAGGCCCTAGGCCCGGCCGTAGAGCACGAACCGCTGGTGGGGTGGCGCTCCCTGGCAAATCTCCTGCTCGAGGCGATGGAGATAGGCGGCCTGCGCTGCCGGAGTGCCATGACCATTCACTGCCACGGTGATGCTGACTTCGGGAAAGATGCGGCTCAGTTTCCGGTGCAGCGGCTTGAAATAGCGCTCATAGCGATCGCTGTAGGTGGTCACTCCAATGCTGAAGGCTCCTGTCAGATCGCGTCGCGGTGGCAGGAATCGCGTCGGAATGCGGCGGCGTATGGCCCAGCCGGCCTCGCGTCCGGCGCAGTAAAGACGGTATCGGAGGTTGCCGGCGGGTGCCAAGGAAGGTCAGGGAGAGGGGGAATCTGGAGGGTTCAGCTGCCGTGTAGGGAAGCGATCGCCTCACGCAAGCGTGGAAAGCGGTCCGGCGGCATGATGTATTCGTTGAAGCACCGGTGGCAGTTCTCTCACATGGAGGGAAGATGGGCGCCGATATGGCGAATGGCGGCTAGGAATTGATCGTAATTCTCCACCAGAATACCGCAGTTGTAGTCCTTAATGAAGCGGAAGCTCGGCTGTCGAGTGGCGATCACCGGGACTCCCATGGCCAGAAACATGCAGAGACGGTTTGAACTGATCCCCATGTGCTGGAACTGGGGGGCAGGATTCGTATAGATCGCCAGACCGATGTCGAGGCCCACGGCGGAGCGCCAGGCCTCCTGCCAGCCCAGCCGTTCCTCCTGCAGGTAGAGGCGCCCCTCCAGTCCGAGGCGCTGCAGCAGGAACTAACACAGGGGGCTGACCGCCAGCGGTTGAATCACGGCCTGGAGGCCCGGATCTTCCTGGAGTGCCTGCACGAGCCAGTCGGCTCCGGCGGTGAGATTGAAGGCCCCCGAGGAGGCGATCACCAGGGCATCCTCCGCCAGGCCCCACCGCTGCCGCAGGGCGCGGCGGAGATCTGGATCCGGCTTGGGCGGTTGATGGAAGCAGCCGGGATAGACCACCACCCTGGCGTCGTCGGCCAGTCCGGCGTAGTCGCGCAGCAGGCTCACCCGGGAGTTGTCGTTGACGATCGTGAAGCGCGAGCGGCGCATGGCCCAGCGGAGAGTTGCTTCCAACGCTCCGGGCTGTTGCCCCGGTAGGCCCCGGATTTGATCTCATCCACCAGGGAGAAACAGGGGCGGCCCGTGAGGGCGGAGAGCAGTCCGACCACGGCCAGAGGATCCTCGCTGGTGCCGGAGAAGCAGTCGAAGTTCCACCAACGCCGGCTGAGCAGGTGGCGGCGGAGCCAGTGCATCGAATACTCGGCCTGGTGGGTGTGCACATCCGGTCCGTACTCAGCGGGATCCTGCGGCGTGCCCGGGGAGAACACATGAACCGCATAGCCGCAGGTCAGCAGCGCCTCGATGATGGCCCGGTTCGGAGGGGAATAGAGCAGTTCCGGCACCAGCAGGAAATGGGCCGCCTGGCGCCCACGGTGGGAGGGGGATCGCGGCATGGCGTTACAGGGCCACCGGCAGCCGGTGGGTGCTGAGATCCCTGGGCAACTCAACGGTGCCGGCCTGGTAATCGGCGAGGAACCGCTGGGAATAGGCGTTGATGAAGGCGGGGGGAAACTCCCGTCGGGGGCGTTGGGGAGGCGTGGTCCCGGTCGGCCCGGTTTTGGTGGTGATCACGCGGTCATACCAGTTGTGGTAGTGGGTGATCTGGCCATCCACCCCGTAGAAGTTGCCCAGGCCGTAGCGCAGATGGCCCAGTTCTTCAGTCCAGAGCGTGGTGTCCGGATCCGGCGTGAAGAGGGATTCCGGTTCGGCATTGGAGGCATAGACATTCATCGGATGCCAGGTGAACCCCCGTTCGGCCAGGCGGGTGGGAATGTTGTGGGTCACGTGGCTACCCGCGAAATCAAATTCGCGCCTGGGCACGGGAATGCGAAGGCGCCGCTTCCAGACGACCCTGCGGGACTGGCGCAGCCCCTTGGTGGTGAAAAGCAGAAAGGAACTCTCGGGCATGCCCGCTCCAAAGGGGCGGGTGAGCGGGCCGCAACCGATGTCCTCGGGTGAGATCAGCACCGTATTTCCGGTGAGCTTGGCCGTGCAGCGCTGCAACCAGTCCGAGGCCAGCAGGATCACATCGGCATGGAGCAGCAGGGCGTAGGTCCCCCGGGAACGTCTCACCAATTCCTGCAGGGCTTCCGGCTGGGTGCAACGGCGAATCAGAACTTCGGCGCCATGGTCGCGGGCGATCGCAGCGGAGGAATCGCTGGAGTCGTTATCCAGAACGCAGATGTGGACACGAGCAGAACCGGTGGTGCGACGCAGCGATTCAAGACAATGGGGCAGGAAGAGCGCGCTGTTCCAACTGGTGATACCAACGTAGAGATCGGGGTCGTTCATGGCCTTGGATTGGCTGGGTTCGGAAAGAGGGAGAGCCGCTTGAGCAGCCGCACAGGCAGGCTGCTGTGGATGCGATTCAAGTAAGCGTCTTTTTCGCCGCGTTGAACAACCAGCTCAGCGACCTGCTCTCGGCGAGATGTGAAAGCGCCATTTTTGGCATAAACATAAGCCAGCTCTTCGCTGGCTTTTTTCCGCTGTTTCACGGTTTTAGCGTCTGGATAGTAGCGCATCACCACCAGTTTTTCATTGATCATGGCAGCTCTTGTCCTGTGGGAGAAGCGAAACCAGAGGTCGTAATCCATCAGGAGGTGCAACTGCTCATAGCGTGGGTCAGGAAATCATCAAGCTCAATCCGCACCAGGTCATGCTGCAGTGCAAATCGTTTGGCGATGGCGCGGGCCACGGTGACATCGGAGCATTCGTTGGTGCCCATCGTGATCAGATGGGGTTTGATGCCTTGCCTGAGCATCGAACTCAGGATCACCCTGGAATCGAAGCCTCCTGAGAGGGAGAGATAGGGTTGCTCCCCTGCCAGTCGGGCAACCTCAGCGTTGAGGGCCCGGATCGCCCGTTCGGGATCGGGTGATTCAACGCCCAGGCTTTCGATGGCCGAGCGGGTGTGGCGCTTCAGTTCACCATTGGCGACCTGCAGCACGGTGCCGGGTGGCACTCTGTGAATCTCCGGGTGCAGGGTGGCGTTGTCGGTGAGATTTTCGAGTTGACACAGATCTCCGAGGGCCTGCCAGTTCCAGCTCCAATCGAGTCCAGCCCGCGTGAGGATGTCGACGATGCGGCGTCCGTGCACAAAGCCGGATCGATGATGGCCAGCCTGGGTATAGAAATAGTGCATCGCCCCGACCGGAGAGGTGATGATTGTGCACAGCTGATGATCCTCAAAAACCAGTGTGTATTCACCGCGTAGATTGCGAAGTCTCTCATAGTCTCCTTGATGGGCAAGATTCAGAAGATCTGTTGGATCAAGATCGCAGTATCCATGGACCGTGACCTGGGTTGCCTCCGATCCGGTGCCTTGGAGGGATTGGTGATGCCCGGAGAAGAGCATGTGCGGAGTGAGGATCTGGTGAAGAGCGAAAGTCCCGTTGCCCCCGCGGCGTGGGTCTTGAAGCGGGTGTTGCGGTATGCCGCAGATCAGCTGATCGCGGGGGATCGTCCTTGCATCAGCGTCGCAGGTCGCAGTCCACGGTT
>Ga0209401_1000961_pt1 | contig 19345 bp, 15 predicted proteins | sample M_140807_MF_Meta_FD_187318 | JGI IMG/M metagenome (GOLD analysis project Ga0209401, IMG submission 187318) | Freshwater microbial communities from Lake Montjoie, Canada to study carbon cycling - M_140807_MF_MetaG (SPAdes) (version 2) | ecosystem: Environmental > Aquatic > Freshwater > Lake...
CAGGAGGGCGAGGCGGTGGCGGGCACGCTCCACTCGGCTGCGATCCACGGCCTGCCCATCCAGCGGATGACCGCCCGCGAGGCGATGCGCCGCTGGCCCGCCCTGCAGCTGCCGGAGGACTGGGCTCTCGTGCACGAATCCTGCGCCGGCTACCTGTTCGTCGAAGAATGCGTGATGGCGCACGCCGCCGCCGCGATCCGGCACGGCGCCCGGCTCGAGCACGGCGTCGACGTGCGCGGCTGGCGGACCGCCGGAGCGGGCGGCCACGTCGTCGTGGACACCGACCGCGGCAGCTACGCGGCCGACCGGCTCGTCGTGGCGGCGGGCCCGTGGGCGCATGGCCTGATCCGGATGCCCACGCTGCCGCTGCGCGTGCTGCGAAAGTCGCTCTTCTGGTACGAGACCGACGGCGCGACCGCCGATCAACGGCGTGGGCCTCCCCCTGACGACGGCGCGGGCGGGCTGCCGTGCTTCGCCTTCGACACTCCGGCCGGCTTTTTCTATGGATTCCCCCCGCTCGACGACCGCGGCCTCAAGGTCGCCGAGCACACCGGCGGCGAGCCCGTGGGCGATCCGCTCGAGGTCGACCGGAGCCTCGACATCCGCGAGCGGGATCGGGTCGAGCAGGTGCTCGCGGCCCACCTGCCCGGGGTCAGCCGCCGCATGACAGACCACGCCGTGTGCCTCTACACGATGTCACCCGACGGCCATTTTGTCGTGGGGCTGCATCGGGAGCATCCGCGGGTGGCGATCGCCGCCGGCTTCTCCGGCCACGGCTTCAAGTTCGCCAGCGTGATCGGGGAGATCCTGGCCGATCTGGCCCTCGACGGCCGGACGGACCACCCGATCGGGTTCCTGTCGCCCGACAGGTTCGCCGCCCGTCCGGCGGGGCCGGGCTGAGCGCCGTGCCTCCTGCGCCACCGCCCGGGCAGCCGCCAAGGGGCACGTTTTTCACGCCCAAAGTGCCGCACGCGTCGATCGGACGCGGCTCCCGTCCGCCCCGCGGTTTTTGGGGTCAACGATCACGAGATTCGCGGGTATCATGAGTTGCCTGTCTGTTCCGAACCGTGCGAGAATGTGGGCTGGATGCCGGCGATGGTGAATCGACTCTTTCCCGCGGCCTGCAGCCTGCTGCTGTCGCTGCTGGCTGTCGGCGACGCGATCGCGGGCGAGTGGCCCCAGATCTTGGGCCCGAACCGCAACGGGATCGCCGCCGAGGACGAGGTCCTCGCGGATGAATGGCCCACGGAAGGCCCGTACACGCTCTGGCAGCGCGAGGTGGGCAGCGGCTATGCCGGCGTCGCCGTCGCCAACAAGCGTGTGGTGCTCTTCCACCGCGTCGAAAACAAGGAGACGATCGAGGCGCTCGACGCGGCCACCGGCAAGACCCAGTGGACGCACGCGTACGTCACCTCCTTCGCCCCGCAGGTCGGCAGCGGAGACGGCCCGCTCTGCGTGCCCGTCATCCAGGGAAACCGGGTGTACACGTACGGTGCCCAGGGCGTGCTGACCTGCTGCGACGCCGCCACGGGCCAGGAGATCTGGCAGCGGGACACGCACACGGACTTCGGCGCCCAGCCGGGCTACTTCGGGGCCGGCAGCACGCCGATCGTCGTGGGCGACATCGTCGTCGTCAACGTCGGGGGTGGGCAGAAGGAGGCGGGCATCGTCGGCTTCTCCGCCGTGAACGGAAAGACGATCTGGACGCAGACGAGCGAGCGGGCGAGCTACTCGACGCCCGTGCTCTTCAAACTCAACGACATCAATCACCTGCTCATGGTGACCCGTTACACCGTCGTGCTGCTCGACCCGGCCACCGGCGCGGTCCGGTGGCAGTTCTCCTTCGGCGCCCGGGGGCCGACCGTGAATGCCGCCACGCCTCTCGTGCTCAAGGGCAAGGGCGGCGTTGACCACCTGCTCGTCACGTCGTCCTACGGCGTCGGCACGATCTACGGTTCCTTCGACCGCACGCGGATGATGAAGGTCTGGGGAGGCACCGCCTCCCTCGCATCGCAGTACTGCACGCCGATCGCGCTTGGCGGCTTCCTGTACGCGTTCGACGGCAGGGACGACCAGCCCCCCGCGGAGCTCAAGTGCATCAAGCAGACCGACGGGGAGGTGATGTGGTCCGAGGGCATCGGCTACGGCACGCTCCTGTTCGCCGACGGCAAGCTGATCGCCAGCAAGACGGACGGCGAGCTGATGCTCATCAAACCCGACGCTGCCAGCCTGCACGTCCTGGCACAGGCCCGCCCCTTCCCGCCGGGTCCGGTGCGGGCACTGCCTGCGCTCGCCGGCGGCAAGCTCTACATCCGCGACGAGCACACGCTCAAGTGCCTGAACGTGAAGCCGAAGGTCCGCTGAGACGGTCCTGCTTCCGCCTCCAGCATTCCCCCAGCAGGATGCCGCACGCCACGGAGACGTTGAGGCTCTCGACCTGCTCCGTCCCGGGAATGCACACGAACTCGTCGGCCAACGCCGCGATCGGTGGCGACACCCCCTCCCCCTCGCTGCCCAGCACGAGCACGACCCGCTCGCCCCAGCCGGCCGACGCCTCGAAAGCCGACCGGCCACGGTGGCTCGACGTGACGACCACGGCGAACCCCTCGCGGTGCAGCAGCCGCAGGTCGGCCACGGGCTTCTCGACGTCGCACACAGGCACGAACTCCGCGGCCCCTTCGGCGACGCGGACCGCCGCCGGCGACAGCGACGGCAGTCCGCCCCGCGGCCCGAGGATCGCGGCGACGTCGAAGTGCGCCGCCGTGCGCAGCATCGCACCGAGGTTGTGCGGATTCTGCACGCCGTCGAGGTAGAGCAGAGGCCCGCGACGGGGCGCCTGCAGCAGTTCGGCCAGCGTCCAACGGCGGCAGGCCCGGGCCAGGACCGCGATCCCCTCGTGGTGCATCGAGCCGCTGATCCGCGCGAGGTTCTCCGCCGCCACGACCTGGAAGCCCTTACGGGACTCGGTGCAGTGTTGCAGCAGCGCCGCCGCCTCCCGGCGACGTTCCGCCGTGACGTAGACCCGCACGATGTCCTGCGGACGGCGGGCGTAGATCGCCAGGCAGGCACGCAGGCCGTGGTACGTCTCCTCGGAACGGCTCTTGTGCCGCAGGCTGGCCGGTCGCGAGCCGTCCGGCCCCGCACTGGCCGGCCGCGAGTTGGCCGGCCGCGACCGGCCGGCGGGCCGGCGCGGCCCCGTCGTGGCTGCATCCCGCGGCGTGCGCCGAGACCGCTTCATGGGTGGTCGCCTCGGGGTGTTCCAGGAACAAACGTCGGCTTCATCCTACCTCGCCGCCACCACGGTCACCGTGAGCCATCCGCCGGGGAGCCAGACCGCGTGGGGGCCCCGCCACGGAGGCGTTCGACCCGGTCCAGTTCCTCCCGCATGTCGGCCGACAGGTCGACGGCGTTGAATGCGGCCGACTCGTCGATCCTCACCAGCCAGCTCCCGCAGACATCGAAGCGGATCGTGCCGCCGCGGACGTCGCAGTCGAGAACGTGGCCGCCGCTGCGCCGGTCCGCGGCGAGAAAGTGCCAGTGGTAGCCGGGCACCGTGACGCCCTGCGCCCAGGCCGGGCTGCGGATGCCGACGAACGTGCCGCGCAGATCCTCCCGCCTCCACACCGACTGAAAGTCCTTGCGGGTGTTGATCGGGCGATAGGGCTTCGACTGCGGATGCACGCTCCGCAGCGTCGCCGAAGCCAGGTCGGCCTCGATCCGGATGGCCACGAAGTTGTTGGGATGCCCGACAACGCCATCGATGCGGCGCTCGAGCTCGGCCAGGGAGCGGGCCTGCGGACAGGGAATCTCTCCGTCCTGATCGAACGGCGTGATGACGGCGAACGGGATCGTGTCGCTCGGACCGACCTCCACCACCGCCCCATCGCTCTTGATCTGAAAGCCGCGGCCGTCCAGCACGACGAGCTCGCCATCAAGGCCATCCAGCGTGCCGAGACCGAAGTCGCCGTCCGCGAGGAGCGCGGAGAACGGGACCGTGCCGTCGAACTGTCCGAGCAGGAGCGCGTTGATCACCGAGATCTGGGTGACGCGATCGTGGTCGGCCTCCCCGACGGGCGCCGCCGAGCCGACGCGGCCGCACATCGCGGCGGCACCGTAGGCGACGGCGACGGCCAGCTTTCTGGCGAAGGCCGGGCCCGACGGCGGCGCTGGCACGCCTGTGCGCATGGGTTCGGGCACCGGCCGGATCAGGCTCGTCGCCCGCCCTCACGTTTGCGCGACAGCATGAACTCGTTTCCCTCAGGATCGACGCACATCGCCAGATGCGGTGGCTCACCGCCCTCGGGCTCCGGCTCGCGCACCAGCTGGCCGCCGGCGGCGACCACCTCGCGGCCGCCGGCCACGACGTCGGGCACCTGGAACGACAGGCCCGTCCAGGTCCTCCTGCCCTCGCCCCCCGAGTGGATCCCGATGCATGATCCGAGGATCTCGACCTCGGCGATCACGCTCGAGCGATGCAGCACCCGTCCGCCGAAGAGGTCGCAGTAGAACCGCACGGCGCGGTCCATGTCGGCGGCCCAGAGGACGTACTTCACGCGTTCGACGTTCATGCCGGGAGTATACCCGCGTCCGACCGCACCGCGTTATCCGCCCGTCCGGCGCCCGTCCGGAAGCCCGTCCGGCACCGCGATCGAGTCGGCGGCCGGATCCGCGCTCCAATCATGGATTGACCACGTTCTGCGGCCGTCCCGCCACGAACGCGTGCAGGTTGGCGGCCGACACGGCGATCAGCCGCCGCCGAGCGTTTCGCGTGGCCCAGGCGACGTGGGGCGTGATCACGCAATTGCGGGCCGTCAGCAAGGGGTTCGACGCCGGCGGCGGCTCCACTGAAAGCACGTCAAGCCCCGCGCCGGCGATCCGCCCGGCATCGAGCGCCGCCGCGAGGTCGGCCTCGTCGATCAGCGGCCCCCTGGCGGCGTTGATGAGGAACGCGGTCGGCTTCATGATCGCGAGCGTCCGCGCCGCGATCAGCCCGCGTGTGTCCGGGGTCAGCGGGCAGTGCAGGCTGACGACGTCGCTGCGGCGCAGAAGCGTCTCCATATCGACGAACGTCGTGTCGGCGACGCCAGCCGCCGGGGGCGTGCGCCGGTGGGCGAGCACGTCCATGCCGAGGGCACGGCCGATCCCGGCCACCGCCGCGCCGATCCGGCCGAAGCCGACGACGCCCAGCGTCTGCCCGGCCAGTTCGACGAGTTCGCCGTCCCAGAAGCAGAAGTCCTCGCCCGCCGACCAACGACCCTCGCGCACCGCCTGTGCGTGGTACCCCGTGCGGTTCGTCAGTTCGAGGAGCAGGGCGAACACCGCCTGGGCGACGTTGGGCGTGCTGTATTCCGGCACGTTGCAGACCGGGATGCCGCGGCCGCGGGCGGCGTCGACGTCGACGATGTTGTAGCCCGTGGCGAGCACACCGATGCACTTCAGCCGTGGCAGCGACTCGATCGCCGCACGGTCGATCGGGGTCTTGTTGGTCAGCAGGATGTCGGCCTCACGGGCCCGCGTCACGACATCCTCGTGACGCGTCCGTGGATGCACCGTGCACGGGCCGACCGCCTCGATCTCGGCCCAGCTCACGTCCCCCGGGTTGGCCGTGTGTCCGTCGAGGATGACTATCCGCATCGGGTCTGGCATGGCGTCTGGCTCGTCCGGAATGGAGGTGCGGACGTCAGAGCCCGGATGCCCCCGTCGTTTCGCGCTGCCGCTGCTCCTTCTTGGCCGGGAACTCGATCACCACGAGCCCCTTGGCCTCGGGATCGTAGGCGTATTCCTGGTAGTAGGGCAGCATCGGCAGCGAGATGCCGTCCGGCTTGCCCTTCTCGATGATACGGCCCATGAACTCCGCGTAGTCCTTCGGCTTGCGGCCGGTCTCCGCTTCGAAGAACGACATCTTCTGGTCGACCGCGATGATCGACAGCTTGCCGATGCTCGTCCGGTAGGCCTCCGCGGCGACCTCGAGGCCGTCGCCCTTGATCGAGAGATCGGCCCGCACGCCCCCCTGCGCGAGGGCGTCCTGCAGTTCCATCACGTTCTGGGTGGTCTGCTTGATCGTCTTCCGCGTCTGCACCGGGGCGGCGGCGGGCTTCTGCGTCGCGGTGTCTCCGCAGCCGCACAACGACAGGGCGAACGCCCCCGCCGCAAGACGACTTCTCCATGACCCGATCATCTGCGCACTCCCAGCGTCCGTGTCGGCTCCGGTCGACTGCACGCCCACGGATGGCGCGCGGTCGCATCTTCCGTCCGGCCGCTCCACCGACGATTCTTCCCCGGAGACCACGTCAGCCGCGGTACTCGTACTTGTACTTGCCCGGCATCGGCACCGGATACCGCCCCTGCGCGTCCGCCACCAGCGGCGACGGCGAGCTGTCCGTGAGGCTGTCCACGCCCGCCGTCAGGTCGTCCTGGCACTCGAGCATCTCAGTGAACGTGACGGGCTTGCCGGTGTGGGCGGCGAACCGGCCCATGGCGGTGGCGAGGCTCGCCTGCGCGCCCCGCACCGCCTCGTTGTAGGGCTGATCGGCGATGATGGCGGCGACGAGGTGCTCCCATTCCCGACGGTACGGGTTGGGCTCCGGCTGCTCGGCGGCCCAGAGGATGTTCTCCTTCTCCATCCGCTGGCCCTTGTAGATCGCGCTGCGTGCCGGCGAGTGGCCCTTGGTCGAGATGGCGAACGCGCCCTTCGCGCCCTGGCCCCAGACGCCGAACTTGTTGTCGCAGTCCTTCATCACCTGGCAGGAGTAGAAGAACTTCGCGCCGTTCTCGAACGTGTACTCGATGCCGTAGTTGTCGAAGTTCTGATCGTCGATCACGCCCCGCAGCTGCCGGGCGCCGATCGCCTCCGCCTTCACGGGCCACGAGCCCTGCATCCAGCACACCTCGTCGATGTGGTGCACGCAGTAGTCGCTGAAGATGCCACCGCTGAGGAAGAGGAAGTTGTGGAACCGCTTGATCTGCCAGAGCAGCTCGCTCATGCCCTGCGGGCCGGGGGCGAGGTCGAGGTTGTGCGGCGGGTTGTGTTCGCGGTAGCCGTAGAAGGAGATCAGCTCGCCGGCCTCGCCATTGCGGAGCCGGTCGTGCAGCTCACGCCGGCGGTCGCAGTGACGGCACATGAGCCCGACGCCCACCTTGAGCCGCTTTTCGTCCGCCTTGGCCGCCAGTTCGATCACCCGCTTGGTCGACGGACCGTCGATCGAGACGGGCTTCTCCATGAACGTGTGCACGCCCTTCTCGATCGCGTAGGCGAACTGGGGCGCCCGAAACGCCGGCGGCGTCGCGAACAGGGCGATGTCGCCAGGACGCAGGCAGTCGATCGCCTGCTTGTAGGCGTTGAACCCGATGAAGATCCGGTCGTCCGGCACGTCGACTCGTTCCTTGAACTGCTCCGTCAGCGACCGCTTGACGATGTCGACCCGGTCACGGAAGACGTCGGCGAAGGCCACGATCTTGGTCGGCGCGCCCGGCACGGAGAGGGCGTCGACGGCGGCGCCACCTCCTCGGCCTCCGCAACCGATCAGCGCGATGCGAATCTCGCCGCTGCCGGCGGCGTGGACGCGGGGCACGGCGTTGCCCGAGAGCAGCGTGCCGGAAAGGCCCGTCGCCGCGGCGACGGCGGCGACCCGTTGCGTGGTGCCGAGGAACTCCCTGCGGCTCGACGAGGCGGGGTTGACGAGGCGATCGGGTGCGGTCACGGTGTGCGGCTCCTGGACAAGGCTGCTTCGGCCCCCTGGGTGGCCGGAGCGAGGAACAAGCGATCCCTGAAAACGCATGCTTGCCGTTCTTCCCGGGCCTGCGGCGACGTCGGCCCCGGAATCCCGATTCTGACCGCGGTCCGCCGAGCTGTCAAAGCGGCGGGCAGTCATATTTCAGGACGCCGAATCGCCCCAGGACACCGTCCACCGGCTACCGGACCTCGAGAACCTTCTGCAACGGCGACCGTGAAGGATCAGACTCGATCTTCTTGATGATCGCCAGGCCCGCCAGCAACGTCTCTCTCTGGCTCTTCTCCAGGGGCGACAGCTTGTTCTGCGCCCCCTCGACCACCAGCTTCTCGATGTAAGCGACCAGGCTGTCGGCGCCGGCCGTGTATTCCTCGTACAGCTTCTCGATGGTCTGCTGAAGCTTCTCTCGCATCAACGGTGCCGCGTCGGCGATCAGTGCGTCGAGCTGTTTCTCGTCCTTGAGATCGACGCCCTCGCTCTGGGCCTTGTCCATCGCCCCCTGGAGCGTTCTGCTCACGACGTCGTACGCCTGCGACTCGAGCGACACCAGCTGCTTGTCGACGAACGACGCGGCGTAACCCTCAACCTCTCGGGCAATCTTCGGCGGCGCCGACAGCACAAGCTTCTCGGCCTGGTCGAGCACAGCGGGCATCTGGGCCTGCAGCGTGTCGCCGAAACGCGACGCCTCCGCGTTGAGCTGCGGTTCGACCTGGGCTGCGACCAACTCGACGATTGTCCGCGCCTCGGCGAACTCTTTCACGGTCGAGTAGAGATAGCGCAGGTAGACCGCGCCGGCGAGCAACAGGGCACCCATGGCCAGGGCCGTCATCGTCATGCGGCGCCGGCCCTGCGCCACCGTCTCCTCCATCCGGCTGTGCAGCTTCATGATCTTCGATTCAAGGACGGGCGAAATGTTCGTCTGCTCAGACATGCTGGTGCTCCTGTGCGGAAGGGCCGCGGCCCCTCGGTGATCGTGATGGTGTGGCGTGATGCTCTCGTGCGGGCGTCGCCGGCGGAACCGCTCCCCGCGGGCAGGAGCGGAGCGGATGTCCCGCCCGCGCCCCTTCCGACCCCTCCTGCTGACGACTGAACGTGACTACTGAACTTGGACGGGAACCTGGACGGGAACCTGGGCGATCGGCACTTCGTCCGCCGCGATGGCCTGATCGATCATCATCAGGACGTGGTGGATGAACTGCCGCTGCAGTTTCTCCTCGGATTGCTTGGCGACCTCGTCCACGGGAAGCTTCGCCAGCAGCCCCTCCACTCTCTCGCGCTCCTTGTCGACCTTCGATTTGATCTCGTCGGCGATGCCGCCTCCCTCGACGAGAAGCGCGTTCCGCAGCCGTTCCTCGATGGAATCGAGCTTTTTCTCGGTGAGCGACGGCAGCTGCCGTTTCAGGTCCCGTGCAATCCGGTCGCCGACCCGCTGCATGCATAACTCCGCCTTCTGGAGCATCTCGCCCTGCAGCCGCTCGGCAAAGCTGCCGGCCTCTGCCGACACCATCGTCTCAAGCTGGGGACGCACCTTTTCGAACCGCTGCATCGCCTCCTCACCGTACACGGGGGCGGCCTTCACCGCGGAATCGACGAACTTTTGACTGAGCGGGGGCCAGACTTGGTCGACCTTCTGCATGAAAGCACTCTGGAGCTCGTTGGCGTTGAGCTGTCGCTGCAGCGTGCCGTAGAGACGCAGGCCGAACAGGCCCATCATCCCTAGGAGGAGGAGCGAGCCGCCGAGGATGAGGAATCGGGTGCGCTGCTGCGTTTTGGCCAGTTCATCGAGCCGTTGCTCGAGACCGTCGACGACGTGCTCGAGAGTGTTCCGGGCCTGCCCCGGCCGATCGCCGCGGAACGAAGAGTCATATCCAGCGTTCATTCGAAGTCTCCATCTTCAGAAGAAACGGTCGACCGGCGCCTTGACCGGCCAGGTGGCGGAAACGTATCGGCCACTCGTGAGACCATGATGAGGGCGGGGACGCGGGCGGGCGATGACGCTCCGTGCGCATGTGCCTCCGGAGAACATGGCCGCTCGGCCCGCGTCCTTTCCGGGAAACAATCCGCCCGCAGCATGGCATCACCACGCCAGCCAGAGTCGCGGCTCCACCCCTTCGAAGGCCCCACACCGAGCAACAATGTGCCGCAACACTTCGGCGGCGTCAATCGGCTCCCCCACCGGAGCGGTTGCGCCGTCGCCGCGCGGCGCTCGCTCCAGATGGCGATCGCCCCCAGATGAGGCCAGATGAGGCCAGATCAGGACGATCGTCAGATCACCGGCAGATCACCGGCGGCGGGATCGCGCACCGCTCGCAGCCTTGGACGCGGCCGGCCGGGCGGCGGCCCCCGTCGCAGACCGCGTGCGCCGCGTCTTCGCCGCGCCGGCGGTCTTCTTGCCGGTCGCAGCGGCGGTCGCCGCACGCTTCCCGGCCTTCACGGTGGACTTCTTCTTCGTCCCGGCGGGCTTCTTCACGACCGACTTCTTCGCCGCGGCGGCCGGCACCGCCGAGCCAGATTTCCGCGCGACGGTCTTCGCCGACCCACGCACCTTCCGGCCGGGAGCCGGCCGCCTGCCTTTCCTCGTGGACCTCGCCCGCACACCGGCGGCGGCCTCGTCGAGAAAATCGGCCGCCTCGGCCACGAGATCCGCGGCCGACAGCGGCTCGACCTCGTCGATGATGAACAACGCCAATTCGCCCCGCCGCTGGGCGTCGGAGAGCGTCTGATACTCCTCGAGCGACAGGTCGATGTGGTCCTCGTCCTCGCTCGACATGAACTCGAACCCGACGCGGGCCTTCGCGTCCCAGCCGTCCGCGTGAAATTCGACGCCATACTCGCGGAACAGCACGTTCCGCACGATCCGGAACCCCCGCGCCCTGAACAGCCGGGCCAGCAGTTCGCAGGCCTCGGTCTCGGAAAGCGTATCGGCCATGGCGGAGCACATTCCTCGGGTGGTGGAGTGGCGATGTGCGGAGGATAGCCGATTTGACCGGCCTTCGCAGGGCGGCATGACTGCAGCGGGATTTTCCGGACGATTTCCCCGGGCTGACCGCACGGCGTCAGACGCCGCCCGACTCCCAGCCACACCCCGCCGCGTCACACGTAGGGCACCTGCCCCTTCACGGCCCCCGACAGCTCCACGAGCACGGCGGCGATCGCCGCCGTGATGACGGCGAAGTATTCCGCCCCCTTCGCCGCCGTCGCGGCCGCCGGATCGCCACAGCCCGTGTCGGGATGGACGTGCGACCACGGCCGCGGCGTCCACGCCCCGCTGCGGGCGAGCGCTCCCAGCTGCCAGGGCACGGTGGCTCCCGTACCCGCCTGAGGCATGACGACCAAATCGGGCCGCAGGTGCATCAGGAGCGACGTCTCCAGCTCGCCCGCATGGTCACCCGGCACGGCGAAGATCCGCGTCGCCTCCTCGGGCCGGACCCGCCAGAAATCGACCACGACGATCAGCACGCCCGACTCGAGCATGAGGTCGCGGATCAGCGGCTTGAACTCGTTGCCGCCGTGGCCGTTGACGATCAGGAGCCGGTCGATCCCCTGCCGCTTGAGGCTCGAGACCACGTCGCGGAGGAGCGACAGTGCCGTGGCCGTGGAGAGGTGGATCGTCGCCACCTGATCCTGCTGCTGGGCGTTGTTCCCGTAGGGAATCACCGGCAGCACGATCGGCCTCGCGCCGCGGTCGGCCGCGAGATCGGCCGCCCGCTCGGCCACCGCCGCGGCCTCGATCACGTCGGTGCCGTGCGGCAGATGCATGTTGTGGGCCTCGGTCGCGCCCCACGGCAGCACCGCCACGTTCGGCCGCCGGTCGAGCAGCTGCCGGTAGTTGGCCTCGAAGAGCACGTGGGAACGCGGTGCCGCAGCCATGACGATCTCCTCCGATTCGGTGGAACACCCTTCTCCGCGGCACGCTTCCGCGGCACGGCTTCTCCGCGGCGGACGCCGCGGGTCACCGCTCCAGCAGGATCCGCAGCATCCGCCGCAGCGGTTCGGCGGCCCCCCAGAGCAGCTGATCTCCCACGGTGAACGCCGACAGGTAGTCGCCCCCCATCTGCATCTTCCGCAGCCGGCCCACGGGGATGGTCAGGCCGCCGGTGACCGCGGCCGGCGTGAGTTCCTGCATCGACGCCTCGCGGGTGTTGGGCACCACCTTCACCCAGGGATTCGCGCCGGCGAGGATGTCGACGATCTCGTCGAGGGGCGCGTCGCGGCGCAGCTTGATCGTCAGCGCCTGCGAGTGGCACCGCATCGCCCCGATCCGCACGCACAGGCCGTCGACGGGGATCGCCGGTTTCGCGGCCGGGCCGAAGGCCGTGCCGCGGCCGAGGATCTTGTTGGTCTCCGCGGCCCCCTTCCATTCCTCACGGGACTGGCCGGTGCCGAGATCCTTGTCGATCCACGGGATGAGGTTGCCGCCGAGCGGCACGCCGAACTGCCGCGTCTCGTCGGCGGTCATGCCCTGCTGCCGGGCCAGCACCCGGCGGTCGATCTCCAGGATCGCGGAGGCCGGGTCGTCGAGCAGCGGCCGGACCTCGGCGTTGATGCTGCCGAACTGCGTCAGGAGCTCGCGCATGTGCTGCGCGCCGCCCCCCGAAGCCGCCTGGTAGGTCATCGACGTCATCCACTCGACCAGGTCGTGCCGGAAGAGGCCGCCGAGGCCGATGAGCATGCAGGAGACCGTGCAGTTGCCGCCGACGTAGTCCTTCACGCCGGATCGCAGGGCCTGCTCGATCACCGGCATGTTCACCGGGTCGAGCACGATGATCGCGTCGTCGTTCATCCGCAGGGTCGACGCCGCGTCGATCCAGTGGCCTCCCCAGCCGGCGGCGCGGAGCTTTGGATGGACGGCCGACGTGTAGTCGCCCCCCTGGCAGGTGACGATCACGTCGCAGCGGCGCAGCGCAGCGACGTCGTGCGCATCCTGTAGCGTCCGCTCGTTCCGCGCCTGCGACGGAGCCGCCCCGCCGGCGTTCGACGTGGAGAAGAAAAGCGGCTCGAAAAGGCCGAAGTCGTTCTCCTGCTGCATCCGGTGCATGAGCACCGAGCCGACCATGCCACGCCATCCGACGATGCCGACGAGTTTCATGCCGATGCCTGCCGACGACTGAGAGACTTCCGCCACACGTTCTGGACCGGATCCAGCGCGGGGCTCGTAACACTACCGCAACCCCGGCCGCCGCTCAAAGGTCGGCTGCCGCCGCCCCGAAGCGTCTTCGACGGCTCACACCGCCGGCTGCGGACCGCTCGGCCGCCGGGTGGACGAAAGCAGGATCACCGCCCGCTTGCCGTCGGTGTAGTACGGATCACCGGTCAGGTTGCGGTGCGGCGCCGCACGACCGCACGCCCCGACGCCCGCGACGTAGCCCGCCGCCGCCACCCGGCCGGCCACCATCAGATCCTCGATGACGTAGTCCCGCGACTCGTCGACGTTGGGGTCGATGCGGTGCGTCGCGAGATTCCACGCCCGCGTCGTGAATCGCACGCCGATATCGCGGCTCACCTGCCCCGCCCACACCGGCTTCCCCTCGTAGGAGAGGGGCGTCAGCCAGAGCCGCAGGTGGAGCCGCTCGTTGATCGAGCGACGCGTCCTCTGCAGGGCGATGTCCTGATCGCGACCGAAGAGATGCAGGGCGCTGACGGGGGAGTAGCGGTAGGTCGTCCCCCACAGAAACGCCCGCGCCGTCTTCCAGCAGGTGGCCGGCGTGAGCGTCTCGCTCTCGTCCCAGCGGGCGGCGAAGCCGCTCAGCAGCGTCTCGAAATCGCCGACCACCACGAGATTCACCGGGTCGCCGCGGCGGGTCTGCGCCGCGTTCGTCGTGGCGGGCGGCAGCGACTCCAGCCGCGTCACCAGCGTCTCGGCGGAGCACGCTTCCACGGCGGCCGGGGGCCGGAGGCTCGCGAAGTCCCGGCCCAGGTAGTCGACGGCGATGCCCGGCACAGGAACGGTGAACAGAAAGTCGAGCCCGGCGTCCGGCCCGGCGGCGGCGGCTGTGTCGCCACCGCCGATCGCCTGCTCGATCGCGGCAAGCCGGACGAGCCGCACGTGCACGGCCTTGGTGCCGAGGTCGAGCGTCGTGAAGACGAACCCCGCCGCCGCTTCGCCCGGCTGGATCGGCCCCAGCCGGAAACCGTGCTCATGGAAGTAATCGTCCATGCGGCCGTTGTTGAGGTATGCGGTGATCAGCTTGAGCGGCACCAGCGCCAACAGCGGCAGGAACATCCAGCCCAGCGCGCCGAAGGCGGAGAGCCGTCGCACCACGGAGAAGTGGTTCACCGCGGCCGCCTCCAGCGGCGTGAAGTATCGCGGGTCGATGCTCACCATCTGCAGCCGCATGGTCTCCGCCGAGCGGTTCTCGATCCGCAGGAACACCGGCTGGATGCCCCGCCTGGCCAGGTCGACGCCGAAGAAACGACGGCTCTCGGCGGCCGTCAGCACGGCCACGGTCACCGTGGCGCGCGTGCCCTCCTGCTTCTGCGCCCGCTCGAGATACCCGTCGGCTGTCGGCTGTGGCTCGTAGGGCGTCGTCACGAGCCGCCACAGCCGGTTCGGCAGATCGCGAAAGATCCTCGACAGTTCCATGCCCTCGTCCATCCGCGCGCTGCGGTGATGTGCCTGCGAGCCGCCAGCGGCATCCGCCCGATGCCTCAGGCACGCCAGCTCGCAGACAGTTTACACGCCGAGGCTACGCCCCGAGCTGACAGCCTCGGTGCACGCCCACGCTGTTGACGGCCGACGTCACGGGCACTAGCCTCGCCGTCGCCGACCGAGCGAACGACACCCGGCCCGCATCAACGCCGGAGGAGCGCCAGCCGATGAGCGATCGGGATTCCGTCGGGGGCTGCACGAGCGGTTCGCGGGCGGATGCCTCCGTCCGCCCGGAGCGATCGCCGCGTTGGCAGTGGTGGGTCGCCTGCCTGCTGCTGCTGGCCACCATGCTCAACTACATGGACCGGCAGACGCTCGCCAACCTCTCGGTGAGAATCACGCGGGAGCTGTCGCTCACCGAGGAGCGTTACGGCGACATCGAGATGGCGTTTGGCTGGGCCTTCGCCTGCGGCTCGCTCTGCTTCGGCATCCTGGCCGACAAGGTGCCCGTCCGCTGGCTCTATCCGGCGGTCGTGATCGGCTGGTCGGCCGTCGGCATCCTTTCCGGGTTTGCAGGCGGCTTCGAGTCGATGCTCGCCTGCCGCACGCTGCTGGGTTTCTTCGAATCCGGGCACTGGCCATGCGCGCTCAAGACGACGCAGGCGGTGCTGGCCCGCCGCCATCGCATGCTGGGCAACAGCCTGCTGCAGAGCGGCGGCGCGATCGGGGCGATCGTCACGCCACTGGTGATCCGGGCCATGGTGGGCGAGAACCAGGCCGCCGGCGCCTGGCGGCCGCCCTTCGTCATCATCGGCGCGATCGGTGCCGCGTGGGTGGTGGGCTGGCTGGCGACGATCCGCGCCGACGATCTGGCCGGTGGTCCAGAGACGCATGACGGGGCGGCGTTGGCTGCGCCGGCAGCACCGCGATCGTCGCTCGATGTCTGGCGGGAGGCCTGCTTCGCCAACAGGCGGTTCTGGGCCCTGGTGCCGATGATCGTGTGCATCAACATCACCTGGCACCTGCTGCGGGTCTGGCTGCCGAAGTTCCTGCAGCAGGGACGCGGCGCGACCGAAGCCGAATCGCTCTTCTTCAATTCCGCCTACTACGTCGCCGCCGACATCGGCTGCATCGCGGCCGGCGCCGCGAGCCTCTGGCTCGTGAAGCGGGGCATGACGGTGCATCGTTCCCGGCTGGCAGTGGTGATGGTGTGCGCCGTGTGCACGGCCCTCACGGCCGTGGTCGCGACGCTGCCCCGCGGCGGAGCCATGTACGCCGTGCTGCTGGTGATCGGTGCGGGCGCGATGGGGCTGTTTCCCTGCTACTACTCGCTGGCACAGGAGGTGAGCCCGCGGCATCTCGGGCTCTCGACAGGCCTCCTGGGAGCGATCGGCTGGTTCGTCTCGTCGCCCATGCAGAAGATCTTCGGCCGGCTCGTCGACCGCACGGGCTCGTTCGACACGGGCCTGGCGACGGCCGGCTGGCTGCCGGCGGTGGCGCTCGTGCTCCTGCTCGTGATCTGGCCGCGCGAGGCTCCGCACGACGAGGCCGCGGATGCTCGAGCGCATCCCGGATAGGCGTGACGTTCCGGTAGGGAGCGATCACCGCCGGGCCGACAGAAGTCTCCTCGCGGGATGATTTCGCTCGACGTGCTGTTCCACTGCATACGTCTTGGACATGCGAAATCCTCCAAGCTCGTCGAACTTCCGCCGCACCCGGCTGCGGGCTAGCCGCCCAGATGCTCCCCCGCGGGATCGAGCAGCGAGATGACGTGGGCCACGCGGTAGGGCCGTGTGACCAGCCCCGCGGCTCCCGCGGAATGCCACTGCATCATGCAGACGTGGTTCGACGTCGCGAGGATGACAGGGTCGCCCGCGGCCGTCTCCAGGAAGCTGCTCTTGCGGGCCAGGATCGCACGGGCATTCTCCGGCTTCTGCAGGTTGTAGACGCCCCCCGAGCCGCAGCAGTCCGCGGCCTGCGGCGCGAGTTCCCAGTCATACCCGGTGGCGTCGAGCACCGCGGCGGGAATGCCTGCCGCCTTCTGGCCGTGCACGAGGTGGCAGGGCAGGTCGACGTAGACGCGGGCCGCATTCGGCCGCCGCATGCGCTTCACCGGTCCCAGGTCGCCGAGGAATCCGAGCACGTCCCGGACCGGTGCTGGTTGTTGCTCCACTCCCTGCATCGTCTTCTGCAGGGCCAGGCCGCAGCCGGAAGAATTCGTGACGATGGCGTCGATGCCGAGATCGGTGAACACCCGGCGGTTTCGCTCCCGCAGGGCCTCGACGCCGTCGAGCCCGAGATGCTCCTGGACCGCGCCGCAGCAGCCCTGCGTCGGCGGCACGACGACCTGCACGTTGTTCTCGACGAGCACCCGCACCGTGGCAAAGTTGATCTCGCGAAAGAGCGACTCCATCAGGCAGCCGGTGAGCAGGGCAACCCGCGGGCCGGTGGGCCGCCGCTCCCGTACGAGATCGCGGGCGTACACGGCCGTGGACGTGGCGACCGCCGGCCGGCCGGGAAACACGAACTTTTGCCGCAGCACGCCCCACCGCCGCAGCGCGCGCGCGGGCCAGAACGCCCACTGCATGACCGCCGGTCGCGCCGCGACCGCCGCCGCCCACCGCAGGAACACCGGCGGCCGGCTGCGCCCCGCGGCGACCTGCCCGTGCCGCGCCTGCTCAAGGAAGAGTCCATAGGGCACGTTGCCAGGGCAGGCGGTCTCGCAGGCGAGGCAGCCGACGCACTCGGCCGTGTAGAAGTCGGTCCAGGAGTCGGGCGGCAGCCGGCCCTCGGCCTCTTCCCGCCAGAGCCGCAGGCGGCCGCGTGGAGAGTTGTTTTCGTCGCCGGTGAGCTGATACGTCGGGCAGACCTCGAGGCACAGCCCGCAGTGCACGCAGCCGCTGAGCAGGTCGGCGGGGGCTGCCGGATGCGGGCACGGCGGCGCTCCCGCCGCAGACGTCGGGGTGTTCATCGGCTTCATGCGCTGCCCCACTCCCGATGCAGGCAGTCGATCCACGCCACTTCGGCCGCCGCCGCGGGTCGCGGCGCGAGGTGCCGAGAGTGCGCGTCGCCTCCGACCGCCTCCAGCCCCGCGGCATGACGGGCGACCACGGCGGCGGCCGCGCCCGCCGCATCCCTTCCGGCCGCGACGTGCGCATGCACGATGCCGCGGGCCATGACCGCCACGGCCGAGAGGCCCGAGTGCCCGCCGACGCTGCGGGCCAGTTCCGCCGCGTGCTCGGGCGACGTCTTGAGCACCGCATCGGGCAGGCCGTCGTGCGGCGGCGCCGCATCCTGCTCCATGTCGATCACCAGCGCCCGATCCCGCATCCACCCCCGCAGGAAGGCCTCGTAGACCGGCCACTCGTCCCGCTGTGCCTGGATCCCGATCCGCAGCGACACAGCGGGGCCCTCGACCACGAGATCGATCGAGTCGAACCAGTGCACCCAGCAGGTCCGCGCCAGGTCGGAGGCCGCGTGCGCGACCGCATCGGCCGGACCGGTCGCGCGGCACACCACCGACATCTCTCCCGCCGGCCGCAGCCGCAGAACGTAATCGACCGGCCCGCCGAACCGGCCGTCCGTCGCCAGCAGGAACCGCAGCAGGTCGTAGCCCGTGGTCGTCTTCACGACGCGCTCCCCGATCCGCACCACGCGGCCGTCCGGCAGCCGCCAGTTCATGCCGAGCACGGCGTCGCAGTAGGGTCCGAACCGCGACGACGCCGGCGCGTGGCTGCTGGCCGCGACCTGCTCCCGCAGCGATCTCGTGGGATCGAGCACGAGCGGAAACCGCAGCCGGTGCGGCGCCGCGAGGGCGTCGACGTCGCACGAACTGGCGGCCGCCGGCACGCACACGACGCCGTCGATCGTATCGAGAAAGGGGCTGAACGGCCGGCCCGATGACGCGGCGGCGGGAACGGCCTGATTCCCCGCCACACACCCATCGGTCACGACGCCGCGAGCGGCGTCCTGCGGCTCGAATCGGCGGTCGACGAGCACCTTGAGCGGGTTGAGCTGGTGCCGCGGATTGAAGGCCGCCGGCACCGCCAGCTGCATGCGGAGGTTCTCCGGCGAGAGCACGAGCGGCATGTAGGCCGCCTTGTCGTTGCCGATGCCATGCTCGCCCGAGAGCGTCCCGCCGACCTCGATGACTCGGTGCATGAAGTGCTTCTCGAGCGCCTCGACCTTCTCGAGGTCGCCCGGCTTCCGCGAGTCGAAGAGAAAGTTCGGGTGCAGGTTGCCGTCGCCGGCGTGGAAGACGTTGACGACCTGGATGCCTGCGGCGTCCGACTCGTCGTAGAGATGCTGGAGCACGTCGGCCAGCGCCCGCTTGGGAATCACCGCATCCTGCACCACGAAGTCGGGGCTGACCTGGCCGAAGAGTCCGCCCGCCACCTTGCGGGCCTTCCACAGCTTCCGCCGTTCCTCGTCCTGATCGCTGGCGGCAACGTCGTGGGCCCCCGCCCGCCGGAGCAGATCGGTCACCCGCGGCACCCGGGCGTCGACGAGCGCCGCCGGGCCGTCGATCTCCACGATCAGCAGGAAGCTGTCCTGCGGCAGGCCGACGGCCATCGGGCTGTTCTCGATGAGGGCCACGCACCTCGGATCCATCAGCTCGATCGCCACGGGCGCCGCGGAGTCGGCCACCAGCGCGTGGATCGCCCGCTCGGCGGCGACGAGGTCGGGATAGGTCGCGCGGAACGTCCACGCCTTCTCCGGCCGCGGCACGAGCCGCAGCCAGAACCGGGTGAACGCGGCCAGCGTTCCCTCGGAGCCGACCATCAGCCGCTTCCAGTCCTCCCGCCACGGCCCACGGCCCCCCGCCGGCCCGCCGAAGCGGTGCACGCTGCCGTCCATCAGCAGTGCCTCGACGCCCAGCACGTAGTTGCTCGTCACCCCATAGCGGAAGCAGTGCGCGCCGCCGGCGTTCATCGCGGCGTTGCCGCCGATCGTGGAGACGGTGCCGCTGGAGGGATCGGGCGGATAGAAGAGGCCGAGCGGCTCCACCGCCTGCTCGATCTGCCGC
>Ga0209401_1000962_pt1 | contig 19331 bp, 15 predicted proteins | sample M_140807_MF_Meta_FD_187318 | JGI IMG/M metagenome (GOLD analysis project Ga0209401, IMG submission 187318) | Freshwater microbial communities from Lake Montjoie, Canada to study carbon cycling - M_140807_MF_MetaG (SPAdes) (version 2) | ecosystem: Environmental > Aquatic > Freshwater > Lake...
GCGCCGGTACGTCGAAAGCCTCTCTGCGTATGCGCGACAGTTCCTTGGCCAAATGGAGAAGCCTGACGTCGACTCCATCGATGGGCTCTCACCAGCGATTTCCATCGACCAGAAGGGCTCGTCGCGCAATCCGCGATCGACCGTCGGCACGATCACCGAAATCTGGGATCACTTCCGGCTCCTCTACGCACGCGCTGGCACCCCGCACTGCCCAAAGTGCGATCGTCCAATCAGTCGCGTCTCGCTCGACCAGATCGTCGAAGAGATCCTGAAGCTCCCCGACGGCACGCGGATCCTCGTGCTCGGCCCACTCCTGCGCGATCGCAAGAGTGAGGGGGAGCGTATGTATGAGGCCGCACGCAAGTCGGGGTTCAGCCGTGTGCGCGTGGACGGAGTCCAGTACGACCTTGGGGCCGACGATCTGCCAAAGCTCGACAAGAAGAAGCGCCACTCGATTGAGGTCATCGTTGACCGGTTCGTGGTGCAGCATCCCGTCGATGAGAAGGGGAAGCCGCTGCCGATCCCTGATCGGAGCCGACTCGCCGACTCTGTAGAGACGGCAATCAAACTGGGCGAGGGGCTCGCGATCGTTGCCCCAGCACCTGCCGAGAAGGAGAAGCCCACCTTTGAGGAGCGGCTCTTCAGCGAGAAGCTCGGCTGCGCCTACGACGGCACGGTCATCGATGACTTGCAGCCACGTTCATTCAGCTTTAACTCCCCGCACGGCGCCTGCGAAACCTGCACCGGACTCGGATTCCGACTTGAGGTCGACGAGGAGCGTGTGATCGATCCAGAGAAGTCGGTGCTCAACGGCGGCTTGATCCCGTGGTCCCGCTCACCAGAGGGGAGCTGGTACCTGAAGGTCGTCACCGCAGCGATGAAGGCGAAGAAGTGGAACCCGAAGACACCACTGGGCGACCTGCCAAAAGGTGCACTTGACTACCTCCTGAACGCGGCACGCGAAGACCGCTTTACGGTGACGTACGAGAACTCGAGCTACACCAACACCTACAAGGCCGCGTTCGAAGGAATCATCGCGAACCTGGAGCGTCGACACAAAGAGACAGACTCTGAGCTGGTGCGCGCCGAGATCGAGCGCTACATGGTCAGCAGACCCTGCCCCGCCTGTAAGGGCCGCCGCCTCAAGCCAGAGATCCTCGCCGTGCGCGTCGACGGACGGAACATTGCCGAGGTGGCCTCCATGCCGATCGGTGAACTCGTCCCGTGGATTAACGCACTCTCCAAGGCGCTCGGCGAGCGCGAACGAACCATTGCAAAGGCGGTCATCAAGGAGATCAGCGAGCGCGCTGGCTTCCTCGTTGACGTTGGCCTCGACTACCTCACCGTCGATCGCTCTGCCACCACGCTCTCGGGTGGCGAGGCGCAACGCATTCGCTTGGCAACGCAGATCGGCTCGCGGCTGGTCGGCGTCCTCTACATCCTGGATGAGCCATCGATCGGTTTGCACCAGCGCGACAATGCGCGTCTGATTGCCACGCTCATTCGCCTGCGCGACCTCGGCAACACGGTGCTCGTGGTGGAACATGACGAGGAGACGATCCGCACCGCCGACTGGGTCGTAGATATTGGACCAGGCGCAGGTGAACATGGAGGTCGATTGATCTCCAACGGCTCGTTCAAAGATCTCCTCGCAGCGAAGGAGTCCATTACCGGCGCCTACCTTCGTGGGGACCGCTCTGTGGCGGTGCCGAAGACGCGCCGCAAGGGGAGTGGCAAGGCGATCACCGTCAAGGGAGCGCGCGAGCACAACCTCCGCGAGCTTGATGTCGCCTTCCCACTCGGCGAGTTTGTTGCCGTAACCGGCGTCTCTGGAAGCGGCAAGAGCACGCTCGTCACCGATATTCTCCAGAAGGCGCTGGCCCGCCGGCTGCACGGTGCGAAAGATCGACCGGGGGCACACGACCGCATCACCGGCCTCGATGAGATTGACAAGGTAATCGAGATCGACCAGAGCCCAATCGGCCGCACGCCACGTTCGAATCCCGCGACGTACGTGGGACTCTTCACGCCAATCCGTGAGCTCTTTGCTGCTACCCAAGAGGCGCGACTCCGCGGCTACTCGGCGGGCCGCTTCTCCTTCAACGTCAAAGGCGGCCGCTGCGAGACCTGCTCTGGCGACGGCATCCTGCAGATTGAGATGCAGTTCCTCCCCGATGTGTATGTGCCCTGCGAAACGTGCCAGGGGAAGCGCTATAACCGCGAGGCGCTCGAGGTGACCTGGAAGGGAATGACGATCGCTGATGTCTTGGAGCTGCAGGTGGAGGATGCCCTTGAGCGCTTCTCTGCGGTGCCAGCGATTCGCAATCGCCTCAAGACGCTGAGCGAGGTCGGACTCGGCTATCTCCGCCTCGGCCAGGCGGCAACGACCCTCTCGGGCGGTGAGGCGCAGCGCATCAAGCTCGCCACGGAGCTCGCCCGTCGCTCCACCGGCCGCACGATGTACATCCTCGACGAGCCGACGACTGGGCTGCACTTCGCCGATGTTGATCGCCTGCTGCACGTGCTGCATCGCCTCGTGGATGGCGGCAACAGTGTCATCGTGATCGAGCACAACCTCGACGTAATCAAGACGGCGGACTGGGTGATTGACCTTGGGCCTGATGGCGGAAGCCGCGGCGGTGAACTCATCGCAGAGGGGACACCGGAGCAGGTTGCAAAGGTGAAGCGCAGCCACACCGGTCGCTATCTCGCCCTTGCGCTGAAGGGCGAGCCGATCCACTCGCTGGAGTAGCGATGGCAGAGCCGCACCTCCCTCGACACGCCGATCCCTCACTCGATCAGGCTGGGCTCCGCGCAGCGCAGCTCCTTGAACGCATCCTTGATGAACTAGTGGACGAACGTGCTCGCGCAAGGTTCCTGCCGTACCGCGCCTGGACGACGCAACTACGCGATGCCCACGGTGCCGCTCTACGCAAGGGTGTTGTCGCCGTGCGCGCCGCACTCGGGCCAGGGGATGGCCTTGCCGATATCGCCTCTGGCGAGGCGGTGATCGAGCTACGCGAAGCGCTCGACGAGATCCTGCGCATCTTGAATCGCCGAGAGGCACTCCGTGGTCGTGTCGGGTCGCGTGATGGCGCCTGAGCGACTCCCGGCGCCGAGCGTTCCCGACGTAATCGCAGCAGCGCTGAAGGTACTCCCCGACGCACCCGGCGTCTATCTCTTCTCGGATAGCGCAGGGAAGATCATCTACGTCGGTAAGGCGACGCATCTCACCCAACGCGTTCGCAGTTACTGGCAGGCGGGCGGGGAGCCAGGCGCGCACCGCATTCGCGATGCGATTGCAGAGGTTGCCACACTCGACTGGACGGTCACCGACTCCACGAAAGAGGCGCTACTCCTCGAAGCCACCCTGGTCCGGCGGCATCTCCCTAAGTACAACATCCGGCTACGTGACGATCGCAGCTATCCCTACATTCGGGTCACCGCAGATCCGTATCCACGTGTAGAGCGCACTCGCCGCCTCGTGCGCGACGGCTCGCGCTACTTTGGCCCGTACACCACGCCCGGCTCGGTGAACGCTGCAATGGAGGCGATTAAGCGCCTCTTTCAATTCCGCACCTGCGAGGTTGCGATCAAGCCGATGGAGCGTGCGCTGGAACGCCCCTGCCTGCTCTACGACTTGAAGCGCTGTCAGGGACCCTGCCTCGGCAACATTCCGGTGGCCGACTACCAGCGTGAGATTGACGGGGTGCAACTCTTCCTCGGAGGTCGCTCTCGTGCCGCGATCACCATGCTCACCACGCGGATGGAGTCTGCCGCCGAGCGCGAAGCGTTTGAAGATGCCGCGCGCATTCGTGATGCGGTGCTCTCCCTGGAGACAACGTTTGACGAGCAGAAGGTGCCGACCTCAGGGCGAGCCGATGAAGATGTGCTGGGGATTGCTCGCCACGGACGCCACGTCGCCATCGCCTGCTTCCAGATTCGTGATTCTGCACTGGTGGGACGCGATGTGCACCGAGTAGAGGCGGGGGATTCAGGCGACGCAGAGCTCCTCGCAGGCTTTGCCGCGAGCTACTACGCCCGTGCAGGAGAGATCCCACCCTCGATCGCGACTGCTGTGGAGGTGAGCGAGCCAGAGATCCTTGAGTTCCTCTCCGCGCGTCGCGAAGGTCGCGTTGAGATGCGGGTGCCACAACGTGGAGATCGGGCGCGCATCATGCGGCTCGCTGAGCGCAACGCGGAGGAGTGGCTCATTCGTCGCGAGGCCGAAGAGGACGCCGATCGTGAGCGTGCCGACGCGGCACTCTCGGCGCTTACCGTCGCGCTCAACCTCGATGCATCGCCGGCGCGTATTGAGTGCGTCGACGTGAGCACTATTCAGGGGGCATTTACCGTCTCGTCGCTGACGGTTGCGCAAGAGGGTCAGTTGGCGCCGAAGGAGTACCGCCGTTTCCGTATCAAGGGGGTGACCGGGCAGGATGACTTCGCGGCACACGCCGAAGCGCTCACGCGCCGGTTCGCCCGATCGGTGGCAGATGGGACGCAGCGGAGCGGTGAAGCCGAGTCACGCGCCTGGAGCCTTCCTGATCTACTTGTCATCGACGGTGGTCGTGGGCAGGTCTCTGCTGCGGCCGCTGTTCTGGATGCCGCGGGCTTGACGATTCCACTGGTCGGTCTCGCCAAGGAGCGCGAAGAGGTCTGGCCCCGCGACGCCACCGCCCCAATTCTTCTCCCTGCCACCGATCCTGGGCTGCGCCTTCTGCAGCGACTGCGCGACGAGGCGCATCGCTTTGCGATCGGGTATCACCGCACGCTGCGCAGTCGGGCGGCGACCGCGAGCCGGCTCGACGGCATCCGTGGGCTCGGCCCAACGAAGCGAAAGGCGCTCCTGCGCAAGTTCGGATCAGCGGCAGGGATCGCCGCTGCGCCCGTTGAGGCGCTGACCGAGGTTCCAGGGGTAGATGACGCCCTTGCCGCACGGATCCTGACGGCCCTCGGCGCAGATCGCGGCTGAATGGGGCTGACGCGCCCCCCTGCTAGGATTCTCAGCAATGCGTAAGTTCACCCCGTACCTGATCCTGGCTACAGCCCTTCTGGCGCTGGCTATTGACCTACTCCCAAACCTCAGTCTCCCTGCGAGCGGCACAGCGGGTGGCACGCGCCCGATTGAGACCAAGCTCGGTCTCGACCTTCGTGGTGGGCTTCGCGTTGAGTATCAGGTGCAGCCCGTTGATGGCGTCAGCGCCACCGCTGCCGATCTCGCCACCATTCGCGACATCATTGAGCGTCGCGTCAACAGTACCGGCGTCTCTGAGCCGCTCGTACAGACGCAGGGGACCGACCGAATCGTGGTCGAGCTGCCTGGCGTCACGAATCCTGACTCCATCCGCGCCCTGCTTGGCACAACGGGTCGACTTGATCTTGTGCCACTTCCACGTGAGGTCTATGGCTTCTTTAACACCGCGACGGGCCAACCTACCGACGGCGTAAAGCCGGTACCTGGTGAGGGTGAGACGCTCAGCGACACAACACTCAAGGCGCTCTTCTCTGGCGACCAGATTGAGTCATCAGCGGTGCAGATTGATGAGTCCGGACGGCGCGTCGTCTCGTTCAAGCTGAAGTCGGAGGGCTCAGAGCTCTTCGCCACCTGGACGAAGGCGAACATCGGCTCCTACTTTGCGATCGTTCTCGACGGTGCTGTGAAGTCAGCCCCGTACATTCAGAGCGCAATCACGGGCGGCGAGGCACAGATCTCGGGTCCTGGCGCGGCCGGCTTCGCAGTAGACGAAGCGACGAACCTAGTCACCATCTTGAAGTTCGGCTCCCTCCCGTTCCCAATTGCAGAGATTGGCGTCACCGATGTGAAGGCAACCCTCGGGGCCTCCTTCCTTGGGCAGGCGCTCTTTGCTGGTGCCGTCGGCATCCTGCTCGTCTTCCTCTTCATGCTCTTGCACTACCGCCTCGCTGGCGCCGTCGCTAGTGTCGCCCTCATCTTCTACGTGATCATCGTCTTGGCGATCTTCCGGCTTGTCCCTGTCACGTTGACGCTCGCCGGCATTGCGGGCTTCGTGCTCTCCATCGGTATGGCCGTGGATGCGAACATCTTGATCTTTGAGCGAACGAAAGAGGAGTTGCGCATTGGGAAGGGAATCGTTCCTGCCGTCGAGGCCGGATTCAGCCGCGCATGGAACTCCATTCTTGACTCAAACGTCTCCAGCTTGATTACGGCGTTCATCCTCTTCTACTTTGGCTCGTCAACCATCAAGGGTTTTGCCCTCGTCCTCATCATCGGAGTGCTCTGCTCGCTCTTTACCGCCGTTACCGTGACGCGTTTGATCTTGCGTGCCGTGATCGCACGTAAGTGCTTCTCCTCGCCGTATCTCTACGGCGTGGCGAAGGGTGACCTCGACACACTCGATCGGGGGGTCTTGCATGGATAAGATCATTGCGCGCAAGCGTTGGTTCTTCCTCTTCTCGCTGCTCATTACAATTCCGGGGCTGATCTTCACCTTGGCGACCCCAATCTCTGGCGGGGCCATTGGCCTGAAGTTCTCGATTGACTACACGGGCGGCACGATCTGGGAGTTCCGTCCAGAGAGCCCAGCCGATCCACTCGTGGTGCAGGCGGCGGTCGCTAGCGCTGGCCACGAAGAGGCAACGGTGACCGAGGCTGGTACCGGCTTCTTGATCGTGCGCACAAAGCCACTCGATCTCCAGGTTGGACAGGACCAGATTGATAATGCTGGCGCCGAGCTCGAAGCGATTCGCGAGGCGGTGGTTGCCGCGATCGGACCGATCGCGGAAGAGGGGTCGGTCTCTACCGTCGGACCCGTCATCAGCCAGGACCTGACGCAGCAGGCGCTCCTGCTCGTCGTGCTTGGATCGATCGGAATTCTGCTCTGGATGACCTATCGCTTCCGCAATCTGCGGTTCGGCATGGCAGCCCTCGTGGCACTCTTCCATGACGTCATCGTGACGGTCGGCTTCTTTGCGATCGCCGGTACCGTTGCAGGCATTGAGATCGATGCCCTCTTTGTGACTGCCATGTTGACCATCATCGGCTTCTCAGTGCACGACACCATCGTGGTCTTCGATCGCGTTCGCGAGAACCTGGTTCGCCACGCCGGTGCCCCGTTCGGTGACATCGTGAACCACTCAATCGTGCAGACACTGGGCCGATCCTTCAATACGACAGCGACCGTGCTGATCACACTGCTCACTCTGCTCGTCTTTGCAGGCGGATCAATTCGCACGTTTGTGCTGGCCCTCTTTGTCGGCATTCTTTCAGGTACCTATTCGTCGATCTTTAACGCCAGCCCACTGCTCGTCTGGTGGGAGGAGCGCGCGCAGGCACGCAAGGCGGCAGCGGCTCGAACCCGCACGGCGTAGGGTGCCAGCGCGGGCCTGGCGCCTGGAGCCGGTCGCGACCCTTCACCCTGCCGCCGACGGCGAGCTGCAGGCGAGCCCAGAGCTTTTGCAACTCTTCGCCGATCTGCTGATCCCCAAGAACCTGCATCTTTCGCTCGCGACACTTCTTCATAGCCGCGGCTTAGCCGACCCGATCCGTGCGCGCCAATTCCTTGATCGCAACGACCGCACCCTGCACGACCCGCATCTACTCCCCGATGCAACGGGGCTGATTGCGCGCCTACGTGCCGCAGGCGAGGAGGGGGAGCCTGTCCTTGTGGTCGGCGACTTTGATGCGGACGGACTTACCGGAGCGGCGATCATGATCCGAGCGCTCCGCGCGATCGGTGCGATTGCTGAGGGGTACATCCCGCAACGCGACGGTGATGGTCACGGCATCCCCGAGGGGGCGATCGCCGCCGCTCTCGAAGACGGAGTTGAGCTGATTCTTGCGGTCGACTGCGGCACTGCTGACCGCGCACGTGTCGCCGAAGCACTTGAAGCTGGGATCCTTGTTGGCATCATCGATCACCACGCCGTGCCATCTGAGCCGGCGCAGGCCGCTTGGCTGGTGAATCCGAATCGACCTGATTCGGGCTATCCGTTCCCACATTTGGCGGGGAGTGGACTCGCCTTCAAGATCGCGCAGGGGATCCTGGCCGATCATCCGCAGCGTCGCGAGCTCTTGGCAGAGCTCTCCGTGCTCGCGATGGTTGGCGGCATCGCCGACATGGTTCCGGTTGCCAATGAGTTCAGGGTGATCGTGCGCTCCGCACTGAAGGTGATGAATGGAGCGGGGACCATGCCTGTCGGGATCGCCGCGCTCCTTCGTGCCGCCGGCGCAGAGCCACCGTACCGCGCTGAGGTTTCTGGTTTCACGATCTCTCCACGTATCAATGCCGCTGGGCGCATCGGCGACGCCGCACCAGCGTTGGCGCTCCTCACGACCGACGAGCCCGCTGAGGCTGCTGAACTCGCGACGTTGCTGGAGGGGATCAACCTTGAGCGGAAAGAGTTGACGAAGGTTGCGATCGACGAGGCGCGAGCGCTGCTTGGACTCGTCACAGGATCGACACGCGATGAGGCTCGTGCCTTTCTCGGAGACGGGCTCGTTGCCGTGCGCGGCCCATGGTCGGTGGGGCTGATCGGCTTGATCGCTGGGCGACTGAGCGAAGAGACGGGGCGACCGGCACTGGTGGTGCACGACGATGGCAGCGGTGCGCCACTCCGTGCCTCGGTACGCGCACCGAAGGGGTTCGGTGTCGCGGCGGCGCTACAAGAGGCGAGTGATCTGCTGATTCGCCATGGTGGCCATGACGGCGCGGGCGGCTGCTCGTTTGCAATCGAGGCGTGGGAGGGTCTTCTTCCGAGGCTCAGTGCCACCTTTGCCGGTCAGGCCAAGGCGCGCACACCGGAGCTGACGGTAGATCTCGCCGCGCCGACCGGTAGCCGCTCTCCAATTGACCTTGCCACGCTCGCGGATCACCTCGCGCCGACCGGGATGGGGAACCCCGAGCCCACCTTCCTCCTGCGCGATATCCCGCTCACCGCGGTGCGCCTGGTGGGGGATGGCCGCCACGCACGCCTGACCCTCTCGTTGGACGGCGTCACAGTTGAGGCGATGGCCTTCGGTCGGCCAGATGCGGATCAGTTGGCGGGGAGCTCTATCGATCTGGTCGTGCGAACAGCCCAACGGACCTATCGTGGGACTGCACGGATTGAGGTCCACGTTGTTGATCTCCGACCGGCTGCGCTGGGGGAGGGTGTATGAGTGAGAAGCGGTCGCTCCGACCACTGCGGCGCTCACGCCGAGCTGCACCACAACCCTTCCATGGCGCAAAGCCTCCAACGAATCGTGACTTGATGAGCCGCGACGGCGCTCAGCGACGATCGATTAGTCCCGCTCCGATCATCGCCGCACTCCTCCTCGTGCTGCTGGCAGCGGGAAGTCTCGTTGGCCTATCGCTCAGTTCGCCAGCCTCCTCAGGGAACCCTGATGGCGGGCCTGAGGTGACGGCGGGGGTCACGGTTGATGGAACGATCGCCTTCGGTCGTGGTGGCTCAATCTGGAGTGTCAGTGGAACCGGGCTCCGACAATTGACGACCGCTACGACAGATGCCGAACTCGCCTGGAGCACCGACGGCGTCTGGCTCTATGCCATCCGACACCGCATAGAGACTGGCGGACGCCTTCTCGGAAGCGGAAGTGTGCAGAAATACGAGATGAAGGTTCCCACCCTACTTCGACTCTCGGCGTATGGGGGGAGCGAAGAGGTGATCTTTGACGGCCTGATCCTTGGCTCTCGCCCCGCGCTGAACTGGTCTGGCTTCATGTACGGTCCGGCCCTTGCCAGCGATGGTCGCATCGCGGTTGCAACGGACTACCGCGGTCGTAGCCTCGGCACGGATGTCGTCGTTCGTATTCTGAGCAGTGACGGCTCCGCAATCTCAACGCCGTCTCTTCCGCATGTCGCCCCGTTCGGTCATCAGGATCCCGTCTGGAGCCCCGACGGCTCGGCGCTCTACTACGTCCAGAACGGACTCTCTGAGGGATCGTCGTCATCACGCATCATTCGCTACAACATCGCCAAGAAGAGCACGACGCGAATCGGTGAGAAGGGGCTCGTGCAGCCAGCAATCAGCCCAGATGGCCGCTGGATCGCCGCAACACGTATTTCGGCGCGCGGCACCGACGTGGTGATCATGAGCGCGACGACCGGCGAAGTTGCACTTGAGATCACCAGGACCGGCAAGTCGTGGGCCGCAGCCTGGTCACCGAACGGCTCGCAACTCGCGTACCTCTCTGCGAACGGGAGTCAGGCGAGTCTCAATCTCGCTTCGTTCAGCGTTGCGCCATCTGGCATCCCAAATCCGCCAGTGATCGTGAGCCCCCTCCGTGACCCTGTTGACCCAAACGTTCGACCGGCATGGGGGAGCCTAAACACGGCACCAGTCACAGAGAGCCCAACGCCATGAGTCGGTATCTCGACCTACTCGGCGTATCAACGGTACGAGCTGGGTCACACCTCTGTGTCGGCATCGATCCGGTCCCCTCAGCACTCCCCGTGACATTTCGCGAATCGCATGCTGGTATCGAGCGGTGGATTGATACGCTGATTGCGGCAACCGCCCCGCACGCGGCTGCATTCAAGATGAATCTTGCCTACTTTGAGGCGCTCGGGAGCGAAGGGATGCGACTGGCCGAGCACGTGCGGCGGCAGATTCCAGCGGAGATTCCACTCATCGTTGATGCAAAGCGGGGTGACATTGGCGCAACGGTTGTGGCCCAAGGTGTTGCCCTCTTCGATGTGCTCGGCGCCGATGCGGTGACGGCGAATCCGTATCTGGGGATCGGCGCGCTTGCCCCACTTCTTGATCGCACAGACAAGTTCACCTATCTCCTCTGCCGCACATCGAATCCTGAGTCAGGTGAGCTGCAGAGCCTTCGAGTTGGTGCCAGCGATGCGGACCCAGAGGAGACGCTCGCAGAGCGAGTCGCGCGACTCGCCGGACGTCGCACAGAGGGGGCGGCCGGACGCATTGGACTGGTCGTGGGTGCGACCGATGCCACGGCACTTCGACAGGTGCGAGCGGCGGCCCCCGGGCTCCCACTGCTGGTTCCTGGGGTCGGGGCACAGGGGGGTGAGGCTAGTGCCGTGATCGCTGAGGGCGGCGCGACGACCGCCCCTAGTAGCGGCGTGGTCGGGAGGGGGCTGCTCGTGAACGTCGGGCGCGGGATCAGCGACGCTGGGGCGACCGACGAGCGGGTGGCAGAGGCGCTGGGCGCTGCAGCAGCGGAGTGGGGGCGTCGCCTCGCTATACTCGCCCCCTAAGGGCGCCAGCCCACTACGAGGAGGTATTCAATGCCAAACGTCGGACCATTTGAACTGATCCTGATCCTCGCCGTCGTGCTCTTGGTCTTCGGGCCAGGGAAGCTTCCAGAGATTGGCAAGGCCGTGGGCAACTCGTTCCGCGAGTTCAAGGATGCAACCTCAGGTACCTCCTCTGCACCAGCCAAGCCGCGTGCCAAGAAGCCGGCGAAGCGCGCCACAGCGTCGCGCTCAAAGCGAAAGGCCTAACGTCGGTTCGAGCCGATCATGTCTCGAACCCGCGAGATGAGTGACGCGCCGGCGCCGCTCGTCCAACACCTTAAAGAGCTACGCCGACGTGTCGGCATCGCCCTTGCCGCGGTTGTGGTTGGAGGCATCGTTACCTTTGCCTGGGCTGACACCCTCATCGCGCTACTGCGCACACCACTCAACGACACCCCGCTCTACTTCGTGGGTGTTGGCGACGCATTCGGGATTCGCATGCAACTCAGCTTCATCGGAGGGGTGGCGCTGGCGATGCCGGTCTGGCTCTGGCAGGCATGGGCGTTCATTCGACCAGGCCTCACGGACTCCGAGCGTCGCGCGGCGCGGCCCTGGATTCCGCTCGCGCTCCTGCTCTTTGTCGTTGGCGTTGCGGTCGCCTGGGTGGTGCTTCCATTTGCAGTCAGCTTCCTCCTCTCCTTTGCCACTGATGATCTCACCCCACTGATTGCCGCCGATCGCTACTTTGGATTTGTGGGCTCACTCATGCTCCTCTTTGGCTTGGCGACGGAGTACCCGATCCTCCTGGTCTTCCTTTCGCGCGTTGGGATCGTCACGTCAGCCAAGCTCCGACGCTGGCGACGCAACGCGCTCGTCCTCGCCGTAGTGGTGGGCGCCTTCGCCACACCAGGAACAGATCTGATTAGTCCGATTGTGCTCGGGGTGGTGCTTTACCTTCTCTATGAGCTCTCGATCTGGTTGGTTCGGGTAGGGGGGCGCTAGTGGTCACACCAGCTGCTCCGCACAAGATCGTGGTCTTAACGGGGCTCTCGGGCGCTGGGAAGAGCACCGCAACGAAGTCGCTGGAAGACATCGGATTCCGCACGATTGACAACATGCCGAATGATTTGATTCCCGCACTTCTTGAGAAGATCCAACTCCAGCCTGAGCGGTTCGCGCGACTCTGTCTCGTGATTGACGCTCGCGATGGCGATCCGCGTGCCGCCATTGACGCGGTTCGTGGTGCCAGCACAGCGATTGGGCTTGAGAGCCGAGTAATCTACCTTGACTCACGCGACGATGTGCTGATTCGACGATTCAGCGAGACCCGACACCGCCATCCGCTCGGCGGACCCATTGATGCGCCGAGCGACGTTGCTGGAGCCATTCGGGCGGAACGTGCCCTCCTCAGCGCGTCACGTGAGATTGCGGATGCTGTGATCGATACGAGCGACCTCTCCGCCCGGGAGCTACGCGATCGCCTGGTGCATGAAGTGTTGGGTGGGGACGCCTCCATCTCGGTGCACCTCACCAGCTTCGGCTACAAGCATGGAATCCCTCTCGATTCTGACCTCCTCTTTGACGTGCGATCAGTGGCGAATCCCCACTGGGTGCCAGAGCTGCGACCGAAGGATGGTCGCGATCGTGAAGTTGCCGCCTATGTGCTGAACGATCCTGTCGGAGCGTCGATTGAGGCGGCAATCGCGGCGTTTGCCTCTGCCACACTTGAGACCTACCTGAGCGACGGCCGCGGTCGCTTGAGCATCGCGATCGGCTGCACGGGTGGCCGTCACCGTTCGGTGGCGATTAGCGAGTCGTTGGCCGCCAAACTGCGGGCGCAGGCTGGCGCGCACACCGTGCACGTGCACCACCGCGATGTGGAGCGCACCTAAGCGGTGAGTCGATTCGGCTGGCTGAAGCCTGGTCTCGGGGTCAAGCGGTGGCTGCTCTTGGCCTTCCTCGGTGCGGGAACGATTGCCCTCGGCGCACTCAGTGGGATCCGCGCACTTGCGACAGGGGCGCAACTACCAGACCCACTCGTGCAGATCGCTGAAGCGGTCGCTCTGCGCGATCTTGCTCCGATGGTTCGTGCCGCTGCCGCGGCCGCCTTTGGCCTCCTCCTCGTTGGGGCTGGGCTCGGTGGGCTGGCACGCGCGGCGATCTTGCCGTACCGCACAGATCGACCGGGGGTGTCGCTCCTTGAGCTGCTCGAGCGCCGTCGCCGGCTGGCGCGTGGGCGTCGCGTTGTGGTGCTTGGTGGCGGTACGGGGCTTGGGACCGCTCTCCGTGGCCTGAAGCTTGAGACGGCACACCTCACCGCGATCGTTTCGATGGGGGATGACGGGGGATCATCGGGGGTGCTGCGAGAGCAGCTCGGCATCCCGCCCGTGGGCGACCTGCGGAACTGCCTCGTCGCTCTCTCGGACGCAGAGTCCACCGCAGCCGATCTTCTGCGCTTTCGCCTCCCCGCTGAACCTGGCGCACCACGCGGGCACGCCATTGGCAATCTCTTGCTCGCAGCCGCAATCCACCAGGAGGGTGGAGACCTCGAGCGCGGTGTTGCGCGCGTGCATCGCATTCTGAGCGTTCGGGGAGAGGTGATTCCGGGAACCACGGTCGCGTTAGAGCTAATCGGCAGCACGACGGACGGCACGACCGTTCGGGGTCAGGCGCAACTCGCGCGCACGCGACACATCGACCGCATGCGCATCGCACCCGAAGCGGCGCGAGCAACTCCGTCAGCGATTGCGGCGATTCAGCAGGCCGACCTGATCGTGCTCGGCCCAGGTTCGCTCTACACGAGCGTCATCCCGCATCTGCTCGTGCCCGAGATCCTCGCTGCGCTCCAGGCGCGACGTGCGCCGCTGGTCTGGGTGGCGAACGTTGATGAGCAAGAGGGGGAGACGGAAGGGATGGATCTCGACGCCCATCTTGCCGCACTTGAGGCACATGGGGCGTCGGGTCTCATTGACGGCATCCTCGCCAACTCTGCAAGTTCACGTCGCGCTGGGACGGTCGGCGGCGTGCCGATTGCGCCAACGCTGCACCACGCTAGCGATGCAGAGGGCCGCAAGCGCCCACCACTCTTCGTTCGCGATATTGCCTCCCGGCGAACGCCGCACCTGCATGAGCCGAACCTCCTCTCGCGTGCGCTTTTGCGTCTCCCGCTGCGCGAGCCTCGACGCACCCGATGAGTCGGGGGGAGGCGGACCTCGTCGCCTCAATCCGTCATGAACTGGCGGCAATCCGACCAGCGCGCACCTGCTGTATTCAAGCCCAGCTTGCGGCGCTTGGAGACTCGGGTCATCGCGTCGATGTCTCGCTGGCACGTGCGGTGCATGAGCTCGGCACGGAGCTCGCACAGCGCGGAGCGGCGAGAGGCTGGGAAGGTTCGCCACGGAGCCAGGCAGAGCGTTGTGCCGCTGATTTAGCTGGCGCGCGATCGGCGCAGCACTGTCGACTCGCACTCCTGCGCGGCCGACTCCTCGCGAGGGGATCTCTCTCCCTCGCGTCAGGGAGTGTGCACCTTGAGATCAACGTCTCTTCGGCAGAGGCGATTGATCTTACTCGGCTAGTCGAACGAGATCAGCTCGGCGGACATCGTCGCGAGCGCCGCGGCAAAGGACTCCTGGTATGGAAGGGCCGCGACGTACTCATTGATCTTTTGCGGCGACTCGGTGCAACTGCCGCAGTGGCGGAGATGGAGGCCCGCGGAGTCGGCCGAGAGATTCGCGGAAGCTTGAACCGCAGCGTGAATGCTGAGACCGCGAACCTCACCCGCGCAGTGCACGCTGGGATACGGCAGGCGCGGGCCTGCACCACGGCGCTAGAGGAGGAGCTTCTGCAGACGGGCGGACTGCATGCGCGGGTCGCCCGCGCTCGATCGGGAGCCCCCGACGCAACCCTTGCCGAGCTTGCCGCCGACCTTGATCTGGCACGCTCCACGGTGCAGCGCGCACTCGCCGAGATTGAGCGTCGTGTCAGTACGGCGCAGGCAGGTGACCACTCAGCTGGGCAACCTCTGCGATGATTCACGCATGAGCAGCCGACAGATCACGATCATTGCGAACTGGAAGGCGAACCTTCCACCAAGCGAAGAGGTTGCGCTCGCCAAGGAGATTGCCGAAGGGGTAAGGGGCGCACTCCAGGCCGCTGGGCGCCCCTCAAATTTTCGCCTCCTTCTTGCGCCAAGCGTGCTCGGCCTCGTCCCGGTCGCCTCACTCCTCCGACGGGAGTACCCGCAGGTTGGGCTCGAGGTGGCCGCACAAGACACCTCACTCAACAGCGCCGGGGCATTCACTGGCGAGATTCCTGCAGATCATTTCGTCGGAATCGCCCCCGCCGTGATCGTGGGCCACTCGGAACGCCGGCGCGACCATGGCGAGAGCGATGAGGTTGTCGGTGGAAAGCTGGCACGAGTGGTGGCCGCCGGGTTGGCCCCCGTGCTCTGCCTTGGCGATGACCTCCCGAAGGCGGAGATCGCAGCGCGCGTCGACTACGTGCAAGCCCAGTGTGCGGCGGCCTTTGCTGCTGCGGAGCGCGCCGGGTGCAGCGCAGCGCAGCTGTACGCCGCAGGGCTAGTGATCGCCTATGAACCAGTCTGGGCGATTGGTACTGGTAATCCGGCCTCTGTCGAGATTGCTGAGGCGATCGCCAGCGGCCTACGGAGCACACTCGATCGCGAGGAGCTCCCCGTGCTGTACGGCGGCTCCGTTGACGCCGCTTCGGCCGCAACGTGGTTCGGTACGCGTTCGGCGCGCACCGGTCTTGATGGCCTCCTTGTGGGCGGGGCATCTCTCAGCGCCGATCGTTTCGTTGCCATCGTGCGAGCCGCACTCGCCGTGGCGGAGCCTGCGTGATGGCGGGCACCACGCCTCGACTGGCGCTGATCATCATTGACGGATTTGGCGTGAGTAACGGTGGCGCCTGCGACGCGATCGCCGCTGCCTCAATGCCGAACTGGCGTGCGCTCTGTGCCCAGCACCCGCACACAACACTGGGGGCGAGCGGCGAATCGGTCGGACTCCCGGCTGGTCAGATGGGGAACAGCGAGGTCGGCCACCTGAACATCGGGAGCGGACAGCGCGTACCGCAAGACCTTCCCCGCATTGATGCGGCAATTGCCGACGGCTCGTTTACCCAGATGAGCGGCCTGCGTAGTGCAGTGAGCGCTGCCCAAGAGAGTGGGCTGCATCTCATCACGCTCCTTGGCGACGGCGGCGTACACGCCAACGACCGCCATGCGATTGAGGTGCTTCGTGCGGCACACACTGCCAGTGTCCCGCGAATCCTCGTGCACCTTCTCCTCGATGGCCGCGATACGCCACCCCGTTCAGCCGCGGCAGCGCTCGCCTCGTTCCAAAAGCGCATGAGCCAGGCGGCCCCTTCTGCACAGATCGCAACCATCGGCGGCCGCTACTACGGCATGGATCGCGACGCCCGTTGGGAGCGCACCGCCGCCGCACTCGAGACCATCGTCCTCGCCGGCGATCGCCTTGCCAGCAGCCCAGAGCTTGCGCTCGAAGAGGCGTATGCGCGTGGGGAGAGCGATGAGTTCGTTCTACCAACGAGGGTGGTACTGCGCGATGCAGCAACAGCGCGATTCGCCCCAACCGATGTGGTGATCCATGCAAACTTCCGTGCTGATCGGGCGCGACAACTTATGCGCGCACTGGCGGCACCAGAACTTTCTGAACACGCTCGCCCCGCCTCACTCCCAGTGCGCTGCTGGGGGATGACCTCCTACGGAGAGGGGGAGGGCCTTTCACTGGTGCAGCCAATCTTCGGGGCGGCCGTTGTCCCATCGCTCGCCGGACTCGTTGCCGCTGCGGGAATGCGGCAGCTGCACGTTGCAGAGACAGAGAAGTACGCGCATGTGACCTACTTCCTGAACGGTGGTATCGAAGAGGCCTTCCCGGGTGAGCGACGCATGCTCGTACCTAGCGACCGCATCGCCACCTACGATTTGGCACCTGACATGCAGGCGGAGGCGATCGGGGCCGCGGTTGCGGCAGCGCTTGAGAGGGGAGACGAAGCGTTCATTGTTGCCAACATCGCCAACCCCGACATGGTCGGACATACGGGCGACCTTGCCGCAACGGTGCGCGCCTGCGAAGCCACAGACCGAGCAATTGGCGTCATTGCGGCAGCGGCGGCTGCGGCTGGTGTCACCCTGCTGATCACGGGTGACCATGGCAATGCAGAGGAGATGTGCGCCGCTGATGGCACGCCGCTCACGAGCCACACCTTGCAGCGCGTTCCGCTCCTCGTCGCGTACGGGGAGGGCTCAGGGCCAGCGCTGGCAGAGGGAGACCTTCGGGACATCACCCCAACGATCTGTGCCCTGATGGGCCTTCGCCCAGACTCAGCGATGACGGGGGAGTCACTCCTGCGACCCTAGCCACCGGGCGACCCTTCGGGGGTCGGGTGGTAGAGTTAGCGTGATAGCAGTTAGTCCAATAGGAGGATCCATGAATCCAGTACTCGCCCTCGGACAGATCGTCGTCAGCATCTTTTTGATCATCGCCATCCTGATGCAGTCCCGAGGGATTGGCCTCAGCTCGGCCTTCGGGGGGGACTCCAGCGTCTATCGCTCCCGCCGCGGTGTTGAGCGCCAGCTTCTCCGCTTTACGGTCGCGTTGATCATCCTCTTCGTCGGCTTCTCGGTGCTCGGCTACCTCCAGACGAACTAAGCTGGACCGCCCTGGTGCGCAGGCAACAGAGCACTCGACAGGGGATTACCCGCAAAATCGCCGCGGGGATCTTCGCCGTCGCCGCACTCGTTGCCGGGGGCGCCGAGCTCGGCCTCGTCAGTGCTCAGATCCCTGGGGTTGGCGTGCCAGGCGGAGAGTTGCCATCGGGTGAAGGGGTGCTGAGCGTGGGCGTCGTGGGGATCGCCTCGACACCGCTGCCGCTCTTCGCTGAGACTGCCGCCGATCGCGCCGTTGTGGCACTGACCTATCGAAGCCTGACGCGCCTTGATGCCAGTGGGTGGCCGGGCCCCGACGTGGCCACAGCGTGGAGCGTCGCCGCCGACGGACTCTCCTGGACGATCACGTTGGACCCAGCTGCGCGCTGGCAGGACGGATCGACGGTAACCGCGGCCGATGTGCTGACGACGATCTCAATTGCGTCGGAGCTCGGCACCGCAGGTGGGTACTGGCAGTCCATCACCGCAGAGGAGGGTGATGATGCTGGCACAGTCAAGCTGAGCGCTTCGCGTGGACTGGCAAACCTGCCGACAATGCTCGGCTCCCTGCCACTCCTCTCGGCGACACAGTTCGCCGGGCTCAGCGCTGCGCAGATCCCAGACTCTGATGCGGCAAAGGTGCCGCAGGGGACTGGTCCGTATCGCACCACCAGCATTTCCTCTGGGGGCGCTGGCCTGGTTCGCCGCACCGATCTCCTCGCCTCTGATCAGGCATCCCTCACTGCCGCTGGCACATCAGCAGAGAAGATCGCGCTCTACTTCTTCCCAGACGCTGCATCGGCACTGCGCGGCTGGAGCACCAGTTCGCTTGATCAGCTTGTGGGGCTGGATATTGCCGATGCACGGCGCGGCACCGCCGCTCGGGGCGCCACGATTGAGCTTGGCTCAACAGTCTTCTCGGGGATTGCCACGAACCTGCGACCAGGGAGCGTGCTGCGTGATCCTCGGTTGCGTGCGGGCCTAGCGGCGCTCCTTGACCCTGCTGCCATCACCACGGTGTTCGGTGGCTCCGTTGCGCGGACACCTGTGTCGCCGCTCTCGTGGGGCTGGACCGCACTCCCCGATACAAAGAGCGGGGTCGACTATGCGACGAGCCTCTTCAAGTCGGTCAAGTGGAAGCAGGGGGCTACCGGGTGGTCGCTTCCGAGTGGGGCAGCGGCAAGCCTTGAGATTCTCACCTTGCCGGCGTCGGCACACCCTGTTGACGCTGCGGTTGCAGCGCAGGCGGCGGCCGCATGGACAGCCTTCGGCATTCCCACACGAGTGACGGAGCTCTCTCCGATTGATCTCACGAGCCGCCTTGCGTCAGGAACGTTCCAACTCGCCGTGCTCAACGTTGATGTTGGCATTGATGTGGATCTCTATCCACTCCTCGGGTCGGGCGCGGTCCTAACCGGAGGCAACATTGCTGGAATTCAGCTCAAGGATCTGGACCTGTTGCT
>Ga0209401_1000963_pt1 | contig 19328 bp, 19 predicted proteins | sample M_140807_MF_Meta_FD_187318 | JGI IMG/M metagenome (GOLD analysis project Ga0209401, IMG submission 187318) | Freshwater microbial communities from Lake Montjoie, Canada to study carbon cycling - M_140807_MF_MetaG (SPAdes) (version 2) | ecosystem: Environmental > Aquatic > Freshwater > Lake...
CGATGGCGGAATCACCTTCGCCAATTCTGCCGGACAGGAATTCCTCGGCAAGGCTGTCCTCCAGAAGACGCATCACGGCGCGACGCAATGGCCTGGCTCCGTAGCTCGGGTTGTAACCCTCTTCGACCAAACGCTCCTTGAACGCTTCGGTGACGGAGAGTGCGATTCCTTTCTCTTGCATGCGGCCAAAGACCTCCCGAAGCATGATCTCGGCAATTTCTTTGACTTCGTCGCGGCTGAGCTGGCGGAACACGATGATTTCATCGAGACGGTTGAGAAACTCAGGGCGGAAGTATTGCTTCAGCTCTTCATTCACGAGCGAGCGGATGCGGTTGTAGTTGGTTTCATCGGCATCGCCACCAGCAAATTCAAAGCCCAGGCCTCCGCCACCCTTCTCAATCACTTTCGAACCGATGTTCGACGTCATGATGATGAGGGTGTTCTTGAAGTCCACTGTGCGGCCCTTGGAGTCGGTGAGGCGACCATCCTCCAGCAGCTGCAGCAGCAGGTTGAACACGTCCGGATGGGCTTTCTCAATCTCGTCAAACAGCACCACGGTGTAGGGCCGCCGGCGCACGGCCTCGGTGAGCTGGCCACCTTCGTTGAAGCCGACATAGCCAGGAGGCGAACCAATCAGCTTGCTGACGGTGTGCCGTTCCATGAATTCGGACATGTCGAGGCGGATCATCGCCTCCTCACTGCCGAAGAAATAGGCGGCCAGAGCTTTGGTCAGTTCGGTCTTGCCAACACCGGTGGGGCCGGAGAAGATGAAACTCGCGATCGGGCGGTTCGGATTCTTTAGGCCCACCCGGGCCCGACGGATGGCGCGTGAAACGGCCTTCACGGCCTCATCTTGACCGATCAGTCTCTGGTGAAGGGTTTCCTCCATGTTGAGCAGCTTCACCGATTCGCTCTCGGTGAGCTTTTGCACGGGCACACCGGTCCAGGAGGCCACGATCTGGGCGATGTCTTCTTCCGTCACCACCGGGCTGCGGTCGTCACCCAAGGCGGCTTGAACCGGGGCAGAGGCGGTGGTTGAGTCACCCCCGACTGGTGCCTCGCCCTTGGAGCCTGCCTCAGCAGGTTCTTCGTCTCGGCGGGTCTGCAGGATGGAACGAATCTGATCGCGCAGCTCCACCTCCTTATCGCGCAGTTCACCAGCTTTGGTGTAATCCTGATCGCGTACGGCGTCCTCCTTCTCCTTCTGAACGGCCCGCAATTGCTTGTCCACTTCCCGGGCGGCAGGGGGAAGCTTGGAATTCATTAGGCGCACACGGCTGCCAGCCTCGTCAATCAGGTCGATCGCCTTGTCTGGCAGGAAACGATCAGAAATATAACGATCCCCAAGGGTGGCGGCGGCGACCAGGGCCTCATCGGAGATGCGCAGGCGATGGTGCTGCTCGTAGCGCTCTCTGAGCCCGCGCAGAATCTCGATGGTGTCGATCACCGATGGTTCACCCACCATCACCGGTTGGAATCGACGCTCCAGAGCCGCATCCCGTTCGATGTGCTTTCGGTATTCATCCAGGGTCGTGGCACCGATGCACTGGAGTTCACCGCGGGCCAGGGCCGGTTTGAGGATGTTGGCCGCATCGATGGCACCCTCGGCAGCACCGGCCCCAATCAGCGTATGCACCTCGTCAATCACGAGGATCACGTTTCCGGCAGAGCGGATCTCCTCCATGATTTTCTTGAGGCGTTCCTCGAATTCACCTCTGTATTTGGTGCCGGCCACGAGCAAGCCGATGTCGAGGGTCAGAACACGTTTATCTTCGAGAATATCGGGCACATCTCCCTGGGTGATGCGCTGGGCAAGCCCCTCGGCGATGGCGGTTTTGCCGACACCGGGCTCCCCGATCAGCACGGGGTTGTTCTTGGTGCGGCGACCCAGGATCTGGATGACCCGATCGATCTCGTTCTGGCGCCCCACCACCGGATCGAGCTTGGCCTCGGCAGCCATCTGGGTGAGGTTGTTGCCGAATTCATCGAGCGTGGGGGTCTTGGTCGAGCCCTTGCCGGCGCCGCCGGCCGCTACCTCGGCCGTTTCGCCGAGCATGCGGATCACCTGGGTCCGGACCTTGGCCAGATCGACGCCGAGGTTTTCGAGCACGCGGGCAGCAACACCCTCACCTTCGCGGATCAGGCCGAGCAGGAGATGTTCGGTGCCGATGTAGTTATGGCCCAGCTGGCGTGCCTCCTCAAGCGAAAGCTCAAGCACGCGCTTGGCTCTGGGCGTGAAGGGGATCTCCACGGCCACGAAGCCAGAGCCGCGACCGATGATCTTCTCAACCTCGACGCGGGCGTCTTTGAGGTTCACACCCATCGACTTGAGGACTTTGGCCGCCACGCCGGTGCCTTCGCCGATCAGTCCCAACAGGATCTGCTCCGTGCCCACAAAATTGTGGCCAAGGCGTCGCGCCTCCTCCTGGGCCAGCATGATCACCTTGATGGCCTTCTCGGTAAACCGCTCGAACATGGGCCGGGGCCTGGTGCAAGTGGTTCCAACCTATCAGGATTGAAGGGGTGCGTGGGTGGCGGCTGCCACCATTTGGGCCAACCCTCTCTGCGACAGGGTTGCTGCAGGTTCCGCCTTACAAGAAGCAAGCAGGAATTGCGGCCCACGCAACACAAATCGCCGGTTTACCGTACCGGTTGGATCGGCGTCAGCCGCATCCATTGGATCAGGGCATCATCGCCATTTCGGTAGTAGGCGCGACGAATGCCCGCTTTCTGAAAGCCAGCGGCGGCATACAGCCCACGGGCCGCCTCGTTGGTCGCCGCCACTTCAAGGGTGGCGTGATGCGCCCCTTGGCTCAGGCCGTGGGCCAGCAGAGCGGCAAGCACCCTGCCCCCCAGCCCCCGGCGTTGGTGGTTCGGATCCACAGCCACCGCAGTGATGTGCAGTTCATCAAGGATGAGCCAGCCGGTGGCCAGGGCGCGGAGGTTGTTCTCTTCCCAGAGGCCAAGGCAGGGTCTGCTCTCCTCCTGAAGCTCCCGGATCCACTGGCTATCGCTCCACAGCCCGCCAAGGGCGCGCCGATCAAGGTCCAGGCAGGCCTGCAGATCGGAGGGACCCAATGGGCGCAGATCGCCGGCGTGCGTTTCGGTTCCGGCTTGCGGATCGAGGGGGGGATGGGAAACCCTCCTCTCTACGATGATTTGCCGTTCTCCTGGTGTGCGCTGTTCACGCCCTTCACCCGGGGAATCTCCGTCCGTTCTTTCCGCTTCCATGGTGACCTCCGCCCCCGACAGCACCGGCACCCTTCCCAGTGACCGGGAAGCTGTCGCCCTTGGAGGTCTGAGTCTGAAGCCCTTCGAGGCGGGCCGGGAGCTGGAGAGTCCGAACCGCAACCTCACGCCGATCACCACCAGCATCGATGCCGACGGCCATCTGGTGGTGGGTGGTTGCCAGCTGGAGGACCTGGCCCGCACCTATGGCACGCCGTTGTATGTGCTCGATGAAGCCACCCTTCGGGCAACCTGCCGGGCCTATCGGCAGGCGCTGGAACGGTTCTATCCCGGCCCCTCCCTGGCGCTCTACGCCTCGAAGGCCAACAGTTCCCTCGCTTTGAGCGCCCTGGTCGCCTCCGAGGGCCTCGGCCTCGACGCGGTCTCGGCGGGTGAGCTGCTCACCGCGCTGCATGGCGGAGTTCCTCCGGAGAGGATCGTGCTGCATGGCAATAACAAATCCGACGAGGAGCTCAGCCTTGCCCTGGACAACGGGGTCACGGTCGTGGTGGACAACTGGCTGGACGTGGAGATCCTCAGCCGCCTCGCCCCTGGCCGTCAGGCCCCGGTGCGGCTGCTGGTGCGCTTCACGCCCGGCATCGAGTGCCACACCCACGAGTACATCCGCACCGGCCATCTCGACAGCAAGTTCGGCTTCGATCCCGATCAGCTCGAGCCGGTGCTGCGGCATCTGGCCGGCTGCAGCTGGGCCTGTCTGGATGGACTCCATGCCCACATCGGTTCTCAGATCTTTGAGCTGGACCCCCATCGCGACCTGGCGGCCGTGATGGCTGATGCCCTGGCCCTGGCCCGCTCTCTTGGGCACCCCTGCTCCGACCTCAACGTTGGCGGCGGTCTGGGGATCCGTTACGTGGCCAGCGATGACCCGCCGACCATTGAGGCCTGGGTGCGCACCGTGGCCGAGGCCGTGGCCACCGCCTGCCACGACCGGGGGCTCAGCTTGCCCCGTCTGCTCTGTGAACCGGGCCGTTCCCTGGTGGCCACAGCCGGCCTGACCCTCTACACGCTGGGCAGCCGCAAGGAGATCCCCGGCATCCGCACCTACGTGTCGGTGGATGGAGGCATGAGCGACAACCCCCGTCCGATCACGTACCAATCCCGCTACACGGCCCTACTGGCTGCTCAGCCCCTGGCCGAGTCGGTGGCCAGCATCACGGTGGCGGGTAAGCACTGCGAATCCGGGGACGTTCTTCTGCACGACGTGGCATTGCCCGAGGCGGCGACCGGTGCGGTGCTGGCCGTGTTCGCCACCGGCGCCTACAACGCCTCGATGGGGTCGAACTACAACCGCATTCCAAGGCCCGCCACGGTGCTGCTGCAGGACGGAGAGGCCGATCTCGTGCAGAGACGTGAGCAGCCGGAAGAACTACTGCGCTATGACGTGCTGCCGGTTCGGCTTGGCTCGCTACATTCCAAGGAACTTGGAATGGTTGCTGTCGAATCCGACGAACAGATTCTGTGATCTGATTCTCTGATCCGATTCTCGGCGGTTTCGACGGTCTCCCTGCGCAGCACCCCGAATTTTCCAGTGATCTGGCAGCCTCCCGGCGACTTACTCCTGCTGCTGATTGATGTTGCCTTCGCCGGATTGATCGGCATGGTGTTGCTTGGTCGGGTGAGCGAGCCCCGCACCCTCTGGCTCCTGCGTGGCTACCTCTTCCTGGTGGGGCTTGCCTGGTTGGTGCAGCGTTATTTGCCGCTGCCCCTCACCAGCAAACTGATCGATGCCCTCGTGCTGGCTTGCAGCCTGGCCCTGGCCATCCTCTGGCAAGGCGATCTGAGGCGCCTGATGGAGCTCCTGGGCACCGGCCGGATCGGAGTTCTGTTCGCCGACCGCCGCGGTGATCAACTGACTTCCGGATCGGTGAGCACACTCACCGAGGCCGCTGGGCGCCTCTCGCAGGCACGCCGCGGCGCCTTGATGGTGCTGGATGTGGGCAGCGACCTGCGCCCTGAGGACTTCCTCAACCCAGGCATCCATCTCGATGCACGCCTTTCAGTGGATCTGCTGCTCAATCTGTTCGCCGCCGATACCCCCCTGCACGATGGCGCCGTGCTGGTGCAAAAGAATCGGGTGGTGGCGGCCGGCGTGATTCTTCCCCTCTCCCGGCAGGGCCCGAACCGTTTCGGGACCCGCCATCTGGCAGCCCTGGGCCTCACGGAGCGCTTTGATCGCTGCCTCTGCGTGGTGGTCTCGGAGGAAACCGGCACCCTCTCCCTGGCCAGCCAGGGGCGGCTCGAGCGCCCGATCACCAGCAGCCGACTCCATGACCTGCTCACCGAAGCCCTGGCAGCGGCAGGTTCGGCACCCGCTGGTCGTACCGTGGCTGCGGACCCGCCGGAGCCCCGCGGATGAGTCGCGTCCTGGCGACCACTCCCTTATCCCAGCGCCAGGCCCTGCCACGGCAGCTGGATCCCGATCGCCTGCCTGGTCATGTGGCGGTGATCATGGATGGCAATGGTCGCTGGGCCCGCCAGAGAGGGCTGCCGCGGGTGATGGGGCATCGGGCCGGTGTCGAGGCCCTCAAGCGCACCCTGCGGCTCTGCAGCGATTGGGGCATCGGCGCCCTCACGGCCTATGCCTTCTCCACCGAGAACTGGAGCCGGCCCGGGGAGGAGGTCACGTTTCTGATGACCCTCTTCGAGCGGGTGCTCGCCCGGGAGCTGGAGGCCCTGGAGAAGGAGCAGGTGCGGATCCGCTTTCTCGGGGATCTGGAGGAACTGCCCCAGGGTCTGCAGAGCCTGATTGCCGATGCCACGGCCCGCACGGCGGGCAACACCGGCATCCATTTCAACGTGTGCACCAACTACGGCGGCCGGCGTGAACTGGTGCGGGCGGCCCGTCGCCTGGCCGAACAGGCCGCACGGGGCGACCTCGATCCAGCCTGTCTCGATGAGGAGCGTTTCGCGGCCGAACTGCACACCGCCGGTGAACCCGATCCCGACCTGCTGATCCGCACTAGCGGCGAGCAGCGGATCAGCAACTTCTTGCTCTGGCAACTGGCCTACGCCGAGCTCCACATCACCGATGTGTTCTGGCCCGATTTCGACGCCGAGGCCCTGCTGGCGGCTCTGCTCGATTACCAGGGCCGTCATCGCCGCTTTGGAGGCGTCGAAACCCCGCCATGATTAGCCGCCACGACTGGACCCAGAGCGAAATCCAGGCCCTGCTGGATCTGCCCCTGATGGACCTGCTTTGGCAGGCCCAGCAGGTTCACCGGGCAGCCAACCCGGGCTACTGGGTGCAGCTGGCCTCTCTGCTCAGCGTCAAGACCGGCGGGTGTGAGGAGGACTGCGCCTACTGCCCCCAGTCGATGCACCACAGCAGCGATGTCACGGGGCGTCCTGAGCTGGAGGTGGAGCCGGTGCTGGCGCGGGCTCGGGCCGCCCGCGACGCCGGTGCCCACCGCTTCTGCATGGGCTGGGCCTGGCGCGACATCCGCGATGGCGCACCCTTCGAGGCGATGCTGGCGATGGTGCGGGGCGTGCGGGAGCTGGGGCTGGAGGCCTGCGTGACCGCCGGCATGCTCACCGGTCCTCAGGCGGCCCGACTGGCCGAAGCGGGCCTCACCGCCTACAACCACAACCTCGACACCAGCCCGGAGCATTACGACCGGATCATCAGCACCCGCACCTACCAGGAGCGGCTCGAAACCCTGGAGCGGGTGCGCACGGCGGGCATTCAGCTCTGCTGCGGCGGCATCATCGGCCTGGGCGAGAGCGGCGCCGACCGGGCTTCCTTGCTGCAGGTGCTGGCCAGCCTCGATCCCCACCCCGAGAGCGTGCCGATCAATGCCCTGGTGGCAGTGGAGGGCACCCCTCTGGAAGATCGCCCGGCGGTGGATCCGCTGGAACTGGTGCGGATGGTGGCCACCGCCCGCATCCTGATGCCCCACAGCCGCGTGCGCCTCAGCGCCGGCCGGGAGCAACTGAACCGCGAGGCCCAGATCCTCTGCCTGCTGGCCGGGGCCGATTCGATCTTCTACGGCGACACCCTGCTCACCACCGGCAACCCCGATGTAGCAGCCGACCGGGAGCTGCTGGCGGCGGCCGGGGTGCAGGTGGAGGCCGAGCCCGCCCTGACGCGATGAGCCTGCGGGTGGCCGCCTTCTATCGCTTCGCGCCCCTGCTCGAGGCGGATCTGCCGGCGATGCGGGAGCGCCTCCTGTCCGTTGGCCATGCCGGGGAGGTGAAGGGCACCGTGCTGCTGGCCCGCGAGGGGGTGAACGGCACCGTGAGCGGTCCGGAGGCTGGTGTGGAGGCTCTGCTGGAGGTGCTGCAGCAAGCGGATTCCGGCCTGGCCTCACTGGAGGTGAAGCGCCACAGCACGGAAGTTCAGGCCTTTCATCGGCTCAAGGTGCGGATCAAGCGGGAGATCGTGACGATCGGCCGGCCGGAGGTGGATCCCACCGCTGCGGTGGGGTCTTATGTGGCCCCCCAGAACTGGAACGCCCTGATCGCCGACCCAGGCACCCTGGTGATCGACACCCGCAACGCCTACGAGGTGGCCGTGGGCTCCTTCGAAGGAGCCCTCGATCCGGATACGGTCTCATTCCGAGATTTTCCCGCCTGGGTGGAGCGGGAATTGCGGCCCCTGGTGGAGGCGCGCCGGCCCCGGGCTCTGGCCCTGTTCTGCACCGGCGGCATCCGCTGCGAGAAGGCCACGGCCCATCTGATTCAGGAGGGGTTCGAGGGGGTGCACCATTTGCAGGGGGGCATCCTGCGCTATCTGGAGACCGTGGATCCGGCCGAGAGCCGCTGGCGGGGCGAATGCTTCGTCTTCGACCAGCGGGTGGCGGTGAACCATCGGCTCGAGCCCGGTGATCACAGCCTCTGCCATGGCTGCCGCATGCCCCTGTCCCCTGCCGACCGTGAACTGGAGAGCTACCTGGAGGGCGTGAGCTGCCGCCACTGCGCCGATCGCCTCACGCCGGAGGATCGGCAACGATTCAGCGAACGCCAGCGTCAAGTGGACCTGGCCCGCCGGCGGGGTGAGGCGCACATCGGGAGGGAATTCCCACCCGGGCAACCCCCGCAGCAAAGCCATGGCTGAGCGGCTTCGCGGGGTCTCTCCCCAACCACCAACCCATCGGCCCCGCTGGCTGGCGAGTCTGCTGGCCTTGCTGCTCACCCTGGGAGTGGCCTTCTCGCTGCTCCATCACGGCGCCGCCGGAGCGGGCGATGGACGGGCAACCCTGAAACCCGGCGAAGGGCACCAGCCGCCGGCCATGCAACCGCAACCGGTGCGGCGCCGCGATCTCTACAGGCGCCTGGAGCCCATTCCCCCAGAGCTGGCCGCCGCACCGCGCATCCGCCTGGGGGTGCATCTGGAGAACGCCCACAACCTCTCGATCTCGGACCAGACCTACATGGCTGACGGCTGGTACTGGCTGGAATGGCCCGACGCGGTGCAGGAACGGATCGAAGCCGAGCAGATCGACCCCGATCAGCTGGTAGAGGTGGTGAACAACATCGTCGGCTACGACTTCCATGTGGAAGCTGATAACACCGAACCGCAGCTGCGCCCTGATGGCAGCCGTTACCAGCTGTTCCGCTTCTCCGGCCACTTCTACATCGATGATCTCAATATGCGCCGTTCACCCTTTAACCAGCTCTCCCTGCCTTTGCTGTTCGAAACCCGCCCCCAATCCTTTGCCGTGGATGGTGAGGATCCCGTGCTTTTGGTGCCTGAGGCCAACCAGGAGGGTCTGGTGGGGGCCTATGCCTCGATCAGGGGCTATCAGGAAGTTGGCGTGAATATTCAGCCTCTGATTCATACCTACCCCACCGATTTCGACGACCGCGCCACCCGCGCTTTCTCCATGACTGAATTGCGGGTTTACTATCGCATTCCCCGATTCACGGCCTTCCTGCAATGGCTTTTGCCGCTGCTGATCGTGATGGCGGTCGTGTTCCTGGCCCCGAGTCTGGAGGCTTCCCTCGGCGAATTGCGGCTGGCCATTCCCTCAACCGCCCTGCTGACGCTGGTGGTGATGCAGCAGACGTACCAGGCCGAATTACCGCCTCTCCCCTACCTCACCTTCCTCGACATCATCTACGCCTACTGCTACCTGATCGCGATCGCCCAATTTGTTTTGTTTGTCTGGGGCATCAATGTCCTTGCCGTCGACGAGGCCGCCGTTTCCAATGAAACCGCCGATCAAGCCGCACCGGCGGCTGAATGGATGCATCGGCGAAGGATCGATCTTGCCGATCGCCGCTTTCAGCAGATCTCCCTGGCCGGCCTGGCGGCGGTGTTGATCCTGGCCTATCTCGTTTGATCATGGCCGCTCTGATGGCGCCAAGGCCAGATGAGGAGGCAGCGATCCTCTGGAGTTTCCGCCGCTGCCCCTATGCGATCCGCGCTCGCCTCGCCCTGGCCGCCGCCGGGGTTGGGGTGGAGGTGCGGGAGGTGAACCTTGGGGCCAGGCCCCCGGAGTTGCTGGAGCTTTGGCCGCCGGCCACGGTGCCGGTGTTGGAGCGTCCCGATGGCCCGCCGCTCACCGAGAGCCTCGATGTGATGACCTGGGCCCTGGAACAGCGCGACCCTGATGACTGGCTGCGTCGGGCGGAGCGGGGGGAGGCTGCCGGTGAGCAGCGGCGGCGGATCGCGGAGCTGGTGGCGGAGAACGATGGGCCTTTCAAGCACCACCTCGACCGCTTCAAGTACGCCAGCCGCTACCCCGCCAATGATCCTGGGGCCCATCGTGAGGTGGCCCTGGCCATCCTGCGCGGCTGGAATGTTCGGCTGGAGCGCTTCAGCGGGGGCGGTGAACCGGGCTGGCTGCTGGGCGGACGCTCCTCCCTGGCCGACTGGGCCCTGCTGCCCTTCGTACGGCAGTTCCGGCTCGCCGATCCGGCCGGTTTCGACGCCGCCCTTGGCATCGGGGCGCTGCGAGCCTGGCTGGCCCGCTTCGAGGCGGGAAGTGAACTGGGGGAGGTGATGGCACCGCCCCTGGCTCCCCGCCACCCCTGGCGTTCTCCGAGCTGGCTCTACCACCTGGCCCTGGCCGATGAGTGGCAGCAGGCCCTGGCGGAGGGTGTTTACCGGCGCTCCACCCGGGGTTTGTCCCTCGAGCAGGTGGGCTTTGTGCACGCCAGCCATGGCGATCAGATTGCCGCCACGTACGAACGCTTCTACGCCGACGCCGGTCCGGTTCGCTTGCTCAGCATCGATCGGGAGCGTGTGGCGGCCGCCGGCCTGGAGGTGCGGGAGGAACCGGCGCCGGAGGGCGGCGAGCTGTTCCCGCATCTCTATGGCGGTCCGCTGCCCTGTGGGGCCGTGGTGGCCGCTGAGCCCTACCGGCCATGAGCAGCGTTGTTCCCGCCTTGCCATCGCCTCCCGCCCTGAGCCTGCAGCGGGTGGAAGCGCTTGCGGCCAAGCGGGGCCTCAAGCTGCGCCTGCGGGCCCCCCGCCGCCTAGGGGTGTGGAGCCTCCAGGTGGTGGTGGCTCGGCCCCTCGCCGCTGACCGCGCCGAGCTGCTGGGAGAACTCAAGGGCTGGTGCCTGCCAATCTCCGCCGGCCTGCAGCTCGACACGATGCGGGTGCAGGGCCAGGACACCGCTGGGGTCGGCCTGCTGATCTGGGCCGCCACCTTCGCCTGGGCCCTGGAGAGCACGCCCTGCCGTAGCGCCCGGCTGCTGGCCATCCGCGACAGCGACCGCCAGCACCGCTGCCTGGTGCGCTATTTCCAGCGGCTGGGCTTCCAGCCGGTGCAGGAGGTGGGGGCAGGCATCACCGACCTGCCGCTCCGCATGGTCTGGGGGGGCTCCGGCCTGCTGATGCGGGGCGACTGCGCCGAAGGGCTGGGGCGCTGTGGCCGGCTGCTTGACGGTTGAGTCGACCGTGCTGAGTTATTTACCGTGACACGACGACACGAACGGAGCAAGCATCAGGCAGCAGCTGCGTAAAGAAACCGCTGAAAGCCCGAAAAGAGCTGGCCGATTTCCTCTGGCCTTCCCAGATCAGCCACGGCATCGGCGATGGAGTTCTGATAACGGAGCCGGAGCAGCGGGGTGAGCTTGTCCTGGGCCAGCTCCTGCACACCGCTGCTCACATAGTGCTGCAGCACAAAATCGAGGAACAGTTGCTGTTTGCTGCTGAAGCGGGAGTGGATGTAGAGGCGGGCCTGCTGCGCGCGAGTTTCACGGGGGATGGGCGGCAGGGCATAGGCCACGTGGGCCAGAACGTCGAACAGATCGCTGTGCTCGGCCGAGATGATCGCCTGCATCTCCGCCAGCTGCTCGGCGCCGAAGCCCTTCTCCTCCAGGCCTTGCAACAGCTTGCTGCGGGTGTCGGGTGAACTCCAGAGTGCCCTGAGCTCAGCTTCATCCCGCACGAATTCGGGCAGCTGGCCGTAGAGCAACTCGATGAACTGCTGGGAACTCATCGGCTTGCCGTCGGGATGCCAGAAGCTGGTGATGAGCATGTGCTGGATCGAGCGCTCCTTGCCGTCGCCGAGCTTGATGTGCAGCTTGGTGCGGCGGGGCTGCTCCTCTGGCTCATCGCCGCCTTTGGGGTCATCGGCGCACTCAGGAGGATCTTGATTGAGCCCGGGGGTGCGCTGGTTGATCTCTTGCGGTTCCGGAGGCTCGCCATCCCACTCGGGATCGCTGAAATGCTGATAAGCCTTCACGAAGTCGAGAATCGTGAAATAGTCCTTGCCGTCGTAAAGGCGGGTGCCGCGACCGATGATCTGCTTGAACTCGATCATCGAATTCACGGGCCGCAGCAGCACGATGTTGCGCACATTGCGGGCATCCACGCCGGTGGAGAGCTTCTGGGAGGTGGTGAGGATGGTGGGGATCGTCTTCTCGTTGTCCTGGAAGGCGCGTAGCCAGGTGTTGCCCAGCTCGCCGTCATCGGCTGTCACGCGCTGGCAGTAGTTGGGATCCTTGTTGCTCTTGAGCTGGTTGATCAGGTCGCGGATGGCGAGGGCGTGCTCCTGGGTGGCGCAGAACACCAGGGTTTTGTGGCGCGGATCGATCTGGCTCATCAGGATCTCCACCCGCTGGCGTTCACGCCGCTCGATCTCGATGATGCGGTTGAACTCCGCCTCGGTGTAGCGGCGCCCCTCCTGCACCTCGCCTTCTACCACCGTGTCATCCGTTGTGTAGATGTAGTCGTCGAGGGTGGTGGTGATCTGTTTGACGCGGAAAGGCGTCAGGAAGCCGTCGTTGATGCCTTCTTTGAGGGAGTAGGTGAACACCGGTTCACCGAAGTAAGCGTAGGTGTCGATGTTGTCGTTGCGGCGCGGTGTGGCGGTGAGGCCGAGCTGCACGGCGGGGGCGAAGTACTCGAGGATGCCGCGCCAGGTGGATTCGTTGTTGGCGCCGCCGCGGTGGCACTCATCGATCACGATGAAATCGAAGAAGTCCGCCGGGTACTGACCGAACCAGGGTGTGGGCTTGCCGTCCAGCACCGGTCCGCAGAGAAAGGTCTGGAAGATGGTGAGAAACACGCTGGCATTGGTGGGCACCCGGCCTTTTTTGAGCAGCGCATCGGGTTCCAGGCGAGCCAGAGCATTGTCTTCAAAGGCGGCGAAGCCGGTGAAGTCGTTGAAGGCCTGATCGGCAAGGGTGTTGCGATCGGCCAGGAACAGGATGCGCGGTCGGCGGGTGGGCTCACCCGAGAGATTCCAACGGGCCTGAAACAGCTTCCAGATGATCTGGAAGGCGATGGACGTTTTGCCGGTGCCGGTGGCGAGGGTGAGCAGGATGCGGTTGCGGCCGGTGCCGATCGCCTCCAGGGCGCGCGACACGGCGATGTCCTGATAGAAGCGGATCTGCCAGCTGCCGCCCTGATCGGCATAGGGAATGGCGGCGAAGCGATCGCGCCAGGCATTGTCGTCGGCGAAGCTGCGGGCCCAGAGTTCCTCGGGCGATGGGAAGGCGGCCACCGGACCCTCTTCGCCGCTGGCCATGTCGATGGCATAGACCCCGAGGCCGTTGCTGGCGTAGGTGAAGCGGAGTCGGAGCTTGCCGGCGTAATCCTTCGCCTGGGCGACGCCTTCCGTGAGCGGGGCTGTATCGGGCTTGGCCTCCACCACTGCCAGCTGGGTGTTGCGGTAGGTGAGCACATAGTCGGCGGTGAGCGGCTTGCCGCGGCGGCCGCCGCCTTCGATCCGGCCCGGGGTGATCGAAAACTCGCGGCGGATGCGGCTGCCTTCCACCACGCCCCAACCGGCGGCCGCGAGCAGGGGGTCGATCAGCTCGGCGCGGGTTTCAGCCTCGTTCATGGCAGCAGGGAGGCGACGTGTTCGAGCAGGTCAGCGCAGAGCTGGTTCCAGGCGGCGCGATCGAGCTGTTCCTGGTCCGGTTCTTCGTCGTAACGACGCAACACAGCAAACAGCGTGAAGCGACTGAGAGCTCTGAACGGTTCGATGGCTGCACCCTGATCTTGCAGCATCTGAAACAGCAGCCGGAGGTTATGGGTGAAGGGAGGCTGCTCGGGCAACAGAAGCAGAAGCCATGCTTTGAGGCCTTTTTCCGTGGCCTGCTGGAGATAGAAGCCCCAGCTGTCTTCCTCGAAGACAGAGGGATCCACCATGGCCCTGGCGGCCCGCAGATCGCGGTGGGCGATGCGCAGAAACGCCGAGGGTGTTTCAGCTGGCGCCATGCACAGGCTCCGCTGGTTGCAGCTGACGGCCGTAGCGGAAGGCCTCCGCGATCACGTTGGTGCGGCCTTGGCGACGCTCCTCCACTTCACTGAGGGAGAAAAGCAACAACTCAATCGGCAGCCTGTGATGGGCCAGCTTCCACCCCAGGACATCCGTTTCTACAAATCGCGAATGGCTGGCCAACCATTCATCCGGCACCGTCACCAGCAGATCAAGATCGGAATCGGGCCGTTCGGTGCCGCGGGCGCGGGAGCCGAATAGGCGCACCTGGGCGCCGGGAATGGCCGCCTGGATCTCGGCCGCAATCGTGCGCAGCAGGGGCTCATCCACCACGTAGTGATAGCTGGAGGGGCGGGAAGAGGTAGCCATGGGGTCAGTCTGGCCGATCCAGGCTCGTCTCGCCCGAGGGACCAGAACGTTCGGGCACCACGATCAGGCCGGTGTCCGGCTCGCCAAAGGTAAGGCAGACAGCACCGCTGGCGACCCGGTGGGCTGTGAGGGCACATAGCGCGGCATCGATCAGGTCGATGTTGGTGTGCGGTGCGGTGCTGATGCCGGCCTGGGTGAGCAGGGCCGTGCGCTGCGGCCGCTTCTGGCGAGCCTTGGCCTCCCCGCCCCGCAGATGCCAGGTGATGGCATGGGGGAAGGTTTCGAAGCAGCAGCGCAGACCAGGGCTGGGCAGGCTGGTGAGCAGCGGGTGGGAATCCTCCAGGGCCTCGTAGAGATCAGCCCCGCGACGCATCCAGTCGAAGTAGCCGCTGGGATGCTTTTCGGCCGTCTCGCGGCTGGGTGTTGCGAAGCAGAAGATGCCCTGCCGCATCAACTCCCGTTCGCAGGGTCGGGCGCGGCCGTCGCTGCTCCAGCGGCAGGGGGCATCGATGGCGATCACGCTGGCGCACATCGTCACGAGGCACCAATTGGCGAGTTCCTGAACGTCATGGGTGGCCAACTGGCCGGCGTAGGCGCCATCGCGGAGGGCCACGGCGTGGAAGCCCTTGCGAGCGCCGCCCACATCGATGCCCACCACAGTGCTCGGGGGGGATCGTCCGGGACAGGCGTGCATGGCCAAGGCCTCTGGTTCCCTATCGGGATTCGTTCGACCAGGCGCTGAGCTGCTGAGCAAGAACCGGCAAATCGGTCTGCACGATGGTCCAAATCACGGAGAGGCTGAGTCCGAAATACTCGTGAACGATGCGGTTGTGCAGCCCTCTGATGGCTGCCCAGTCACGGCGCGACATGAATAAGGCTGCTCATGATGGAGGGGCGACGGTTCCCCTTGATCCCATCAGAGGCCACCAGGTCGACCCTGCGGCCGAGGAGATCTTCCAGGCGATCGCCCAGGTGCATGAAACCGAAGCCAATGGGCTCGGCGAAACTCACAATCAGATCCACATCGCTGGTGGGCGTTGGCTCATCGCGAGCGAAGGATCCAAACAGGGCAAGGTTGCTGACCTTGAACTGGAAGGCCAGATCCGGATAGTCTTGGCGCAGCCTATCCAGCACCTCAGAGCGGCTGGCGGAGAGGGTGACCGCAGGTGCGTACAAGGGCTCGTCAAGCTGGTTGAACCAGCTTAGGGGGATTGACCAAAGGCTCCAAACGCCTGCGGCATCAGATGTACACGCTGGCGGGCTGTTCCTCAACCCCGTCCGGCACCAGCAGCACGCAATGGCGTCCCTCCCGTAGGTGGCGCGCCATGGCCAGGGCCTTCTCGTCCACCACCTTCTGCTCATCGATCAGCACGAATTCGGTGTTGCCCTTTAGCATGAACTCCACCGCATCGGCCAGCTGCTGGCTGGGTTTGGCCTTGCCGTCGCGGATCTGCTCAATCGTGCGGCCCCGATCGCCCACCTCCAGGCAGCGCCGCAGAAAGGCGGCCATCTCAGCGTTCTCGCGGCGCAGGAACTGTGAGAAATTTGCCTGCGCGCAGACTCTTCCATGCAAGAAGTCCGCCATTATGGACATTCGCTCTGAAGAATGTCCATAATGGCGAAATGCCAAGCAAACCCCCGGTCGTCTTCCCGCAGGAGCAAAGGCTGCTTTCCCAGTTGGGCGAGCGGCTGAGGCTCGCACGCATGCGGCGCAAGCTGAGCAACGCCGTCGTGGCGCAGAGGGCCGGCATCTCCAGAACGACGCTCTACAAAGTGGAGGCGGGCGACCCGGGAGCCACCTTGGGCACTTACCTGCGCGTGATGGCGGTCCTCGGGCTTGAAGCCGACTTCAATGCTTTGGCGGCAGACGACAAGGTGGGCCGCACGTTGCAAGACCTAGTCTTCAAACCACCCGCGTCACAGGCGCGGCGCAGACAAGCCTCCGCCGATGCACCCAAAGCTCCTAGCGGCCGCGCGAACGGCACGGGGAACCCATCATGAGCGGCCAGGACAACGCCGTAGAGGTCTGGCTCGAATGTGACCTGGGGCCGCCATGCCGGGTCGGCACCCTGGCGCATGACCGTGGACAGATCCGCTTCCAATACGAACAAGCGTGGCTAAGGGACGCACGCGCATTCGCGATCGACCCGGACCTGTCGCTGGACAAAGCACCGTTCTTTCCCAAGCCCGAGTTGGGCAACTTCGGCATCTTTCTGGACTCATCGCCGGACCGTTGGGGCCAGACATTGATGAAGCGTCGCGAGGCCCTGCAAGCCAAGGACGAGAAACGCCCTCCGCGCACGCTGTACACGTGGGACTTCCTGCTCGGAGTCCAGGACTTCACCCGGCAAGGCGGCCTGCGCTTTCGGGGGGTCGGAACGCAGGAGTTCTTGGGCAACGAGAAGATGGCCGCACCGCCCATCACCACGCTGCGGGAACTGGAGGCGGTCGCGTATCAGCTCAGCAACCGGCGCATCGACGACCTGGACGCGCTGCGCAAGTGGTTGGCAGTGCTGGTTGCACCGGGCGCGTCCTTGGGTGGTGCACGCCCAAAAGCCAACTTTACGGACGCAGACGGTTCGCTCTGGATCGGCAAGTTCCCGGCGCGAAACGACGACCGGGACGTCGGCGCCTGGGAACACGTCGTGCACGGCTTGGCGCAGAAAGCCGGCGTGGACGTGCCAGAAGCCAAGGTCGTGCGGTTAAGCAACGAGTTCCATACGTTCTGCGTACAGCGCTTCGACCGCGCCAAGGGCACGCGGCGCTTCTATGCCTCCGCGATGACCTTGCTACGCAAGGAACAGAGCGAGGGCACAAGCTATCTGGAACTGGCCCAGCTCCTTCGGACGCGAGGCGATGGTGCGCATACGAGTGCCGACCTGGAGCAGTTGTTCCGCCGCGTCGCATTCAATGTGGCGATCGGCAATCGCGACGACCATCTGCGCAACCACGGATTTGTGCTGGCCGATACCGGCTGGCGTCTCGCACCTGCATTCGACGTGAACCCCAACGTCGATAAGGCAGAACACGTCCTCAACATCGACGACTCTGACAACCGGCCGAGTCTCACAACGGTGCTATCCACCGCGCTGTTCTATGGGCTGGATGAAGAACGCGGAGGGCAGATCGTTGAGGATGTTGTGAGTGCCATCGATGGATGGAAGCTCGCGGCAAAGAAGGCCGGCATCGCGCGTAGCGATATCGAACTCACCGGCAGCGCGTTCTCTGCGCATGCGGAGTACAGGTCAGGCTTTGCAGCCTGACGCGTCAGCCGAGCGCCGGCCGGTAGCGGTTGGCCAAAGGCCAGTCCGTCTGCACTGGCTTGTTGGGCGAACCGACCGAAGGTGTCAGGTATTGGCAAAGCATGCGTCGACGAGAAGCAGGTTTTAACCAACAAATGATGCTCGCGCATCGCTCTGCCTTCATGTTCGTATCTTGTTCTTCGGTACCTTGGCAAGATGCACGTCATCAAGTCTCAGGCGTGAAACTCTTCGAGGCGACGCGGAACTGCGATGGCAGTTGATCGCGGTGCAGCTCGGCCTCGTGGTTCGGGCTCCACTTCTCGATCTCGGATGTGCGCCGTAGACGATCAGTTTGCTGGCGTGGATGATCTCCTTGATCTGGTTCTCGCCCTCCTTGTTGTAGATGGTCTTGGTCATCTGCCGGTCGCTCTCATCCACGATCAACGCGTCGTAGTAGCCCTCCGGGGCGCCCACGAAACAGGCCGAACCGCAGAAGAGGTTGTCGTACTCGTTCTTCTGGAGTGAGCCCGTGAGCTTGGCCCGATACACCGCCCGAGGCGCCGCAACGGGCCTGATGGACAGAACCCAGGGCGCCGCCTGGATCTCCACCTCGTCGCTGAGGCTAGCCTGCTCCAGCAGTGGCTTGGCCAAGCGCAGGCCCCGGGAATAGCCGATCTTCACCAACTTCGCGCGCACAACAAACCCGTCCTCCACCGTAGGAACATCGTAACCACATACTTGGCTACATCAATCGCCTGGGGCTCAGAGCTCGCCGTTGAACGCCTGGTGCAGGAGGGACTTCTTCAGTTCCTCCAGGGCGGCGAGTTTGCGTTCGTAGAGGCGGGTGAGGCGTTGGGTTTCTTTTGACAAGGTTTCCAAGGCATCGGCAATGCGCTCCTGCTCATCAACACTCGGCAACGGCAGTACAAATCCTTTGATTTGCTCTGTGCTCAAATTGGGCTGAGCCGTACCTGCCGAAATGCGAAGGTTCTCCTCAACCATTGTCGAAAGGAAGTGATAAAGAAAACGCTTATTGAGCTTTTCAGTCGGCTCAAACTTTCCGACGCGCTGATTCAAGTAGTAAACCTTGTTCTCTGTGTTAAAGCCGAGTTTCCCTGTCGTTGCGCCTGACATCGCAATCAGCAAGTCACCTTCGACGATGCGATACCGGTCGAGGTTCTCGCGATAGTCACTCGGGTCGAAGAACACGATTCGGTTGGCGGCGTCAATGCGGCCATCTTGAATGTTCGAGATTCTCAGGATGGGCACACCGTATGGCTTGAAGGTGCTGCTCTTAAACGCAAAGCCGTTTTGTAGGCCACACACCTCTTCCAACCGTTTCTCCTCCCACCCCTCCCCCCGCTGGCTGAAGACGGATTGAAGATGACTCTCAAAGATCGCGCCGGCGTTCTGGAGGTTCCGTTCGGCGTTGGCTTTGGCGATGGCGAGGCCCGCAAACGCTTCGTCAAGCAGGGCGACAATTCGCTGCTGTTCGGGTAGTGGAGGCAGGACGACTTCAATGCTATTGAACCTTGACTTGTTGACTATTGAGATCGTTGTTCCGGAGGATAGGGCTTGAAGTTGCTCCTGGAATGTGCGCGAGAGCACCTGGTAAAACATGAATTCGGGAAGCGCACTTCTTGTATCAGGTAAAATGGAGTTGATTTGCTGATTGAATGCGACCGGAATGCTATTAATCCCTACTTTGCCCAGGTTCCCAATGCACGATACAAGAATTGATTTCGCTGGGGCGATCCGCGAAACAAGCGCGCCGTCTTTCGATAGCCCGTCTTCGGCTGCGTCTACGAGCGAGTCAAGTAGCTCAGGCGGCTTGACTAGGGAGACCCTG
>Ga0209401_1000964_pt1 | contig 19306 bp, 16 predicted proteins | sample M_140807_MF_Meta_FD_187318 | JGI IMG/M metagenome (GOLD analysis project Ga0209401, IMG submission 187318) | Freshwater microbial communities from Lake Montjoie, Canada to study carbon cycling - M_140807_MF_MetaG (SPAdes) (version 2) | ecosystem: Environmental > Aquatic > Freshwater > Lake...
GCGACTTTGTTCGCGGGCATGCTGAAGGAATCGGAATCACAGGATAAGGAAAGGAGTCTTATGAAAGAAGGTAGTTTAGAAACAAAAGTGGGATTCTTCGTTATCGCGGGCCTGGTGGCGACCGCCAGCCTGATCGTGGCTTTTGGGAAGCTGGGCAATTACTTTCGCAAAACCTATCCTGTTATTGTGGAGTTTGAGGATGCGAGGGATATTTTAAAAAATTCAAAGGTTCTACTTCGCGGAGCTCAGATCGGAATTGTTTCGGACACTCCAATCTATTTGGTGGGGCAAAATTACGTGGAGTTGACCCTACGGATCGATGACGGGACCCAGTTGCCTGCCCATTCGAAATTCAGGATTGATCAGTATGGGATGTTGGGAGATCGGTTTGTTCGGGTGGTTCCGCCTGACAATATGGACGGAACATTTATTCAGCCTGGGGAAAGAGTGAAGGGGGAGCAGGAGGCGGGTTTAAATGCGATGCTGGCTTCGGCGGGGCCTGCCTTGGAGGATATTCGATCTGCGGCAAAGAGGGTGGACGGTTTTGCGAAGTCGGCTCAGGCGCTGTTGGACGAGGCCAAGAATGGCAAAGGACCTCTCTACACCATGATGAAGGACGAGAAGATGGCGCAAGACATGAAAAACTTGATGGCGAATTTGAGAAAGCATGGAGTTCTGTTTTACAGTGATGATTCAGGAAAGGGGGAGGAAGAGGGAGAAGGTAAAAAGAGAGCAGACAAAAAAACTTCTCCCCTTGAGCGATCGCGTCCGTGAGCGGTTCGGCTGGGGCGATTCTTTTGGCGGCTGGGCAGGGCCGGAGGTTGGGTCATGACAAATCGATCACGGCCATCGCGGGGCGTCCTGTTTTGGCGTACGGGTTGGAGGTGCTGCTAGGGATTCGCGATATCGAGAAGGTGGTGGTGGCTGTGCGTGCGGATGTGAGGGAGGAGGCGAAAGTTTGGATTGGGAAGAATTATCCAAATGATGTCAAGAGAGTGGAGGTGATTGTTGGAGGTAAGGAGAGGCAGGACTCGGTTTGGGAGGGGTTGGAGGCGTTAGGGGGTGGGGCTGAGTGGGCCGTGGTGCACGACGCAGCACGAGTTTTAACAACGGCGGGGCTGATTGAGAGAGTGATGGCGGGGGCCAAAAAGTCGGGAGCCGCTGCGGCGGCTCGAAAGATGAGTGATACGGTAAGACAGGCGGATGGGCAGGGAAATGTTGTGCGTCTGTTAGATCGGGAGGGGTTATGGAGGATGGAGACCCCGCAAGTGGTGCGGGGGACGATTTTGCGGCAGGGTTTACAAAAGGCACGAACTGAGGGAAAGATGGTCACGGATTGCATGGCGGCGGCGGAACTGGCGGGGGTAAAGGGAATTTTGGTCGAGGCGACTGAACCCAATTTGAAGATCACACTCCCGTCGGACTGGCAGTTGGCCGAAGTTTGGTTAAAGGCTGGAAGCAAGTAGTTGGCGCTGACGGGATTCGAACCCGTGTATGGTCCTTGAAAGGGACCTGTCCTAGGCCTCTAGACGACAGCGCCGAGAAGTTGAAAAGAGTATCTCACAGGCGGATTAGGCCAAGGCAAAGGTTCCGATGTGGATACAGATATATCGATATATCATGATAAGTTGATATATATATCGACAGGGGATAAAACCTGTCTAGGCTGGAATCATGGAATCGCGTGAAAGAGTTATTTTGCGTAGGGGGCAACTCGAAAAGGCCCTTCGGGAGAGGATTGTCATGATGGACGGGGCGATGGGGACGATGATCCAACGTCATAAGTTGACGGAAAAGGATTTCCGCGGGGAAAAGTATGCGAATCACCCGAGTGATCTGAAGGGAAATAATGATCTTCTCACGCTGACCCGGCCCGATGTCATTGGAGGAATCCATCGGGCGTATTTGGAGGGGGGGGCAGAAATTATCGAGACCAACACGTTTAATTCGACATCGATTTCTCAAGCCGACTATGGGCTGGAGGGGGCTGTGAGAGAGATCAACCTTGAGGCGGCTCGCTTGGCGCGAAAAGTGGCGGATGAGTACATGAAAGCCAATCCTAGTAGATTGGCCTGGGTTGCAGGGGCGGTGGGGCCGACCAACCGAACGGCATCGATGTCACCCGATGTGAACCGACCCGAGTATCGGGCGGTGTCCTTTCGGCAGCTTTCCGACGCATATGGTGAGCAGGTAAGAGCCTTAATTGAGGGAGGAGTGGATGTACTTCTTCCCGAGACCACATTTGACACTTTAAATCTTAAGGCAGCGTTGTGGGCGATGGAGGAGGTTTTTGACGAGTTGGGGTATCGATTGCCTGTTATGATTTCAGTGACGATTACCGATGCATCGGGAAGGACTCTCTCTGGGCAGACAACCGAGGCGTTTTGGCATTCGATTCGGCATGCCCAGCCCTTCAGTGTTGGAATTAATTGTGCGCTGGGTCCGAAAGAGATGCGTCCTTACATGGCGGCGCTATCCAAGTTGGCCAACTGTTTTGTCAGCTGTTACCCAAACGCTGGGCTTCCGAATGCATTTGGTGGGTATGACGAGACTCCCGAGCAGATGGCGGAGGTTTTAGGAGAATTTGCCCAAGCAGGATTTTTGAACATGGTGGGAGGTTGTTGCGGTACGACGCCGGATCATATAGCGGTGATCGCTCAGGCCGTGGCGAAAGCGAAGCCCAGAATCCCAGCTAGCCCAGGCCGCTCTACCGTTCTGGCGGGACTCGAGCCTTATGAAATTGGAACGGGAGGATCATTCACCTCAATTGGTGAGAGAACGAACGTTACGGGATCGCCAAAATTCTCCGCTTTAATCAAAGAGGAAAAGTTTGAGGAGGCTGTGGCGGTCGCAAGGCAACAGGTCGAAGCGGGTGCGAACATGATCGATCTCAACTTCGACGAAGCCTTGTTGGATGGGGAGGCAAGCATGACGCGCTTCCTTCATCTGATCGGTAGTGAGCCAGAAATTGCGCGAATCCCTTTTATTTTGGACAGCTCCAAGTGGTCGGTTCTGGAGGCGGGCCTGCAGTGTGTTCAGGGCAAAGCGGTGGTGAATTCGATCAGCCTAAAAGAGGGGGAGAAGGTCTTTTTGGAGCAGGCCAAAAAAGTCCGGCGCTATGGGGCTGCGGTCATTGTGATGGCGTTTGATGAGGAGGGCCAGGCGGCCGATGCAAAGAGGAAAGTGGCGATCTGTCGAAGGGCGTATCAGCTGTTAACCGAAAAAGCTGGATTAGCGCCTGAGGACATTATCTTTGACGTAAATATTTTAACCGTGGCCACGGGAATTGAGGAGCACAACAACTACGCAGTAGAATTCATTGAGGCGGTCCGGGAGATCAAAAAGACGTTACCTGGGTGCAAAACCAGCGGCGGATTGAGCAATATATCCTTTTCATTCCGCGGAAATAATCCAGTCCGGGAGGCCATGCACTGCTGTTTCCTTTATCATGCGATTCAAGCTGGGTTGGATATGGCGATTGTGAATGCAGGGCAGTTGGCAGTTTATGAGGAGATTCCCGCTGACCTTAAGGAGAGGGTGGAGGATGTTTTGCTGAATCGTCGTCCAGACGCGACGGAGCGTTTGTTGGAATTTGCGGAGACGGTCAAAGCGGGTGGAAAAGCCGTGGTTAAGAATGAGGAGTGGAGGAAAAGCTCTGTAGACGAGAGGTTGCTCCACGCCCTACTGAAGGGAATTACCGATTTCATTGATGTGGACACGGAGGAGGCACGCCAGAAGTACGGACGGCCTTTACAAGTGATCGAGGGGCCTTTGATGGGAGGAATGCGGCATGTGGGGGATCTTTTCGGTGCGGGAAAAATGTTTCTGCCGCAAGTGGTAAAGAGTGCCCGCGTGATGAAAAAAGCGGTGGCGTATCTGACACCCTACATGGAAAAGGAGAAGGAGAAGGCTGGAGATAAGAGTAAAGGAGCGGGGAAAATTCTCATGGCCACGGTCAAAGGGGACGTCCATGACATTGGGAAGAATATTGTGGGAGTAGTTTTAGCCTGTAACGGGTACGAGGTGGTGGATCTGGGCGTAATGGTTCCGTGTGAGAAGATTTTAGCTGAGGCAAAATCGCGCGGGGTGGATCTGATTGGGCTGAGTGGCCTTATTACACCTTCCTTGGATGAGATGGTGACGGTGGCGGAGGAGATGAGTCGTGAAAAATTTGAAATCCCCTTGCTGATTGGAGGGGCGACGACTAGTGCGGCTCATACGGCAGTGAAGATTGCCCCTGCCTATACAGGATCGGTGGTGCACGTGATTGATGCCTCGCGGGTGGTTGGAGTGGCGCAGAAGTTGCTTTCGCCTGAGAATCGAGGGGGGTATTTGAGCCAAGTTCGGACGGACCAAGAGAAGGCGAGGAAGGATTATGAGGCTCGGCGGGCGGCGCAGAAACTTCTTTCGATTGGGGAGGCACGGAAGCGAGCGGCAAAGTTTGATTGGTCGAAGGATCCTGAGAAGCCTGAGTTTTTGGGGGTCAAGGTCTTCGAAAATTATCCCTTGGAAGAGCTGGCGGGTTATATCGACTGGTCCCCGTTCTTTCATGCGTGGGAGTTGCGGGGACGATTTCCAAAAATCCTTGAAGATCCAGTGGTGGGGGTGGAGTCGAAAAAGCTTTATGATGATGCGAGGATCCTCCTTGCTAAGATTTTAAAGGAAAAGCGAATCCGGGCTCGGGGTGTGATGGCTTTTTTCCCAGCCAATTCAGATGGGGACGACATTTTGCTGTATGAGGATGACTCTCGAAAGAAAGTGAAAGCCAGAGTTCACGGTTTGCGGCAGCAGATGGCGAGGAGCGACGGGGAACCCAATCGTTGTCTTTCGGACTTTTTGGCGCCAGTGAGCAGTGGAAAGAAGGATTATTTAGGGGCATTTGCAGTCACTGCGGGTCACGGAGTGGAGGATTGGGCTAGGGATTTGGAAAAAGCGAACGATGACTATCAGGCGATCATGTTGAAGGCTTTAGCGGATCGGTGTGCAGAGGCGTTTGCGGAGCGAATGCATGAGTTGGCTCGATCTGCTTGGGGATTTGGGAAAAAGGAGGGGTTATCCAAAGAAGATTTGATTGATGAAAAGTATCGCGGGATTCGACCTGCGGCGGGTTATCCCGCTTGCCCTGACCATACAGAAAAGAGGGGGTTGATGGCGTTATTGGATGCGGAGACAAGTGTGGGAATTCAACTCACAGAAAATTGTGCGATGACACCTGCGAGCTCTGTGAGTGGTCTTTATTTTGGGCATCCTGATGCTCGATACTTTGCGGTAGGTCCGATCGGGCGGGATCAGGTCGAAGACTATGCGGGTAGAAAGGGAGTGGCCGTTGAGGAGATCGAAAGGTGGCTGAGGCCCAATTTGGCATACGATCGCAAAGAGTAAGTTTTTTCCAAAGTGTTGGTGAGAGGGGGGTTCAATTCCATTGACCATAAACCCAGCCCCTTTAGATTATGACGATGGGTGCTTTAAAAATTCTTTGCCTTGGGGTTTTGATTGCTGGAGTCCCTAGGGGAGTGGGGGCGCAGGAGGAAAAAAAGGAGAAATCAAATTTGGAGTTTGGCAAGATTCAGGAGCTTGAGATAGAGCTGGCATCCGTTCCTGACTCGGTAAGCACAGGCGGAAAATCGGCGCCATCGGTCGATGACAATAAAGCAACCCAAGAAGGAAGGTGGTTGAGGATTGATGTTCCTTTTTCAACCACAAATAAGTTCACGCCTGAAGTAAAATTTAAATTCTACCTAGAGGGTTATGAAGGGGTGCCCGAGCCCGAAGGGGGCAAGTTAAAAGAGAAATTTGTTGTGCTTACAGGAGAGACTACGTACCGGGATGTGCCTAAGGGCAAGAAACACTATGCTGGCGTTTTCTTGCCTCCCGCATCGGTGTTGCGTTTTGCCGGGACGAAGCTTGGGGGGGAGCAAGATTGGGTTCAGGGAATGATGAATTTGAAGGTGGAAGCAACAGAGGCGGGTGCACCAGTTCAGGGGGCCTTTGATTTACAGGGGGCGAAGGAAAGAAAGCTTCCCCAACGAGGGGGAAAGAAAGACCCTGATTGGAATAAAAGTACCGATGCGCAGGAGGTGAGTGGTGTTCTGCTTCCGATTTACGATACTCCTTTTTGGCCGAAAGATTATAAGCGTTATTCTCAGCCGAAAAAGCCCTGATAGATACGGGCTTTCAATATGGCAACTTTTGCACGAAGAGTGGTGCTGGATGTGGGCGCTGGGGAGGTCCGAATATGTGAAATTAGCCCAGACAAACGTGGTTGGCCTGTTTTAACTCTTTTGAGGTCGATCAGTCTCAATATAGATCCGACGAAACCGGCTGAATTTTTTCCAGCTGTTATGCAGGCGATAGGCTCTTTGGTTAAAGAAGTGGGCATCAAGTCGGGTTTGACCACACTTTGTCTGGGTGGACCCTCGGTTTTCACACGGGTGATCAAGCTCCCGTTGAGTGACCCGGGACAAGTTGAGCAGATGGTTGGATTTGAGGCTCAGCAGGCGGTGCCTGCGATTGAGGAGGCAAGTTGGGATTTTCAGGTCTTCCCCCCAGGCCAAGCCGGAGCGGCCGAGCTGGAGGCTCTGATTGTCGCGATGAAGACTGAAACGGTCACTGAGACGATGGCGGCGGCTTCGGCGGCTGGGCTGAAGACAGATATTGTTGATCTTTCCCCCACTGCCTTGATCAACGCTTTTCGATATCAGTATCCTGAAGTTGAGACTTGTACCTTGATTTTGGAGATCGGAGCAAGATCGACCAATATTTTGCTGGTTGAGGGAAAAAAGATCTTTTGTCGGGTCGTGCCTCTGGGTGGTGCGAGTGTAACGCAGGCAATTGCTGCGGATTTGCAGGAATCCTTTGCGGGAGCAGAGGTATTGAAAAGGGCCAAAGGTTTTGTCCATCCGGGAGGTTCGTATGAGGAGCCTGCTGAGGAGCAGGCGGCACGCATCAGCAAATTGGCTCGTGGGGTAATGACGAGATTGCACACAGAAGTTGAGCGATCGATTACCTTTTATCGAAGCCAACAGGCAGGAAGTAGGCCAACCCGTGTGCTTTTGGCGGGGGGTGGCGCGGCCTTGGGTCTGACGGATCTGTTTTTTCAGGATAAGTTAAAGATTCCTGTTGAGTATTTTCAGTCGTTTCGAAGGATGTCGATTGGAGCGGGTGTCGATCGCGCTGAGATCGCGAAAAACTTCCCTGCATGGGCAGGTTTGGTGGGAGCTGCGTTGCGGGGCCTGCCAGACAGCCCTTGCAAAATTAATATTTTGGGGTCAGCCCAAAAGATGGCTGCTGGACGTGTCAAAGATCGTCCCGCGATGGTAGCAGTCGCAGTAGCGGTTGCTTTCATGCTTTTACTTCCAGGAATCCACGGGTTTTGGCAATCCGCCCGCCTCGGGGCAGTCATATCACCCCAGACTGCTGAGGTGGATGAGGTCGAAGGAGCATTGACACAGGTAAGCACCGAGCAGAAAAAAATGAATGACCTGTTGAATCTAGCAAATCAGTCTCTTGTTTTACAGGGCGAGCGGATGAGATGGCCTCTCTTGCTGGAGGAGATTCGTTCGAAAAGTTTGCCTGGGTTGTGGGTAACATCCCTCAAGCTGAGTGAAAGCGCCCCGAGAGCAGAGGGGGAGGGTGCCGCTGCAAAGCCAGCCGATGGGAAGACTTCGGTGCCCGTTTTGGAAATTGGTGGATTCTTTGAGACGCAGTCAGAAGCCGCGGATGCAAAAGTGGTGGAGGACTTTCGCAAGGGTTTGAGTGAGGGTGGGATTTTGCAAAACGTAACGACTACCCAGCGAGACAACCCTGAGCGGGTGGATGGAAAAACGGAACAGGTGGCACTCAAGTTTGCCATGAGGGCCGAGTGGCCTATGGGTGGAGTTCTGCCCGCGGAGGCGGCTAAAAAGCCGGCGAATCCATGAAGGGTAAGATGACTCAACGCCAGATGGTTTTGGCTGCCGCTGGGGGAGGTTTCCTGCTTGTTGCTGTTGCTGGAGGGTATTTTGGATGGAGTTCTTTGGGGGAGGTGCAATCCCAGGCACAGGCTTTGGCGGAGCGCAAACTAAAGCCAGAGCTAGCGGCGATATTAACAAAGCCAGGCGGTGCGGGTGCAGCTCGCAAAGAGGCTGTCGAGATTGGGAAAATAGCGGAGGAGGTGAGTCAAGCTGAGGAGAGGTTGGTTGGAAGTTGGCGGGAGGGGTATGAAAAAGCCTCTGGGGTGGGGCAAGGTTGGTCCCAAGATCCGAACCAGTGGAAGGATCGTTTGATTGCGACGAACGACCGATTGAAAAAACAGTCAGGAAAAAAAGGGGACAACAGTCGCGTTATTTTGGCGGATGATTTTTATTTAGGTCTGCAAGAGTACAAGCAGCAGAATCCGTCTGCGGACAAAGTTCCTGAATTGGCTCTGCAACTTTCCGTTGCGGAAAAATTAGTGGAATTGCTGATGGACGCAAAAAAGTCGGCCAAAGAAAAGTATCCAACTCAGTGCATTGTACAGTCGATCGTGAGCCCTGGAATTCCCGTCCCTGACCCTGATAAAAAGAGCAGTGATAAAGCAAAAGCAGGAACGAGCCCGACAGGGATACTGCGTGAGGGATACACGTTACAGTTTGAAAGTTCACCCGAGGTTTTGTATGGCTTTATTCAAAGAGTCGCTAAAAACCCGTGGCTTTTCGTTGTGATGAACTTGAGTCTAGAAAATGATTTAAAGGAATTTCCTAAGCGCAGTGAGATAGCCAAGAAATTCGCAGACGCAAATAAGCCCGCGGATGGGGCTGCTGCCGAGAATTCAGCAGATGGGGCAAGAGGAAGTGCAATTCCGCCGACCCGCCCTCCACTTTTGATGGTGCTAGCAGGGAAAGAGAGGGTAAGAGTCGCCGTGCGGATTGATTTTGTAGGTTGGAAAACACCTCTTGCAGGGAAAGCTCCTGAGAAAAGGAAGACGTAATGAAACTTTCACCATGGTGGATTGGCGGAGGTGCCGGATTGGTGGTCTTGGGGCTCGTGGGACTAATCTTTGGGTTTCTTCAGCCCGGATGGCTGGAGCCAGTAGAAACACCCGCAGGGGGGGGTAAATCTCCCCTTGCTGATGCGAAACAAAAGTCTTCTGAGTTTCGCGCGAAAATCGAGGAGTTGGAGCAGAAGAAGGGCGCAATCAAGGATACGCTGGAGAAGCATCGAGTATTTGTATCGCGAAGCATTGTGTTTTTGCCCAAGGAAGCTGAACCTGTTCAACCCCTGAATCCCGATCAGGTCACTGAGGATGGCATTCAAGTTGGCTGGAAGTTGAAGCATGGTTTTTCCCCTGAAGACCCTGAGATTGGCACGCAAGATGAGGATCAAGACGGATTCACGAATTTTGAGGAGTATCAAAAGAAGACCGACCCGAAAGACCCTGCCAGTAGCCCTTCGAAATGGGTAAAACTGAAAATTGCTTCAGTGGATCCAGCCAAAATGGCGGTAAGTTTTTCCGGAAAGAGTGCTGGGCGATACACGTTGCGTTTTAAAACAGTCGGAAAGCCTAAAGATGTTGATGTTGCGACCGGTGACAAGCTGTGGGTGCTGGTAACAGCAAAGGGAGTGGATGTCTTGAAAAGCGAGGATGAGGTCAAAGGGAGAGTGGGAGGGACGAATGCTTGCCCCCATGCGATTCCGCTTTTGGTGAAAGAGTATAAAGACGACAAGGGGATCAAGCTGGATGAGAAAACAAAAACGGAGAATGAGTATGATGACTCCATAATCGTTTTGGAGAGGTTGGATGATCTGAACGGGCCGATTAGCCTGAAAATTGATGAGAGAGGAAAGTCAAGGGGGGTGGAGTGGGGGGTGGGTGACGTGCGTTTAATTTCGATGGTACCTGGAGAGGGTGAAATGGGACCCTATCGGATTGGGCAAAACTTTCCTTATGCAGGGAAAACGTTCGTTGTGGTTGGTGCGAGTGCACAAAAAGTCTCTCTCCGTATGAAACCTGAGGGTGAGTCCGTAGATATCCTGCCGAAGGAGATGCTCACAGCATCTCCCTAGTCATTGGTAAGTTCTTCACGACAGGTCGGGGGTGGCGTTGACCCAGCCGCCTGAACAAGCGGTATATTTAGGCCTTGTGAAGGTATTCCCGCTCTGTTGTTTGTTGCTGTTCGGCTTCAGCAATTTTCCGACCTCTGCCCAAGAGGGGGTCGATTCAGCATCTGATACAAGTTTGGCTCCTCGTTTTCAGTCATCGGCGGAGATGACGCAGCGAGAAATCGACCGCCGACGAGAAGCCACTTTCCGACTGAATGAAAATCTCGACTTAGCCGAGCGACTGTATTTAGCGGGGGAGTGGGAGCATGCGCAGGCAAAGTTTCGGTTAGTGATGAATCAGACAGATCCTCAAACCAGCACGTCGGGATTTTATCATCGGGCACGGGTGGGTGTTGCAAAGTCCTTGGCCGCTCAGGCGTTGGCGCAAGAAAAAGAGGGTAAGACGGCAGAAGCTGCCGGATTGATGAAGCAGGCTGCGGATCTGGATCCTGCGAACGCCCAGGTTGCAAAACAGGCAGCAAACATGCAGGAGGAGGCGTCAAGAGGGGCAGATCCGTTTGAGGGAAATCCAGCGGCGACAGCCGATCTTGTCGAAAAAACAAAGGAGATAAAAAAGCTTCTTTCGTTGGCAGATCAGTTGACTGAGACGGGGCAATATCGCTCTGCGCGGCAGAAACTGGATGATGTTTTGCGGATCGACCCGTATAATTCTGCAGCCCGCAAGAAAATTGAGGTTGTCGAGAAGAAGCGGCTCCTCGTGGCGGACAAGAGATACTCTGCCAGCCGTGTAAAAGCAATGACTCAGGTGACGGAAGCTTGGATACCGCCTCCCCCTGCCCGAGTTGATCCCAAGCAAATACGTGGCACAGGAAAAGCAAGTCCCTCTAACTCAGCTGAGATTTTACAGGCCTTGTCGACGATCGAGATTCCCGAGATTGTTTTTAATGAAAAACCTCTCCGAGACGCAGTCGAGGAGTTGCAAAGATTAAGTGAGCAGAACGACCCGAAAAAGAAGGGAATCAATTTTGTGTTACGGTTATCGCCACCTTCGCAAGGAGTCGATCCAGAGGCGGGCACGGTTAGTTTAGAGCTCAGAAATGTAAAGTTACAGACGGCCCTTAAGTATTTGTGTGAACAGATACGAGGTGGGGAAAAGTTAAGGTATGATGTGGAGAACAGCGCTGTACTCATCTTGCCCGTTACAGAGATAGGAGGAGAGTTAGAGACGCGAAGCTATACCCTGCCGCCCAGTCTCTTAGCCAATTCGGTTAAACCCGGGGAGGCTAAGACACCCAAAGAGTTGGGGAAATTAGTGTTGGATAGCATCGGAGTGAATACTTCTATGGAGAGTACTTCAGCGATGTGTTTTTCCGATACGGGCAAATTGGTGGTAAGGAATACTCCGAACGAGTTGAGCAAGGTTGAGCAGAGGATTCGAGATGCGCAGGGGGAACCGCCGCAGAAGCAGTTTGAGGTAGAAACCAAGTTTCTTTCCTTTACGGAAAACGACGTTAAGAATTTTACCTTTAATTACAACGTCGCCCTTAAAAATGGGGGTATTCCGATTCCTGGAGTCCCTGGGGCGCCGTTTGCGCCAGTCCAGGCGACAAACGTTGCGGCAAATTCGAGCGGCTTAAGGGGCACATCAGGAATCAATCCGGGAGGAGGGTCCATCACCGCTTTACAAGCACTTTTAGATCCGACCTACCCGCAAGATGCTTCAAATCAGATTGGTGTAAATGCGCAAGTATTTGGCAGGGGTTTTGCAGCTGTCCTCCAGCTGTTACAAAATGCGATTGGGAAGGATTTAGTGGCCGCACCCAGGGTGACATTGGCCGATGGGAAGCAGTCAAAAATTGTAATTGCCCGTCGCATGTACTACCCCACGACCTACACACAGCCGCAGGTGCCAAATAATGATCAAGGTGTGGGAGCGGGCTTTATTTTGCCTTCGAATCCGACGGGATTTGAATATCGTGATATTGGGACAACTCTGGAGGTAAAAGGTGAATCCACTTCGATTCCCAAAGCAGTGGATTTGGATTTTGCAAATTTACTGGTCGAGGATTTTGAGGGATTTGTGGATTACGGAGTGTTGATTTCAGCGGCGCCCCTTAATCCCACGGTAGCGTTCAACACGACAGTCGGGGCGGCCCCATTCCTTGTGCCTATTTTCTCTAAAAAGTCTCTTCAGAGTCGTGTTCGCTTGATTGATGGAGAAACGGTTGGAATGGGTGGGTTGATTTCGGATACGGTTCAGTTAGTTGACGATAAAGTTCCTATGCTAGGTGACATTCCAATGTTGGGTCGTCTTTTCCGTAGTGAGGCCTCGCAGAAAATCAAAAGCAATCTTGTGATCTTTTGCACTTTGAGAATCATCAATCCTGACGGCACTCTGGTCTTCCCTGAGGATGAGGAAAATCCTGAATTTGCCCAAGGTGGCAGTGCAGAAATGATGCCATCTGTACCATGAAGATTTTTCTACTCATTTTTTCTCTTTGCTTAGGATTTTCTGGGAATTTTGCTGTTTACGCAGGCACGATTCAAGAGCAGATAGAGGCCGAAACGGGGAAAAGGGAGCAGGTGTTACATCCTTTGAAAGAAGCCTATGAAGTGAGTCGAAAGATGGTGGCAGATGGCAAAAGCGCTGAAGCCTGTGATCTGCTTGAGAAAGCATATGAAACTCTTCCTGAAGTTTTAAAGGGGGCGCCCCTTGCTTTGGATGTAAAGCGGACTCTCAGCAAGCTTCAGGCATCCCTTGCTGAGGCAGCCGCCCAGCAGAATCACTGGCCTGAAGCTCGTCGGAGAGCCCTAGCTTCTCTACAGCATGATCCTAAAAATGAGTTGGCCCTCCTGCAGTTAAAGAAAAGTGACGAGGTGTTGCGGCGAGGCGTATCGGGTACGGAATCGGTCAACCCTGCCCTAACTACGAAGTTTTTTGACAGACTTACGGCTGTGCGAAACGGGTTGGAGGAGGCGCAAGCTTTACGTGAGACGGGTCAGCTCGTAAAAGCTGAGGAGAGGTACGAGGATGTTTTGGAGGCTGATCCATTTAATCAGGTGGCAACAGATGGAATTCAGAAGATTTATGAGGAGCGTGCCTTGGTCGCCGAGAAAGCCCGTGATCTATCAAACCTTGAAAGAAGAAGGGAAGTTCATGAAGCATGGAACAATATCTACCCCAAAGGCGGAGCAACGGCAGGTGGAATTGAAATCACAGGGGCTATGACAGCTTCCCCTGCGTATGCATTAGAAAAGAAGTTGCAAAAAACAGTCATTCCACAAGTTGATTTTTCGAGCGCAGATCTGGAGACAATTCGTCGAGCACTGATCAGTCTTAGCAGAACGTATGATCCAGATGCTGCCAAAGGAGGGGTTAACTTTGTTGTCAGCACCGATGTTACGAATCCGCAACCTATAACCTTGCGTTTGCGGCAGACCTCTTTGGCGGAGGTCATCCGATATATATCACAAATTGCGGGAGTGAAGGCTAGGATCACCGACATTGGGGTTACCTTTGGGCCTTTGGTAGAGAAAAGGCCGGAATTAAACTCTCAGAACTTTACGGTAAGTCCCTCCTTCTTCAAGGGGGCTGACGGAAAGGAAGAGGGGGGGGCTGGTGCGACTACGCCTAGGGGAGCAGGAGGGGGTACGGCACCAGTAGGATCAGATTCCGCAGGAAAAAGTGAGCAGAAGAAGTTGGAGGACCTTGGAGTAGTTTTTCCCATAGGGGCGTACGCTGTTTACAATCAGAAGACAAGTCAGTTGAAGGTGGTAAACAATCAGGAGATGTTGGATATGATCGGCCAGTTGATCAGTGCGGCTGAGGAGCAGACCCTTTTGATTCAAGTCGGGGTTCGTTTGGTGGAGATCAATCAACTTGACCTTGATTCGATTACAGCAAACTCCACCTTTGGTGGAAATGGACCAAATTTACTTTCCGCTGTGCCTGCCGGCCTTGAACCCACTTCGGGGGGGCAAACTCCGCCTGCATCGACCCAGAGAGGAATAAATGGCCAGCTGAATCAGATTCAAGGCGTAGGATTGCTTCCAAACAATACTTTGCAATCATTTCTTCAGTCGGGCGTTTTAGCGGGAACAAATCAGACAACCTCCTACGCCCTCAATACGATGGATTTTGGCGGAACAATTTTTGATTCTATCACTTTTAGCACATTAATTACTGCAATATCTCAAAAAAACAGCGCGAATGTTCTGGCCAATCCATCGATCATTTTGAAGAGGGGACAGAAAGGAGTGATCGAAGTCACGCAGGAGTTCAAGTATGTGAAAGAGTATAGCGACCCCCAGTCATCTATCCGAACGATTCTTATAAGCCAGGTTTCATCGAATACAAACACCACTTTGCTAGCTACAGACTCAGTTCCAGGACCGGAAACAGTTATTGGTTCATTTCCTTCACAACTCAGTGATCCTGTTCCGATCGGGGTTAAGATGGGAGTGAAGCCAGATGTTACGGGGGATAACAGCAGGGTACTTCTAGAGCTTGAGCCAAGTTTTGTAGATTTTGAGGGTTTTATTAATTACGGGACAACAATTAACTCTGCTTACACACTTTCATACTACGGCACGCCCGTGACTATTATGACAAACAACATCCAGCAACCCGTGTTTATCCGCCGTGATTTGACGTTGCCAGCTGTGGAGGTGAGCGACGGTTACACTCTCCTCTTGGGAGGCTTGTTGAGGGAAGACATTCAAAAAATTGACGAAAAAGTGCCGATCCTTGGGGATATACCTATCTTTGGTCGTGCGTTTCAGGGGAAAACCGAGCAGGCGATTAAAAAGAACACTTTGATTTTCGTGACCCCGAGAATCTTGGATGTGAGTGGGCAACCGCTGAATCCTACTGCAGGTTCTCCGGTCGCTACCACGGCCTCAACCAGCGGGCCACCCTAGGGTTTATTTTCTGACGAGCCGGTAAGGGAAGTCGACGGGGATCTCTCTTACATTGCCTGCAGACCAGCCAGCTAAGTTTGCCACGGTGTATCCAGCACCTCCGAAAACGAAGTAGAACAGAGAACTCCAAGTGTCCGCTGTCTCCGATTTAGCATACCAGAGTCGAGGTTTGAGGTCCGCTGGACCGTTTACAGGCAGATCAATTCCTCCCCGGCGCTCTTCACCGCCTATTTTGATTTTTTCAAGTGACTCGTATCGAATCCACAGAGGTTTTGTGTTGGGTGCGGGTTTTGGCGGAAGGACAGGAGCTGTCTTCACCTCTTGGCCTCTTTGAGCCCGAGTCTGATTGGCCGACTGCATCGTCGGTGAGTCGATTGGGATTTGTAGAATCTGCCGATAGGTACCCGCAGGGAGAAAAAGAGCTTTGTCAGGGTCTTCGTTGGGAACTTCGACCTCCGAAGGAAGATTTAAATTAGCGATTTCGGGTGTGAGGGGAGGTTTGGGTGGGGTAAGTGTCTTTTTTTCGGCTGAAGATGTGGATGTTGGCTCTTTGACTGTGCCTCCCATTGGGTCGGAAGGTGTGGAGGATTCCTCGACGGTTGCGTGATCTTTATTCGTATTCGTAGTTGTGTCTGAGGCAGGGATTTTGGCGCCACCCATAGGGTCGGCGGAAGGCATTTCTTTTGCAGGAGTAGAAGTAGGGGAGTTGGTTGCGACGGGGTTTCCACCTCCCATAGGATCCGCTTCGACGGGCTCAACGGGGTCGCGGGCAAGAGCCGCCACGGAAGTCATAGCTAGGAAGAGTAGAATTCTGTGTTTCATGGGATCAGTCCTACCCTGCGAAGCCAGACTGCAGCACGGGGATGGTGCTCGCTCCAGCCTTGAAGTTCCCATAGCCATCCGACTTTTTCTGCAAAGAGATAGAGGCCGCCTGCACCAAAAAGAATGATGGAGCTGGTTCCGGCCAAGAAAGAGGGAATACGGTTTCCTTGCCCAAGGGCAATTGACAGGCGGGTCCATACGAGAAAACCGAAAAGAACAAAGACACTGCTAAAAATAGTGGCGGCAACATTCCGTCTGGCATCGGTCATACCGAACGCGATGCCAAAGAGGCAGAGGAGAGGACAAGCCAAAGGATAGGCTAAGCGATTCCAATGCTCTGTCTCGTAGGGAGCGCGAAGACGATCATTTAGGCGTGAGCGATCGGAGGCGAGGCGAGCGACATCGGGCCAAGGGAGTTCATCGGGGGGAAGAAGACGTGAGGCTAGCGTTTCAGGTGGTGCTGTACACTCGGGCAGAACAAGCTCGTCCAGCAGGGGGCCGAGCATTTCTTGGCCGTTTGTGGTGGCGCTGTAATCGGCCCGCCGAACCCCTTGAAAGTGCCAAACCCCGCCTTGGTAGACGGCAGAAGTGGCAAATAGTTTGGAAAGATCGCGCCCTTCGGGCTCGGAGCGAAACAGAACTTCCAGATTTTCCGCTTTTTTTTCTTTCAGATAGATGCGGCCGATGTACCAGATTTCACTTTGAGTGGCGTTGGGCAGCATGGGCGAGCGGTAGACGATCTGTTGAAATGTGTTTTCTTCCAAAGCTTCCTGTTTGATCTGCTTTTTCACCTTTTCCCGACCCGCTTGAGCGGTGGGGGATAGAGAGTAGGAGAGTAGGTAGAGAATGACGGAGAGGCCCGCGCTACAGACGAGGAATGGTTTCGCAAGAGTCACGGGGCTCATTCCTGAGGCGAGAAGGGCGACCGACTCACGGTGTCTGGAGAAGTAAGCCAAGACGTAGAGAGTGGCGAAGAGGACGGCGACGGGCAGGATCGACTGGGCCAGATCGGGAAGTTGAATTAGAAAATACTTTACCAAAAGAGGGAAAGGCGGATTTTTTTCCACGAGACGCCCCAATTTGTCGAAAATATCAAACATAAGCCAGAGCACGAACAGGGCGGTAATGACAAAGACGAGAGGGAGTAGGACCGAGCGCCAAAGATATTTTTCGACGATTTTCATTTTCCGTGCGAATCTAGACATAGCATCTCGATGAACCTTGCCCACGATCTTTCTGCTTTGGAGGAAACCGTCAAGCGTTGCCACGGATTGGTCCCTGCGGTAGAGGCGGCGGGAAAAGCCTTGGCAGAGAGGGTGAAAGCGGGGGGAAAAGTCTTAACGTGTGGAAATGGGGGCAGTGCGGCTGACTCGATGCACTTAGCTGAGGAGATGACGGGGCGTTATCGTGAGAATCGGAAGGCCCTCCCTGCGTTGGCCCTTTGTGCCGATGGCTCGGCCCTGACCTGCATTGCGAACGACTGGTCTTACGAGGATGTGTTTTCAAGGCAGGTAGAGGCGTTTGGTCAGAAAGGGGACGTTTTGATTGTATTCAGTACGAGTGGAAAATCTCCCAACATTCTCAAAGCAATCCAAGTTGCGAAAAGTCGTAATATGTTGATTATAGGTGCTTTAGGAAAAAATGGCGGCCCTGCGAAAGGGTTGTGTGACCATGCGATTGTGGTCCCCAGTGAGGATACGTCTAGGATTCAGGAGATTCACGGATGGTTGATCCACGCGTGGTTGGAGTGTGTGGAGGCGATTGCGGTCGGAAAGAGTTAGCGGGGAAGGACTTTGTCCTTGGAAGAGGGCGGGGGTTTAGATATGTTTTTAAGTTCGTCGACGTTCTGCGAAATCGCCCTTGTTTAGGGGCCGCAGAGCACCACGTTGGCGGGGTACGGGAGATAAACTTATGGCGGTGGTGATTCGTTTGCGGAAAGAGGGAAAAAAGAATCGTCCCTACTTTCGGGTGGTTGTGACGGACAAAGAAAGTCCGCGCGATGGTCGTTTTCTTGAGCTGGTGGGAACCTACAATCCGATGGGGAAAGATGAGGGCATGAAGCTCAAGCTGGATCGGATTGATCACTGGGTAGGCAAAGGGGCCAAACCGAGTGAGACGGTGGCCAGTTTCATCCGCAAAGCTCGGCGCGCGCCGAAGGCGTAAGTTTCCGGTGAGGACAGGATTCCCATGCGATATTTTCTGGAACTTGTCCTGGGTCGCCTTGTCACCCATCCCGACGAAGTAGATGTAGAGGAGACCTCGGACGACCGGGGCTTTCTTTTTCGCATTCGCGTTAACCCTGAGGATTTAGGCCGAATCATCGGCCGCAATGGACGAACGATTGAGGCGATTCGGTCTCTTTTAAATGCGGCGAGCCGAGATGGGCGTCACGTATCTGTCGAGGTGGAGGACGGGGAATTCGATGGGGACGATTCATGAAGATTGATCTCTTGACCCTTTTTCCTGCGATGGCGCAAGGAGTGCTGGGGGAAAGTATCTTGGGACGTGCACAGCGTGCGGGTCTGGTGGAGATCCGTGTACACCAGATCCGGGATTATGCGAAGGACAAGCACCACACAGTGGATGACCGTCCGTTTGGGGGAGGACCTGGGATGGTAATGAAGGCGGAGCCTCTGGTGGATGCGATTGAGCATTTGCGGGGAGAAGGGGAGGATCGGGCTAGGGTGATCTACTTGACGCCAGAGGGAGTTCGTTTGAATCAGGCAAAAGTTCGGCAGTTGGGTAGGGAGCACCGTCGCCTGCTACTCGTCAGCGGGCATTATGAAGGGATTGACGAGAGAGTTCGGCAGGGATGGATCGATGAGGAGATTTCGGTCGGAGATTATGTTTTAAGTAACGGGACACTGCCGGCGTTGACCCTAATTGATGCGTTGGTGCGGTTGATTCCGGGGGTGTTGGGGAATGAAGATTCTGCTGGGGAGGACTCATTTGAGGGGGAAGGGCTTTTGGAAGGGCCGCAGTACACCCGACCTGAGGAGTTTCGGGGGATGAAGGTGCCTGGGGTGTTGCTCTCGGGGCATCACGCGGAGGTTCTGAAGTGGCAGAGGAGCCAAGCCGTGGCACGGACGAAAGAGCGAAGAGAAGATTTACTTGAGGAAAAAAAGTAGGCAGGATTTACCCTTCCTAAGGAGATAAAAAAATGAGCGCAAAGATCATCGAGACGATTGAAAAAGAGCAGTTTAAAGAGGGCCGCACCGGTTTCGGTGTCGGCGATAAGATCAAGGTTTTCACCAAGGTGAAGGAGGGGGATAAGGAACGGACACAGCTTTTTGCCGGAACTGTGATCGCGCGAAAGGGGCGGGGATTGAACGAACAGTTTACCGTTCGGCGCATCAGTTATGGAGAGGGAGTGGAACGTATTTTTCCTCTGCACTCTCCTCGGATTGAGAAAGTCGAAGTGGAGACCAAGGGCAATCCTCGCCGAGCCAAACTTTTCTACCTGCGCGGTCGCTCTGACATGGCTGTGCGGGAAGTGGTCGAAGCCAGAAAGAAAAAATAAATTCCTCCGCTCTGGAAATCAGAG